>Ga0070741_10011812_pt1 | contig 15988 bp, 12 predicted proteins | sample Coa_R1_4_FD_66440 | JGI IMG/M metagenome (GOLD analysis project Ga0070741, IMG submission 66440) | Surface soil microbial communities from Centralia Pennsylvania, which are recovering from an underground coalmine fire - Coalmine... | ecosystem: Environmental > Terrestrial > Soil > Unclassified ...
GAGTGCGCGCGCCGCCACGACGCTGTGTACCGTGAGCTCCAGGCCGGCTGAGGCCCCCCGGACGACATGCGCTTCCTGTTCACCACCCTGCAGACCTACGAGAGCGACTTCTACGGAAGGGTCGGCGCCGAGCTCGAGCGCCGCGGCCACGAGGTCTTCCACGTCACGATCTCCCGGGAGGCGGCGCGTCGTCTCCGCGCCGAGGGAATGGAAGGGCGCTGCCTACCCGATGTCGTCGCGTCCCTCGACGAGGCCTCGTCGCTCGATGCAGAGGTGCAGCGGATCGAGGAGACCTACGAGACGCCGCACATCCGCGACGTCTATCGCGCCGACGTCGCGTGCCGGGGCCGGTCCGAGTCGTGGTGCATCGCGCGCACCGTCGAGCACGTTCGCGCGCTCGAGCGGGTGTTCGACGACGTCCGGCCGGACGTGCTCGTCCCCGAGGTCGGCAACGAGACGATCCGCGTCGTCTCGCACCTGATCGGCCTGCGGCGCGGGATCCCGGTGCTGTTCCTGCTCTACACGATCTTCCCCGACCCGCTCCGCCTGTACGTGGACACGCTGCACGCGCCGATCGCGGGCGCCGACGAGGTCCGGGAGCTGACCGCCGCCGAGCGCGAGGACGTGGAGGAGTTCCGGCGGGCGTTCACGACCGCGGCGAAGCCGATCCGGGAGCACCGCCGCGTGCCGATCGAGCTCCGGCGCGTGCGCGTGCTCGCCGGCCACGTGCGGCGCAAGCTCACGGTCGACCGCGACAACGAGTACCTCCGGCCCTGGCGGCTGCTGCACACGAACGTGTCCGAGTGGGTGCGGGCGCGGGCGGCGCGGCCCTTCTACGACGAGCTCGACGGGTCGCGGCCCTTCGTCTACTTCCCGCTGCACGTCACCGACGACTACAAGATCACGCGGATCATCCCGCACTGCCGCGACCAGGTCTCGCTCGTCGAGCAGGTCGCCGACGCGCTTCCGGCCGGCCACGACCTCGTGCTCAAGGAGCACCCGATGTCGCTCGGCCGGAACAGCCTCGGGCTGCTGCGGCGCCTGCGCGGCCGGCCGAACGTCCGCCTCGTCCGCCCGTACACGAGCACGCACGACCTGATCCGCGACGCGGCCGCCGTCGCGGTGATCTCGTCGACCGTCGGCCTCGAGGCCCTGCTCTACGAGAAGCCGGTGCTGACGCTCGGCGACCCGTTCTACGCGGGGTTCGGCGTCACCGTCGACGTCGGCTCGTTCGCGGAGATCACGGCGAAGGTGCCCGAGCTCCTGCGCTTCCGGCCGGATCCGGAGCGGATCGCGCGGTTCCTGCACGCGGCCATGCGCAACTGCTACCCGGGCGCCCCCGTGCTCGTCGACCGCTCCGAGGAGAACGCGGTCCGGCTGGCCGGGTCGATCGAGGCCGCCGCCCGCGCCTCGCTGGCCGCGCGCTCCCCGGCTCCGGCCGTCGCATGAGCCTGAAGGCAGTCCTCTTCTGGGACCTCGACGGCACGCTCCTCCTCACCGGGCGCGCCGGCCTCTACGCCTTCGAGGAGGCGCTCGAGGAGGTGACCGGCGCGACGTCGGATCTCCGGGAGCTGGCGACGCCGGGCCTCACGGACGCCGGCGTCGCGAAGCTCGTGCTCGAGCACGCGGGGCAGCCGAGCGACCCGGACACCGTGGAGGCCGTGCTCCGCGCCTACGAGCGGCGGCTCCCCGACAGCCTTCCGCGCCGGCAGGGACGCGTGCTGGACGGCGTGCGCGAGGCGCTCGAGGACCTCGCCGGACGGGACGACGTCCGCTCGTACCTCCTCACCGGCAACACGCCCTCCGGTGCCCGCGCGAAGCTCCGCCACTACGACCTCGACCGGTTCTTCCGGAACGGCGAGGGGGCCTTCTGCATCGACCACGGCTCGCGGGTCGAGATCGCGCGCCGGGCGCTGCCGCTCGCCGACGGCGCCGAGGCCGCGTACGTGATCGGCGACACGCCCGCCGACGTCGAGTGCGGGAAGGCGATCGGGGCCCGCACGATCGCGGTCGCCTCCGGCTGGCACTCCGCTGAGGACCTGGCGGCCGCCGAGCCCTGGCTCGTGCTCGAGCGGATCCCTCCGCCCGGCGAGTTCCGGCGCCTGCTCGGGATCGGCTAGAGCGCCGTGGCGCCGGCGACCCCACCGGAGCCGCTCGTCTTCGTCCACGTCCCGAAGGCGGCCGGCTCGACGTTCACGGCGATCCTCCGGCACCACTACCCGGGAGACGCGCTCGACGGCGGGATCAACGTCTTCCAGCGGCTCGAGCAGGCGGGGCCGCGGCTGGAGGCGGCGGCCACCAGGCCCGGGCTGCGGGCGATCTCGGCCGAGGTCACGTTCGGCCTCGCCGTCCGCCACCTCCCGGCCGCCCGCTACGTGACGATCCTGCGCGAGCCGGTCGAGCGGACGGTCTCGCAGCTCGCGTTCTTCCGCAGCGGCCGGGGCGCCGGCCTGATCCGGCCGGGCCTGCCCGCGCCGGGGCCGGATCTGCGGGTCCAGGATGCGATCGAGCGCGGGTACCTCCTGGACGACCTGCAGACGCGCCTCCTCTGCGGCCTCGAGTCGCCGTTCGACCCGCTCCCCGCCGACGCGCTGGAGCGGGCGCAGCGGGCGCTCGCCGAGCGGTTCCTCGTCGGGACGACCGCCCGGTTCGACGAGTTCCTCGCGCTCCTCAACGTCCGGCTCGGCTGGCCGACCGTGCCCTACCGCCGGGCACGGGTGAACCGGCGGAACCGCGGCCACGAGGCGCTGGCGCCAGAGGAGCTCCGGCTGCTCGAGGACGCGAACCGGCTCGACGCGGAGCTGGTCGCGTTCGCGGACGCGCAGCTCGGCGCCGCGCTCGCGGACGCCGGGGCCGACGTCGAGACCGAGCTCGAGGTGCTGCGCCGCGCGCTGCCCGACGAGCGGCGCGGCCGCAGGGGGCGGGTCCCGGACGCGGCCGCGGTCCGCGCGCTCGACGTCGACGCCCGCGTCGCCCTCGCGCTGAAGGAGGCCGCGCTCGGCCGGCAGACGCAGGCGGTCGAGCGGCTCAAGCGCAGGCTGCGCCGCCGCGCGCGCCGGATCGCGAAGCTGAAGGACGCCCGCCGCGACGCCTGACGGGCCGGCCTACGCGGCGGCCGCGGCGGCCGCCCGCTCGTAGAGGTCGCCCGCGAGCTCCTCGATCCGCCCGAGCGTCGCGGCGTCGAGCTCCTCGCGGTGCGCGTGCATCCGCTCCGGGATGATCCCCGGCCGGTCGACCGGGAAGCTCGAGTTGGCGCGGATCAGCATGCCGTTGAACGTCGGCGAGACGAGCGACGGCGTCATCGAGATCCCGATGCGCGCGGCGATGCGCTCCATCGCCGCCTCGGTCCTGCCGACGAGATCCTCGTAGACGACGACCACCACGCGGTCCCCCCAGCGCCCGGCCGCCGCCAGCGTCGCCTCGGACGACCGCCGCCAGATCGCGAGCGCGTCGTCCACGCTCTCGTAGCCGTACTTGCGCGAGGCGGAGTGGTACCAGCCGGCCGGGCTGCGGACGGCGGAGATCAGCGTCCCCTCGGGGTACGCCGAGAAGAACCGCTCCACGTGCTCCAGGTTCATCGCCAGGCGCGGCGTCGTGCCGACGACGATCCGCTTCCGGCCGCCGTACAGGTTCTGGTTGTCCAGCCAGGCGTTGAAGTACGAGGTGAAGTAGCAGTCCAGGATCTCACGCTCGGTCCGCGCGCCGCGCTCGGCGACGCAGCGGTCGAAGATCCGCCGCTGGAGCTCCGGCAGGAAGAGGAACGGGAAGCGCTCGGTCGACCTCGACGAGGTGCGGTACCCCTCGACGAGGTGGACCGCCGGCTTGCGCTCGACCAGCGACTCGAACCACGTGCCGGGGGCGGCGAGGTCGAGCTCGGGCCACTCGTACGTCCGCCCGCGCGGGCCGATGCGGATCTCGTACGGGTGGGCGTGGCACTCGGGATGCCCGTCGAAGAGCTGGCCGAGCAGGGTGCTGCCGGAGCGCTGGACCTGCGAGACGAGCACGAGCGGCTCGCGCACCTCGACCAGGTGGGCGAGCCGCACGCGGCACAGCGCCTCGTACTCGTCGAGGTCGGGCACGGGGCTCAGGCGGGCAGCGAGGCGGCGCGGGCGCGCTCGTAGACGTCGCCGGCGAGCTCGTCCACGCGGTGGAGCGTCGCCTCGTCGAGCGTGTCGCGGTAGGCCTCGGTCCGGTTGCTGAGGATCCCGTACCCCTCGACCGCGTAGCTCGAGTTCGCGCGGATCGGCCGCCCGTTGAACGTCGGGACGAGCAGCTCCGGCGCGGACGAGAGGCCGAGCCGCCCGGCGAGCCACGCCATCGTCTCCCCGGTCCGCGAGACCAGGTCCTCGTAGGTGACCACGACCACACGGTCGCCGAACCGCTCGCCGGCGTCCAGCGCCGCCTCGGCCGACCGGCGCCAGCGGGTGATCGCGTGCCCGACGTCGGCGTACCGCTCCTTCTGCAGACGGGCGGAGGCGAACCAGGCCCGCGGCTCGCGGACGATCGAGACGAGGAAGCCGTCCGGGTAGGCGCCGAACAGGCGCTCCACGGCCGGCTGCTTGCGGACGAGGCGGGGCGCGAAGGCGGTGACCAGCCTCTTCGGCGCCGCGTACAGGTTCTGGTTGTCGAGCCAGGCGTTGAAGAACGAGGTGAAGTAGCAGTCGAGCACGTCGCGGTCCGACTCGGCCCCCTCCGCGAAGCACGCGTCGAAGATCCGCCGCTGGAGCCCCGGGAGAAGCAGGAACGGGAAGACGTCGGCGTCCGCGTCGCCCGGCCGTGCCGCCGGCTTGCGGTACCCCGCGCGGAAGCGCTTCGCCAGCCGCGGCTCGCCGACGACCTCGTAGGAGCGCTCCGCGGAGGCGAGGTCGATCGAGCTCGCCCGCGGCTCGTTCAGGTACGCGAACGACAGCTCGTGGGGATGCGCGTGGCACTCGGGGTGGCCGTCGAAGAGCTGGCTGAGCAGCGTGCCGCCCGAGCGCTGGATCTGGGAGATCAGCACGAGCGGCTCGCGCACCGGGACGAGGTGCTCGAGCCGCGAGCGGTAGAGCGCGTCGTGCTCGTGGACGGCGGTCGTCACCGGCCGGCCGTCCGCATCGCGCCGGTGGGCGCCTCGCGGGGCGCGGCGGGCTTGTCCCGCCGCCTGCGCAGCGAGCGCAGGGCGTGCCGGGGCGCGAGGTACGCGGTGGTCAGGCCTGCCTCCGCCCCCAGCGCCAGCCGCAGCGGCAGCGAGCCGCGCGGCGCGCGGGCCGGCTCCAGCGCGGCCAGCTCCTCGATCGCGTCCGCGAGGATCGGAGTCGCCGGGCGGTCGATCCCGTGCGGCCGGACGAAGCGCTCGACGAAGTCGCGGCTGCGCGCGGCGTCGCCGGCCGCGAGGACCGCGGCGAGCTGCCCGACGTGCTCGTCGACCGAGCCCGCGACGTGCAGGCAGCCGCCGTTCTCCGCCAGCAGGTGGTGGAAGTGCAGCGTGGTCTCCTGCGCGAACTCCGGGCGGAGGACGGTGAGCACGCTCTTGCCGACCACGGCCGCCTCGATCATCGCGGTCGTGTTGATCCCGACCGCCGCCCCACAGTGGGCGAGCGTGTCGAAGAAGTCGTCGCGGTCGGAGGCGGCGACCGTGAAGGCGCCCGCCCGCGGCCAGACCACGGCGTTCCCGAGGCCCGAGAGGTCGGCGCGGCGCCACGTCCCCGCGGCCCGGGGGTGCGGCCGGACGAGGACGCCGAGGCTGCGGACGCGCTCGTCGGCGCTCGAGCGCAGGGCGCGGATCCAGCCGGTGACGAACTCGACCTCGCCGCCCTGGGCGATCGGCCGCGAGGAGCAGAGGTAGGCGACGTACGGCAGCGCGGGGTCGAGGCCGGCGGCGCGCTTCAGCTCGTCGGCGGTCCGGCTCGGCCGGCGCTCGAACCACTCGTCGAACAGCCCCGCCCCGGTCGCGCGCACGCGGTCGGGCGGGATCCCGTGCAGCTCGGCCGCCTCGGCCGCCTGCGGCTCGTTCCAGACGAAGACGCGGTCGGGGGCGAACTTGAGCAGCCCCTTGTTGGTCAGGTTGTCCCAGCTGGCGACGCAGACGCCGGTCGGGATGCCGAGCCGCCGGGCGCTCTTCAGCAGCTCGACCTCGTCGGAGGCTGCGCGGACGACGGACGTGGCGAGCACGACGTCGGGCGCGCGCCCGCGCAGGTAGCGGTCGACCGCCCGGCTGGACGGGATCGCGTCCTCGAGGCGCGCCGCCGCGCGGACCGCCCGCTCCGAGAACCCCGCGTCCACGGTCGACTCCAGGCGCCGCTCCAGCCGAGACGCGATCGCCCCGCCGAGCGGCTCGAAGTCCTTCTTGCGCAGCAGGTCGCGCGCCTGCCCGGCCATCCGCTCGCGGAGGACGGGCGCGGCGTCGTAGCGCGGGTGCGCGTAGCGGGCGAGGTCGCCCAGGCCGCGCACCAGCCAGGCGACGTGGCGCCAGCCGTCCAGGTCGCCGCGCTGCGGCGCCGCGTCGTGCGTGACGTTCGGGTACCGGGCGTGCAGGCTCTCGGCCAGCTCGACGAGGAGCGGGTGCGGGTTCCGGATCGCCAGCGTCACCTCGTGCCCGCGCTCGGCGAGCTCCCGGACGAGGGACGTGAACCGGGTCAGCGTTCCGGGCCTGCCGGCCAGCAGCACGCGCAGGGGTCGGCGCTCCGGCATCGGCCGATGATAGCCCGGGGCATCGGTAGGATCGGGGCGTGGCCCAGCGCGTTGCAGGAGCGAAAGCGCCCGCAGCACATGTCGATTCCCGCACCTGGCGGGGCCCAGCGGTGTTGACCCGGAGAGCCTTCCACGAGGGCTCGGTGCCGGCGAACCGGCTCGGCCTCCAGCTCGCGCGCGCCCTGGCGATGAACCTCGACTTCGCGCGCCGCCGGCGGGCGGTCGATCCGGAGCTGCGCCCCTACGTCGAGGCCTACGAGCGCGACGGCGCGTTCACGGTCGAGAACTTCCTTCCGGCGGACGCCTTCGCCGCGGTGCGGGAAGAGGCCGAGGCCGCCTACGAGGCCGGCATCTTCAAGTCCGAGGTGGTCGAGGACAACTCGGTGATCGAGGAGACGCTGGCGGTGAAGAAGGCGCGCGACCGGTTCCCGGCGACCCTCGAGCACGTGGTCGGCAGCCCGCGGCTCCAGGCGCTCGCGGCCGGGATCGTGCGGGTGCCGGCCGTCCCCCGGATGTCGGTCGCCGTCAGCTACATGCACAAGTCGGCGGACGCGCCGCCGCCGATCCGGCTCGTCGGCTCCAACTACCTGCACGCCGACGTCCACTACCCGGTCGCGAAGGCGTGGCTCCTGCTGGACGAGGTCGACGAGCACAACGGCGCGTTCGTCTACGCGAAGGGCTCGCAGCGCCTGTCGCTCGCCCGCCTGGGCTACGAGTACGACGCGAGCGTCCGGGTGGCGAGGTCGCGGCGCGAGGGCACGGCGCGCACGACCATCCCGTACGGGCTCGTGCGGATGCCGACCGAGGGCCAGCTGCGGCGCATGGGGATCCGGGAGACGGCGCTCGGCGGCAAGGCGAACACGCTCGTCGTCGCCTCGGTGATGGGCTTCCACAAGCGCGGCGAGTTCGACGAGGGCCGCTGGCGCAAGCAGCTGGCGATCACCTTCGACGACCGCCCGAAGTAGGCCGGTCTAGCCGGCGGCGACGTCGGCGGCGCGGGCGTAGAGCCCCCCGGCGAGCTCGTCGATCCGCGCGCAGGTCGCCTCGTCCAGCACGTCGCGGAAGGCCGTCGCCCGGCCGGCGACGACGCCGTCCCCGGCCGCCCGGCCGCTCGAGTTCGCACGCACCGCCCGCCCGTTGAAGGTGGGCGCGAGCAGAACCGGCGACATCGCGACGCCGATCCGCCCGGCGACCCGCCGCATGGTCGGCTCCGTCTCCTGCACGAGCTGCTCGTAGGTGAGGACGAGCACGCGGTCCCCGAAGCGCGACCGTGCGTCGAGGGCGGCCTCCGTCGACGCCGCCCACGCTCCCACCGCCTCGTCGACGTCCTCGTAGAGGCCGCTGCGGTACGTGCTCGCCGACGCGTACCAGGCCCGCGGGTCGCGCACGACCGAGACCAGCGTCCCGTCGGGGTACGCGGCGAAGAACCGCTCGACGTTCCCGGCCTCCGTCGCCAGCCGCGGCGTGAACCCGGTGACGACGCGCTTCGGGCCGCCGTACAGGTTCTGGTTGTCGAGCCAGGCGTTGAAGTACGAGGTGAAGTAGCAGTCGAGCACCGCCCGCTCCGTGCGCGCTCCGGACTCCTCGACGCACGCCTCGAAGATCCGCCGCTGGAGGCCGGGCAGGAAGAGGAACGGGTACACCTCCCGCCCCGGCTCGCTCCGGGACTCCTTCTCCTTGACGTAGCCCTCGCGCAGGTGCAGCTCGACGGGGCGCTCGTACAGCCGGGCGAACCAGCCGGCCGGGTCGGCCAGGTCGAGGTCGGGCCAGTTCCACTTCTTCGGGTGGCCGATGTAGATCTCGCTCGGGTGCGCGTGGCACTCGGGGTGGCCGTCGATGAGCTGGCTGAGCAGCGTCCCGCCGGAGCGCTGGATCTGGGAGACGAGCACGAGCGGCTCGCGGACGGGGACGACGTGGGCCAGGCGCGCGTGACAGAGCGCGGCGTACTCGTCCGTCCGCTCCCAGGGGGGGACGGTGCCGGCCCGGTGCCGCCGCAGCCGCGCGGCCACGTCAGCCCGCCGGCGCAAGCGGCCTCGCGGCACTCTGCATCCGGCGGACGACCCGCTCGGCGATCGCCTCCGGCGGCTCGCCGGGATCGACGACGTCGAGCGGCCCGAACGGCGGCTCGCCCAGGAACGTGGCTGCGAGGCGGAGCTCGTTCTCGGGCACCTCGCCGCCGCGGACGGCGACGGCGGGGACGCCGGAAAGGACCGCCAGGTACGCCTCGGCGCCGTACGGGCCGGCGTAGGCGTCGGCGCGGGCGACCACGGCGTGCGCCGCGGCCGCGTCGAGGCCGTCGAGGGCGACGACCGGCGCGGACTCCTCGACGGCGGCGGCCACCCCGCCTGCGAGACCCGAGATCCGCGCGGCGACGAAGCCGGACGGCAGCACGAGGTCGTCCGGGAGCGTGGGCGCCTCGAGCGGCGCGAACTCCAGCAGCCGGCGCTGGATGCGGCGGTGCGGATCGGCGCCGGCGAGCTCGGCCCGTGCCTCGTCGACGGCTCCCGGGTCGAGGCGGCGGACCTGCTCCGGGTCGAGCCCGAGCGCCTCGACCGTCTCGGCCTGGCCGGCGCCGAGGCCCGCGTACAGGGCCGCACGAGATTCGGGCCGGAGGACGTGGAGGCGCTCGCGCAGGCCGAGCGTCGCGGTCTGCGCCCAGCGCAGGAACGGAATCCAGTAGAGCAGCTCCCCGACCGGGTCCGCGGTCCAGGGTCCCGCGACGACCGGCGCCCCGCCGCCGCGCCGGGCCAGGCGGTGCACCCGGCGCTGCAGGTCGCGTGCGGGCCACGACTTCGCCGGCCTGCTCTCCCGCGCCCGCTGCGCCCGGGCGGCCGCGCGGGCGGCGAACGGGCGCAGCCCGGCGCGCACGAGCGGAGCCGCCGGCGGCTGGCGCGCCGGCGCGGGAGCCGGACCGGCGGCGAGCTCCTCGATCGCATCCGCCACGGCGTCCGCGGCGCGCACGTCCAGCCCGAGCGGCCGGACGAAGCGGCGCAGGAAGCGCTCGTTGCGGCCGTCGTCCGGCCGGCCGCGCAGCGACTCCTCCAGCTGCGCGGCGTGCCCGTCGAAGGTCTCGCCGACGTACAGGGCCCCGTAGCCCTCCGCCCCGAGGTAGTGGAAGTGGAGCGTCCCGCGCTGGGTGTCGCGGTACTCGTCGGCCAGGAGGGTATGCACCGGCCGGCCGACGATCGCGGCCTCGATCTGAGCGCTCGTGTTGATCCCGACGACCGCCGCGGAGTGGTGGAGCGAGTCGAAGTAGTTGCGGCGGGCCTGCTCGCCGGACGGATCCTCGCCGAGCCGCGGCCACACCGTCGCCTGGGGATCGTCGAGCTCGACGCCGGCCCACGGCACGCCGAAGAGCGGATGCGGCCGCACGAGCACGCCGGCCTCGGCCAGCGCGCCGCCCCGGGCGCGGAGGCGCTCGATCCAGCGCGTGACGAACGCCGGCTCGTCGGGCGCGATGAAGCCCGACGAGCAGACGTAGAGCAGGATCGGCCGGTCGGCGCGCAGCCCGACCTCGGCGCAGAAGTCCTCGCGGCTCCGCGAGGGGCTCCAGTCGAACCAGTGGTCGAACGCGGGCGCGCCGGTGACCCGGATCCGCGCCGCCGGCACGCGGTGCAGCTCGCGGGCCTCGGCCGCCTGCAGGTCGTTCCAGACGAGCACCAGGTCGGGCGTGTCCCGGAGCAGGCCCTTGTTCGTGAGGTTGTCCCAGCTGAAGACCGGGAAGCCGGTGCGGATGCCGCGGCGCTTCGCGGCGCGGAGCCAGTCGGCCTGCGCCGAGCCGAGCTCGATCAGCGGGGTGACGAGCACGACGTCGGGGTCGAGCTCGGCGAGGAAGCGGTCGGCCCTGGGCGCGGGCGGCACGCAGCGCTCGACCGCCTGGACGGCGCGGCGGGCGGCGGCGACGCCGGGCGGGCCGAGGCGGCGGGCGGCACGGCCGAGGCGGAGCCCGCCCGGCGGCACCTTCCGCTCCGCGCGCGCCCGCAGCTTCGTCGCCTCGCGGTAGCGCGGCTCGAGGTAGCGGAGGTAGTCGGCCGTGTGCCTGAGCTCGGTCGCGAGCGGCGTCCACTCCGACCGCCCGCGGGTGGGCAGCTGCCCGTACGTGATCCCCGGCAGCTCCGCCGCCAGCGCCTCGAGCCCGCGGTGGGACTCGCCCGTCTTCACCCGCTGGAAGGCGAGGTGCACCTGGTGGCCGCGCTCGGCGAGCAGGCGCAGCGCCGGCCCGAACGAGGAGAGACCGGGGTGGCTGACGACGAACAGCAGCCTCATGGCACGGCGGCCGGCTCGCGGTCGGCCGCGAGCGACCGGGCCAGCTCGAGCGCCTCCGCCTCCGAGGCGGCGGCGTGCAGCGGGCCGAACGGCCCCTCGGCGAGCCGGCGGGCGAGCGCGATGTCGGCCTCGTCCTCGGGCCCCTGCCCCCACACGACGGCGGGCAGTCCGGCGAGGACGGCCGCGTACGCCCCGGCGCCGTACGGCCCGGCGAAGCCCGAGGCCGGGAGCCCCGGAGCCTCGAGCGGGGCGAAGTCGAGCCGGCGGTCCTTCAGGCGCGCCCACGGGTCGGTGCCGGCCAGCAGCTCCCGGTGCCGCGCGACGAGCTCCGGGCCGAGCTCGCGGTAGGGCCCGGCCGGCGGCTCCGTGCGCACGTCGAATCCGGCGTACCAGGGCGCCGACTCCGGCCGCGCGACGACCACGAGGCGGTCGGCGAGCTCGAGCGTCGAGCCGGCCGCCCAGCGCAGGTACGGGATCCAGTAGAGGAGCTCGCCGACCCCGTCCCCGAGCCACGGGCCCGCGACTATGGTCTCGCCGCTCCGGCCGAGCTCGCGCGCCGTGCGGCGCAGCTCCTCCAGCGGCGACACGACCCGCGAGCGCTTGCTCCGGCGGTGCAGCCGCTCCTCGCGGGCGGCGAGCGGCCGCAGCGCGGCCCGGACGACCGGCGCGAGCACCGGCCCGCGGTCGACGGGCCGGGGGCCGGCCGCGCCGAGCTTCTCGACGGCGTCGACGGCGACCGGCGTCGCGGGCGTCTCGAGACCGAGCGGGCGGACGAACCGGAGCAGGAAGCGCTCGTTCAGCCGCCGCGCGTCGCCGCCGGCGGCGATCGACTGCTCGAGCTGCTCCGCGTGCTCGCCGAGCGTCCGCGCCGTCCGCAGGTGGCCGAACCCGTCGTCGACGAGGTAGCGGAAGTGCAGCGTGCCCGCCTGCGTCTGCGCGAACTCGTCGGCGAGGATCGTGTGCACGGGACGGCCGACGATCGCGCTCTCGATCTGCGCGCTCGTGTTGATCCCGACGACGGCGGCGCTGTGGAAGATCGAGTCGTAGTAGGTGCGGCGGGCGGCGCCGCCGAGCGGGAACTCCCCGCCGCGCGGCCAGACGGCGGTCTGCGGGTCGCCGAGGTCGAGCTCGCGGAAGCCCTCCGCGGCGAGGGGGTGCGGGCGGACGAGGAGCCCCGCGCCGGCGAGCGCGCCCCCGTGCGCGCGCAGCGCGGCCACCCACCGCCGGACGAACTCCGGCTCGTCCGGCGCGATGAAGTGCGACGAGCCGACGTAGAGCACGATCGGCCGGGAGGGGTCGAGCCCGACCTCGGCGCACAGCTCCTCGCGGCTCCGGGACGGCTGCCAGTCGAACCAGTGGTCCCATGCGGGCGCGCCCGTGATCACGACCCGTTCGCCCGGGACGCCGTGCAGCTCGACGGCCTCGTCCCGCTGCAGGTCGTTCCACACGAGCACGAGGTCGGGCGCGTCGCGGAGCAGCCCCTTGTTGGTCAGGTTGTCCCAGCTCCGGACCGGGAAGCACACGGGGATCCCGAGCCGGCGGCCGGCGCGCACGACGTCCGCCTGCGCCGTCCCGAAGCCGATCAGCGGCGTGACCATGAGCACGTCCGGCGCCTGCCGCTCGATGAAGGAGACCATCCGCGCGGGCGGCTCGAGGCAGCGCTCGACGCCCTCGAGGACCCGCCGCAGCAGGCGCGCGCCGCCCGGGACCGCCCCGGCCGCGCGGGCGAGCCGCCGGATCGAGGGCGGCGCCTCGTGCCCGGCCCGGGCCCGCAGCTTGGCCGCGTCGCGGTACACCGGGTCGAAGTAGCGCAGGTAGTCGATCGAGCGGCGGAGCGACGCGGCGAGGTCGCTCCACCCGGGCGTCCGCGCGAACGGAAGCTCGACGACCGTGATCCCGGAGCCGGCGGCGACGAGCTCGCGGAGCTGTTCGTGGGAGTCGCGGGACTTCACGTCGCGGCACGCGAGGGCGACGCGGTGGCCGCGCTCGTCGAGCAGCTCGATCACGGGGGCCAGCGTCCGCAGGTTCGCGCTGTTCTTGATGACGAAAAGGATGTCCATCGCACGGACCGGCCGGTCCTGCGGCCAATCGTAGCGGCCTGCCCCGCGGGCTCAGCCCGCTCCGGGGTGCGAGCTAGGCTTGCGGCCGATGGAGACGGAGACGCCGCCGCTGCGGATCGTCTGGTGCATGCTCCACAGCGGCTACCTCAGGTTCTTCGGGCCGGTCGTGGAGCTGCTCGCCGACCGCGGGCACACCGTGCACCTCGCGTTCTCGCAGCTCGAGAAGGACGCCGGCGACGCGCGGCTCGCGCACGAGCTGGCGGCGCGCAGGCCCACCGTCCTCGTCGGCGAGGCCCCGCGCCGCCGCCGCAACGACGGCTGGCGGCCGCTGGCCGCGCTCGTCCGCCAGCTCACCGACCTCGGACGCTACGTCGACCCCCGGTACGCCGACGCACCGGCCCTGCGGGCGCGCATGGCGCGGAAGCTGACGCGGCACGTGAGCACCGCGCGCGCGGTCGACCCGGTGACCGCCTGGCTGACGCTCCGGGTCGTCCGCTTCATGGAGTCGCAGTCGAGCGAGCGGCGCTCCCGCCGGATCGTCTCGGTCCTCGGCGCGGTCGAGCGGGCGATCCCCACGTCCCGCCGCGTCGACCGCTTCCTCCGCGAGCTCGCCCCCGACGCCCTCCTGGCGACGCCCGTGGTCGAGTTCGGGTCGAGCCAGGTCGAGTTCCTGAAGAGCGCGCGCACGCTCGGCATCCCCAGCGCCGTGACCGTCGCCAGCTGGGACAACCTCACCGGCAAGGGCCTGATCCGCGTCGTCCCCGACCGGCTGTTCGTCTGGAACGAGGCGCAGGCGCAGGAGGCGGAGGAGATGCACGGCGTCCCCCGCGACCGCGTCGTCGCGACCGGCGCGCCGAAGTTCGACGAGTGGTTCGACCGCGCCCCGTCGACCTCGGCCGCGGAGTTCAGGGCGAAGGTCGGGCTCGACCCGGAGCGGCCCTTCGTGCTCTACGTCTGCTCGTCGCCGTTCATCGCGCCGGACGAGGTCTCGTTCGTCCGGCGCTGGCTCGCACGCCTACGCGAGGACGGCCGCGCGGAGCTCCGCGACGCCGCCGTGCTCGTACGCCCCCACCCCCAGAACGCCGGCCAGTGGCGCGGGGTCGACCTCGGCGCGCCCGGCACCGTCGCGCTCTGGCCGCCCGCCGGAGCCCAACCGGACGCGGGGGAGCAGCGTGCCGACTTCTTCGACTCGCTCGCGCACAGCGCGGCCGTCGTCGGGATCAACACGAGCGCGCTGATCGAGGCGGCGATCCTGGGCAAGAGCGTCCTGACGCCGCTCGCGGCCGACTTCGAGGGCACGCAGCTCGGCACGCTCCACTTCCGCTACCTCCTGTCCGAGAACGGCGGGTTCCTCCACACCGCGGCCACGCTGGACGAGCACGCCGCGCAGCTGGCGGACGCGCTCGCGCGCGGCGACGACCGCGCGGCGCAGACCCGGCGCTTCGTCGAGTCGTTCGTCCGGCCCCAGGGTCTCGACCGGCCGGCGGCGCCGATCCTCGCCGACGCGATCGAGCAGCTCGCCGCGACCGAGCCGGAGCCCGTCCGGCAGGCGCCCGCGTCGGCCGTCCTCCGGGGGCTGCTGACGCCGGCCGCGCTCGCGGCGGCCGCCGTCGGCGGGGTCGCCGCCCGTGTCCGCCCGCGCCCGGCCGAGGCGGAGGGGGCGTGAGCGCCGCCGACGACCGGCGCAGGCGCAGGGCCGAGCGCGCCACCCGCCGGGAGCAGTACGGCGCGCGGGAGGCGTTCTTCGACCGGGCCGCCGGGCTGACGCCGTACCTCGCCGCCCGCGTCGGCGACGAGGTCTTCTTCGTCTCCACCGAGGACCAGGGCGTCGGCCGCCGCGTCTTCGTCAGGACCTGGCGCAAGGACATGACCACGCTCGCCAAGGCGCTCGACCGCCTGGAGGAGCTCGGCGTGCGCCTGCCGGCCGAGCCGGTCTTCGTCGACGTCGGCGCGAACATCGGCACGACGACCGTGACCGCGCTCCGGCGGCACGCGTTCGCCGCCGGCGTCGCGCTCGAGCCGGCGCCGGGCAACTTCCGGCTGCTGCGCGTGAACCTGGCCGCGAACGGGCTGGACGGAGCCGTCCGGGCGTTGAACGTCGCCGCGGGCGACCGGCCCGGCGAGGTGGCGCTCGACACGTCGCGGACGAACCACGGCGGCCACCGCGTCTCGCCGGACGCGCCCGCTCCCGGGACGGTCACGGTCGAGCGCGTCACCCTCGACGGCCTCGTCGAGCAGGGGATCGTCGATCCCGCCCGGGCCGGAATGCTCTGGATCGACGCGCCCGGGAGCGAGGACCAGGCGCTGCTCGGAGCCACGCGGCTGGTCGAGGCCGGCGTGCCGATCGTCATGTCGATCCGCCCGGGCGAGCTCGGGGCCCGGACGCCGCTGGCCGGCCTGCTCGCCGCGAGCTACACGGACGTCGTCGAGCTGCGCAAGGCCGAGCGGCACCTGCCGATCGCCGAGCTGACCACACTCTCGGACACGTACGAGCACAAGGGCGACGCCCTGCTCGTGCGCCGCGGTTAGCGGCGGGACGCCAGCGACTCGATCGCGTCGGCGAGGATCGCCGTCGCCGGGCGGTCGAGGCCGCCGGGGCGCACGAAGACGCGCAGGAACCGGTCGATCGCCTCGTCGTACCGTCCCGGCTCCTCGAGCGTCGCCCGCAGCTGGGCCGCGTGCTCGGCGAGCGACGACGCGATCTGCAGCGCGCCGTCCGCCGCCGTCCGCAGCCCGCCGAAGTGCAGCGTGCCCTCCTGGGTCTCGCGGAACTCCCCGGTGCGGATCGTCAGCACCGGCCGGCGCTGGACGAACGACTCGACCATCGCGCTCGTGTTGATGCCGACGACCGCGGCGGCATGGTGGATCGAGTCGAAGTAGAGCTCCTCGTCGGCGTCGGTCATCGGCAGCTCCGGCGGTGTCCGCGGCGCGACCGCGGTGCGCGGGCCGAGCTCGACGCGCTCCCAGTCGGCGACCGCGTACGGGTGCGGCCG
>Ga0070741_10011813_pt1 | contig 15988 bp, 14 predicted proteins | sample Coa_R1_4_FD_66440 | JGI IMG/M metagenome (GOLD analysis project Ga0070741, IMG submission 66440) | Surface soil microbial communities from Centralia Pennsylvania, which are recovering from an underground coalmine fire - Coalmine... | ecosystem: Environmental > Terrestrial > Soil > Unclassified ...
TTCGTAAGGAGGGGGAGCCAGTTGTTGGCTCTCTCCTTCGTAAGGAGGGGGAGCCAGTTGTTGGCTCTCTCCTTCGTAAGGAGGGGGAGCCAGTTGTTGGCTCTCTCCTTCGTAAGGAGGAGAACTGCTCTGCACTCCCTCCCCTTGCGAAGGGGAGGGCGAACGCCTTGAGGCTCCCTCCCCTTGCGAAGGGGAGGGCGAACGCCTTGAGGCTCCCTCCCCTTGCGAAGGGGAGGGCGAACGCCTTGAGGCTCCCTCCCCTTGCGAAGGGGAGGGTTGGGGAGGGGTCTGTTCTTCCTGCGCCCGCAGCCGCGCCTCGCCCCAGGTGACGATGGGAACCGGCGTGCTGCGCGTCTCGGTCGTGGCGCGCACCCAGGCGGCTTCCAGCCCGGTCAGCCAGAAGAGGAGGTCGAGTTGGTGGCCGTTGGCGTCGGCGAAGTAGCCGCCGGGGCAGCGGGCCGGATCGTGCCGCCAGGTTCCGACGTTCGGGCGCACCCAGTCCTCGCAGGCGAAGATGCTGACCGACGTGACACGGCCCCATTTGCCGGACTGCAACAGGCGGCGCAGCACGCGCGAGTCGCGGCGATAGCGGGACTGGTAGGCGATGGCGACGACTTTCCCCGCCGCTTGTGTCGCCTGGACGACCTGGCGCACCTCGTCGGGAACCATCGAGAGCGGCTTTTCGCAGAGGACATGCAGGCCGTGTTCCAGCGAGGCCAGCAGTTGCTCGGCGTGCCACCGGTTCGGTGAGTTGATGGAGACGGCATCCAGTCCGCCGCGCCGGAGCAGGTCACGATAGTCGGCAAAGGCGTCTGCCTTCCCTGCCGGGTCGGGCGGCAGCGCCGCGACGACGCGCTCCATGGCAGCGGCGTCCGGGTCGCTGACGGCGCGGACGGAGACGCCGGGCATGTCGCTCAACCGTTGCGCGTGGACGAGGCCGAGCGCGCCGCAGCCGATGATGCCCACGCGCAGAGGCGAACCGGTCGAGGAGGTCATGAGTTGGTCGGTCTCCATTCCCGCATTTTGCGCGCCGCCGCGCCGAGTTGGTCACGGACGGGCGTGAGGTTGATCTGAGGAAAGCGGTCGGCAAGGCGCGGGCCGCGCGCCGCATCGTAGAGCGTCTCGCCCGCCGCCAGCGTGTAGACGACATCGGAGGCGCGGGCCGTGTAGACCAGCGCGCTCACGGGATCGTATGCGGGCGCGCTGTGCAGTTCACCCAGCTGCACTACGCACAGGTCGGCGCGCTTGCCAGGCTCCAGCGTCCCGATCTCGGCGTCCAGTCCCAGCGCCCGCGCGCCGCCGCGCGTCGCCATCTCCAGCGCCTCCTGCGCCGAAAACGCCTCCAGCCGATGCCGCGCGCCGCGCTGCAACAGGACGGCGAACCGCATCTCCTCGAATAAGTCCATCGTGTTATTGCTGGCGACGCTGTCCGAGCCGAGGCCCAGGCGCGGCCAGGAGGCAGGCGGTTCCGGCTCTCCCTGCCGCCGGGCGCGGCCCAGAATGCCGAGCGGAGCTACGCCGACGCCGAGTTTGGCGTTGGACTTGGGACAGTGCGCCCAGGCGACCTCCCGCGCCTGCAAAATGGCGCGATCCGACGCGGAGACCTGCACGCCATGCACCAGCAGTGTGCGCGGCCCCAGAATGCCGAGGGAGTCGAGATAGGCGACCGTGCTGCCGCCCGGAGGCTGCCAGTCAATGCCGCGCCGCGCGAACATCTCGGCGATGAGGCCGGTTCCCGACCGCAGCAGTTCCGCCTCCGCCCGCGACTCGGCGGCGTGGATGCAGAGCGGCAGAGACTCCTGTTCCACATAGGCGGTCAGGGCGCGAAACAGGGCAGGGCGCACGGTATAGGGCGCGTGCGGCGAGACGCCAACGGCCAGGCGCGTCCCCGCGCTCTCCGCTCTCAGATTGACGACTTTACCGGCCAACTCCTGCACGATTTCGCCGACCGGACGCTGCTCATCAATGCCGAACACCTCCTGATAGATGATGCCGCCCAGTCCCAGCGCCTTCGCGCCGAAGAGCGCCGCGCCGCTGTCCGTGCAGTCGCCAATCGTCGTCACGCCGCCCGCCGCCGCCTCCGCCGCGCCCCACGTCGCCGAGGCCACCCAGTCCTCCCAGGTTAGCGCGGCCTTGCGCGCGGTCAGTTCGCGAATCCAGGGGAAGAACTCGATGTCTTCCAGCAGGCCGCGCATCACGGTGTAGTCGAGATGGGTATGGACGTTGACGAGGCCGGGCAGCAGCACGGCCTCGCCGAAATCGCGGACATCGGAGCCGGAGGCAGCGGAAGCGGGGCGTACCTCCAGGATGCGGTCGCCCTCGATGACGACCTCGGCATCGGGGATCGGCGGGCCGGAGAAGGGCAGCGCCCAGGCAGCGCGCAGACGCTGCATGACCTAACCCCCCGTCCCCCTTCCCTGGCCGCTCGCAGGCTCGCTAGGGAAGGGGGTGTCGGTAGCGTTCACCGTTGTATCCGGTCTTGTCTTCTCGCTCATGGGAAGAGCAGACTCCATGCAAACGTACAAAACTTTCGTCACCCCCTTCCCTGCGAAGCGTATTAGGGAAGGGAGTCGGGGGGGTAGGTCATGCACGCGGCGCGAACAGCAGTTTGACGCCCGCGCCGCAGAGGAGCAGCGCGGGCATCAGCGCCATCGCCGCCATCAGAATCTCCGGGTGGCTGCCGTTTGTGGGATGGAAGGCCAGCGCGCCCCAGTAGAAGGCCAGCAGGCCGCCCGCGAAACCGACCAGCAGACCGATGGCTCTATCCATCAGGAGTCGCCCCGGTCGCTTGACGAACACCCACGCCGCCAGCAGCCCCGCAACCGGGATGGCCCAGAGCGCGCGCCGCCAGACCTCCCAGACCTCCGGCGGCGGGTTCATGTCGGACAGACCGAACCCGGCGAGGACGCAGAAGGCTTCCAGCCCGGCGACAAACGCGACGATCAGATAGGCGATCCATCTCATAGGCAGCGGCGCGGTTCTCCTCAGAGCGGGGCCGCCCAGATGCGATCCAGGCGGGCGCGAGTCAGGTTCTTGGCGTGGCCGTCCGCAAAGACGACGTTGTAGCGCAGGCTGGGAGGAATCAGGCTGCCGTGCCACTTGCCCGCGCCGTCGAACAGCACATTGACCTCGGCGGGAAACTGAAAGCTGGCCTCGCCCGCCCGCAGCATCGCGATCTCGGTGCGATAGTAGTAGCTGGTTCCGAACTTTTGATAGCTCGTCGGCAGCGCATCCAGCGGCAGGCCCGTGAAGTCCTCGATCTCGAAGCCGGTGTCGCCGGGACACCGGAAGATGTCTTTGGACTTCGCATAGGGCTGGAGGACTTCATGCACCATGCCCATGTAGGGAAAGAGCGCCTGGAATCCGGGCTGGCTGTCCCAAATCTGCGGGGTATAGCGGTCGGCGGGATCGAGGGCGAAGGGATAGAGGCCGTCGTTGTCCTGCGCGTAGAGGGCGATGCTGATGCCGATCTGCCGCAGGTTAGAGAGGCAGCTTATCTCCCGCGCCTTGCCGCGCGCTGTCAGGAATACCGGGAACAGAAGCGCCGCCAACACGCCGATAATCGCGATGACGGTCAGCAGTTCGACCAGAGTGAAGGCGAGCCTTGAAAAAGAGCGCATAGATGATGTCTCCTCTCCGCCACGCGGAAGACACGGCAGAGCAGAAGGCGGTGCGATGACCGGCGACACGGTATTGTACCTGCGCGTCGGCTGCCGGGTCAAGTTTGTCCGAGGGCGGGCGATATGGTACAATAAGGACTGTTTTGTCTCTTTATACGCGGCTTTTGCGGGCAAGATTACCCGGCAGGCAGAAAGAGAAAAGCGATGGCATCGGCATGGCAACGCGCGCTCGTCGTGGGCGCGTCTTCGGGCATGGGCGAGGCGATAGCGCGGCAGTTGGCGCGGGAAGGCTGCCAGGTCGCGCTCGTGGCGCGGCGCAAGGACGAACTGGCACGCCTTGCCGACGAGATCAATACGGCGGCGGGAACGACGCTGGCCCATGTCTATCCGCATGACGTGCGCGAGTACGAATGCGTTCCGGCCCTCTTCCAGCAGATATGCCATGACCTCGGCGGGCTGGACCTGATTATCTACGCGGCAGGCGTCATGCCGCGAATCGCCGACAACGAGTACTCCTTCGACAAAGACCGCCTGATGTTCGAGGTGAACACGCTGGGCGCTATCGCCTGGCTGAACGAGGCGGCGCAGCGGTTCGAGCGCGCCGGAGCGGGAACTATCGTCGGCATCTCCTCGGTGGCGGGCGACCGGGGGCGGCGCGGACAGCCTGCCTACTGCGCCTCCAAAGCCGCGCTGGCGACCTATCTGGAATCGCTGCGCAACCGCATCGGACGGCACGGCGTCAAGGTCGTCACCGTCAAGCCCGGCCCGGTGGATACGCCGATGACGAAAGGGTTGGACAAATTGCCGATGCTGATTCCGGCGGAGAAGGCGGCGGCAGGCATCCTGGCGGCGGCGCGGGCAGGCGTCCACACGGCCTATGTTCCCGGAGCCTGGCGTCCTATCATGTTCGTCATTCGCAGTATCCCTTCCTTTCTCTTCAAGAAGCTGAATATATGACCCACCCCCCTGCCCCCTCCCTAAAAGGAGGGGGAGCAAGAGCGCACTTGTGGATGTCTTGCTCCCCCTCCGCTTCGGGAGGGGCCGGGGGAGAGGTAAGAAAGTCATTATGAGCGCGTTAGAAATACCGACAACTCCCTCCCTGCCGCAAGACCCCGCGACGGCCGCGACGCCGGAGCGCGTGACGGCGGTAGAGAATCTGCACCCGGCCATGCCCTACGACCGCCTGGAGCGCGTCGAAGCCTGGGGCATGAATAAGGCGGTGCTTTCCTATGTCTATCGTCCCAGCACAGTAGAAGGCATACGGGAGGTGTTCGAGATCGCGCGGCGGCACGGCCTGAAGGTCGGGCTGCGCGGCGCGGGCCGCAGCTATGGCGACGCCTCGCTGCTGGCCGAGAACATCTGCCTCGACCTCACCCGCATGAACCGCATCCTGGACTGGAACCCGCAGACCGGGCGGATCACGGTCGAGCCGGGCGTCACCGTGCGGCAGCTCTGGCAGTACATCATCGAAGACGGCTGGTGGCCGCCGGTCGTGTCGGGAACCATGTTCGTGAGCATGGGCGGCGCGGCGGGCATGAACTTTCACGGCAAGAACAACTTCAAAATGGGGCCGATCGGCGACCATATCCTGGAGTTCGCGCTGCTCCTGCCGACCGGCGAGACGAAGGTGTGCAGCCGTGAGCAGAACGCCGAACTGTTCTACGCCGCCATCGGCGGGTTCGGGATGCTCGGCTGCTTCACCCGGATCACGCTTCAGATGAAGAAGGTCTATTCCGGCCTGCTCTCGGTCTACGCCTTCTCGACTCAGAACTTCGCCGACATCATCCGCGAGTTCGAGGCGCGTATGGACACGGCGGACTATCTCGTAGGCTGGATTGACTGCTTCGCGAAGGGTAGGGCGCTGGGCCGGGGGCTGGTGCATGAGGCGCGCTATCTGCATCCCGGCGACGATCCGAACCCGGCGCAGACCCTGCGCGTCGAAAATCAAGAACTGCCGGACACGCTGTTCGGCCTCTTCCCGAAGTCGCTTATGTGGCGGCTGATGAAGCCGCTCGCGAACAATCTGGGAATGCGATTCATCAACTGGGCCAAGTTCACGGCGGGCAACACTATCGGCAACAGGAAGACGGTCAAGCAGTCCCACGCCGGGTTTGCCTTCCTGCTCGACTACGTGCCGAACTGGAAATGGGCTTATAAGCCGGGCGGGTTGATTCAGTATCAGAGTTTCGTTCCCGCCGCGAACGCGGAACGCTGCTTCACGGCGCAACTGGAGACCTGCCAGCAGTGGGGCATCGTTCCCTATCTTGGCGTCTTCAAACGGCATCGGCGCGACGACTTTCTGATGAGCCACGCGGTGGACGGCTACTCGCTCGCCCTCGACTTCCCGGTAACGGCGCGCAACCACAGACGCCTCTGGCAGTTGACGGCAAAGCTGAACGAGATCGTCCTGGAAGCGGGCGGCAGATTCTATTTCGCCAAAGACAGCACGCTCGATCCGAAGTCCGCCGAAGCCTATCTCGGCCAGGAAACGATTGAGCGGTTTTTCGCCCTGAAACGCCAGTGCGACCCGGAGCATCTGCTGCAAACCGATCTCTCGCGGCGGCTTTTCGGCGATAGGTTGTAATCCTTCCAGCGCATCGTGCAAGGAGACCGCAATGGCAATTCCTGCGGAAAGACTAGAGAAGGCTCGCCAACGGCGTGTCTACTATCCCACCTCTGACGGGAAACCGATGGGCGAAACCGAAAAGCATCGCGACCTGATGATCTACTGCATCGAGGCGCTCAAAGCCTATTTTGCCGACGACCCGGAGGGCTACGTCTCCGGCAACAACTTCCTCTACTACGAGGAAGGCAATCCGAAGGCGCGAGTCTCCCCGGATTGCTATGTCGTGTTCGGGGTCGAGAAGCGCCAGCGAGATTTCTACAAAGTTTGGGAGGAAGGCGGCAAATATCCGAGTGTGGTCTTCGAGTTCACGTCCAAGAAGACGCGCAGAGAGGATACGCACAAGAAACTTCCCCTCTATGAGCAAGTGCTGCAAGTGCCGGAATACTTCCTCTTCGATCCGACGGGCGACTATCTCAAGCCGCGTTTGCAAGGCTATCGTTTGGTCGGTGGACGATATGACCATCTGCTGCCTGTGAACAACCGCCTGCACAGTGAGCAGTTAGGGGTGGATCTGGTGGAAGAGGGAGAGACGCTCTGCTTTTATGATCGGCAGGGCGAACGTCTGTTGACGCCTTTGGAGCAGGCGCGGCGAGCCAACTCGGAGGCGCAGCGTGCCGAGGCGGAAGCGCAGAGGGCAGATGCCGCCGAAGCCGAAATCGCGCGGCTGCGGGCGGAACTCGAAGCCCTGAAACGGCAATAAGGAGAGTATGACCAAAGTCAGTCTGATTAATCTGGGCTGCGCCAAGAACGAGGTGGACTCGGAAGAGATGCTCGGTGTGCTGGCGCGCGAGGGCTACGCCATCGAGACGAGCCGCGGTCCCGCCGCCGTCAGCGCCGATGTCGAGGTCGTCGTCATCAACACCTGCGGGTTTATCGAAGCAGCTAAAGAGGAGTCGGTCAACACGATCCTGGAGGCGCTGCAGCGCAAAGCGCGCGGCGAGGTTCAGAAGGTCGTCGTGGCGGGCTGCCTGGCGCAGCGTTATGGAAAGGAACTGGCCGCCGAGATGCCGGAGGTGGACGCCTTCCTCGGCACAGGCCAGATGGCGGCCATCGGCAATGTCGTCGGGCAGGCGCTCATCCGTCCCGACCAACTGCTGCAGGTCGCCGCCAAACCGCACCATCGCTGGGTGGACACGCCGACCCGCGTGCGCCTGGGAGCGCCCTGGACCGCCTACCTGAAGATCTCCGAAGGCTGCGACCACGCCTGCACTTTCTGCGCCATTCCCTCCTTTCGAGGCCGGCATGTCAGCAAGCCGATGGAGCGCATTCTGGCCGAAGCGGAAAATCTGGCACGGCAGGGCGTCAAAGAACTGAACCTTATTGCCCAGGATTCGACTCAATATGGGTACGACCTGTACGGTCGGATGCGCCTGCCCGAACTGCTGCGCGAACTCTCACAGCTAGACGCTATTCGCTGGATACGCCTGTTCTACTGCTACCCTTCGCGCGTCAATCGGGGTATCATAGAGGCGATAGCGACGACTCCGAAGGTCTGTCACTATATTGACATGCCGTTGCAGCACGCCGACGACGCGATGTTGCGCGCGATGCGCCGCCCGATGAGCTATCAGGGCTATCTGAAGCTGCTGGCCGATTTCCGCGCTGCCGCGCCCGATGTCGCCATCCGCACGACCTTCATCGTCGGCTTCCCCGGCGAGACGAAGGAGCAGTTCGCGACGCTGGAGCGGTTCGTGGAGGAGGCGCAGTTCGACCGGGTGGGCGTGTTCGAGTACTCCGTCGAGGAAGGCACGCCGAGCGCGGAGATGGAGCCAAAAGTCCCGTCGCGCACCAAGCGCGCCCGCAAAGAGGCGCTGCTGAAGCGGCAGCAGGCGATCTCGCTTGCCTGCAACCAGAGATGGGTCGGGCGGGAACTGGAAGTCCTGATCGAAGGCCGCTCATCGCTCGACCCGACGACCGCCACAGGCCGCTCCTTCCGGGACGCGCCGGAGATAGATGGGCAGGTCTACGTGCGCCGCTGCGCCGCCCAGCCCGGAACCTTTGTGCGCGCCCGCGTCGTCGAAGCGCGCCCGTATGACCTGATCGCCGAACCGACGGTCTAATGGCGCAGGAAACCGTTCGGTCGGGGCGCTGCTTGCTGCGCCCTAAATTGGCGCAGTGACGCTCTGCATGGAAATGGGTGCGTCCAACAAAGAGGGACAGGATGAGCGAGGCCGGTTGCCCGGAAGTCGTCGAACTCTATCATGCGCCCGAAGAGATCGAGCAGCTTGTCGCGGCGTTCGACGCCTGTACGCTGCCGCAAAAAGAGTGGACGCACTACGCCCATCTCACGGTCGGCCTCTGGTACATCGTCCACTATCCCATCGAGGAGGCGACGCAGCGCATCCGCGCCTGGGGATTCTGAAGTACAACGAGTCGTGCGGCGTCAAGATGACGCAGGACGGCGGCTATCACGATACCATCACCCGGTTCTACATCTGGGCGATCCGACAGTATCTTGCCGGCGCGGAAGACCGGCGTTCGCTCGTAGACCTGGCAAACGGCCTGATAAACAGCCGGTACGGCGACCGCAAGTTCCCGCTCGAATACTACAGCAGGGACTATCTGTTCTCCTGGGATGCGCGGCTGCACTGGGTCGCGCCGGACCTCAAGCCGCTGGAAGAGAACGCGCGTTCCTGACCTTCCCGGCTCAAAGCGGTCTACTGCTACGCGACCGAGGCTCCCATGAAGAAGATACGCGCCGTCGCGCCCGTTGAAGCCGTGATGCAGTACAGCCTGTCTCGGCTGCCCGGTGCGCAGGTAGTGGCCGCGCCGCAGTCAGAAGGCGCGGAGAGCCATCCCTATATGCAGCGTTTACGTCCAGGTCGGCGGCGAGGAGTTTCTCGCCGCATGGACGCCTGTTTTGCCGCCGAGGAGGAAAACGGATGCGATTGCGGGTCGCGGGCGCGCAGATACCGGTCACGAACGACATTGCGGCCAATGTCGCCACGCTCTGCCGGGCCATAGACTACGCCGCATCGGAAGGCGCAGACGTTCTGCTGACGCCGGAAGGGTCGCTGAGCGGCTACACGCACGAGTTCGACACGCGGGCCGCGCAGGACGCGCTCGCAATCGTCACCAGCAAAGCGGCAGGGGTATCCCTGGCGCTGGCGCTCGGAACCTGCTTCGTGGAGCCGGAGGACGGACGGTGCTATAATCAGATTCGCTTCTATGCCCGCGAAGGCGACTATCTTGGCTTTCACAGCAAGACGCTCACCTGCGGCACGCTGACCGATCCGCCTGTCGGCGAGATCAACCACTTTGCCGTCCGGCCCTTGCAGACCTTCCGCCTTCAGGATGTCCCTGTCGGCGGGCTGATCTGCAACGATCTCTGGGCCAATCCGACCTGCACGCCGATGCCCGATCCGCACCTGACGCAGCAGTTGGCACTACAGGGCGCGCGCATCCTCTTCCACGCCGTCAACGGAGGGCGCGGCGGCGAGGACAGCCCGAAACTGAGCTGGGCCTACCATGAGGCCAATCTGCAACTGCGCGCCATCGCGGGCAAGCTCTGGATCGTGACGGTGGACAACTGCTTCCCGGAAGACCGCTACTGCTCGTCGCCCTCCGGCATCCTTGACCCGCAGGGCAACTGGGTCGTAAAGACCGCGCCGAAGGGCGAAGCGCTCTTCGCATACACTATCGAACTGTAGAGAGATAAACCGGCTACCTATCCTAATTTGGCCCGGCGAAGGAATTCGCGGCTGCAAAAGCACGAAGTCGGCCTGCGCCGACTCAAGGCCCTCCTCCCTGACCACTGCAAGCGCCGTCTGTTCCGAAACGATTCGGGATGGCTCTTGCGACCCCCCAAGAACAGGGGGAGGGAAACGGAGTCCGCGAAGTCGGACTTTGGGCTTTTGCAGAAGCGGTTTCAACTGCCAGTATAAACAGGAGAATAGTCGAGGGAGATAAGGAGAAAAACTCGTGGCAACAGCCCTTACCGCTACCACACCGGAACCGGAGACCGAGGAACAACTGGCCGCGCGCTATGCAGGCGACCTGGCCTACCGCGCGCTGCTCTCCGCCGGGGAACCGCTCAAGGCGTCTGAAGTCGTGCGCGCCATCGGACGGCCTGACGTAGACCTGAAACTCGCGCGCGTCGTCCTCTCGACCAACCCGAACATGACGGCGACCGACCGCAAGTGGACGCTCTGGACGCGCTACCTGGATACCCGCAACACGGTAGACCGCAACATTCAGCGCATCCTCGACACGTTCGGCCAGCCCATCCGCCTGCCGGAACTGGCGCGGGAACTGCAATCCGTCTACGGACGCCCCGCCGAAATCTATGAGGAGATGCTGGCCCGCCTCGCCGCCGAAGGCAGCCGCTTCTTCCGCGTCGGCCGGGACTATATCGCGCCCGTCAACTGGCTGCTCGACGTGGCCTGGGAAGACGAAGACGAAGTCCTCTACGACAACTTCATCGCCGATGAGGATGTCTTTCCACTGGAAGAGGCGGCAGTGCAGGCCGGGCTGAACGCCCATAAGCCGGAGACCGTCGCTGCTTTCCTCGATGCGGTCGGCAGCCCTGTCAAGAACAAGGCGCTCCAGTTCCTTGCCTGGCGCACGGATAAGGAGCATTTCGATCCGGCGGCGTTCTACAGTCAGGTCTTCTTGCAGAGCGGCGCGACCGCCCTCTCGAATGGAACCTGGATCGGGCCGAAGCTGACGGCGGCGCTGGTGAAGTATTTCCCGGTCCTGGCCGAGCAGGAGGTCAGCGACAACGCCGAGGCCGAGGCGCAGGAGGCCGCGCAGCCGCTCACCATCGGAGATGCCGAGCGCAATCAGCTCGTGCAGGCGGTTCTCGACAGCGACGGCACCGTTCATGCCGCCCGCCTGCTGGAAGAGACGTTCGAGGTCACGCCGGACTACCGTACCTACGCTGAAGACCTTCAGACGACCATCCAGGCGCTTGCTTCCGACGACCGCATTGTGTGGGTCGGGTCGGATCGCTTCCGCCCGCAGGGAACCATTCCGGGCTATGTCTTCAGCGTGCCGGGCATCCTGGAGATTCCCACGACCAACTTCACGGATGCCGAAGGCAATCCCGTAGACCTGATGCTGGAAGACGACGGCTTCGATGGCGGCCTGGAGCGTGAGATTCTGAACCCGCTGGCGCAGGATGTGCTGGACGAAGAGCCGGTTCCGCGCCCCGATCCGAACCCGCCCTCCAATGCGCGCGCGGTCATCAAGTACCACCATAAGGAGATCGGCACGCTGCCGCTCTGCCTGTTCCCGTCGGGCTTCTTCCCGCCGGAGCCGACCATTCTCGAAGTCGAGTTCACGCTGCCCGGCGGGCAGAAGGCGCAGGTCTGGGTGAACAACGAGACGCGCCTGCTCTACGGCCTGCTCGACTGGTTCCAGTCCATCCCGATAGACTCCGGCGCGACCTTCACGCTGGAACGTCAGGCTCCCGACCGCTATCTGGTGAACTACAATGAGGAGAGCGAGCCGACCATGTTCATCAGCCGCAACCGCATCAACGAGTTGTTGGCCCTGCATGAGCGCGCCGAGGCCGAGGGAATGTCCACCTTCGAGATCATGCAGGAGATCATGGAACACTACCGCAAGGGAATCGAGTACCTGACGCTGCTCACCGAGGTCAACATCGTGCGCCGCACCACGCGCCGCCTGGTCGCCTCCATCCTCTCGGAGTACCACTGCTTCTTCCAGCGCGGCGGGGCCTGGGTCTACGACGCCAAGAAGCTGTCGCAAGGCTTCGACAAGAGCAAGCGCAAATACCTGGTGAAGTGACCTAACCCCCCGTCCCCCTTCCCTGCCCGCTCGCAGGCTCGCTAGGGAAGGGGGTGTCGGGAGCCTTCGCCGTTGTATTGGGTCTTTTCTTTCCCATCTGACGGAAAGAGCAGACCCCAAGAAAACGTACAAGCTATGGTCACCCCCTTCCCTAGCCCGAACACGCTTTATCGTTCGGGTGGGTAGGGAAGGGGGACGGGGGGTTAGGTAGGAGCCTTTCATGCCCGTTCGTGTTCGTTACGCGCCGAGTCCGACCGGTTCCCCGCATGTGGGAAACCTGCGGACGGCCATCTACAACTGGCTGTTCGCCCGCAAAATGGGCGGACAGTTTCTCACGCGCCTGGAAGATACCGACCGCACGCCCGGCCGCTATGCCCCAGAAGGCATCTGGGACATCGAGGACAGCCTGCGCTATCTGGGCATCGTGCCGGACGAGTGGTGGGTGTCCGGCGGGCCGGTCGGCCCCTACGTGCAGAGCGAGCGGCTGCCTCTCTATCAGGAGCAGGCAGAGAAGCTGATCGCCGCAGGCCGCGCCTACCGCTGCTACTGCACGCGGGAGCGGCTGGAACAGATGCGGCAGGAGCAGCAGGCGCGCGGCGTTCCCACCGGCTACGACCGGCGCTGCCGCAATCTTTCCGACGCGGAGCGGGCGCGCAACGAGGCGGCAGGACTGCCGAGCGTGGTGCGTCTCGCCATGCCGCTCGAAGGGCAGACGGTCGTGCGAGACGTGGTGCGCGGCGAGATCGTCTATGAGAACGCCCTGCAAGACGATCAGGTATTGCTCAAGTCGGATGGCTTTCCGACCTACTTCCTGGCCGCTGCCGTGGACGACCACCTGATGGGCATCACGCACATCATTCGCGGCGACGACTGGCTCTCCAGCGCGCCCAAACTCGTCCAGATTTACGAGGCGCTCGGCTGGGAGCCGCCCATCTTCGCGCACGCGCCGCTGATTCAGGGCGCGGACAAGAAAAAGCTGGGCAAGCGGCATGGGGCGACCACGTTTGTCGAGTTCATCGAGCAGGGCTACCTGCCCGAAGCCCTGTTCAACTTCCTGGTGCTGCTCGGCTGGTCTACGGGCGAGGAGAACCGCGAAATCCTGAGCATCCCGGAGATGATCGAACGCTTCTCTTTGGAAGGTCTGTCGGAGCATCCGGCCATCTTCGACTACGAGAAGCTGAAGTGGATGAACGGGCATTATATCCGCGCCAGCCAGCCGGGGCGCATTATCGGGATGTGCCTGCCCTATCTCATCAAAGCGGGCTATCTCTCCGATCCGCCCACGCCGGAAGAGATCGAGTACGCCCGCCGCGTCATCCCGCTGGAGATCGAGCGCCTGAAGACGCTGGCCGACATCGTAGACCCGGAGCGCGGCGTCGGCTTCTTCTTCCAGCGCCTGGAGTACCCGCAGGGCTACGACGAGAAGGCGGTCAAAAAGTGGCTCGGCGTGCCGCACCTGCGCCCGATGCTCGAAAAAGAGGTCACGGCCTTCGACGCGCTGCCCGCATGGACGGCGGAAGCCCTCGACGCGGCCACCCACGCCATCACGGACGAACTGGGCGTCAAATTCGCCGAGGTCATCCATCCCACGCGCGTCGCCGCGACCGGGCGCACCATCGGGCCGGGCCTGTTCGAGACGCTCTGGGCCCTGGGCAAAGAGCGGACGCTGTTCCGCCTGCGCTCCGTCCTGCAAAACCATATTTGATTTGAACCACCCGCTGCGCTAGAGGCACAGAGACACAGAGGAAAAGCCCACAGAGAGACCTTAGAGTCTGCCTCGAGTTCCTTCGTGTGCTTCGTGGATTCTGCTCTGTTCTCTGGCTTTTCTCGGCTTTGTTTGTCCTCGGTGTCTCCGTGCCTCTAGCGCAGCGGGTGGTGAATTCTGCTTTCTGGAGTGTTTATGGACGACATTGTAGATATAAACACGCTGTTCGGGCCGCTGCCCATCGCGAGTACCGACCTGGCGGTGGATGCGCTGCTGGCGCTGATGCAGAAGCATAAGGTGCAGGCGGCCTGCACGCTCTCGACGCTGGGCCTGCTGCTCGACCCGACGGTGGGGAATGCGGCCACGCGCGCCGCCTGCGAGGAGCATCCCGAACTGCTGCCCGTCGCCACGCTGAACCCGACGATGTATTTCGGCGATACCGAGCCGTTGCTGCGTCTGGCAGGGGATGGGTTCCGGCTGCTGCGGTTCTTTCCGGGGCGACAGGGCTGGCCCATCGAGTTCGCGCCGTTCCGCGCGCTGCTGCGCTGTCTGGACGAGGCCGCGCTGCCCATCATGGTGGACATCGAGGCGACGGGCATGATCTCGGCGCTGGCGGGCCTGCTGGAGACCTATCCGGCCCCGGTCATCCTCATGGGCGTCAATGTGGAGACCCTGGCCGAGGCGATCGCCGTGATGCGGCAGCGCGAGAACTGGCACGTGGAGACCTCGCGCCTGCTCGCGCCGGGAGTCATGCAGACGGTCGTGGAGACGGTCGGTGTCGGGCGGCTGCTCCTGGGAACGGGCGCGCCCTCGCGTCCTATCGCCAGCGCCTTGCAGACCTTGCAGCACGCGGGCCTCTCCGACGCGGATAGAAAGCAGGTCTGCGCCGCCAACGCCCGCCGCATCCTTCAGTTGGCCGCGTAAAGCGACCCTTCCCCGGCCCGCCCTTTACGAAGGGGAGGGAGAGAACTGGACAGACGTTATGCCTATTTTCGATACACACGCCTATCTGGAAGGGTACGCGCTCCCCGGCATCAACCAGAACACGGCGCAGATTCAGCAGTTCTTTCAGGCGCGGCAGATAGACCGGGCGCTGCTGTTTTCCGCCCGCGCCGCGCAGGTAGACCCGCTCTCCGGCAACCGCATCCTCAAGGTGATGCTGGAACAGGCGCAGGGACTTTACGGCTGCCTGGTGGCGCATCTGAATCGCGTGGACGCCTCCCTTCAGGCCATCCGCGACCTTGCGCCGGAGCGCCGTTTCCTCGGAATCATGCTCACCTCGACCGACCCGGCGGAACCGCTGCATCCGCTCGTCGCCGATGAAGTCCTCAACGCCTGCCGCCGCTACCAGAAGCCGATTTTTCTGAACACGCCCAACGCCGCCTGCGTGGAAGTGGCCCTCAGCCTCGCCAGAGCCTACTCGATGCACAAGTTCGTCTTCCTGCGCATGGGCGGCGCGGACTGGCGCACGGCCATCGCCGCCGCGCAGCAGGCCACCAACGTCCTGCTGGAGACCTCCGGCACGCTGGATCGCTCCAAGATTCCGGCGGCGGTCGAGGCGGTCGGCTCGCATCGGATTCTGTTCGGCAGCGGGATGCCCGCCCTCGATCCGGTGGCCGGGCTGGGCCTTCTGCACGACTCGGAGGTTTCCCGCACTGACCAGCGCCGCATCCTCCACGACAACGCGGCCAAGCTGTTCAATCTGCACGAGATCGAAGAGGCCGCATGACGGGCTAGATTCCTCTGCCAGCTTGCCTGTAAGCGGGCAGGGTGCAAGGCTGGGCCGCAGCGCATTCGGAGGCGCTTTTGCCATGAGGAAGCCAGAGAGTCAGGAGAGAAGCAGGAACCAACGAACGACCCGGCGCGAGTTTCTGCGCGCGAGCGGGCGACTGGCGGCGGGAATCGCATTGGCAGGCGCAGGACTGAACAGGGTGGAGGCGGCCCCGGCGAAGAGGCGCGTGATCGTCTGGTCGGAGGGGAGCGCGCCGAAAAACGTCTATCCCAACGACATCAACGCCGCGATTGCGGAGGGATTGCGCCCCCTCAAAGGGTGGGACATACGGACAGCTTCGCTGAGCGAACCGGAACAGGGACTTCCAGACGCCCTGTTGCAGAGCGCGTCGGTGCTGATCTGGTGGGGCCATGTCCACCATAATGACGTGCAGGACGCCCTCGTGCAGCGCATCGTCCGGCGTGTCAAGGAGGAGGGGATGGGGTTCCTCGCCACGCACTCCGCGCACTGGTCGAAGCCCTTCAAGGCGCTGATGGGAACCTCCGGTTCCTGGA
>Ga0070741_10011814_pt1 | contig 15988 bp, 14 predicted proteins | sample Coa_R1_4_FD_66440 | JGI IMG/M metagenome (GOLD analysis project Ga0070741, IMG submission 66440) | Surface soil microbial communities from Centralia Pennsylvania, which are recovering from an underground coalmine fire - Coalmine... | ecosystem: Environmental > Terrestrial > Soil > Unclassified ...
GCACCCAGGCCATGGTCCAGGGCAAATCGTCCTCGTCGCGACCTTTGGGCGTGAGGTCAAGGAAGTTGTAGGCGCCGACCAGGATGTCGAGCCCGCGCGCATAGGCCGAATAGGTGTGGAACACGGTGCCGGTTTGGTCCTTGTAGAAGACGCTCACGCCCGGCATCTCGTCGCTATCAATTTCCTGCCGTCCGTAATTGTATTCAGCCTCCTTGCCGACCTCCTCGTCGGTGAAGGACACGTGGAAATCGAAGTTGAATTCGGTTCCGAAGGACGACACCCAGGGAAAGCGCCAGCCCATGCGCCGCTTGAATTCTTCGATCTCGGCAAGCGGCGCGCGAGAGACGGCAACGAGCGTCACGTCGCGTTGGGCAAGGTGGATGTTCGCGCCGTCGAAATGATCGGCGAGATAGGAGCAGCTCTGGCAGCCCTCCTGCCAGCCGGGGCCGAGCATGAAGTGATAGACGATGAGCTGGCTTCTGCCGTCGAACAGCTCGGCGAGCGTTTTCTTTCCGGATGGCGTGGCGAACACGTAGGGTTTGCCGACCTTGACCCAGGGGAGGGCGCGGCGCTCGGCGCTCAAGCGGTCGCGCGCTCGCGTGAACTCCTTCTCCTTGGCGAGAAACGCCTTGCGCTCATTCGTCCACTCATCGCGCGAAACGATTCTGTGCTGCTGCATCGCTCTCTCCCTCGATTGGCGGTGTGAACTCTATTCGGGTTTCGGTGTCATCCAGGCGACGCTGGCGCCGTCGGGCTGCATGAGGATGGCGATGCGCCCGACGCCTTCGACATCGAAGATCGACCGCATCAGCTTGGCGCCTGCCTTCTTCGCCTTGGCGACGCGGGCGTCGACGTCGTCGACAGCGACGTAGGACATCCAGGCATTCGGCACGCCGTCGAATTCGGGGCTCGTCAGCTCGAACATGCCGCCGACATTCTTGCCGCCGGACTTGGCGATCCAATAGGTGCCCCAAACCATCTTCATCGGCTCGAAGCTCCAGCCGATCGTGTCGCGGTAAAAGCGCTGCGCGCCTTCGATGTCCCGCGTCATCAACTCGTTCCAGCAGAAGCTGCCGTGGAAGCTTTGTTTCGACGGCTCGGTGGCTTCGCTACGCTTCTTGGCTGCGGCCTGTGCCATGGTGGCCTCCTTTGGGTTACGCGAGAAAGCGGTTACGCAAGATAACGCTCGAGCTTGTCGAGGCAGCCACTCCAGCCTTGGCGATGGCGGTCACGCGCGGCCTCGTCGAAGAACTGCTCGTGGATCAGGGTGAGAAGCGACCCGGCGCCGTCAGGTTTGATGAGCACCGTCACCAGCGACTCGCGCTCCGGCATGGTGCGCCACGCCCAGGTGAAGACGAGCTTCTCGTTAGGAACGACCTCGCGGTAAATCCCGCTCACGTGATGCTGCTCGCCATCCTCGGTATGGAAGCTTACCGCGTAGCGCCCGCCGACCCTGACATCGGTCGAGGCCTCTTTCACCGGCCCTGAATCGGGACCAAACCACCTCAGGATCTTTTCCGGCTCGGTCCACGCGGCGAAGACTTTGGCGGGAGAGACTTTAAGGTGCCGCTTGAGGGTGAGGCTGGGCTTGGCGGCGACGGCTGGCTGGACTGACATGACTCTTCCTCCTCCAGGAAGGCGGCGAGGCGATCGAGGCGCTCGGACCAGAAGCGCTGGTAGCGGTTGAGCCAACTCACGGCCTCCTGCATTGGTTGGGCCGCGAGGCGGCAGGATACGACGCGGCCGGTCTTGGTCCGCGTGATGAGGCCCGCGTCGGACAGAACGTCGAGATGCTTCATGATCGCGGGAAGCGACACGGGGAACGGCTTCGCGAGCTCGCTGACAGAAACGCCGTCATGCTCGACGAGTTGCGCGATCAGAGCGCGCCGGGTGGGGTCGGCGAGCGCGGCGAAAGTGCGGTCGAGCGAGGTGTCGTAATACTTAACCATGTGGTTAAGTATAGGGATAGGGGGCTTCACTGTCAACCGGGCCGCGCCATCAGGGCCCACGAAGCGGCTGTGCCGGCTTGCCGGTCAGAGATGCCGCTCGGCAAAGACGTCAAGATCACCCAGAAAACCGAGGAGGACTAGGGCGTTGACAGGGGCTTTTGCCCTTCTTATGGTCCGTCACGCTTGGCAGGCGGCTCAAATTCTGTGGGCCGCCGCCTTAGTTTTCCGCCCAGGATGGATGGATTGCCATGAAGATCAAGAACTCGCTGCGAGCGCTTCGCAATCGCCATCGCAACAACCGCGTCGTCAGGAGGCGCGGGCGGCTCTACGTCATCAACAAGACCAACCGCCGCTACAAGGCCCGCCAGGGGTAATCCCCATGGGTTTGCGCCAGAGCTTCGGCCTGAAGCGGATCGGCGCCCTTCGCCCAAGCGGCATGGCCGGCGGCCTGGGGCTTGCCGCGCTTCTCCTCGCCGGTCTGATCTCGTTTGGATTTGGCACCCGTTTGCATGCGGCGCCGCTGCCCGTGCAGCCCGGCACGGACGCCATCTTTCCCGAGGAGGCCCCTGCCGAGGAAGCCCCGGCCGACGAAACCGGTCCTGACAGCGCAAACCCCAATACCGGCTTCGACGATGCCGCTCCGGGCGGCGGCATCGAGGATGTGCCGCTTGGTCAGACGGGGGAGGACCCGTCAACCAATGAGGAGCTCGACGACAACCAACCGCCGCTCAAGCCCGACGTAAAACAGGGCGGCGCGCCCGCGGACAACCCGCAGTCGACTGAAGAGAACAAGCAAGACAGGCTCGGGCCACGGCGTCGCCCGGATGGCAGTGACGCGACGGCGGGTGCGCCGCTCTTGACGCCGCTCGACCGCGACAAAATGCTCGGCCAACTCTACGACCAGCTCGAAAGCGCCAAGGACCTCGCGGTAGCAAGGCCGATCACCGAGTCGATCGAGGAGCTGTGGCGGACGTCCGGCAGCGACACCGTCGATCTGCTCTTGAGTCGCGCCGACCGTTTCACGAGGGATTCGGAGTTCGATCTTGCCACGCAGGTGCTCGATGCCGCGGCTGATCTTGCGCCGGAGAATGCCGAGGTGTGGCACAAGCGGGCCAAGGTCGAGATGTTGCGCAACGACTACACCGCGGCGCTCGCCGATCTCAGACGCTCGCTCGAGTTCGATCCGCGCAACTACAGCACGCTCAGCGACCTTGGGACCGCGCTCGAGCAGACCGGCGCCAAGAAGGAGGCGCTTGAGGCTTACCGTAAGGCGCTCAAGGTCAATCCCTTCCTCGACGAGGCGCGCGATGCGGTCAAGCAATTGACCCACGAGGTCGAGGGCCAGGATATCTAAATCGGTCTAGAGGTCGTCGGAGCCGTCGCCGACGAAAGCGATGCGCAGCATGTTGGTGGCGCCGGGCGTCCCGAGCGGCACGCCGGCCGAGATGATAACGCGCTGCCCCGGCAGCGCGAAGCCCTCCTGGTAGGCGATGCGGCAGGCTTTGGCGACCATGTCGTCGAGGTCGCGCGGGTCGTCGGTCAGCACGCAGTGCTGTCCCCACACGATGGCGAGCTTGCGTCCCGTCGCGGGGATCGGGGTCAGCGCGATGATCGGCTGCGAGGGTCGCTCGCGCGCGGCCCTCAGCGCGGTGGCGCCTGAGGCCGTGTAGCAGACGATGGCCGCGAGGTTCAGCGTCTCGGCCACGGTGCGCGCGGCGGCGGAAATGGCGTCGGCGCCGGTTGCCTCCGGGTCGATGCGCTGGGCGTGGATGATCGCCTGATAGAGCGGGTCGCGCTCGACCTCGATGGCGACCCGATCCATGGTCTCGACCGCCTGCACCGGAAATTTGCCAACGGCCGACTCGGCCGACAGCATCACCGCGTCGGCGCCTTCGAACACCGCGGTGGCGACGTCCGAGACCTCGGCCCGCGTCGGCGCAGCCGCATAGATCATCGATTCCAGCATCTGCGTGGCGATGACCACGGGCTTGCCGGCATTCCGCGCCGCGCGCGTGATCTGCTTCTGCAGCCCGGGCACTTTCTCCACCGGCATCTCGACGCCGAGGTCGCCGCGCGCGACCATGATTCCGTCGGCGAGTTCGATGATCTCCTTGAGGTGCTTGAGCGCCGACGGTTTCTCGATCTTGGCCATGATCGAGGAGCGACCGCGGGCAAGCTTGCGGGCCTCGGCGATATCCTCGGCGCGCTGCACGAAGGAGAGAGCAATCCAGGCCACTCCGAGCGACATGGCAAAGTCGACATCGGCGCGGTCTTTCTCGGTCATCGAGCCGAACGGCAGCACCGTGTCGGGAAGGCTGATGCCCTTGCGGCTGCCGAGGAGGCCCGTTGTCATCACCTCGGCGTCGATCCTGACGTCGCTCGCCTCGATCACGCGGAGCTTGAGCTTGCCGTCGTCGAGCAGAAGGATGTGGCCGGCCTTCACGGCCTGGAAGATCTCGGGATGCGGCAGGTGCACGCGGCCGAGCCCACCGATCGCCTCGCGGCGGACGAAGGTCACGATGTCGCCCTCGGTCAGCCTGATTGCTCCCGACTCGATCTTGCCGATGCGGAGCTTGGGGCCTTGGAGGTCGACGAGGATGCCGATCGGACGCGAATATTCGGCTTCGAGCTTGCGCACGATCGTGTGGATGTCGCGCAGGCCCTCATGCGTGGAGTGGCTCATGTTCACGCGGAACACGTCGGCCCCCGCCTCGAACAGGCGTCGCATCGTTTGTTCGTTGGTGGAGGCAGGACCGAGCGTGGCGACGATCTTGACCCGGCGGTTTCGCCTCATTGCGACTTCGCTTCGCCCTCCGGGTCGGTGAGACGGACGGTCCAGTCGCGTTCCTCGCCGGTGTCGACCTCGAAGAAGCCGGTCTTCTTGTAGCCGCGCTTCACGCAGTCCTTGGTGTCGCGGATGGTGAATGACTTGTCGTCGGTGCACATAAAGAGATTGCCGGCCCATTCGCCGCCGCGGTCGTAATCGACCGCGTGGATGTAGTAGTAGCGCCCGATCAGCACGCCCTTGAGCAGGGTCTCGCAGGTGTGCGAGGTGATGTTCCACCACCCTTCGGTGGCCCAGCCTTCGGCGTCCTTGTAGCCGATGGCGACACCGACGCGGCTCGAGGTCGTGTTGCAAAGCTTAAGATCGGCCAGGGCCGGGCTTACGCCCAATACAACGAGGAAAAGCACGCCAAGCGTGACGGGTAGACCCCAGCCGGACCGGCCGGGAACGGAAGGAGGCGTGTCCGGCGTATGAGGCATCGCAGCTCGCATCGGCGTCACTTAGCCTGAAACACGGTTAAAGATAGCGGAAACATAGCACTGAATCGGTTGAGTTTGTCTGACCAGAGAGGCCAATTTCCCTCACAAACCCTCGGCGCATTATAGGACACGCCGTCGGAGGCGCCACTGTGCTCTAAGTCCTCGGAAAATGCGTCGCAATCTTGGCGTGGGCGGGATTTTCTCTTGCCGGAACAGGCACCTTCGCCCAATTAAGGGGGAGGGGGACGGCGCGTTGGAGCGAGGTCTGGACAAGCTGTCGAGAGACGATTTCGGGCAAAGCCCCTACCGGAGCATCGCCGGCGATACGGCCACCGGCCTCCTCATCCTCTGCGACCACGCCGAGAACACGATCCCCGAGGCTTACGGGCGCCTCGGGCTCAAGCCGGAAGATTTCCACCGCCACATCGCCTACGACCTCGGCATCGCCGGGGTCACCGAGCGCCTCGCCTCCTTGCTTGGGGCGCCCGCGCTCATCGCGCAATTCTCGCGTCTCCTGATCGATCCCAATCGCGGCCTCGACGATCCGACGCTGATCATGCAAATCTCCGACGGGCTGATCATTCCCGGCAATGTCGGCCTCGACGAGAACGAGATCGCCTTCCGCGTCGACCGCTTCTACGAGCCTTATCACCGCGCCATCGATCGCGCGATCGAGGCGGGGCTTCATGCGGGCAGGCCGCCGGTCATCGTCTCGATGCACAGCTTCACGCAGGCCTGGAAGGGCGTGCCGCGGCCGTGGTCCGTCGGCGTTCTGTGGGACAAGGATCCGCGCCTTGCGCTGCCGCTCCTCGCCGCCTTGCGAGAGATCCCGGGCATCGAGGTCGGCGACAACGAGCCTTACTCGGGGCAACTCAAAGGCGATACGCTCTACCGGCACGGCACGACGCGGGGCCTTGCACACGCCTTGATCGAGCTCCGCCAGGACCTGATCTTAAGCGAAGGGGGCCAGGCCGAATGGGCCGAGCGACTGGCGGTGGCGCTGAGCAAAGTGATGCGCGAAGGAAGCGCGCTCCATGCCGTCGAGCTGCACGGATCGCACACCGACAGCGCGCATGGCCGGCCGACCGCTTCAACGTCATGCCAAGGAGGTCTCGTCATGGATGAAAAGACACGCAACGAGCTCGAGGCCGCGGCCTTCCGGCGGCTCCTCGCCCATCTTCGCGAGCGGAGCGACGTGCAAAATATCGACCTCATGGAGCTTGCCGGCTTCTGCCGGAACTGCCTCTCGAACTGGTACCAGGAGGCCGCTGAGGCCAAGGGCATCAAGCTCACCAAGGACGAGGCGCGCGAGATCGTCTACGGGATGCCGTACGACGCCTGGAAGGCGAAGTTCCAGTTGGAATCCAAACGTAAGGCAAAGTCGCACGCGGGCTGAGCCCTCACTGCGGGCGCTTTGGATAAGCGGGATAACGTCGAGAGCGGTGCTTGAAGCGGCATCGGCGGGACCTAAGCTTGAGGACAGTTCGAATCATCAAGCGGCGGGGAGTCATCGACGTGCAGCTTCAGACATCGACCAAAGACCAGCTTCGTACCATCGTGGCCCGCATCGAGCGGCTCGAGGAGGAGAAAGCGGCCCTCGCCGCCGATATCCGCGAGGTTTATGCCGAAGCCAAGGGCAACGGCTTCGACGTCAAGGCGCTTCGCGCCGTGATCCGGCTGCGCAAGCAGGATGAAAACAAGCGCCGCGAAGAAGAGGCGGTGCTCGCCACCTACCTGCACGCGCTCGGCATGGCGCCCGAGGCCGAGGCGGCTTGATTGCTTCGCCTCAACATGATCGCGTCATGGCCGGGCTTGTCCCCAGTCATCCACGTTTTCGTCCAGGAAAGAAAAGAATCGTGGATGCCCGGCACAAGGCCGGGCATGACAAGAAATGTGGTGAAGAGACCTAGCGCTGCGCGACCTGCGTGGGAGCGGGCTTGGCCGGCTTCAGCTCGGCGTGTTGCGCGGCTTGAGCGGGGGCCGGGTTTGCAGGCTCCAGCTCGGCATAGAGGTTGCGTACAGCTTGGCCTGAGAACTGCTGCGCCGCCGCCAATCCTCGGTAGCCGGAACTCTTGCGGAAGGTGAGGGCGGTCGGCTTATCCATGTCCTCGAACAGGTAGTCGAGAGTGATCTGGTCGGGGAGAGTGAGGGGGGCGACGGTGCGGCTATAGGCAATCGATCGGTCGGTCATCAGGCTGCCGATCTCGAACGGCACGTAGCTCTCCTCGTCCGGATGGTCCTCGTCGGCCTCGGGCGCGCCAACCACTTCAGCGTCCTGATAGGCGGGGAGAGGCGCGGGCGTCGGTTCCGGTTTGGCGTGGAAGCTCGGCAGCGACGGTATTCCGCCCGCGCTCGCATAGGCGAACAGCCGCTGCGGCGGGGGAGGCGTGCCGTGATCGTGCATGTCGGCGGCAATCTCATGCTCGGTCGGGGAGCTTGGCGTATAGGAGGCGAGGATCGGCTGTGCCGTCTCGGGCTCGGCCACCGCCGCAGGCTCGTTCTCGGCCACGACCGGGGTCGCAGAGCCTCCGCCGGACTGCGGCGCGCTCTCGACATCATCGTCGGCATCGGCGACCTCGGACTCAGGCGCCGGCTTGATGCGCACGGCCTGAGCGATCTGGGTCTGCTTCACAATGCCTTGGGCGAGTGCAAGCTTGTAGTCCTCCTTGGTGATCGGCTTGCCGTCGGCGGGAAGGTATTGGGAGTGGCCTGAGGGGAACAACGCCGCGAGCTCGAGCCGCGGTATGCGCGGCCACATGCGCACACGGCCGGTATCGACATGCACAAAGGGGACGCCCGAGGTCGGGTAGTAGCCGACGCCGCCCCACTCCCACACGAGTGCGGAGTTGCGCAGCACTTTGACGGGAACGTCCGGGAAGGTGATGTCGGCCGCCTTGCCGAGAATATGCTGGCTTCTCTTCGCCTGGCCGCCGCCATGTCGGCGCAGAGTCTCGTTGGTCGAGGCGGTGCGATAGCCGCAGATCAGATGAACCGGAACTTGCGAGCCGAGCTCCTTGTGCAGGATCCAGATGTGGTCGATCAGCTCCGGATCCATCTTGGTTTCTTTGTTGGCCCGCCAATCGCGCATGAATGTGTTGAGCCGCGCGAGCGCCGCGTCGTCGTATTTGCCGTCGCGCTTATAGGTGACGGTGATCGTCTCCTTGGTGTGGATGTTGTAGATGGTGAGAGTGCGGGTCTCGCCGAGCGCACTCGCCCGGTAGGTGGTGGCGGTCCACCACGCAGCGGCGGTCAGGACCATCACGGAGGCGCCGAACACGGCGCGACGTGCGACACTCCCCCGTTTGAGCATCCCCGAAACTTTCCCTCACCAGCATCAGAGCCGGCTTCCCCGTGTGATCTTCGGCCCCCTCAGGCCAAAGACCCGCGACCGGCCGCCTGTCGCATACCGGTCGTTAAGCAAGAGTATTAGCCAAATTGCGGGAAAAACAAGGCAAACGAGTTAACGCTGCCAGGAATCGCCGAGCAGAGTTAACAGGATTTCCACAGGATAATCAGGTCCCTAAAGTCTGAGGGCCGCTGCCATCCGGGCGTCGTGGCCGTAAATATCCCCGTAACTCGTGAGACTTCCGTCCTGGTTAACCTTGAGGGTGAAGTAGGTGAGATAGACCGGAATCTTCTGCTGCAAAGCAACGTGGGTGTCGTAGCCGTCCTCCATGGCCGACTCTGTTCTTGCTTCGGTCCAGCCGCGGTCGTGTTTCAACAAGACGGCGGCGAATTCACCCGGATTCTGCACCCGCATACAGCCGTGGCTCTCGGCCCTGACCGCTTGGGCGAAGTAGAACTTCTGCGGCGTGTCGTGCATGTAGACATCATGTTTGTTGGGGAACACGAATTTGACCTTGCCGAGCACGTTGTCCGGTCCGGGCGGCTGGTAGATGTCGAAGCTACGGATATCGACGCGGCTCCAGTCGACCACGGCGGGGTCGACCTCTTGGCCCGCATACTTGATCCGCAGGTTGTGCCGCTGGAACACGGCGGTATCGAAGCCTCCGCCGCCGAACCAGGAGGCGTCCTGGCGGATATAGGGTCTGATCTCCTCGATCTTGATCGAGGTCGGCACGTTCCAGAACGGGCCGAACACGATCTCCTGCATCTCGTTGGATAGAACCGGCGTCTGCTTGTCGGGCTTGCCGACCACGACGCGGGCGGTATGCACCGTCTTGCCCTCGTCGACCACGCGCAGCAGGAACTCCGGGATATTGACGTTGACGTAATAGGGGCCGAGGTCGTGCGGCAGCCAGCGCCAGCGCTCCATGTTGATGAGGATGGCCCTGATCTCGGCGGCGTTCGCAGTCTGACGCGGTTCGTCTGACCTCTGTCCGTTGAGCAGGCGGAGGGTGCCCGGACCGACCGCGCCGTCGCCGTAGGCGCCGTTCTCCTGTTGGAAACGCTGCACTGCGAGGGCCAAGCCCATGTCGTAAATGTTCGGGTCCATGCCCGGTTGAGCCGGCACATCGAGCCGCTTGCGTACGACCGCAACGCGCGGATCGACGACGCCAAGCTTCAGCACCGGACCGTCGGGGATGAAATTGGCCGGCCTCTCTGCAGCGACATGCACGGTCTTGCCGCGGCGGAGCGCAATCAGCTTCCTCCTCAGCGCCTCGAATTGCGGCTGGTCGGGCTGGAAGCTCCTGAGATAAGAGGCCGGATCGGAGCGGATGGCGATCGATTCGATCACCTCCGAGGGATCGGGCAGCATGAGACTCGGATCGAGGTTCTCGCTGATGCGCTGCGGCTTGATGCGGCCGCCGCGGGCGTCGTTGGCATAATCGAGGACGGCGTAGCTCACCGTGATCTCGGCGTCGGCCAGCCAGTCGATCTTGTTCGGATCGGAGGCGCTGAAGCCGTCGGGGTTGGGCAGCGCGTAATCCGAAGCGCGCAGACCATAGTCGTCGGCGTTCTTGATCTCGGCGATGACCGCCTTGCCGCGCTCGGTCAGGCCGTTCTGATCGACCCAAAGCGGCTTGCGGTCGGGCACCGCATAGAACTCGACGAGCGCGCCTTGCTCGGACTTCTTCTTATCGGTGGTGACGGTGAATTTCTCGGAGAGGCGATTCTGAACGGCAATGCGGATGGCCTCGCTTGCCGTGATCAAGGTCTCGGGCTGTTCGGGCTCGGCCGCAAAAACCGAGGTGCCGAACGGCGCGCAAAGCGCCAAGACCAACGCCAACAGACCAACTCGCCTCATAGCTCGCTCCCCCTTAAGGCCTTTTGGCCTCGCGATTATCAGGCGCAGAACGTCGATGCTCCGGGCCCCCCGCCCGTTGCCTTACTACGCCGCCAACCAAGGTTTCCCTAACGAGTATCGTTACTTAAGTGTGGCCAAACGGCTCACGGCCTCACCTCGAGCCCGATCTCGCGCATCTTGCGGTAGAGCGTCGAGCGCCCGATGCCGAGCCGCTTTGCGATCTCCGTCATGCGTCCGCGGTAGCGCCCGAAGGCGAGCCTGATCATGTCGGCCTCGACGGCTTCGAGCGGGCGAATCTCGCCTGAGTCGCTCAAGGCCGGAATGCCGATCGCATCCTTGCCGTTGCCGGACGGCACGTGGATGGTCATGGGGGCCGCGGCCGATTCGCCGAGCATGACCGGACCCTCGATATGCGGCACCGGGTCCTTGGGCGCAGGCGCGGGCGGCACGGTCACCTTGTAGCCCTCGACGTGGGCTGCGATCTGCGGGAACTCGTCCACCGTCAGCATCGGCGTGTCGGCGAGCACGACCGCGCGGAATACCGCATTCTCGAGCTGGCGGATGTTGCCCGGCCAGGTGTAGCTCTGGAGCATGGCGCTCGCCTCGGCGTCGATGCCGTCGATGCGCTTGCCTTCCTCGGCGGCGAAGCGGGCGATGAAGTGGCGGACGAGCTCCGGCACGTCCTCAAGCCGCTCGCGCAACGGCGGGACCCAGATCGGGAACACGTTCAGACGATAATAGAGGTCCTCGCGGAAGCGGCCCTCGTTGACGAGGTTGATGAGATTTTGATTGGTCGCCGAGATCAGGCGGAAATCGACCTTGACCGGCTGCTTTCCCCCCACGGGATCGATCTCGCCCTCCTGAAGGGCGCGCAACAGCTTGACCTGCGCGTCGAGCGGAAGCTCGCCGATCTCGTCGAGAAAAAGCGTGCCTTGATCCGCTTCGACGAACTTGCCGGCGCGCTTCTCGGTCGCTCCGGTGAAGGAGCCCTTCTCGTGCCCGAACAGGATGCTCTCGACGAGATTCTCAGGAATGGCGCCGCAATTGACGGTGACGAAGGGCTTGCCGGCACGGGCGCTTTCGCCCTGGATCGCGCGTGCGATCAGCTCCTTGCCGACGCCCGATTCGCCTTCGATCAGGACGGGGATGGTCGAGCGTGAGGCCCTCTTGCCGAGCTCTATGACGCGGCGCATGGCCTCGCTGCCGGCGATCAGGTCGGAGAAGCCGAGCGCGCCCTTGGCTTGGGCCTTGATGCGGTTGAGCTCGCCGGCAAGCGCCTCGATCTTCAGCGCGTTTTTGATGGAGACTTCGAGCCGCTCGGGGCTCACCGGCTTGACCACGAAATCGACCGCGCCCGCCCGCATCGCGGCGATGGCGGCGTCGATCGAGCCGTGGGCGGTCTGCACGATGGCCGGGGGCTTCCTCGGCAGCGAGCGCATCGCGGTCAACACCGCCATGCCGTCGGTTCCGGGCATGACGAGGTCGAGCAGGATAAGAGAGATGTCGCCGGCCGTGTCGGCCTTAAGCGCGGCGAGCGCCTTTTCGCCGCTTTCGGCCGTGGCAACGTTATGGCCAAAGCGCTTGATGGTCTCTTCAAGAATACGACGCTGGGCGGGGTCGTCGTCGACGACCAGGACGCGTTTGGGCATGACGCAACACTCACGAAAACTGGTTACGCTACTCGGCAGCGCCGCTTCGTAGAGCCCAACACAGGGGGCCTGGGCGCCGCTGCTGTGCCAAAATAGTGCGCTCGAAGGGTAAATATCCCCTTTATCGCGGTTCGATTTTGGTCATGCTGTCGCGCGACCGGTGCGCGGGGGCTGGAAAGCGCCGTGTTCGGCTCTCTTGCCGCAGGGACGTCGCATTCCCACTCTAGGCGCTTGTCGCCCCACACAAGGAGGATATGGCCTGCCGATGCTGCCCAAACTAACCCTCTGGCCGACCCACCCAGCCTTTGCCGCGAGTGCCGCCAAAGCCAAAGCCAAGCGCGCGAGCGCTGCTGAGAAGCCGGCTAAGCGCAAGCTCGGGAGCCTGCCGGAGTGGAACCTGGCCGACCTCTATAGCGGCCCTCACTCGCCCGAGCTCAAGAACGATCTCACCACCGCGGAACGCGCGGCCGACGCCATGCAGGAGCGCTACGCCGGCAAGCTCGCGAGCCTGCTCGACGGCGGCAAGGGCGGCTATACGCTTGCCCAGGCCGTGCGCGAGTTCGAGCAGCTCAACGACCTCCTCGGCCGCATCGTCTCTTACGCGAGCCTGCTCTATGCCGCCGACACTTCGGATCCCAAGCGGCAGAAATTCTTCGGCGACATCCAGGAGAAGATCACCGCCATCTCCTCGAAGCTCCTGTTCTTTCCGCTCGAGCTCAATCGTCTCGACGACAAGGCGCTCGACAAGGCGATGGAGCATTCCGAGCTGTCGCATTACCGCCCGTGGATCGAGGACCTGCGCAAGGAGAAGCCCTATCAGCTCGAAGACAAGCTTGAGCAGCTCTTCCACGAGAAGGCCGTCACCGCGCGCGGCGCCTGGGACCGGCTGTTCAGCGAGACGATGACCTCGCTCAGATTCGACGTGGGCGGCGAGAAGCTCAGTCTCGAGCCCACGCTCAACCGCCTGCTCGACCCCGACGAGAAGAAGCGGCGCAAGGCGGCCGAGGCACTCGCCAAGACGTTCAAGGATAATCTCCGGCTCTTCACGCTGATCACCAACACCCTCGCCAAGGACAAGGAGATTTCCGACCGCTGGCGCGGCTTCGCCGACGTGGCCGACTCGCGCCACCTCAATAATCGTGTCGAGAGAGAGGTGGTCGACGCGCTCGTCGCGGCCGTGCGCGAGGCGTACCCGCGGCTGTCGCACCGCTATTACGCCATGAAGGCGCGATGGCTCGGCATGAAGAGGCTGTCGCATTGGGACCGCAACGCGCCGTTGCCCGAGGAGCCGAAGCAGGTGATCGGCTGGGACGATGCAAAGAAGACGGTGCTAACGGCCTACGGCGAGTTTTCGCCCCGCATGGCCGACATCGCCGGGCGCTTCTTCGCCCAAGGCTGGATCGATGCGCCGGTGCGGGAAGGGAAGTCGCCGGGCGCCTTCTCGCATCCCACCGTGCCGAGCGCGCACCCCTACATTCTGCTCAACTATCAGGGCAAGCCGCGCGACGTGATGACGCTCGCGCACGAGCTCGGGCACGGCGTGCATCAGGTTCTCGCCAACGTGCAGGGCCCGTTGATGGCGCCGACTCCGCTCACGCTTGCCGAAACTGCGAGCGTGTTCGGCGAGATGCTGACCTTCCGCGCGCTGCTCGATCAGGCGCCGTCGGCGCGCGAGCGCAAGGCGCTGCTCGCCGCCAAGGTCGAGGACATGATCAACACCGTGGTGCGCCAGATCGCTTTCTACAATTTTGAGCGCAAGGTTCACACCGAGCGGCGCGAGGGCGAGTTGACCAGCGACCGGCTCGGCGAGATCTGGCTCGAGGTGCAGCGCGAGAGCCTAGGTCCCGCGATCGAGCTCAAGGAAGGCTACGAGACGTTCTGGTGCTACATCCCGCACTTCATCCATTCGCCGTTCTACGTCTATGCCTATGCCTTCGGCGATTGCCTGGTGAACTCGCTCTATGCCGTGTACGAGAAGGCCGAAAAGGGCTTTGCCGACCGCTACCTCGAAATGCTCGCGGCAGGCGGCACCAAGCATCACAAGGAGCTGCTCGCGCCGTTCGGGCTTGATGCTTCTGACCCCGGGTTCTGGTCGATGGGTCTCAAAGTGATCGAAAGCCTGATCGACGAGCTCGAAGCCATGGACGAGGGGCCAAGGGCCAAGAAATCCAAGGGCTAGTCGCTGTTTCTCCCGTTATACGGACCGTATAACCGAACTGATGCAGCGGCTCGGCCTGAGGCGCGAACAGGAGTTGCATATCGTCGAGTTGCCGGGCGGAGGCTTCCAGGCCCTCCCCTATGATCCCGACTTCGCGAAGACGATGGAACTCGTCGAGGCCACCGCCCTGATGCTGGCGGTGGCGGCAGGCGAAGTCAGCGAGGAAAGTCTCGCCCGCTGGATCCGGGACAACTGGCCTGACGACGAGCGAAGCGCGTAGCGCGCTCAGTGATGTGCGAAGACGGACGTCGTGCCGTCCTTCTTCAACAATAGCACGTCGTAGGGCTCGAACTCGCCGCCCTGCTCCATGCCCGGAGAGCCGGCCGGCATACCGGGCACGGTGAGCCCGACCGCGTCGGGATGCTCGGCCACGAGGCGCTTGATGTCGGAGGCGGGCACATGGCCCTCGATCACGTAGCCGTCGATCTTGGCGGTGTGGCACGAGGCGAGCGTCTCGCTGATTCCCGCCTGGCGCTTGATCGCCGCAAGCATCGATGGTTCGACCGCGTTGACGGTCACGGCGAAGCCGTTCGACTCGAGATGCTTCACCCAATTTCCGCAGCAGGAGCAAGTGGATGATTTCCACACTTCGATTGCAGTCTCGGCCGCGGCGAAAACGGGCGTGCCCCACAGCAGGGCAATTAAGAGCGCGAGGATTGGTCGTATGGCCATGGGAGTTCCTCCTCTACCGGAAGCATGACTCTGCGCGGCGACACCGACAACCCTATTTCACCTCGGACTGGGCGCGAGCGCGATGTCGGCGATCACCGGACTGTGATCGGAGCCGAGCCGCGGTCCGGTCCTTGTCGCGATCTTGACGAAGCCCGGCGAGGCGAACACGTGGTCGACGGCGACGAAGGGCAGAAGCGGGGTGCCGTGCACGTGCAGCGGCCAGGTAAAGTGGAACGTGTTGTAACGCTTGAGCCCCGTCGCTTGCGTGAAGCCGGTCAGCTTGTCGGTCCACGGTGTCATGTTGAAGTCGCCGGCCACGATCAGTGGCCCGTGGTGCTGGCGGACGAAATTCACCAAGGTGAGGACGTCGGCATATTGCAGCGAAGGATAGAAAGGCCGCGCCAAGTGCGCGCCGGCGATCGTCACCTCCATCCCATTTACCTCGATCTTGACGAAGCGCAGCATGAGCGAGGCCCAGGGCGGCATGCCGCCGCGGTCGACGCGGCCGTTCTCGATGAAGCTGTGCTTCGACAGTATCACTAGGCCGTTATCGCCGAGGCTGTAGGGATAGCGCGCGCGAAGCGACTCCTTGAGCTTGTCCCAGTTCGCCGGGGTCATCTCCTGCATCACGACGAGATCGGCATCGGTGTCGGCGAGGAACTTGGCGACGTCGTCGATTCTTTGGTTGTGATACCAGACGTTGAAGGTCACCACCCTCAGGAAGCGCGGGGTGCCTTTCGGCGCCTCCTCCGCACCGCCCTCCAGCGCGAGCGTGAAATGGGTGCAGTTGACGATGGCGAGGAGGAGCGCGAGCACCGTGATAAGGCCACTGCGCGCCGCCGCCGCGAGGGCGAGCACGATAAACATGCCGGCGATGAGGAAGGGGAGGCCGTTATTGACGATGTCGAGCGCCGGGATCCACCTCGCGGCGAGCCCGAGCAGGGTGAGACCCGCGCCGATGGCAAATCCCGCCTTGGCGAGCGTCTTCACAAACGATGGCATGTCGAATTTTGGTCTTTCTTCAGGA
>Ga0070741_10011815_pt1 | contig 15986 bp, 12 predicted proteins | sample Coa_R1_4_FD_66440 | JGI IMG/M metagenome (GOLD analysis project Ga0070741, IMG submission 66440) | Surface soil microbial communities from Centralia Pennsylvania, which are recovering from an underground coalmine fire - Coalmine... | ecosystem: Environmental > Terrestrial > Soil > Unclassified ...
CCACTGGACCGAGATCTCGCGCAACCCCGGGCTGCCGAAGGCGACGCTCGGCAAGATCGGGCTGTCGGTCTCCGGCGCCGACTCGAACCGCGTCTACGCGCAGATCGAAGCCGACGACGGCGGCTTCTTCATGTCGAACGACGCCGGCGCGACCTGGACGAAGGTCACCGATCGGCGCGACCTGCGCCAGCGCGCGTTCTACTACACGCGCGTCTACGCCGACCCGAAGGTGAAGGACACGGTCTACGTCCTCAACGTGAACTTCCACAAGTCGACCGACGCCGGCAAGACGTGGACGACGATCCGCGCGATCCCGCACGGCGACAACCACGACATGTGGATCGCGCCCGACGATTCGAACCGGATGATCGAGGCGAACGACGGCGGCGCTGCCGTGTCGGTCAACGGCGGCCAGACCTGGACGCCGGAGACGATGCCGACGGCGCAGTTCTATCACGTGATCACGACGAAGCACGTCCCGTATCACGTGTGCGGCGCGCAGCAGGACAATTCCACGGCGTGCGTCGGCAGCCAGCCGGCGGCCGGCGGGCCGGGCGGCGCCGGCGGCGGCGCCGATCAGATTTTCTATTCGGTGGGCGGCGGCGAGAGCGGCTACATCGCCAGCGATCCGCGCAACCCGGACATCTACTACGCCGGCAGCTACGGCGGCCTCATCACGCGCCTCGATCGGAAGACCGGCGAAGAGCGCGAGATCAACCCGTACCCCGACAACCCGATGGGGTACGCTTCGGCCGACATCGCGGAACGCTTCCAGTGGACGTTCCCGATCGTCATGGCGCCGACCAACCCGAGCATCATCTACGTCGGCTCGCAGCACGTCTGGAAAACGACGAACGAGGGCCAGAGCTGGACGAAGATCAGCCCCGATCTCACGCGCCACGACCCGAAGACCATGGGCGCGTCCGGCGGGCCGATCACCAAGGACAACACCGGCGTCGAGACGTACGCGACCGTGTTCACCATCGCGCCGTCACCGAAGGACGAGCGCGTGATCTGGACCGGATCCGACGACGGCTACGTCTTCGTCACGCGCGACGGCGGCGCCAACTGGAAGAACATCACGCCGAAGGATCTCGGCGACTACGCCCGCATCAGCCTCATCGAGGCGTCGCCCTTCCGCCCCGGCACCGCGTACATGGCGGCCAACCGCTACCAGCAGGACGACTTCAAGCCGTACGTGTACCGCACCGACGACTACGGCGACACGTGGACCCGGATCGTCAACGGCGTGCCGGCCAACGAGTTCGCCCGCGCGATCCGCGAAGACACGAAAGTCGCGAAGCTGCTGTACCTCGGCACCGAACACGGCATCTACATCTCGTTCGACGACGGCGCGACGTGGCAGCCGCTGCGGCAGAACCTGCCCGACACGCCGGTCCACGACATCGCCGTGGAGGAGCGCGACCTCGTCATCGCGACGCACGGCCGCGGCTTCTACATCATGGACAACATCTCGCCGCTGCGGCAGGGCGGGATCAGCACGACGCAGAACTTCCATCTCTACAAGCCGAGCGACGGCCTGCGCGGCCTCGATCGCGGCGTCGCCGTCGACTACTACCTGAAGAACGCCGCGCAGAAGGTGACGATGGAGATCCTCGACGCCCAGGGCAGGGCGATCCGCACGTTCACGGGCACCGCCGCCGACGCGAACGCGCCGAGCCGCCCCGAGGGCGCCGGCGCCGACGACGAGGGCTTCCGTCGTCCGCCGGATCCGAAGCCGTCGACGGCGGCCGGGCTGCACCGCGTCAACTGGGACATGCGGTATCCCGGCGCGGCCGACTTTCCGGGCATGGTGATGTGGGCGGCGAATACCCGCGGCCCGATCGCGCCGCCCGGGACGTACCAGGTGCGCGTCACCGCTGACGGCGACACCGCGACGCAGCCGTTCGCGATCGCGCGCGAGCCGCACATCCTCGCGAAGGTCAGCGACCAGGACCTGCGCGAGCAGTTCGATCTGGCGATGAACGTGCGCAACAAGGTGTCGCAGGCGAACGACGCGGTGCTCCTCATCCGCGGCATCAAGCAGCAGATCGCCGACCGCCGCGGCAAGGTCGACCCGAAGCAGACCGCCGTCCTGCGCGCGCTCGACGATCTGAACCAGGCGATCGACGCGGTCGAAAACGAGGTGTACCAGACGAAGCTGCAGAGCAGCCAGGACCCGCTGAACTTCCCGATCAAGTTGAACAACAAGATCGCCGCGCTGCAGGGCGTGATCGAGAGCGCGGACGCCGCGCCGACCGAGCAGACCTATTCAGTGTTCCGCACGCTCACGGGACGGCTGGACGATCAGCTGGCGAAGCTGGATGCGGCCGTCAAGACGAAGCTGCCGGCCGTCAACCAGCAGCTGCAGCGGCAGAAGCTCGATCCGATCAAGCCGGAGCCGTTGAAGGTGGAGGAGAAGGCGCCGACGGCGCAACAGTAGCCCCGCGGACGCGTCACTTCGCCAGGTGGAAGGGCACGCTCGTGACGACCGTGTTCGGTCGGAACAGCAGCGCGCCCTTGATGAGGAGCGCGCGCTGGTTGTGCAGCAGGTGTTGCCACCAGCGCGCCGGCACGAACTCCGGCAGAATCACCGTCACGTAATCCTCGGGCCGCGCGTTCTCCGTCTGTTCGATGTATTCGAGCAGCGGCTCCATCACCGACCGGAACGGCGACGTCAGGACCACGAGCTGCACCTTGCCGCCCCACGTGGTCCACTCCTTGCGCAGATGCTCCGTCGCCGCTGGATCCACGTCCACGTACACCGCGCGCACGTCGTCGGAGAGCGTCTCGGCGTAGCGCAGCGCCTCGACGACGGCGCGCTGGATGCCGCCGATCGGGATCAGCACGGTGTTGTGCACCCGCCGATGCGGCGTGTAGCCGCGCAGCGTCAGCTGCGCCGCGACGTGATCGTAGTGCTGGCGCGTCACCTTGAAGATCGCGACGATCACCGGAATCAGCAGGAGCACGATCCACGCGCCCTCCAGCGTCTTCGTGATCGTCACGATGACCAGCACGATGCCGGTGACGACGGCGCCGAAGCCGTTGATCAGCGCGCTGGTCTTCCACCCGGGCTCCTTCGTGTGCCGCCAGTGGATCACCATGCCGGCCTGCGACAGCGTGAACGAGATGAAGACGCCGATCATGTAGAGCGGCAGGAGCGACTGCGTGTCGCCGCGGAAGACGACGATGAGGATCGCGGCGAACGCCGACAGGACGATGATCCCGTTCGAGAACGCCAGCCGATCGCCCTGGTTCATGAACTGGCGCGGCAGGTAGCGGTCGCGCGACACGATCGACGCGAGGCGCGGAAAGTCGGCGAACGCGGTGTTGGCCGCGAGCACCAGGATGAGCGTCGTCGCCGCCTGGACCAGGTAGTAGACGATCGATCCGTCGCCGAGCACCGCGCGGCCCAGCTGCGAGACGCCCGACTCGGCGCTGGTCGGCATCACGCGGTACGCGTGGGCGAGGAACGAGATGCCGAGGAACATCGTGATCGCGAGCACCGCCATCGCGACGAGCGTCGCCGACGCGTTCTTCGACTCGGGCGGCCGGAACGCGGGCACGCCGTTCGACACCGCTTCGACGCCCGTCATCGCCGTGCAGCCGTTGGCGAACGCCGTCAGCAGCAGGAAGGTCGTCAGCGGCGTGCTGCCGGCGTGCGGCGGCAGCGGTCGATCGAAGGGCACCATCGTTCCGGTCAGGTAGCGGTACGCGCCGGCGGCAATCAGCACGAAGATGCTGACGATGAAGAAGTAGGTCGGGACCGCGAAGATGCGCCCCGATTCGCGGATGCCCCGCAGGTTGCCGATCGTCAGCAGCACGAGGAACAGCAGGCACATCTCGACGCGCCACACGTCGAGCCGCGGCACCGCCGAGGTGATGGCGAGCACGCCGGCCGAGATGCTGACCGACACCGTCAGCGTGTAGTCGACGAGCAGCGACGCCGCCGCGATCAGCCCGGCCATCGGGCTGATGTTTTCCTTCGCGACGATGTACGCGCCGCCGCCGGTCGGGTACGCGTGGATCGTCTGCCGGTACGAGAAGGCGACGATGGCGAGGAGCGTCGCGATGACGAGGCTGATCGGAACGACGTAGCCGATCGCGGCGCTGCCGGCCGCGACGAGCGTGACCAGCACGAAGTCGGTGGCGTACGCGACCGACGACAGCGCGTCCGACGAGAGGACCGCCAGACCCGTCACGCGCGAAAGGCGCTCGTGGTGCGCCAGGTGCGAGGGGATCGGTTTGCCGACGAGAAGACGCTTCAGCGTCGGGAACGAAGACTCTTCAGCCACGCGCGTGAGGTACGGACAAAACGCCGGATGCTATCATACGGCCGGTGCGCGTGGCGCGACGATATCTCCTCGGCGGGCGCGTCCAGGGCGTCGGGTTCCGATACTTCGCGGCCGACGCGGCCGCGCGCGAGGGCATCGCCGGCTGGGTCCGCAACCGCGACGACGGCCGCGTGGAAATCGCCGCCGAGGGCGAGGCCGAGGCGGTCAGCCGGTTCGAGCACGCCGTGCGCCACGGGCCGTCGCACGCCCGCGTCGACGAGTTCGACGTCACCGACAACGCGCCGAGCGGCGCCAGCGGGTTCAACATCCGATGACCACTCCATGGAACATCTGAAGACGAAGATTCGCCACGTGCCGGACTTCCCGAAGGCCGGCATCCTGTTCTACGACATCACGACGCTGCTGCAGGACAAGGACGGCTTCCGCGCCGCGATCGACAGCCTCGCCGTCCCCTTTCTCAACCAGCAGATCGACCTCGTCGTCGGCATCGAGAGCCGCGGGTTCATCTTCGGCGCGGCGGTCGCCGACCGGATCAACGCCGGCTTCTCGCCGGTCCGCAAGCCGGGGAAGCTGCCGTCGCGGACCGTGCGCGCCAGCTACGCCCTCGAGTACGGCACCGACGCCCTCGAGATGCACGACGATGCGGTCAAGGCGGGGCAGCGCGTGCTGATCGTCGACGACCTGCTGGCCACGGGAGGCACGGCGCGCGCGACGACGGATCTCGTCAAGAAGCTCGGCGGCCAGGTGCAGGGCCTCGCGTTCCTGATCGAGCTCGTCGGCTTGAACGGCCGCACGAAGCTCGATGGCGAGAACGTGCACGCGGTCCTCAAATATTGATCGCACTCTTCGCCGCCGCGGCGTCCTTCGCGGCGGTCGCGGTCGCCGTGATGCTGGCGGCGCGCGCGATCGCCGCCGAGCTGCGGGCGGCGCGCGACGAGGCGGCGCGCGCCCGCGCGCTGACGCTGATCGCGCTGTTCGCGCCGGCGCTCGACGCCGCGCGGCGCGACCCGCGCGCGCTGCTCGTGTGGGAGCCGGTCGCGCGAAACGCGCGCGCGGTCGCGCCCGCCGAGATGGCCTCGCTCGATCGCGCCTTCGGCGGGCGCTTCCCGTTCGGCAAGGGGGCGATCCAGTCCGCGCACGCGCAGTGGAGCGCCGACTGGCTCGCGTGGGAGGCGATGCACGACGCCGAGTACAAGGCGAAGGCGGGCGAGGCCGCCGGCGATCGCGCGCGCCTCGAGGTCGTCGAGCGCGAAAAGCTGGATCGCTACCAGCGTCGCTATCACGAGTACGTGACCGTCTCGAAGGCGCTGCAGCAGCTGCTGACGACCGTCTCCGAGTGATCTATTTTTCGTCTCCCTGTTCCAATCCAGTACAAGCATCCGCTAAACGCACATAGATAATCGTTTTAGTCCGTACATCCGACTTACGATGCTGACTTCTGTGGTCCGATACGGAACAAGTCGCCAGTTGTTACCCCGCGCTTATAACTCGGCTAAGCCTTTGCTCCGCCGTTTGTTACGGCTTCTTGTGTGAACAAGAGGACTTTGGAGTACTGATTGCTCATCAAGGCACCGGAATGCTGTCAAACGCCCCTGGTGTCCAAATATGAGAAACCGCCTTCGCCTCAGTCTTGTCCTCGCGTGCTGCGTCACCTCGGTGCTGACGCTCCGCGGTTCCACCACTCCGCATGTCGCGGCGCTGTCGGCCGATCTCGCGAAGCATCTCGCCAAGCACACGGCGATGCAGGCGCGCGTGATCGTTCACGGCAGCGATGCGCAGATCGATGCGCTCGCCGCCGTGCATCGTCTGGTGGTCGTGCGACGCCTCGAGGGAGGGGCGGTCGTTCTCGCCAACAGCAACGAGCTGGCGGCGCTGGCGCACGACGCGGGCGTGGCGCATCTCTCGGGCGACGCGACCGTCCGCACGTCGCTGACCGTGTCGAACCTGGCGACGGCGGCCGATCAGGCGCGCGCCGGCACGAACGGTCTGCTCGGCCTCGGCGCGCTGCCGGCGGTCAACGGCAAAGGGATCACCGTGGCGGTGGTCGACTCGGGCATCAACGCCAAGCACACGGCACTGCAGAACAAGGTGGTCGCCGCCGTCAGCTTCGTGACCGGCGATCCGTCGACCGCCGACGCGTTCGGCCACGGCACGCACGTCGCGGGCATCATCGCCGGCCTGCCGACGTCGGTGACGCCGCAGTACGCCGGCGGCCTGGCGCCGGGCGCGAACCTCGTCAACGTGCGCGTGCTCGGCGCGGACGGCAGCGGGCTGACCAGCGACGTCATCGCCGGCATCGACTGGGTGATCGCGCACAAAGCGGCCTACAACATCCGCGTCATCAACCTGTCGCTCGGCCATCCGGTGTTCGAGTCGTGCGGGGTCGATCCGCTGTGCCTCGAGGTCCAGAAGGCGGTCAACGCCGGCATCATCGTCGTTGCGTCCGCCGGCAACTACGGAAAGAACGACGCCGGGCAGATGGTGCTCGGCAGCATCGCGTCGCCGGGCAACTCGCCGTATGCGATCACGGTCGGCGCGCTGAACACGTGGGGTACGCCGGGGCGGTCGGACGACACGGTCGCGACGTTCAGCTCGCGCGGTCCCACCGCCTACGACCTCGCGGTGAAGCCGGACATCGCGGCCCCGGGCGTCAAGATCGTCTCGCTCGAATCCGCCGGTTCCGTGCTGCCGACGACGTACCCGGCCACGCACGTGGCGGGCAGCGGCAACAACGCGTACATGTATCTGAGCGGCACCAGCATGGCGGCGCCGATGGTCAGCGGCGGCGTCGCGCTGCTGCTGCAGGGCGCGCCCGGGCTGTCGCCGGCGCAGGTCAAGCTGGCGCTTCAGAACGGCGCGACCTACGTGCAGGACGGCGGCCTCATGGGCGCGGGCGCCGGCGAGGTCAACTTCCTCGCCGCGCGCAAGCTCGCCGCGAGCGGCCTGCTGAACGTGCTGACGACGACGGTCGGCGGCCTGCTGGCGCCGGCGTCGGGCGCGTCGTTCTGGGACGCCGGCACGCTGAATTCATCCGGCGCGCTGACGCAGCGCCTCAATTCGGGCCTCGGCATCCGGCTGCTGTCGCTGCTGCAGGCGCCGTTCGTGTGGCTCAACCCCTCGCTGCTCAACTTCGGCGACCTGAACCTGGTCGGGCTGAACAACCCGCTCGCGTCGGTGATGCCGAAGTACCTGCAGTACGGCGCGATTGGCGGCTGGACGAACGCCGACACGATCGCGTGGGGCACGACGATTTACGACCCGTCGGGCCAGACGATCGCGTGGGGCACCGATACGACCGACGGCGAGACGATCGCGTGGGGCACGATGACGTCTCCGGACGCGCGGTAGGCGGATGGCCGAACCGCACGCGCGCGCGCTGACGACCAGGGCGCTCCAGGTCTACGTCGTCGCGGTCCTCGCCGCGGGGGCGTTCGCGATCGGCGACAGCGTGCTCGGTTCGATCGCGACGCCGCGGCCGCTCGAGTGGCTCGGGCTCGCGGCGTTCGCGGTGGTCACCGGCTTCTTCAAGGTGCGCGTAGCGGCGGTGTCGGCCGACATCGCCGTCGACGACGCGTTCTTCATCGCGACGGCGCTGCTGTTCGGGCCGGCGCCGGCGACGGTCGCGATCGCGCTCAGCGCGCTCGTGACCCGGTACCGCAAGCAGCTGCGCCAGCTGCTCTTCAACACGGCGACGTTCGCGCTGTCGATGTGGACGTCGGCGCACGTGTTCTTCCTGCTCGCGCGCGTCCGCCCGCTGGCGATTGCGCACGCGCCGATCGCGCCGTTCGTGCTGCCGCTGATGGCGATGGCGGCCGTCTTCTTCACCATCAACTCGCTGCTGATTGCGATCGCGATCGGCCTCGACACGCGGCGGTCGCCGCTGCTGATCTGGCGTCAGCACTTCGGGTGGGTCGCGGTCGGCTACTTCGGCAGCGCCTCGATCGCGTTCATCCTGATCCTGCTGATGCAGGAGGCGAGCGCCTTCGCCGTGCTCGTCGTCGTGCTGCCGCTCGTGGCGGTGCTGTACTTCACGCTGCACCTGTCGCTCGGCCGCGCGGAGGACGCGCAGCGGCACCTCGGCGAGCTCGACCGGCTGTACCTGTCGACGGTCGAAACGCTCGCGATGGCGATCGACGCGAAGGACGACGTGACGCACAGCCACGTGCGGCGCGTGCAGGCCTACGCGATGGCGCTTGCGCGCACGCTCGGCGTCGAGGACGAGCTGACGCTGAAGGCGATTGAAGCGGCCGCGCTGCTGCACGATACCGGCAAGCTCGCCATCCCGGAGCACATCCTCAACAAACCCGGCAAGCTGACCGTGGCGGAGTTCGAGAAGATGAAGCTCCACGCCGACATCGGCGGCGACATCATCTCGCTCGTCGGGTTCCCGTATCCGGTCGAACCGATCGTCCGGTGCCATCACGAGAACTGGGACGGCACCGGCTACCCGCGCGGCGTCGTCGGCGACGCGATCCCGATCGGCGCGCGGATTCTGTCGGTGGTCGACTGCTTCGACGCGCTGACATCGGATCGGCCGTACCGCCGCGCCCTGAGCGACGAAGCGGCGGTCGCGATCCTGCGCGAGCGATCCGGTTCGATGTACGACCCGCACGTCGTCGAGGCGTTCGTCGCGATGTATCCGACGGTCGCGATCGATCAGCCCGAGACGGCGGAGCAGCGCGAAGTGCTGGGTCGCATCCGCGCGACCCGGCACACGGATCCGGAACTGTCGGCGCCGCCGCTGCCGACGCCCGCCGCGATGACGCACGACCTGCTGGCCTTCGTCAGCCTCGCGCGGCTGGCCGGCGGCGAGCACACGCTGCTCGACGTGCTCGGCCTGGCGTCGCGGCTCGTCGCGGAGATCATCCCGGGCATCACGGGCGCATGGTACGTGCCCGACGAGATCGAAGATCGGCTGACCGTCGCCGACACCTTCGGCCCGAACGCCGGCCTGCTCGCCGGACGCGTCGTCGACACCGGCGACCGGTTGACCGGGTGGGTCGCGGCGCGACGCCAGCCGATTCTCGATTCGGACGTCGCGCTCGATCTCGGTGTCGCCGAGCCGGGCACCGCCGCGTTCAAGCGGTGCATGAGCCTCCCGCTCGTCATCGGCGACGCGGCGATCGCCGTGCTGACGCTCTACTCGAGCGACGATTCGATCCCAGCCGATCGGGCCAGCCTCGTGCAGGTCGTGGCGCCGCACCTGGCGGCGACGGTCAACGCGGCGATCGTGCGCGAACGGCGCGCCCGCGCCGCGGCGACCGATCGGGCCGGCGCGAACCGGGACCTTCGACTCGTTTCCACCCGATAACCATCACGTCCGCGGACTGACCAATCGCGCACAGGCTGTGCGGATCCGACGCGGAGCGCACACCCAGCGGTGTGCAAATCCCGGCAAATTGGCCGCGGGGCGGCGGCACCAGTCTTGATGACTCGGTGGGCGATGCGTCTCATCGCCCGCGACGACACCATCCTGACGGCGGCGCTCATCGCGTCGGCCGCCATCATCTTTCGACAGCCGCTGCACAACGTCCTGGCCGCGATCCACGAGATCGAAACGCGCCTCAACCTCGATCTGTTCCCGGCGCTGCTGCTGCTGATTGTCGCCTTCGGCTTCCACCAGTACGGCAAACGGGCCGAGGCGCGCGCCGACGCGCGCGCGGCCACGGCGGACGCCATTCAGGCGCGCGGCCAGGCGAAGGTCCTGCAGCAGCTGATGGCGTTGAGCAACGCGCTGACGACGGCGCTCGATCCGCGGGCGCTGCGCGACGTGCTGGCGACGCACCTGCCCGGCGTGGCGCCGCACGGCGCGTTCTGGGTGCTGATGCGCGCCGGCGATCAGTGGGAGCCGGTGCTGCGCGAGGACGCGGTCGGCGCGGGCGTGGACGCGCTGGTGAGCCGCGCGCAGCAATCGATCGCGGACGGCGCGGAGCCCGATCCCAACTGCCTTCCCCTGCGCGCCGGCGGCGAGGTCGTCGGCGTGCTGGGCACGACGCCGGGGCTCGTGCTGGCCGAGGCGGAGCAGCGCGCGCTCGAGGCGGCGGCCGCCGTGATCGCCATCGGCATCCGCAACATGCAGCTGTTCCACGAAACGCGCGAGCTGAGCCTGCGCGACAGCCTGACCGGCTGCTTCAACCGTGCGCACGCGGTGGAGACGCTGGAAGCGGAACTCCGGCGGCTGCGCCGCAACAAGACGGCGCTGTCGATCGTGATGTTCGACATCGACCACTTCAAGGCCGTCAACGACCTGCAGGGACACCTGCGCGGCGACGAAGTGCTGGCGGCCGTCGGCCGCCGCCTCGCCCGCACGCTGCGCGCCACCGACGTGCGCTGCCGCTACGGCGGCGACGAGTTCCTGGTGATCCTGCCCGACACGCCGCTGCGCGGCGCGCAGCAGGTGGCCGAGATGGTTCGCCGCGAAATCGCGTCGCTGCCGTTCCCCGGCACCGATCAGCGCGTCACGATCAGCGTCGGCGTCGCCGCGGCGCAGGCGGATGACGAGGACGGCTCGGCCGTGATCGCGCGCGCCGACGCCGCGCTCTACGCGGCGAAGGACGCGGGACGCAACCGCGTCGCCGTCGCGCCGTCGACCGACGTCGTCGCGCAGATGGCGTCGGTTCGGCGCGTCGCGTGCGCCGGGTGACGCGATGATCGTCTGGGGAGAAGCCGCGACCATCCTGATTGCGGACGATTCGCCCGAGCAGATTGCCGTCATCGCGCGGATGCTGGCCCACGACCGCTACACGTGCATCACCGTGACGAACGGGGCCGACGCGGTCGCCGCCTGCGCGTCGCAGAAGGTCGACGTGGCGCTGCTCGACGTGCAGATGCCGATCTGCGACGGGCTGGCCGCCTGCCGCCAGTTGAAGGAGTCGGCCGAAACCGCACTGATTCCCGTGCTCGTCATGACGGGGATGACCGACCCGACCACGCATCTGGCCGCGATCGAAGCGGGCGCCGACGACTTCGTGCCGAAGCCGATTCAGTTCGCCGAGCTGCGCGCGCGCGTGCGATCCGCCGTCCGGATGAAGCGCTGCACCGACGAGCTCGACAACGCCGCCGCGAGCATCGTGATGCTCGGCGCGGCGATCGAGGCGCGCGATCCGCGCACGAAAGGGCACTGCGAACGCCTCGCCTCGTACGCGACCACGCTCGGGATCCGCATCGGCCTCGACAGCCGCGACCTGCGCGCGCTCGAGCAGGGTGGCTACCTGCACGACCTCGGCAAGGTGGGGATCCCCGACGCCGTGCTGTTCAAGGCCGGACGGCTCACCGCGGCCGAGTACCTGCTGATCCAGTCGCACACGGTCGTCGGCGATCGCATCTGCGCGCCGCTGCGGACGTTGAGCCGCGCGCGATCGATCATCCGATCGCATCACGAGGTGCTCGACGGCACCGGCTACCCCGATCGGCTCCGCGGCGGCGCCGTGCCGCTGCTCGCGCAGATCACCGGGATCGTCGACGTATTCGACGCGCTCGTGACCGAGCGGCCGTACCGCGCGGCGATGGACGCCGGCACAGCGCTCGAAACGCTGCGCGACGATGTGCGCGCGGGCAAGCGCGACGCGGCACTGGTCGAGGAGTTCGCGGCGATCGTCGACGCGAGCGGCGCCGAGCCGCTCGACCGGGTCGCCGAGCCAATCGGCGCCTCGCAACTGTCCTGTCCGCCCGCCTGACGCGCGGTACGCCGCCCGCCCCCAATCGCACCTCTGCCAGAATCGGAGCCGAGCGCCAGCTGAGCGACCGCGTGGGAGTGCCGTTTGCACGTGCCATCCGGATGGACACCACCACCCGGGAATGCTGGGTCCTCACGTTTCTGCGGCTGGCGCGAGTCGGCTACGCGCAGTGGCTGTTCGGCAACGCGTATGAAGCCGTCGTGCGCGTGCCCGAGCGCCTGGCGGCGGAGCCGCTGCCATCGGTGTTCAGCTCGGGAAGTCCGGTCCGGTACTACCTGCCGGCAATGCCTCTGGTCGCCGGCGCGACGGTCGCGGCGCTCGTCAGCGGCTGGTCGCTGCGCGATCGGCGGCCGTGGCTGGCGGCGACTGCCGCCGGCGCGCTGTCCGCAGCCGTCGCGACGGCGTACGCCGTTCGCGCGGTCAATCTGAAGCTGTTCGTCGCGGGCGGCGACGGGGCCGTGGCCGATCGCGATCGGCTGCTGCGGAGGTGGCACCGCGTCAATGCCGTCCGCATGGCTGCGGTCGGGTTCGCGTGGCTCGCCGCCGCCCGCGCCGCGTCGGGCATGTGCGTCGGAGCCGGCGCGCAAGCATCCCGCTGACCTGGTTCGCCGGATTCGCTACAATTCGCGCCGTGACCGCGCCGTGGCAGGACGAGGTCCCCCGACTCTCCGGCTCGATTGTCGAATTGCGCGAGGTGCGCGCGTCCGACGCGCCGGTGCTGTTCGAGCTGCTCTCCGACGAAGCCGTTCAGGAACACCTGTCGTCGCCGCCGCCGTCGGTCGACGCCTTCGAGGGCTTCGTCCGGTGGGCGATCGACCAGCGCGGCCAGGGCAACTGCATCACCTTCGGCATCGTGCCGCACGGACTGGCCGACGCGGTCGGCATCGTGCAGCTGCGCGCGCTCGATCCGACGTGGTTCGTCGCGGAGTGGGGCTTTGCGCTCGGCCTCGCGTTCTGGGGCACGGGCGTGTTCGCGGAGGCCGCGGAGCTCGTGGTGCGGTTCGCGTTCGAGGCGCTGCGCGTCGATCGGCTCGAAGCGCGCGCGGCGACGCTCAACGGCCGCGCGAACGGCGCGTTGAACAAGATGGGCGCGTCCGCCGAAGTGACGCTGATGCGATCCTTCAAGCGCCTGAACGGCCGCTACGACGAACAACTCCTGTGGAGTCTGCGCGCGGAGGACTGGCGGCAGGGCGGACTGTTCACGCCGGCGCGCTTCGACGCGCAACGGGCGAAGCAGCGCATTGCCGACGCGACGGCCGACGTGCGCCGCCACCTGCAGGAGCGACGCGCGTCACGCGGCGACGCCGCGTCCTCGTCGCGATATCCGTTCCTGCTGACTCGCCCGCGGAAGAAGAGCGACCCGGCGCAATAAGCTACACTGAAGTGCGTTCACGCTGCGCCCGTAGCTCAGGGGATAGAGCACCCGCCTCCTAAGCGGGGGGCCGCCAGTTCAATTCTGGCCGGGCGCGCCACTCTCACATTCAATCAACGCGCTGCTTCGCACGGGCATTCACCGCGCGCGAGCTGAAACCGGACGCCGACTTCAGAACTCCAGGTGAAGACGCAGCATCTCGACGAGCACGGGCCCGCGGTCCCGGTTGTAGCCGGGGTGGTCGATGTACTGGAGCCCGCCCGACGCCGACACACCGCGCCAGATGCGCGCCGTGTAGTACGTTTCGACAATATCCTCTCGGCCGTAGCGCAGCGTCCCGTCGCCAAGCAGAAATCCGAGGCCACCCAGCGCCAGGTAGTCGCGGTGCGGCCCGGATAGACCGTTGGACACGACGGCGACGCCGACCCGATCCTGCGGGCGACGCCACCAACCGCCGCTCAGATCGCCTCCGCCTTGCACGCTGTCGTTCACTTCCGTGTATGCATACGACTCGTGATGTCCCTCGTTCCAGCCGGCACGCGCGAACACGCGCACGAGCCTCGGGAACGTGTATTCGGCGTTCACGCCGACCCCGGTTTTCACGCGGCCCTGCTGGCGGGACGCCACGACGTCGGGCTTCGGATCGCGACCGCGGCGAAAAGCGTCGATCGCCTCGTCGTAGCTGCCCATGTTCGCGTGGTTCGCGTAGCCGAGCAGCCTGACGACCAGCCCGCCGGCAGGCCGCAGCTCGACCTCCAGGTTCTCGGCGCGGGCTCGGGCGATGTTCCAGTCCATGTCGATGCCGTTGGCGACGGTCGGCATCAGCGCCTCGCCGAATCGCACGCACCATCGCGGCGTGTCGTACTCCACGATAGCGGCATAGGTATACCCGCGCGTGTCGGCCGCATAGTCGTACGCGCCGTCGTTGTCGACCGTCCAGTTGGTGAACTGCAGATGGCTGTCGCTGCCGACGGCGTTGACGTCGAAGAAGTCCGCCATCCCGAGCTTGCCCGCCCGGATCTCGATCCGGCGGGCTGGGACGTGCGCCGCCAGCGACAAGGGCGTCGGCGTGGCGTCCACCGACTCGGTGGCGAGCGGAACGGTCACATGCACCATCGCGCGCGCGACGTATGGCGCCGAGCCGAGCGTCGGATTGCGGACGACATCCAGGTTCGTGAATCCAGCCAGGCCAAGTGCGTCGCTCAGTCCGCGGCCTCCGGCACTCTCGAGGTCGAAGAGCAGTTCCGTGTGCCACGGCAGTTTGACGCCGGTGTAAATCGTCCAGAGGCGCGACAGCGCGTGCTCCGGTTCCGGGCGCAGGCTGTTGTCCCCCTGGTACGGCGACGTGAATCGCCCGTGCGACTGCGCAATGAGGTTCACTTGTCCGGACAGCCACCAGCGGCTGTCATCCGGATGCGGGAAGATCGTCGCGTCGGCCGCCGGTGTGTCCGCGTCCTGTGCCGCCGCGATGGTCGCGCCGGCGACGACCAGCAGCATCGAGAGACAGACGGACCGCACGTAGTCTCGAATCGGCATCATTGTCGGTCGTATTTCACAGCGCTGGTGCCGAAACGCACGGCACAAGGCTTCCGTGCAGGCGTGTTGCAGGGCCAGGTCCGGTGTACGATCCGAGCATGCCGACCTTCGATCGCTACGATACGCTCCCTCGACTGCGTGACGCGGACGTTCTCGCCGCCTTCATGCGCGGCGTGTACGGCTGGATGTGCGGCGGATTGGCCGTCACGGCGGCCACCGCGTGGATCGTGTCCAGCTCGCCGCTGCTCACGTCCGCGATCTTCGGCAACCGGATGGTGTTCTGGGTGCTCGCGATCGCGCAGCTCGGCATCGTGTTTACGCTGTCCGCTCGCGTCGACCGGCTGGCGTCGGGCACCGCGACGCTGCTGTTCCTGCTGTACTCCGCGCTCACCGGCGTCACGCTGTCCGCAATCCTCCTCGTCTACACCGGCCAGTCCGTGTTCACCACATTCGTCGTCGCCGCCGGCATGTTCGGCGCGCTGGCGGCGTACGGCACGGTGGCGCGGCGCCAGTTGAGCGGTCTCGGCCAGTTCCTCTTCATGGGCCTGATCGGTCTGGTCATCGCCTCGGTCGTTGGCCTGTTCTGGCACAACGACGCCCTTCAGTTCCTGATCTCCTTCATCGGCGTCATCGTGTTCGCGGCACTGACGGTCTACGACGCGCAGCGTCTGAAGGAGCTGGCCTTCGCGACCAGCGCGGGGCCGACCTCCGGTGCGACGATCGTCGGTGCGCTGGCACTGTACCTCGACTTCATCAACTTGTTTCTGTTTCTGCTCCGGTTCCTCGGGAATCGTCGCGACGACTGGTAGTCGACCGATCGGCGCCGGGCCGCTGAATCGTCACGAACGGCGGCGCGGCATGATCGACCTGCAGCGTCGTGTGCGCGATCGCGAATCGCTCGGCGAGCATCTGTTCGAGCGAGCGCCGGATGCCGTGACAGTCGGCGCCGGCCGCCACCAGCACGTGGGCGGTGAGGATCGGATGGCCGGGTGCGAGCTCCCACAGATGGAGGTCGTGCACTTCTTTCACCTGCTCGGCGCCCGCCATCGCGAGGCCGACCTCCGTCGGCGCGAGCCGTTCAGGCGCGCCTTCGAGCAGGACGCGGAT
>Ga0070741_10011816_pt1 | contig 15986 bp, 14 predicted proteins | sample Coa_R1_4_FD_66440 | JGI IMG/M metagenome (GOLD analysis project Ga0070741, IMG submission 66440) | Surface soil microbial communities from Centralia Pennsylvania, which are recovering from an underground coalmine fire - Coalmine... | ecosystem: Environmental > Terrestrial > Soil > Unclassified ...
GCCCGGCTCCGCTCGGCCAGGTCGTCGAGCTCGGCCCGCAGCGGCTGGAGGACGGCGGCCTCGAAGATGTCCTCCTTGGAGGCGAAGTGCTGGTACAGCACCGCTTCGGTGATGCCGGCCTGTTCGGCGATCGTGCGGGTCCGGGCGCCGTTGAGGCCCTGCTCCAGGAAGACGGCCCGCCCGGCGGCCACGATCCGGTCGCGCCGCTCCTCGGCGGTCAGCCGCTTGCGCTTCACGTTCGCCATGACCGGCCTTCCTTCCCGCCTTCCTTCGTGGTAGTGGGCACTTGCTACTGTATCCCTCCTTCGGTACGGTGGGCAGCATGACCGCCGCTGACGTGGCCGAGATGGACGCCGACGACCTGGTCCTGGCCCTCCTCGAGATCCCCCAGCCGGACGATCCCTATCCCATCTACCACCGCCTGCGGGAGATCGCCCCGAACCATCCGAGCATCCTCGGCATGCGGTTCCTGTCCCGCTACGACGACGTGTGGGAGCTGCTGCGGTCGCCGTCGTTCCACATGGCGGTGGCCGAGACCATGGCCAAGTCCGACGAGCGGTACCCGACCAGCGCCTGGCTCCAGGCTGTCGAGTCGATGCTCATCTTCGCCAACCCGCCCCGCCACACCCGGATCCGGGGCGTCCTGTCGCGGGCCTTCACCCCCCGGCGGGTGGAGGCGCTGCGCCCCCGCGTCCAGGCGCTGGTCGACGGGCACCTCGACCGCTGCGCCGAGCAGGGGACGTTCGACCTCATCGCCGAGCTGGCCGGCGTGCTGCCCTGCCAGGTGATCTGTGCCCTGCTGGGGGTCCCGATGGAGGACGTGGGCCAGATCGAGCGCTGGACGGCCGACATCGCCGCCACCGTCACGCCCGTCCTCGGTGACGACGTCCTCGCCGCCGCCGACCGGACGATCGTCGAGTTCCACTCCTACTTGCGCAAGCTGGTGGCCGAACGGCGCAGCCACCCGGAGGACGACCTGCTCACCGCCATGGTCCACGCCGAAGACCAGGAGGGCCGCCTCGACGACGACGAGCTCGTCAGCTTCGCCGTCACCCTGCTCGGCGCCGGGACGGAGACCACCACCAACCTCATCGGCGTCGGCACGCTGGCCCTGTGCCAGACGCCCGACCAGCTCCGCAAGCTCCGGGAGGACCCCGACCTCATCAGCGGCGCGATCGAGGAGCTGCTCCGCTTCGAGCCGCCGGTCCAGATGGGCTTCGTGCGCGTCGCCACCGAGGACACCGCCATCGGCGGCGAGGAGATCGTCGAGAACGAGCTCGTCATCGGCCTGATCGGGGCGGCCAACCACGACCCGGCGGCCTTTCCCGACCCGGCGGAGCTGCGCATCGACCGGCCCTTCGACCGCCGCCCCCACCTGGCCTTCGGCCAGGGCGTCCACTACTGCATGGGCGCGGCCCTCGGCCGTCTCGAGGGCGCCATCGCCCTGCGCACCCTCCTCGTCGACCGCTTCCCCGACCTGCGGGTGGTCGACGAGGAACTGACCTGGCGCAACGCCTTCACCCTGCGGGGCCTGGAACGCCTGATGGTCTCGGTCGCCTGACCGGCCGCCGACGCCGACCGACTCGCCGAGGAGTGGCCCGCCGCCGGCGTCGACGTGCACGGCCCCGAGGACACCGAGTGGGGGAAGCACGAAGGCGCCGTCGTCGATCCCGACGGCAACGTCATCCGCTTCGGCTCCGGGGTGCGGCCCGCGGCTCGCCCTGAGGCCGGGACCGCCGGCCCTGCTGCTCTGCCGGCAACCGGCGTTCAGGAGCCCGGATCGGGCGGCGGGTGAACGCCGGAACGGAGGGAGGCGGCGGGGCCTCACTCACGAGAAGTGGAAGCCGGCGTCGACGACGTAGTCCTGGCCGACGATCATCTCGCTCTCTTCGCTGCAGAGGAAGGCGACGAGGGGGGCGAGGTGCCCGGGCATCACCTTCTCCTTGATGACCTGCATCTCGAGGAACATGTCGCCCATGATCGGGTCGGGGAGGACGGAGTCGAGGGCTCCCGAGAACGTCATGCCCGGTGACACGCCGGTCACGCGGATGTTGTCCTCGCCGAGCTCGGTGGCCATGGCCCGGGTCATGGCCTGCACCGCACCCTTGGAGGCGGTGTAGTGCAGCAGGAGCGGCGGGCCGATGCGGGCGATGGAAGAGGCGATGTTGACGATGCGGCCCCTGCCCTGGGCCCGCATCTGGGGCAGGCAGGCCATGGTGGCGAACCAGACGCCCTTGACGTTGACCGCCATGAGCCGGTCCCACTCCTCCTCGGTGATCTCCTCCATCGGCTTCATCCCGATGCCGGCGAAGATGGCGGCGTTGTTGACCAGCGCGTCGATGGCTCCGAACTCGTCGACCGCCACCTGGGCCATCCGGTCGCAGTCGGCCCGGCGGGACACGTCGACGTGGACGGCCACCGCCCGGCCGCCTTTGGCCCGGATGCCGGCGGCCACGTCCTCGGCGTCGTCGCCGGCGATGTCGGCCACCACCACGGCTGCGCCCTCGCGGGCCAGGTGCTCGGCGTAGACCCGGCCGATGTTGCGGCCGGACCCGGTGACGATGACCGTCCGTCCCTCGAGGCGGCCCGTCACAGGACCCGGTCGCCGTAGCCGTTGGCCTCCAGGTAGGCCCGGTAGCGGGGGAAGCCGGGCCGCATGGCCGGGAGCAGCTTCATCATCTTGGCCATCGGGCCGCTCACGGCCACTTGGCGCTTGGCCAGGGCCACGGTCATGTTGAGCTTGCCGAGCCAGAACTTGTGGCCGTCGTCGGCCGACATGGCCAGGTTGATCTCGGCCGTGGCGTCGTCGGGCGGGCCGGTGACCACCTTGGGCGGGTCGCAGGTGCAGTCGACCAGGATGCTGGCCTCGGGATCGGTGTAGCGCACGAGGAACGACGTGTCGGCGGCCACGAACTTCGGCCGCATGTCGGGCTCCTGGGTCAGTTCGGCGAGGAAGCTTCCCACCGTGGCGTAGACCTCTTCGGCGGACTGGAACATGGCCACCCTGTCACCTCCGGCGCTGGGACCTGCGGAAGTATGCACTCACTTTGTGGGGTTGGCAAGGATGCGCCGGGGGTTCTCGACCAGCATCCGGTCGAGGTCCGCCGGGCTGACGCCGGCCTCCCGCAGCATCGGTACGACGGAATCGAGCAGGAAGCGATGGTGGTGGTCGGGCGCCGCCTTCGTCATGTCGGCGGCCCGGAAGGCGTCGTTGTGGCAGGCGGCGTCGTGCGACAGCACGAGCCGGTCGGCGTAGCCCCGGCGGCACAGCTCGGCCACCACCGCCACCCTCCGCTTCGTCGGGAGGAACCAGTCCAGCCCGAAGCGGTCCATCCCGAGGTAGGAGCCGGCGTCGAGCAGGCGCAGCAGGTAGTCGACGTCGTCGGTGTCGCCGGAGTGGCCGATGACGACGCGCTCGAGGTCGACGCCCTCCTCGGCCAGGATCCGCTGCTGATCGAGGCCGGTGTGCCGGCGGGCGTGGGTGTGGGTGCTGATCGGCGCCCCGGTGGCGGCGTGGGCCCGGGCCACCGCCCGCACCGCCCGCTCGACCCCCGGGGTCACGCCGAGGCGGTCCGTGACGCACTTGAGGACGGCGGCGCGCACGCCGCTGTCCCCCATGCCGACCGTGAGGTCGCGGACGAACATGGCCACCATCGGCTCGTCCTCGTCGAACACCGCCCCCGGCCCCCGCAGCCGGAGGTACAGCGGCAGCGACTCGAGCGTGTACACGCCGGTCGCGGCCACGATGTGGAGCCGGGTCTGTGCCGCCACCCGGGCCACGAGCTCGGGCATTCGGCCCAGGCCCAGCACGGTCATGTCGACCAGCGTGCCGACCCCGGTGCGGGCCAGGGCCTCGAGTCGGGCGGCGGCGGAGGCGACGGCGGCGTCCTGGTCCCACTCGGCGTACCAGCGGTGGTTGAGCACCAACTCGGGGTCGACGACGAAGACGTGCTCGTGCATGAGCGTGATGCCGAGGTCGGCCCCGTCGACGGCGCCCCGGTACGTCTCGACGGCCATTGGCTCGCTCCGCCCGCCGGAGATACGGTGTAGTCAGTACATACTATCAAGGGGGAGGGCGCCGGTGCGGCCGCTGCAGGGATGCCGGGTGGTCGACGCCTGCACCTATGTGGCCGGGCCCTTCGCCACCATGATGCTGGCCGACCTCGGCGCCGACGTCCTGAAGGTCGAGCCGCCGGGCGGGGATCCCAACCGCCGCTTCGGTCTGCGCCACCGGGGCATCGGGCTCCTGTTCGTCAACACGAACCGCAACAAGCGCTCCATCGAGCTCGACGGGAAGGATCCCGCCGACCGGGCGCTCCTCCGCCGGCTGATCGCCGAAGCCGACGTTTTCGCCGAGAACTGGCGACCCGGGGTGGCCGAGCGTCTCGGCCTGGCCAACGGTGAGCTGCGCCGCTTGAACTCCCGCCTCATCCATCTCTCGGTCACCGGCTATGGACCGGACGGGCCGTCGGCGCGGCGGGGCGCCTTCGACAGCGTGGTCCAGGGCGTCTCCGGGCTGGCCTGGCACAACCGCCACGACGGCCGGCCCGAGCTGCTCCGCACCTACGTGGCCGACAAGGTGACGAGTACCTTCGCCGCTCAGGGTGTGCTCGCCGCCCTGCTGCGCCGGGAGCGGACCGGTGAGGGTCAGCGCGTCGAGGTCGACATGCTCGGCGCCGCCGCCTATTTCAACTTCCCCGACCTGCTGGCCGAGCGGACCGTGATCGGCGACGACCGCCCCGTCGAGCCGGAGGCGAACCCCGGGCAGCGAACGTTGATCCGGGCGGCCGACGGCTACCTCGTCGTGGCCCCGAGCTCTGGCGCCCATGTGCGGCGGGCCTGCGAGGCCGTCGGGCATCCCGAATGGGTGGCGGAGCTGGCCGGGCTACGGGGCTTCGCCGAGCTGGCGCCGGCCCTGATGGGACGCCTCGAGTCGGTGACGGTGTCGAACACCGTCGCCCACTGGCTGGCCGTCTTCGAGGCCTCCGACGTGCCGGTGGGTCCCGTCCTCGACGTCGACGGCCACCTCGCTGATCCGCAGGTCGTCCACAACGGGATCTACGCCACCGCCGACCATCCGCAGCTCGGCTCTCTGCGGGCGCCGCGCTTCCCGGCCCGGATCGCCGGCCTCGGCGCGCCCGACGAGGGCTATGACCCGGTGCCGAGGTACTGCGAGAAGATGTCGGCCGAGCGGGCCTGGGCGGGCTCGCCGACGAAGACGACCGACCCCTTGTGGAGGATGTAGACGTAGTCGGCGACGGCCAGGGCCCGGTTGACGTACTGCTCGACCAGCAGCAGCGAACGGCCTTCCCGGCGGAGCACCTCGACAGCCTCGAAGATGTCGTCCACGACCACCGGGGCGAGACCGACCGACAGCTCGTCGGCCAGCACCACCTGCGGATCGGCGATCAGCGCCCGGGCCACGGCCAGCATCTGCTGCTGGCCCCCCGACAGGGTGCCGGCGATCTGGTGGAGGCGCTGGCCGAGAACCGGGAACGCCGCCACCGACCGCTCGACGGCCCGGTCGACGGCCTTGCCGCCGGCGTGCATGGCGAGGTTCTGGCGGACGGTGAGCTGGCGGAAGATCGCCCGGCCCTCGGGAATGAGGCACAGACCCCGCCGGGCCCGGTGATGGGCCGGGGCGTCCTCGACCGGGTCGCCGCAAAGCGTGATGCCTCCTTCCCAGGCCGGCAGCAGCCCGCTGGCGACCCGCAGGAGCGTCGACTTCCCGGCGCCGTTGGCGCCGAGGAGCGCCACCGCGCTGCCCGGCGGGACGACGACGTCGACGCCGTGGAGCACCTCGGTGCGGCCGTACCCGGCCCGGACCCCCTCGAGGCGCAGCATCAGCGGGCTCCGATGGCCGCCGCGGCCCGTTCGGTGGCGCGGCGGCGGTCCAGGCGCCAGGCCGAGCGGGCGGCGAGGTCGTCGACGTCCGGGAGGCGGAACCAGCCGGCGATCCCGTTCGGGGCCTGGGCGAACAGGATGGCGGCCACCCCGAAGGCCACCGGCTGCCACGCGATCACCGTGGGGGAGGTCACCACCGCCGGCACGGCGATGAAGAGGACGGCGGCCAGGATCGACCCCCCGAGCGTGGCGGGGCCGGCCGCCACCAGCACCGTCAGCCAGACGAGGGACTGGAAATAGTCGAACGTGAAGCTGGTGATCTGGCCGGTCAGCGACCCGAGGAGGCCGCCGGCCACCCCGGCCACGAAAGCGGCGAGGCAGAAGACCATGACCCGGCTGGCCGTCGGGTTGACGCCGATGCTCTGGACGGCGGCGGGGGAGTCGCCGATGGCCCGGAGGAGGCGGCCGAGGCGGCTGATCCGGACGAGCTCGATGGCCGCCACGCCGGCGACCACGACCGCCAGGGCGAAGTAGTAGAAGGCGACGTCGCCGCCGAACCACGATGGGCGGGGCAGGTTGACCTGCGCCCGGCGGCCGAAGGCGATGGCGCTGTTGAACAGCAGGCTCTGGGCCAGGATCCCGAACCCGAACGTCGCCAGGGCCAGGAACAGCCCGGACAGCCGGATGGCGGGCAGCGAGACGAGGGCGCCCAGCGGGACCAGCACCGCGGCCGACAGCAGCAGCGCCATCGGGTAGGGCAGGCCGGCCTTGAGGAGATGCGACAGCGTGGTGGCGCCGAAGACGGCGAAGACGGCGTGGCACAGGGACACCTGCTTCGACAGCCCGACGAGCAGGGAGAGGCTGGCGAAGATGGCGACGAAGATCACGGTCGTGGTGGCGGTGAGCAGGCGCGACCCCGACAGGACGGCGGGCAGCACGGCGGCGACCGTCATACCGGCACCGAGCGACCGCCAGGCGGGTGCCGGCCGGGCGGCCGTCGACCGTCCGACCCGGCCCTCCCCGTGGATCTCGGCGAAGAAGCCGCGTGGGCTGGCCACCAGGACACCGAACAGGACGATGAACGGCAGGCTGGAAGGGAGCCCGACCAGCGTCGGGCTGGTGGCGGCGTACTTCGTGGCCACAGCGGCGGCGATGGCGATGCCGTAGGCACCGAGATTGGTGAGCGGCAGGCTGCGCAGCCGGCCGACCACGGCGGCGCCGAACGCCTGCACCACGAGCAGCGTGAGGAGCACGGCGTCGAGGCCGACGACCGGGGCGAACAGCACGCCCGACAGGGCGGCGAAGCAGGCCCCCAGGACCCACGAGAACGTCGTCACGGCCCGGGCATTGGTGCCGACCAGTTCGGTGAGGTCCCGGTCGCCGACCACCGCCAGCGTCTGGAGGCCGAGATGCGTGAACCGGAAGAAGGCCGCCAGGGCGACGGCGACGAACAGCGCGATGGCAATGACACACGCCTGGTCATAGCCCACCCGCACACCGGCGACGGAGAAGCTCCCCGACGGGAACAGCGGCGGCACCTGGCGGGTCTGGCCGCCGAAGATGGCCACCGCCGCGCTCTGCAGCGCCACGAGGAGGCCCAACGACACCACTACGTAGGTGGCCGCCGGCGCGCCCTGGAGCCGGCCGAGCAGCAACCGGTCGACGGCGATCCCGAGCAGCGGTGCGACGACCAGCACGGCGACAGCCACCGCCAGCGGCGTCGGCCAGCCGTGACCGGCCCGGAGCTCGTTGAACACGAACGTGGCGAACATCCCGACCGCGCCGTGGGCGAAGTTGAACACGCCGGAGGTGGTGTAGGTCACGACGAGACCCATCGACGCCAGGGCATAGACGGCCCCGGTGGTGACGCCGATGACGATGAAGGGCAGCAGCCCTTTCACGACGCGCCGCAGATCTGGCAGGGGCTGAGACCGCCGTTGACCTCCTGGCGGGGGAGGCGGGTGGCCCTTGTGCCGGACAGCGTCGGGCAGCCGTCGAGGTGGAACCGGGTGAGTCCCGGGGCGACGAGCACGACGCCGGCGGTGCCGGCCGCGGCCACGGCGGCGGCGGGCACCGGCCGCAGAAAGGGAGCGAGCAGGCGGCCTTTGCGGGCGGCGAGCCGGCTCCGGCCGATGAGCTGGGTGACCCCGACGACCGCCCCGGCCACCAGCAGGCCGGCCACCCCGACGCCGAGACCGCCGGTGGCGTCGGCGACGTCGCCGGTGCCGGCGGCCCGGTGGTAGCCGAGGAAGACGATGGCGGCGGCGACGGCCAGACCTCCACCGGTCAGCACGGCCGGCAGCCGGCGGCCTCGTTGGCCGCTCCGGGAGAGCGCCGGTTGCAGCTCGGGGCCGGGGGCGCGCCGCAGGGCCGGGCCCTGGCGCGCCGCGGCCAGCAGCTCGGCGGCGTCGGGCAGCGGCTCGCCCCGCAGCGCCGCCTCGATCCGGTCGAGCTTGCGCCATTCGTCGTGGAGGTCGGCCTGAAGCCGCAACATGATCCCCACCGCCACGAAGAACAGGCCGCCGAGCCCGCCGGAGGCGACGTCGGCCATCTGCTCCGCCACGAACCGGTCGTTGGCCACGGCCTGATAGGTCACGACGAGGCACAGGCCGCCGGCCACCACGAGCAGGGTGCCGAGAATCCGGTCCCACTCGGCCCGCAGCCACAGGGCCAGGCTCTGCATGGGGCTCCCTCCGCCTTCCCTCATCGGGACGCCCTCAGCCCCGCATCGGCCTCGGTCAAGGCCCGCCGGGCGAGGATGGTCGCCTCGACACGCTCCAGTCGCCGGCGTTCGGCGGCCAGGCCCGCCGCCGAGAACAGGTGCAGCCCGACGGCGACGAGGGCCAGGCCCCCTAGCCCGCCGGAGACGATCCAGGGAATCTGCTCCGACAGCAGCGATGCCCGGCCGAGCCCCGCCCAGCCGGCGGCCAGCACCGCCCCGCCGCCGGCGGTGACGGCCAGTCCGGCCCGCGCCGTCGGGTCGGTCAGGCGTCGAGCCATGCCGTCCGACCCCGCCGGGTGATGGCGCCGCCCAGCAGGAGCAGCAACGCCGCGCCCGCACCCACGAGCCCGTAGACCAGCCGGGCGGCACGGATCCGTCTCGGCCGGACGATCGGCTGCAGGGACAGTTCGGTCCCGGCCCCCGGTGGCGACGCCGCCGGAGATCCCTCCGTCGCCGCGCTCGGCGAGAGAGCCGCCCCGGCGGTGTCGACGGCCGGGACGCCGCCCGGTCCTCCGGCCGCCACCGGTGCGGCACCGGGCCACCCGGCCGAGGTCACGGGCGCCGGCGACGCCAGGTCGGCCGGAGTCGACGCCGGCGCCACTGACGAACCGGCCGGCTGACCGCCCGTCTCCGCCGCGGCCGGCCCGCCGGCTGGCGCTGCGACCGGTCCGGCCCCCGGCCCCTCGGCGACCGGCGCCGGGAGCGGGCTCTCTCCCAGCGACACGGCCGACGACGCGCCGCCGAGGCGCAGCGAGATCGTCGACGACGGGAATTGCGGCAATGGCTGGCGGGAGACGATCTCCAGGGCGGCCGCCTGCCCGCCGCCGTTGGGCAGCGCCTTGGCCTGCACGAAACGGAGCGACAGACCGGCCGGGGCGAGGACCTGATCGAGGAGCGCCTGGGCGTCCTTGCCGGTCACGGGTACGGGCTGGCCGAGGACGACGAACCCGTCGGGACCGACACCGAACCGGGTGTCGCCGGCGCTCAACCCGTCGACCACGAGGGACGTTTTCGTCTCCGGGGCGGCCCCACCGTCGGTGTAGGTCGTGACCGACCGGCTCTGCACCGATCCGATGTGCAGCCTGCCGCCGGCCAACGACACCGCTTCGGCAAGGCTCTCGGCGGTGGAGGTGACCGTGATGCCGTCGGTGACGATCGACGTCGTGGCCTCGGCGCCGCTGGTCACCGCTCCCGGCGGACCCGGCCGGAAGCGGGCCACAGCGTTGGTCGCCGGCCCCGCCGCCTTGGCGTGGAGGCGGTAGGCGCCCGACGGATCGGTCAGGTCGGACTCCGGCGCTCCGGGGTTCGTCGCCTGGACGAAGAACGGGTAGGCGAACGGGGAGGAGATCCCGGTGGCGACGCTGAACAGCCCCTGGTAGGCCACGGCGGTCCCGCCCGGATAGGGCAGGGAGGCGAAGCTCTCGCTGCTGCCGGCGTCGAGACGGGACTGGGCGATCGGCCCGCCGCCGTCGGCCACTTCCTCGACGGCGAACTGGCCGGGGACGATCCAGCTCAGCCGGGCTCCGGCGGCGGTGGCCAGCGCCACATAGGCCTGCGACCGGCCCCCCGCCGTCGCTCCCGCCGGCCCGAGCGCGACCGCCCCCGGCAGGGCGACGGTGAGAAGGAGCAGCAACGGGAACGAGCGCCGCATCTTGCCCGAGCCCGGGATCCCCACGGTCGCCCCCCTTTTGTGTCTCCACCCGAGATGCTACGGTAGCAAGTGCATACTTACAGCATCAAGTGCCAGGCTCGGTCCCGGGGGAGGGTTCGGATGGGGCGCAACAAGCTGGCTCCGGCCGTTCGGCCCGTGTTGGCCGCGGCGACTGCCGCGCTGCTCACCGCCGGCTGCGGGAGCTACCTCTCGCAGGATGCTCTGCTCGAGGCCAACAACGCCCAGTTCCGCACCGAGAAGGGCCCGGCCGCCGGACCGGCCACCGGCGGCGGTTCCGGCGCTGGCGGCAACGCCGCGGCGGCGCTCCACGCCGACCCGTCCACGGACACGACACCGAACGCCGTTCCCGGCCCGACCGCCGCCGCGCCCGGCGCGTCGACCGTCAGGGTGAACGGCACGGCCGGCGGCGGTGGGGCCACGGGCACCGGCCGCACCGCCGGACCGGCCGCCGCCACGGCGGCGGCGCCCGGTGCCCGGCCGCCGGCCGGGGCGACGGGCGGGGCCACGGCCCCGGCGGCCGGAGCGACCAACGGCGGAGGTTCCGTCCCCCTCGGGCCGGGAGCCGGTGACGGTTCGGTCATCCGGCTCGGCTCGATCGGGGTCCGGTCGGGGCCGCTCGGGGCGGCCATGCAGCCGGCCATCGACGCCGCCCGGGCCTGGGTGGATGACGTGAACTCCCGCGGCGGGCTCGCCGGGCACCAGGTCGAGCTGATCTCCATCGACGACCGGGGAGACCCGAACGCCGCCCTGGCCGGCGTCCGCCGCCTCGTGGAGCAGGACAAGGTGCTGGCCATCTACGCCAGCCACATGCCGACGACGGAGCAGGCGGTGGCGCCCTACCTCCTGGAGAAGGGCGTCCCGATCATCGGCGGCTGCATCTGCAACACGCAGGTCGACGACAGCCCGATCGTCTTCCAGGTCGGCTACGGCAGCCTGAAAGGCCTGTCCTGGGCTCAGCTCGCCCCGGTGCTCGACGGCAGCTCCGCCCGCAAGGCGGCCGTCCTCTACTGCCGGGAGGCGCAGACCTGCACCGATCTCCGCAACGCCATCCGGACCTGGGTCACCCAAGGCGGCGTGCCGATCCAGATCGTCTATGAGGCCCAGATCTCCATCGCCCAGCCGGACTTCACCGCCGAGGTCATCCAGGCCCGCCAGGCGGGGGCCGACGTCATCATCACCCTGGCTGAGAACCCGACCACGATCCGGGTGGCCCGCTCGGCCCACCGCCAGAACTGGAACCCGATCATCGCCACGCAACAGGGCGGCAGCGACGAGCGGTTCATCCGGGACGGCGGCGCCGACGTCGAGGGCGCGCTGATCTCTCACACCACCGCCAGCTGGGTCAACTCGGCGCTGATGGCCGACTACCGCGACGCCATGGCCCGCTTCGTGCCCGGCGGGGCCCGGGGCGGCATGGGGGCCAACGTCTGGGTGGCCGGCAAGCTGATCGAGAAGCTGGCCGAGCGCTTCCCGCCCAAGCCGACCAGTGCCGATTTCCTGAACGGGCTCTACTCCCTGCGGGGCGAAACGCTCGGCGGGCGCATCCCGCCGACGACGTACGTGCGGGGGAGGGGCAACGCCGACGTCAACCTCTGCTCCGTGACGGCGAAGATCCAGGGCGGGAAGTGGGTCGAGCTCAAGGGACCGGAGCAGTTCTCCTGCGCTCCGGGCTGGAAGCCGGCGACGCCGGGCTGACCGGTCGCAACGTGCAGAGATAGACGGCCAGCCCGGCCAGGGCGATGCTGCCCGCCCCGGCGGCCCAGATGACCGGCGACGACGTGTCGCTGTTGAGGGCGTCCCACAGCGGCCACTGGGTCCAGGCGTTGACCCCCGCCTGCAGAGCGGGGATCAGCGCGACGATCAGGAGCAGCTGCCGGCCCGGGAGCCTGGCCGCCGAAGAACCAGAAGTAGGCCATGACGAGCCAGACCGGTTGGGGAACGCCGTAGGCGGTGTAGACGGTCCACTGGCCCTGGGCCGGGAACCACACCAGCGCGTTGCGGGACGATCGGCTCGATGAGAGCGGCCAACCCGCCACCAACGAGCAGCAGGACCGGCACGGCCGTGCGGGCGGGCGTAGCGGACGGCGAGGACCACGCTCAGGACCGGCGGGGGATCTGCCCGAGGGTGAACAGCCAGTGGGCTGTCCGGTTTACCGCCCGGATTTCGGTCGGGAGGTGGTGAGTGAAGGCGTCGGCGCGGACCACGGGGTCGCCTCCTGATCGGCGGCAGGCCCCGTCGCCCCCGGTTCTTCCGGCGCCTGTGAGCGCCGCCATTCGACCGCGAGGCTGCAGAGCCGGACGACGTAGAGGCAGAGGCCGACCGTGACGAGGCCGGCACCCCAGACGACCGGCCAGGGAAGCCGGGTGTTGATGGTGTTCCAGACCGGAAAGGCGGTGCCGGCGTTGGTGGCGGCCTGGACGATCGGCACGATGAGGAGCACGCCCAACACGCGCCGGCCCCGCAGTTCGCTGCGGAGCACGTGGACGAGTGTGGCAGCCACAATCGGCGTCGTGGCGTTGACCATCCCCCACCACAGCGGGAACCGGGTGAACTTGAAGGGCTGGTGGCCGTAGTAGAGGAATAGGTTGGCGTAGAGCCCGGGGTGCTCGAGGACGATGTCGACGAGGACGACGGCGCCGAAGGCCTTCCACAGCGAGCGAGCGGACAGGCCCCGCTCCAGGTACCGCCAGATGATCATCGGCTGGCCGCCGAAGAACCACAGGTACGCCATGGCCAGCCAGATGGGCTGGGAGATCCCGAACGTGGTGTAGAGCGTCCACTGCCCCTGGGTCGGGAACCACACCAGGCCGTTGTGGTCGACGATCGGTTCGTTGAACATGGCCAGCAGCCCACCGGCCAGGATCAGCAGCGGGATGGCGGTCCCGTGCTCCTTCGACCAGCGCACAGCCAGCACGACGGCCACGACCAGCGGCGGCACCTGGCCCAGCGTGAAGAGCCACTGCAGCGTCGGGTTGACTGCCGGGATGCGCGCCGGAAGGTGAGGGATGATCTCGCCGAGCATCGGTTCCCCCTGTGGTAGTCAGCGCATACTATCAGGACCCGTGAGCGACCGCATCGCCCTCGTGACCGGCAGCAGCCGCGGCATCGGCCGCGCCATCGCCCTGCGCCTGGCCGCCGACCACGACGGGATCGCCGTCCACTACCGGCGGGAACGGGCCGCGGCGGAGCAGGTTGCCCAGGAACTGCGCGAGCGGGGCACCGACGTCATCGTGGTGCGGGGGGAACTCGAACAAGGGCCGGAACTGGCGGCCATCATCGAAGCCGTCAAGGCACGGTGGGGCCGGCTCGACACGCTGGTGGCGAACGCCGCCGCCGGCGCCTTCCTGCCGGTGCTGGCCCATCACGACCACCACATTTCCCGCACCTTCGACACCATCGTCAGGAGCTTCGTGACCCTGAGCGGCCGGGCCGTGCGGCTGATGCCACCCGGGGGTCGCATTGTCGCCATTAGCGGCCTCGACGCCCGCCAGGCCGTACCCGTCCATGGCGTCATCGGGGCGGCCAAGGCTGCCCTCGAAGCGCTGGTGCGCCACCTCGCCCTCGAGCTTGGCCCGCGCGGGATCACCGTCAACGCGGTGGCCCCCGGCGCCATCGCCACGGACTCCGCCGCCCTCTATCTCCAGCGGCTCCCCGCCCTCCGGCAAGCGCTGCTGGACGCCATCCCCACGGGCCGGTTCGGTGAACCCGACGACGTCGCCACCGTGGTCGCCTTCCTGTGCTCCGCGGACGCCGCCTACATCAACGGCACCACCGTGGTCGTCGACGGCGGCCTCAGCGCCGGGGGCGGACCCTGGGGTTCCTTCGCCTCGCAGTCCCCGACCGCTCACCTGAAAGGCGACAAGGATTGAAGGCGGCGATCCATCCTTACACCGGCTGTCTGTATCCGTCGCCCGCCAGGCCGGAACCGAACAGCTGGTGATTCCGCTGGCCTCGCCGCGGTTCGGAGCCCTCCTCCGCGATGTTCACCCGGACCCGGACGGCACTCGACCCGGTAGAGGGTGGTCCTCCACAGGCGCTCCCAGGGACAAAGAACGCACAGGCCGTAGTCGACGCCGCGCCGGTTCATCGCTCGAGACGCCTCGGCGGGAGACCCGGCCGTCGGAGATCGATCTCCGCCCCGTCAAGACGGCGACACGTCAAAGATGGAACACCTGGTTCCCGTGCCTGGCCCGCGGTAGTGTGTACTTGCTACCGGTTTCGGGGGAGAACAGAAAGGCCCGCAGGCTGGTGTGGCGGCGGTTGGTCCCTGCGGTTTTGCTCGTCGGCGCGGCGTTGTGCCCCCGCGCCGCCGGCGCGGCGTCCGAGAACACCTGCAGGGCGACGAAAACGGCGGCAATGCTGCTCCCGGGCCTCCCGGTTACCGTGGCCGGCCGGTTATGTCTCCCGACCACGCTGGAGCCGAAGGCGATCCAGCTTCTCATCCATGGCGGGACCTATAACGGCGGTTCGTACTGGGACCCGGCATATGAGCCCGACCGCTTTTCTTATGTTCGGGCGGCCACTCGGGCTGGTTACGCGACGTTCGCGGTGGATCGCGTCGGCTATGGGCGTAGCACGCGGGTTCCCAGCACCGCGCTCACCGGAAGCGGGCAGTCCGATGTAGTGCATCAGCTCGTCAGAGCTTTGCGGGATGGGCGTGTCGATGGCAGGAGGTGGGAGAAGGTCATCGCCGTCGGGCACTCGATGGGCAGTGGCATCGTGGTTCTCGAAGCGGCTACGTACCACGATGTTGACGGCGTGGTGCTCACCGGGATGACGCACCATATCTCGCCGACCAAGACGATCCACGCCTTCATCACTTACCTTCAGCCCGCCTTGTTGGATCAGCAGCTCGGTCAGGAGGGATACGACCCGGGCTACCTGACGACTAGGCCGGGTACGCGAGCGGCCTTCTTCTATTCACCGGCCGACTCCGACCCGGGTATCGTCGCCATGGACGAAGCGACCAAGGATGTCGTGTCTACGACGGAGGTGACCGAGATCGTCTCTGTCGCCTTCGGCACGGATAAGTCTCGTGGAATCGACGTCCCGGTACTCCTCGCGGTGGGCAGTGCGGATGACATCTTCTGCCGAGGCGATTTCTCGGGTGACTGTCGATCGGCGGAAACCTTGCACAGCCAAGAAGGGGTCTACTTCTCGCCAGGCGCCTGCTTGCAGACATACGTTGTGCCAGGAGCGGGGCATGATGTGGATTTGTCGATCAACGCATCGCGGTACCGGCTCGAGGAACTACAGTGGGTCGACTCCGTCTTGGCCAGGGGCGTCGACACCGGTTGCCGAAGCCTCTACCGGACGGCGTCACGGCACTGAGTCATCGAGGGTGGATAGCCCTGGTAGCGGAGATCGCTCGGCGGTGAGAGCTTTGGATCACCTGGGCCCACACTGTCCCGGCACTGCCGAACGGGCCTAAGCGCGGCCCGCGGGTGGCGCAGCCCAAGCTGGCGGGCGAAGCTCGGTAGGACCGGTCATAGCCCGCCCGGCGCCCCAGACCACCTCCTACGTGGCGGCCAAGGCCAACCACGAAGGCGGTGGTCCGGCCACCGATGTGGATCCCCGCCTACGCACGTCGATGACCCCCGGGCTCGTTTGTTTCGATGCGCTGGCGAAGCCCTCTGTGTCAACCTCCGGCGAGGCAGTGGTAGCGCCTGATTCATTGAGCTGAGAGGGCGGGGGAGGAGATTTCCCCGATGACCGTGACCAAGGTGAATTCCGTGGTTTCGCGCGCC
>Ga0070741_10011817_pt1 | contig 15984 bp, 19 predicted proteins | sample Coa_R1_4_FD_66440 | JGI IMG/M metagenome (GOLD analysis project Ga0070741, IMG submission 66440) | Surface soil microbial communities from Centralia Pennsylvania, which are recovering from an underground coalmine fire - Coalmine... | ecosystem: Environmental > Terrestrial > Soil > Unclassified ...
CGCAGGCGGCGAGGGCGGCGCCGCTCAGGCCGTGGTCCTCGTTGCCCACGACGAGACAGGTGTCGCCCTCGAGCGCCAGTTCGTGCAAGGGGCGGGCCCCAGCTGCCAGCTCGATCCCGACCACGCGGAACCCCTCCTCCCGGGCGGCGCCGATCGCCTCCGCGGCGGTGACGCCGTCGACGATGTCGACGAACCGGTCGGTGCCCATCGCCGTCTTGCGCGCCCCAGGGTGGCTGGTGGCCGCGGTCGCACCTGCGAGCCACACCGGCGAGGCCCCGTACGCGGCGGCGAGGCGCACGATCGACCCCACGTTCACCGGGGTCATGACGCCGTCGAGGACGAGCGCGACGCGCGTCGCCGTGCGCCGGCGCCAGTCGCGGTGGAGGCGCTTGAGATCGGTCGGCGACAGCGACCGTGGGGTCACGGCCGGACCTCGAGGAGGCGATAGGACACCCGGCTCACCCGTCGCGACACGGTCCACCCGTAAGTGTCGCTCATCCAGCTCGCGAGGGAGTCGGCGCCGAGGTGCTTGGACACGACCAGCCAGGTGACGTCGCCCCGCGGCACCCACTCGGCGAGGAGCGCGTGCAACGCCGCCTTGCCGACGCGCACGGGAGGGTTCGAGTAGATGGCGGCAAAGCGCGTCGGCGTGGGGACGTCGGCCGGCACGGCGGTGTGCACGTTCCCGGCGCCCACAGCCCGGGCGTTGGCCTCGGCGAGAGCGAGCGCCCGGCGGTTGACGTCGACCGCCCACACGCGCGCCGCAGGGGCGCGCAGGGCCTGCACCACGGCGATGGGCCCGTAGCCGCACCCCAGGTCCAGCAGGTCGCCGACGGGGGGCGGTGGCGGGGCTTCCAGCAGCAACAGGTGCGTCCCAGGGTCGACCCGGCCGGCGCTGAACACCCCCCGGTCCGTCTGCAGCGACACGGTGCGGTCGGGCAGGGACAGCGTGACCGTGCGCGGCGCGGACGCAGCCGCGGGATCGGCGTCGAAGTAGTGGCTCGTACCCATGCCCAACGAGCGACACTAACGGTGGGCGACGGTACCCTGGCACGGATGCCAGCGTTCGCGATCCGCACCTACGGCGACCCGGTGCTCCGCCAGCGCGCGGCCGAGGTGACCGACATCGACGCCGCCCTACGACGGCTCGTCGACGACATGATCGACACGATGTACGACGCGTCCGGGCTCGCCGTGGCCGCACCGCAGGTGGGTGTCGAGCGGCGGCTGTTCGTGTACGACCTCAACGACGACCGCGGCCCGCAGGTGATGATCAACCCGGTCATCGAGGAGCTCGACGGGGAGTGGGCCTACGACGAGGGGTGCCTGTCGGTCCCGGGCCTGTACTTCACCATCCGCCGCCCGAAGGACGCGCTGGTGCGGGGCCTCGACCTCGACGGCAACGAGGTCCGCATCGAGGCGACCACGCTCGAGGCGCGCATGTTCCAGCACGAGATCGAGCACCTCGACGGCCACCTGCTGCTCGAGCGGGTGACGCCGGCCCAGCGCAAGGCGGGCCTGCGCATCCTCCGCGAGCGCCAGGTGACAGGCGGGCCGCGCCGGCCGCCGACGGTCGTCATCGACGAAGACGGCGGGATCGCGGACGACTAGGGCGCCGTGCGCCTGGTCTTCCTCGGGACGCCTCCCGCCGCAGTCCCCCCGCTCCGTGCCCTCGTTGACGCGGGCCACGACGTGGCGCTCGTGGTCACGCGCGCCGACAAGCGGCGCGGGCGGGGCGCGGAGCTGACCCCGAGCGCCGTCAAGGCCGCCGCGACCGAGCTCGGCCTCCCGGTGTCGCACCGGGCCGACGACACGCTGTCGACGGGGGCCGAGCTCGGCGTCGTCGTCGCCTTCGGGCAGCTGATCAAGCCCCACGTCCTGGCCGAGGTGCCGATGGTCAACCTGCACTTCAGCCTGCTCCCGCGATGGCGGGGCGCGGCCCCCGTCGAGCGCGCCATCCTGGCGGGCGACGACGAGACCGGCGTCTGCGTCATGGACGTCGAGGAGGGCCTCGACACGGGCGGCATCTACGCCCTCGAACGGGTGCGCATCCATCCCCACGAAACGGCCGACGAGCTGCGCGCCCGGCTGGTCGCCATCGGCACGCCGTTGCTCCTCGAAGTGCTCGCCCGGCCCGGCGGGATCGGCGAGCCGATGCCGCAGCAGGGCGAGCCCACGTACGCGGCCAAGCTCACGCCCGAGGAGCTCGAGCTCGACTGGTCGAAGCTGGCGGAGCAGCTGGCCCGGCTCCCGCGGGTCGGCAAGGCGTGGACGACCTTCCGGGGCCGGCGCCTCCTCGTGGCCCAGGCCCGTGCGGTGCCCGGCCACGGCGAGCCCGGGGTGATCGAGGGCGTGACGGTGTGGGCCGGCAGCGGTGGCCTCGAGCTCGTCCGGGTCCAGCCGGAGGGCAAGCCCGTGGTCGACGCCGCCGCATGGCGCAACGGGGCGCGGCCGCGCCCCGGCGAACGCCTCGGCGGGTGAGCGCGGTCGCCGGCGCCCCCAACGCGCGGGCGGTCGCGCTGCGCGCCCTCGAGCGCATCGAGGGCGGGGCGTACGCCAACCTCGTCGTCCCTGCCCTGCTCGGGCCGTCACGCCTCTCACCGTCGGACCGGCACCTCGTCACCGAGCTCGTGTACGGCACGACGCGGATGCGGCGGGCGTGCGACTGGCTGGTCGACCGGTTCCTCGTCAAGCCGCCCGACCGCGTGGCGCGCGCCGCGCTGCGCCTGGGCGCCTACCAGCTCGAGTTCATGCGGGTGCCGCCGCACGCGGCGGTGAGCCAGACCGTCGCCGCCGCCCCGGCGCGCGCCCGCCCGCTCGTGAACGCCGTGCTGCGGCGGCTGTCCGCGTGCGGCCACCCGGGCGAGGGCGACTGGCCGTCGGACGCGGTACGGCTCAGCTACCCCGACTGGGTGGTCGAGTCCTTCGTCCACGACCTGGGCCGCGCCACCGGGATGGGCGCCCTCGAGGCCATGAACCGCGCCGGTGCCGTGACCGTCCGGGACGACGGCTACGTGCAGGACCTGGCCAGCCAGTGGGTCGCCGCCGCGCTCGCACCGGCCCCCGGGCAGACGGTGCTCGACCTGTGCGCCGCACCCGGCGGCAAGGCGACCGCCCTCGCCGGCGCCGCCGGTCTGGTCGCGGCCATGGACGTGCGCCCGTCGCGCGTCGGCCTCATCGCCGACAACGCCCGCCGGCTGGCGCTCGGCAACGTGGCCCCGCTCGCAGGCGACGCCACCCGGCCGCCGTTCCGCGACGGCTGTGCCGACCGCGTGCTCGTCGACGCCCCGTGCTCGGGGCTCGGCGTGCTCCACCGGCGCCCTGACGCCCGGTGGCGGGTGACGCCGAAGGACGTGAGCGACCTCGCCGCGCTGCAGCGGCGCATCCTCGACGCGGCCGCCACCCTCGTCGCGCCCGGCGGGATCCTCGCCTACAGCGTGTGCACGCTCACCGCCGCCGAGACCACCGACGTGGATGCGTGGCTGGCCGAGGCCCATCCCGAGCTGCGCCCGGTCGGGCCACCGCCTGGGCCGTGGGAGCCGTGGGGGAGAGGAGCACGAGTGCTGCCCGGTGAGACCGACGGCATGTTCCTCGTCATCGTGGCCCGTTCGTAGACTCGCCAGGTGGTCCGCATCGCGCCGTCCATCCTCTCGGCCGACTTCGCGTGCCTCGGCGACGCCATCTCGCGCGTCGAGCCCGTGGCCGACCTGCTCCACGTCGACGTGATGGACGGGCACTTCGTCCCGAACCTCACCATCGGGCCGCCCGTCGTCGCCGCCATCAACCGGCACACCGACATGGTCCTCGACTGCCACCTGATGATGACCAATCCCGGCGACTACCTCGAGGCGTTCCGGCGCGCCGGTGCGGACTGGGTCAGCGTGCACGTCGAGGTCGACGGGACGGCCGGCCTGCTCGACGAGATGGAGGCCCTCGGCCTGCACGCCGGGCTCGCCATCAACCCCGAGACGCCGTTCGAGGCGGTCGAGCCATGGTTGAGCCGCCTGCACCACGTGCTCGTCATGACCGTGCACCCGGGGTTCGGCGGGCAGCGGTTCATGGACGAGGTGGTGCCCAAGCTGCGCACCATCGCCGCCCACCGCCACCACGCCATCGTCGAGGTCGACGGTGGGATCGATGTCGGCACCGTCCCAGTCGTCGCCGAGGCGGGGGCCACGTGCTTCGTCGCCGGCCAGGCCGTGTTCGGCCAGCCCGACCCCGCCGAGGCCGTTCGCGCCCTGCGCCAGGCGGCGCTGGCGAGCGTGGACGCCCGCCCGTGAGCGGCGAGCCCGCGGGCATCCTGCTCGCCAAGGTGCTGACCGTCTCCGACGGTGTCGTGGCCGGGACGCGCGAGGACCGGTCCGGCCAGGCCCTCGTCGACACCCTCGAGGGCGCCGGCTGGCAGGTGGTCGACCGGCGCGTCGTCGCCGACGGGACCGACTCCGTTGCCGGCGCGCTGCGCGAGCTGACCGCAGGGTTCCGAGGCGTGGTCGTGACGACGGGCGGGACCGGGTTCGCTCCACGGGACCTCACGCCCGAAGGGACGCTCGCCGTGCTCGACCGCCAGGCGCCCGGCCTGGCCGAGGCCATGCGCGCCACGAACCCCGGCTTCGGGCGCCTGTCGCGCGCGGTGGCCGGCACGGTCGGCCGCGCCATCGTCCTCAACACACCGGGCTCGTCATCGGGCGCGGCGGAGTGCCTGGGCGCGGTCCTCGACGTGCTGCCGCACGCCCTGGCCCTGCTCCTGGAGGCGCCGACCAGCCACTGATGCATACGCTCCCCGAGGTGACGGCCGACCGGAGCCCGATGGGCGAGGCCCTGCGCGTCGCCGCAACGGCCCGCCGCGTCGCGCCGCCGAACCCCTGGGTCGGCGCCGTCGTGGTCACGGCCGACGGCCGCTCGTTCAGCGGCGCGACCGAGGCACCCGGGGGGCGCCATGCCGAGGTCGTCGCCATCGACACGGCGCGTGCGGCCGGCGCCGCCACGGCGGGGGCGACGCTCTTCGTCACCCTCGAGCCGTGCGGGCACCACGGGCGCACGCCGCCGTGCGTCGACGCCATCCTCGCCGCCGGCATCACCACCGTGGTCGTGGCCGTGGAGGACCCGGACCCGTTGGTGAGCGGTCAGGGGATCGGCGCGCTGCGGGCTGCGGGCGTCGCCGTGTCGACCGGCGAGGAGCGCGAGGCCGCCGAGGACCAGCTCGCCGCCTACCTGGCCCACCGGCGGACCGGCCGCCCGTTCGTGACGCTGAAGTTGGCGGCGACCCTCGACGGGCGCACGGCTGCGGCCGACGGGTCCAGCCGGTGGATCACCGGCGAAGCAGCCCGCACCGATGTGCACCGCCTGCGCGCCGAGCACGACGCCGTCCTGGTCGGCGCCGGGACCGTGCGCCGCGACGACCCAGAGCTGACCGTGCGCCTGGCCACCGGGCCGGACCCGCTGCGCGTGGTGCTCGGGCGCGCCCCGGCCGGCGCGCGCGTGCACCCGGCCGTCGAGCTGTCCGGCCCGCTCGAGGACGTGCTGCGCGACCTGGCGGGCCGCGGCGTGCTCGGGCTGCTCGTGGAGGGCGGCGCGACGGTCGCCCACGCGTTCCACCACGCCGGGCTGGTCGACCGCTACGTGCTGTACCTGGCGCCCGCGTTCATGGGGGGCTCCGACGGCGTGCCCGTGTTCTCGGGTGCCGGCGCGCCGACGATCGCCGGGCTCAGCCGCAGCCGCATCCTGTCCGTGCGCCAGCTCGGCGACGACCTGCGCATCGACCTGGCGGGGGCGCGCGTGGCGGCGCCCGCGCTGGCCGGGTGATGGCCGCGGTCGTGCGCCTGGCGGAGGCGCGGATGCCGACCCGCTGGGGGCAGTTCACCGCCTACGCCTACGCGCACGCCGGTGACGAGCACGTGGCGCTCGTGATGGGGCGCGTGCGGGGTGAGGCCGATGTGCTCGTGCGCGTGCACAGCGAGTGCCTCACCGGCGACGTGCTCGGCTCACTGCGCTGCGACTGCGGCTCGCAGCTCGAGGCGGCGATGGCGCGCATCGCCGAGGAGGGCCGCGGCGTGCTCGTGTACCTGCGCGGCCACGAGGGCCGCGGCATCGGCATCGCCCACAAGCTGCAGGCCTACACCCTGCAGGACGGAGGGCTCGACACCGTCGACGCCAACCTCGAGCTCGGGCTCCCGGTCGACGGGCGGGCCTACGACGTGGCCGCGGCCATCCTGGTCGACCTCGGCATCACGACGATGCGCTACATGACCAACAACCCGGCCAAGTACGGCGCGATCGAGGGCTACGGGCTGGAGATGTCCGAGCGCGTCGCCATCGAGACGCCGCCCACGGCGGAGAACATCGCCTACCTCCGCGCCAAGAAGGAGCGCATGGGCCACCTGATCGACCTCGACGGGGTCGGCTGACGGCCTGAGCGGCGGCCGGCCACCGATGCCTGTGTGGGCGGGCGTTGCCGCGGTGAACGTAGGGGCGCGGGCGCTCGCGGCCGGGCGCCGGCCCGTCAGCCGTCGATGAAGTGGCGCTCGTGCTTGTGGGGGTCGTCGTCGAGCAGCACAGACAACCGCTGGATGCGCGCCTCGAGCACGTCGAGCTGGCGGTGCTGGGCGTCGGCCTCCTCGGCGGTGAAGGACCGGTTGACCGCGGTCGAGCCCGAGGCCCGGGCGCGCAGCTCGACCAGCTCCTCGTCGCAGTGCACGATGTCGTGGAGGACGCCGGGCACCTCGGGGTGGACCGGCTCGCCATCGATGAAATGGCGCTCCCCCTCGTGGCGCAGCGCGCTCAGGCACCGCCGGGCGCGTGCGATCTCCCGCTCCAGCCGTGCGAACCGGGCGGCCGGGTCCTCGTTCGCTCCTGCCATCTCGATGCCTCCTTCGAGACCTACGCGTCCACGGTACGCAGGATGGCCCGGGCCCCGCATGTCGCCGAATCCGGGCGGGGGCGACGGGTGGGCACCGGTACGCTGACCGCCCGATGCTCCGCGTGGTGCTGCCGAAGGGGTCGCTCGAGCGGTCGACCCTCGACCTGTTCGAGCAGGCCGACCTCGCCGTCGTGCGGAGCTCCGAGGTCGACTACCGCGGGACGATCGACGACCCACGCGTCGCCGAGGTCAAGATCCTGCGGCCCCAGGAGATCCCGCGCTACGTCGCCGACGGGCTGTTCGACGTGGGCATCACCGGGCGCGACTGGATCGAGGAGACGGGCTCGGACGTGGTGAGCCTGGGCGAGCTCCACTACTCGAAGGCGACCGCCCGCCCGATCAACATCGTGCTCGCCGTCGCCGAGGACTCGCCCGCCCGGAGCGTCCAGGACCTCGCCGCCGCCCACAGCATCGTGCGCGTGGCGACGGAGTACCCCGGGATCACCGAGCGCTACTTCACCGCGGCGGGGGTGAAGGCCGACGTCATGCTGTCCTACGGCGCGACCGAGGCGAAGATCCCCGACATCGCCGATGCCGTGGTGGAGGTCACCGAGACCGGGCGCGCCCTGCGCGCCGCGAAGCTGCGGGTCATCGACACCATCCTCGTGTCGTACACCGAGCTCATCGCCAACCAGGAGTCGTACCGCGACCCGGCGCGCCGCCACGCCATGGGGCAGCTGCACACGCTGCTGTCCGGGACCCTCGAGGCGAGGGGCAAGGTGCTGGTCAAGCTCAACGTGGCCGAAGCGCAGCTCGACGGCGTGATCGCGCTCCTGCCCTCGATGCGGTCGCCGACGGTGTCGAAGCTGTTCGGCGGGGACGCGTTCGCGGTGGAGACGGTCGTGCCGAAGGACAACATCAACACGCTGATCCCCGAGCTGAAGGACGCCGGCGCCACCGACATCATCGAGCTGCCGCTCGCCAAGATCGTGCACTGATGGCGCGCTGCGTGGCGGCGCGCGTGCGCGACTTCGACGCGGCGCGCGGCACGGGCACGGTGGTGACCGACGACGGGCGTGAGCTCATGTTCCACAGCACGCGCATCAGCGACGGGACCCGTTCGATCGAGCCCGGCGCGCGCGTGGCGGTCGACGTGGGCCCGGGCGCGCTCCCCGGCACGTGGGAGGCGACCGCCGTCGTCAAGGTCGGCTGACCCGCCGGCGCGTCAGGGGCCGGACGGGTCGGGCGGGGCGGCAGGGGCCGGCGCCGTCGCCCGGCGGCGGCCGAGCTCGAACGCGGCCACCGCCGCTGCCGCAGCCACGTTGAGGCTCTCGACGCCAGCGGCGAGCGGGATGGCGCACCAGCGGTGGACGGTCGCGGCGACGGCGGGGGAGATCCCCGAGGTCTCGTTGCCCAGGACCAGCGCCACCCGGCTCGCGAAGCGGGCGTCCCACAACGAGTCGGCTGCGCCGCCCGCCAGCCCGACGAGCTCGACCCCGGCCGCCGCCAGCGCGGCGGCCGCCGCCGGCGCGTCCGGGGCGCGCAGGACGGGCGCGGACAGCGCCACGCCCGCGGAGGCCTTGACCACCAGGGGGCCGACGTCGGGGCAGCCGGCACGGGGGAGCACCACGCCGTCGAGGCCGGCCGCCGCGGCGGTCCGGATGATCATCCCGACGTTGGCCGGGTTGGTGACGCCGTCGAGGAGGAGGAGCGCCGCGGGCCCGCTCGGCGCGGCCAGCCAGTCCTCGAGCTCGGCCATGCGGGGGGCAAGCACCTGCGCGACCACGCCCTGGTCGTGGCGGCCGTTGCGCGAGAGGTGGGTGACGCGCGCCGCGTCGGCGCGTTCGAGGCGCACGCCGCGGGCCTTGGCGGCCTCGACGATCCGGTCGACGGCGTCGCCCTGGGCGCGGCGGTCGATGACGACGCGCCGCACCGTGGCGTGCTCATCGAGCAGCGCCTCGAGGACGGGCATGCGCCCGTAGAGGATGACGTGGGTCAGCTGCCGGCCTGGGACGGGGGCGCGCCGTCACCGGCTGGGGGCGTGCTCGCCGCGGCCTTGACCTGCACGAAGGCCAACCGGAGCTGTGCCAGGGCCTCGCGCAACGTCGCCTCCTCATCGCCGAGCCGCCCCTCGAGCCGCTCCACGAGGGCGCCGAGGGCGTCGATCGCCACGGCCGCCTCGTCGAGCTGCGGCGGCTGGACGCTCAGGTGCAGCGCCGCCAGCTCCCACAGGCCGAGGCAGTGGTTGGCCACGACGACGGCTGCGGGGGTGCGCGCGAGCTGGTCGCGGAGAGCGGCCAGCTCGGCGTCGGAGGGCATCCGCTCTTCGGCACCGGCCTGCTCGGCGGGCTCGCCGCCGCCCCGGCCACGGCTGCCCCGCGGTGGGCCGCCCCGCCCGGCGCCGCCGCCTTGGCCGACGGGGTGCTCGCCCCCTGGCGTCCAGAGGCTGCTCATAGGTGTACCCTACGGCACACAATCAGTTCGGAAAGTGGGGCCGTGCGCCCCCACCCGGCCACCTCGGTGCGCCGGGTTGGATGGCCGCCACCGAGGCGGGCGTTGCTCTCCGACGCCCGCCTTTTTTTGTGTCCCGGACCCAAGGGGTGATGCCGAATAACCGCCTTTCCCACCACCGACGAGCACCGGATCAACGAACGGATCCGCGCTCGGGAGGTCCGACTGGTCGATCCCGACGGTAAGCAACTCGGGATCAAACCGCTCCCCGAGGCGCTCAGTATCGCCCGGGAGCTGGACCTCGACCTCGTCGAAGTGGCGCCACAGGCCTCACCGCCGGTCTGTCGGATCATGGACTACAACAAGTTCAAGTTCGACGAGGCGCAACGGGCCAGGGAATCACGGCGGAAGTCGACCAACGCCAGCCTGAAGGAGATGAAGTACCGGCTGAAGATCGGGCCGGGGGACTTCGAGACGAAGACACGGAAGGTCTCGACGTTCCTCGCCGAGGGCCACAAGGTGAAGATCACCATCATGTTCCGGGGCCGAGAGGTGGAGCGGCCGCAGTTCGGCCAGGACATCCTGAACCGGATCGCCGACACGGTGAGCCCGGTCGGCAAGGTCGAGTCGATGCCCCGCCTCGACGGCCGCAACATGGTGATGGTCCTGGCCCCCGACAAGCGGGCGCAGGCCGCCCACCCGCCGAAGGGCCAGCCGGGAGAGGGGGACGCCGCGGCGACGCCCGCGCCGGCCCCGCCGCCGGGCCGCCCCGACCCGCGTCCGCAACCCCCCGCAGCCGCCGCCCGCCCCGACCCGCGTCCCCAGCCCCCCGCCGCCGCCGCCCGCCCCGAGGGCGCGCCGGCCCCAGTCGAGCAGAGCCCCAACGGCCGAGAGGCCCCGGCGCCGGCCCAGTCAGCGCCCGCCGACCCGCAACCCAGGAGCACGTGACCCAATGCCCAAGATGAAGACGGACAAGGGAGCCGCCAAGCGGGTCAAGGTGACCGGCACCGGGCGCCTGCGGCGGCGCCACGCCTTCCTCAACCACATCCTCGAAAAGAAGAGCGCCAACCGGAAGCGGCGCCTGGGGTCGAGCGCCGACATCGCCCCTGCCGACGCCCGGCAGATCAAGCGCCTCATCGGCCGCTGAACTGCACGGCCCCGACGACTCGGGGCCGCCGCCCACTCTCACCGAAAGGAGCGTCACGACATGGCCAGGGTCAAGCGCGCCGTCCATGGCAAGAAGCACCGCCGGGCCGTCCTCGAGCGCGCCCAGGGCTACTACGGCAACAAGAGCCGGTCCTTCCGCGCCGCCAACGAGCAGGTCATGCACTCGTTGGCCTACGCCTACCGCGACCGCCGGGCACGCAAGGGCGACTTCCGCCAGCTGTGGATCCAGCGGATCAACGCCGGCGCCCGCCAGCACGGCATGAGCTACAGCCGGTTCGTCGCGGGGCTGAAGGCGGCCGGGGTCGAGCTCGACCGCAAGGTCCTGGCCGACCTCGCCGTCCGTGACCCGGCCGCGTTCGCGGCGCTCGTGGAGACCGCCCGGTCCGCAGCCGACGCGGCTCCCGGCGCCGGTGCAGTCCCCGCCGCCTCCTCCGGCGAATAGGGCCAGCCGGGCCGGGGCCGGGACGGCACCGCTCGACTACCGGCACGCCAAGGTCCAGCGCCTCCGGCGCCTGATCGCGCGCCCGAACGCCAGGCGGGCCGAGGGCGTCTTCGTCGCCGAGGGCCCGATGCTGCTGTCCGAGGCGATCGCCGCGGGCGCAGGGATCGAGGCCGTGTTCGTGGCGCCGGGCGCGCCGCGGGAGGCAGCCGAGGCCTGGGCGCACGGGCTGCGCGTCTACGACCTGGCCGAGGGCGTCCTCGAGCGCGTCGCTGGCACCGTCACGCCACAGCCCGTCATGGCCATCGTGCACATGCGCGACGTCGCGCTCGAGGACCTCCCCGATGCGCGCACCGACCCGCGGCCCGTCGTCGTGTGCACCGATGTGCGCGACCCGGGCAACCTCGGCACGGTGCTCCGCTCAGCCGAGGCCGCCGGGGCGGCCGGGGTAGTGTGCTGCGACGGAACCGTCGATGCCTACAACCCCAAGTGCGTGCGTGCGTCGGCCGGAGCCCTGTTCCATGTGCCGCTCGTCGTCGGCGGCGCGCCGGAGCAGGTACTGGACGCGTTGGCCGCGGCCGGCCGGTGCCGCCTGGGAGCCGTCGCCCGCCGCGGCGCGGCGTACACCGACCAGGACCTCGCCGGGTCCGCACTGGTGATGGGCAACGAATCCAACGGCCTCCCGGACGGCGTCGAGGACCACCTCGACGGGTTCGTGCACGTCCCGATGGGCGGCCGCAGCGAATCGCTCAACGTGGGGATGGCGTGCACGGTCCTGTGCTTCGAGGCGGCGCGCCAGCGCCGGGCCGGCGCACCGCACCGCTCATGAGCGACGCGCGCGCCTTCCCCGACGCCGTGCTGTGCCTCGACACCGCCGGCTGCATCGTGGGCGCCAACGACCAGGCGGCGCGGCTGACGGGTTACCCCGTCGACCGGCTGGTCGGCGCCAGCTGCCACGACCTGCTCTCCCCGCGCACGCCGGGGGGCGACGCCCTGCTCACCCACGGCCTCCCCCGGGCCGCCCGCCTGCGCTCGGTGCGCGGCGCTCCGGAGCACCCGGCCCAGATCGTGCGCGCCGACGGCTCGACCCTGCTCGTCTACGTGACCGCCGCGTACCACCGCGACGACGGGCGCCTCACCGGCGCGACCCTGGCCCTCCGCAGTGGGGCGCGCCGCGCCCGCGAGGTCCCTGTCGGGATCGAGATGGTGAGCACCGTCTCCCACGAGCTGCGCGCCCCGTTGACGTCGGTCAAGGGGTACACGGGCCTGCTCCTCAGCCGCTGGGACCGGCTCGCCGACCAGCAGAAGCGGGAGATGCTCGAGCAGGTCAACCACGACGCGGACCGCGTGCGGCGGCTCATCGACGAGCTGCTCGACATCTCGCGGCTCGAGGCGGGGCGCCTCCACCTGCACCGCCAGCTCGTCGACCTCTCGGAGCTCATCACCACCGTGGTCGGGAAGGTGGCCTGGGAGTACCCGTCGCTCGAGGCGGAGGTCGCCGTCGCGCCGGACGTGCCCCGGGTCTACGCCGATCCCGACAAGCTGACCCAGGTGCTCACCAACCTGGTCGAGAACGCGTGCAAGTACGCGTCGCCCACCGGCCTCACGGTCAGTGCCGAGGTCGAGGGCGACGACGTCGCGGTCTCCGTGGCCGACCGCGGCGAGGGGATCCCCGTGCAGGACCTGCCGCGCGTGTTCGACAAGTTCTTCCGCCGCGATCTCGGGCGGCCGACGGGCTCGGGGCTCGGGCTCTGGATAAGCCGTGGCCTCGTCCAGGCCCACGGTGGCACGCTGACAGCAACGTCGGTCGCCGGTCAGGGCACGACGTTCCGCTTCACCCTCCCCGTCAACGCGTTCGACGAGCTGCACCCCGCATGAACGAGCGACCCTTCTCACCCTCCGCCGTGGATGCCATCGAGCGGCGCGCCCTCGAGGAGCTGGCGGCCGCCAAGACGGTCGAGGACGTCCGCGCTGCGCACGGCGCGGCGCTGGGCAAGCGGGGCGAGCTCACCGCGTTGAACGCCCTGCTGCGCGCCCTCGCTCCCGAGGAGCGCAAGGCGGCCGGCGCGTTGCTCAACGACGCCCGGGCGCGCATCACGTCGGCCTACGAAGCCCGTCTCGCCGAGGTCGAGGCCAGGGCGCGCACCGCCCGCCTCGAGCAGGAGCGCCTGGACCTGACCGAAGTGCCACCGGGCCCGCGCCGGGGATCGCTCACGCTGGTCACCCAGACGCGCGACGCGCTCGAGGACACGTTCGTGGGCATGGGCTTCGTCGTCGCCGAGGGGCCCGAGGTCGAGTCGGACTGGCACAACTTCGAGGCGCTCAACATGCCGCCCGCCCACCCGGCGCGCAGCGGCTTCGACACGCTCTACCTCGACTGGGGGGAGCCGGAGACCACGCTGTTGCGGACGCATACCTCGCCTGTGCAGGTGCGCCTGATGCTCGAGCAGCCGCCGCCCATCTACGCGGTCATGCCCGGGCGCGTGTACCGCAAGGACACGCCCGATGCGCGGCACACGCCGAGCTTTAGCCAGATCGAGGGGCTCGTCGTCGACCACGGCATCACGTTCGGCGATCTGGCGGGCACGATCGACACGTTCACCCGCGCGTACTTCGGGCCGAACATCAGCGCCCGGCTGCGCCCGGCGTACTTCCCGTTCACTGAGCCGTCCGCGGAGTTCGAGATCACGTGCACCATCTGCGAGGGGGCCGGCTGCCGTACGTGCTCGTGGACCGGCTGGGTCGAGCTGGGCGGGTGCGGCATGGTGCACCCGAACGTCTTCGTGGCCGTCGGCATCGACCCGGAGGAATGGACCGGGTTCGCGTTCGGCTTCGGCATCGACCGGCTGGCGCAGATGCGCTTCGGGATCCCCGACATGCGCGTCCTCGCCGACAACGACCTGCGCTTCACCGCGCAGTTTTGACGGGCTGACGTGCTCGTACCGCTGTCGTGGCTGCGCGACTTCGCCCCGTTCGACCTCGCCCCCGCCGCGTTGGGGGAGGTGTTCGACGACCTCGGCATGGTGGTGGAGGCCATCACGCGCGTCGGCGAGGGGCTCGACGGCGTCGTCGTCGCACGCGTGCTCGAGATCTCCGCCATCGCCGGCGCCGACAAGATCCGCAAGGTGCTCGTCGACGCCGGCGGGGACGGCCCGGTCCAGATCGTGTGCGGCGCGTGGAACTTCGCCGAGGGGGAGTCCGTGCCCCTCGCGCCGGTCGGCACGGTGCTCCCCGGCGGCTTCGAGATCACGCAGCGGAAGATGAAGGGCGTCGTCTCGGCCGGCATGCTGTGCTCGGCGCGCGAGCTCGGCCTCGGTGACGATGCGGCCGGGCTGCTCGTGCTGCCCGAGCCGGCTGCGCCGCCCGGGACGCCGCTGCGGGACGCCCTCGGCATCGAGGCCGACGTCGTCTACGACCTGGCGATCGAGGCCAACCGCCCGGACGCCAACTGCATCGCGGGCGTGGCGCGCGACGCGGCCGCCCGGCTCGGGCTGCCCTTCGCCATCCCCGAACCACCACCCCTCGGCGCTGAGGGCGAGCCCGGGTTCACCGTCGTGATGGGCGCGCCGTCGCTGTGCGACCGGTTCACCACAACGGTGTTCGACGGGGTCGCCGTGGCGCCGTCGCCCGCGTGGGTCGCCCGCCGGCTCACCCTGGCCGGGATGCGCCCGATCTCCAATGTGGTCGACGCGTCCAACTACGTGATGCTCGAGCTCGGCCAGCCGACCCACGCCTACGACCTCGACCGGCTCCCGTCCCCGGTGCTCGGCGCCCGTGCGGCGCGCCCCGGGGAACGCCTCGTGACCCTCGACGGCGTCGAGCGCGAGCTGGGGACGGGCCCGCACGCCGACTGCGTCATCGTCGACGGCAACGACGAGGCCATCGGGATCGGCGGGGTCATGGGCGGGGCGTCGTCGGAAGTGCACGACGGCACGACGCGCGTGGTGCTCGAAGCCGCCCACTTCGCGCCCATGGCGGTCGCCCGGACCTCCAAGCGCCTCGGGCTGCGCAGCGAGGCCTCGGCGCGGTTCGAGCGGGGTGTGGACATCGGCGGCGTGCACCGGGCTGTCGCCCGGTTCGCCGAGGTGCTGGCCGAGACCGCGCCGGCGCTGTGCGCCCGGGGCGCGACCGTGGACGTGCTGGTGGCCGGCGCCGCCGACCGGGCGCAGCTGCGGGTCCGCGTGGCGCGGGTCAACGCCGTGCTCGGGACGTCGCTCTCCGCCGAGGACGTCACGCGCTATCTCACGCCGCTCGGGTTCGGCACCGCGCTCGGCGACGGTGCGGTCGATGTGGTGGTGCCGACCTTCCGCCCCGACGTCACTGCAGAGATCGACGTGGTCGAGGAGGTGGCGCGCCACCACGGCTACGCCAACATCGCGCGCACCACGGTGCGCCCGCCGCAGGTGGGCAGGCTCACCGCCTACCAGCGGGCGCGCCGCGACGCGCGCGACATCCTGCGCGGCGCCAGCCTGGACGAGGCGGCGACGGGCCCGCTGCTCGGGCCGGGGGACCATGCGCGCGCCGGCCTCGACGAGAGCCCGCTGGTCGCCGTCGACCCGCTGGCGCGCGAGGAGTCGGTGCTGCGCTCCTCGCTGCGCCCCGGCCTGCTGCGCGCCGCCGCGTTCAACCACGACCGCCGCAACGGCGACCTCGGCCTGTTCGAGATCGGCGCCGTGTGGTCCCCGGGGGACAGCGGGGCGGCGACGGGGCCGTCGGCCGCCCCGGGCCACGGCCTGCCTGACGAACGTGAGACCTGCGCCGTCGTGCTGGCGGGGGCGGGCCCGGCCGGAGCGGGCGCCGACGCCCGCGCCGCGACGAGGCTGCTCTGGCGGCTCGTCGACGGGCTGCGGGCCGAGGGCGTCACGCTGGCCGCAGGGCAGGGCAAGGGGCTGCACCCCACCCGTTCGGCGCAGGTGCTGGTCGGCGGCGCGCCCGCCGGGTGGGTCGGCGAGGTGGACCCGGACGTGGCAGCGGCGTGGGGCCTCGACGGGAGCGTGGGGTGGCTCGAGGTCGGCCTGCCCGAGCTGTTCGCGGCCCGGAGGGCCTCGGAGCAGGCGCGGCCCGTGTCGCG
>Ga0070741_10011818_pt1 | contig 15981 bp, 16 predicted proteins | sample Coa_R1_4_FD_66440 | JGI IMG/M metagenome (GOLD analysis project Ga0070741, IMG submission 66440) | Surface soil microbial communities from Centralia Pennsylvania, which are recovering from an underground coalmine fire - Coalmine... | ecosystem: Environmental > Terrestrial > Soil > Unclassified ...
ATCGTCCATACCAAGATTCTTGCCGACAATCGCACTGATGGTGTCACCTTCACCTCCAGCCCCACGTCCAACTTCGTCGCCAACACCGGATACGGCTTCGCCAGTTTCCTGCTCGGCACGCCCGACACCGTCACGCGCAACGCCGGCAACACCGAAGGCCTGCTGCACGGCAATACGTACTCCTTCTACCTGCAGGACACCTGGCGCGCCAGCCGCAAACTGACCTTGAACCTCGGCCTGCGCTGGGACTACGCCAGCCCGCTCATCAACGACTATGGATTGGGCACATTCGTCTGGGAGACCGGCCAATACGTCTGGGATCAGAAGAATCCGATCACCGGCGCCCCAGCCACGATCCCACAGGCAGGCATCCCGCCTGATCGCAACAATTTCGCCCCGCGCTTCGGCATCGCATACGAGCTTTCGCCGAAAACCGTAGTCCGCTCCGGCTTCGGCATCTTTTACGACGTCTTCGGCAGCAACTACGTCCAAACCCAGCAATCGCCGCGCGGCAACTGGCCGTTCGCGTTCCCGCAGACCGTCACCGGACTCAACACCGGAGTCCCGAACGCGGTCTACCCGAACGTGCTGCCGGGTCCGCCCACCGGCTCGACGGTTCCGCTCGGCTGCCAACAGTGTCTTAATATCATCAAGGACACTTCGCGCACGCCCTACGTGGAAGAGTGGACTTTCTCAATCCAGCGCCAACTCGCCGCTGACTGGGCGCTCGAAGCCGCCTACTTCGGCTCCCACGGCTTGAAACTGGTCGGGCAGATCGTCGACAACACCGCCATCGTCCCGGGTCCCGGCCCAATCTCCGCCCGCCAGAAGAACCCGCAATTCCCGCCGTACGTGAACAATGGCTTCAACGTCTTCCCCTCCTGGTACGACGGCATGAGCCTGAAACTCACCAAACGAACCTCGTACGGTCTGACGGGAATGGTGAGCTACACCTGGTCGAAAACGCTGGACATCTCCGATAACCTGTCGAACGCCAGCCTGGGCGGCAATCCAACGTCGAACGCCACCCGCTTCAGCATCGCCGCCAACAAGGCCGTGGCCGGATTCGATATCCCGCAGAATTTCGTCGCCAGCTTCGTGTACAGCATTCCCGGCAAGACGAACAGCCCGTTCCTGAACGGCTTCATCTCCGGCTGGAACGTCTCGGCCATCGTCAGCCGCTACAGTGGTCTGCCGTTCACGGTGTTTCTCTCGAATGACGTCGCCAATATCGGGACGGTGTCCGGGAGGTTCACGCAATTCCCGAACCTCGTAGGCGACCCCAATGCGATCGCGACGCGCACGCCGCAGCAGTGGTTTAACATCGCCGCTTTCGCGCAGCCGGCGCAATTCACCTTCGGCAACGCCGGACGCAACATCCTCCGCACCGACAGCCTCAGCAACGTGAACTTCTCGCTCTTCAAGCGATTCCCGTTCCTGGAGCACCGCGACGTGGAGATCCGCGGCGACTTCTTCGACCTGCTGAACCAGACCAGCTTCGGTTACCCTAGCGACACGTTCGGCACCGCCAATTTCGGCAAAGTGTCGAACACGCGAAATTCCGGGCGCCTGGTGCAACTGGCGCTGAAGGTTCATTTCTGACCCATGCTGGCTCTGCTGCTGTTCGCGGCGATCGGCGTCACGAGCAACTTCGAAGGCGGCAACATCGGCAAGGTGGAGCAGGTGTCGCCCACGCACCTGCGTTGTGCCGTTCAAGGTCAGTCGGACCAGGATCATCGCAATCGCCAGGCAAATTGGTACTACTTCAAGCTCACGAACCTGCCACGCGAGCCGGTGACCATAGACCTGGTCAACCTTGCAGGCGAGTACAATTATCACAGCCCGGCCTATTCCGTTACAAAAGCCACACGGCCGGTCTACAGCTATGACGGCATCGCGTGGAGCCATTTCTCCGATGACCAGGTGTCCTGGGATGACAAAGAACCGCACTTGACTGTCCGGTTCGAGCCGAAGGAGGATCACATCTGGATCGCGCACGTCCCGCCGTACACGAACAAAGACCTCGCCCATCTGCTCTATTCGTTCCGGACCAGCTCGTACCTGCGGCAGGAAACGGTCGGCCGCACGGTAAAGGGTCGCGCGATGCCGCTGCTGACTGTCACGAATCCGGCAGTCGCGGAGACCAGCAAAAAGGTGATCTGGCTGATGTTCCGCCAGCACGCGTGGGAGACAGGGTCGTCCTGGGTCGGTGACGGCGCGATCCGATTTCTACTGTCCGATGATGCGCAGGCCCGCCGCATCCGCGACGAGGACATCGTCAAAATTTTTCCCATGGCCGATCCGGATGGCGTGGCAACCGGCGCAGTCCGCTTCAACCAGAACGGCTACGATCTCAACCGCAACTGGGACACCATCGACGCGCGCACGATGCCGGAAATCGCCGCGCAGCACAAAGCCATCCTCGACTGGGTGGATTCCGGCCACCCCCTCCATCTGTTCCTCTCGTTGCACAACGACGAGCACAATGAATACATCGAGGCGCCGGCAGCTTTTCACGCGTTAGGCGAACGCCTGTGGCAAATTCTCCGCGACACGACTACATTCAACCCCACCTCCCCGCTGCGCGACGCCGGCGAGACCACCACGCCCGGCAAGCCCGGGCGCATGCAGGTCGACCAGGGACTCTATCACGATCGAAAACTCCCGGCCATGTTGATGGAGCAGACCGTTGACTTCGACCCCAAACTGGGCCGTTGCCCGACCGTCCAGGATCGCCAGGAGTTCGGCGCCGGCCTCGTTCGCGCGATGGCCGCTGCCCTGTCCTCTCTGCCACCCTCCGGCCGAAAAAATGGCGGCTCTTTGCCGCTCCCGGGACGCTAGAGTCCAAAGACTGCAACATTGCGCGCTGGCATCGCGTTTGCCTAAGCCGCAGGCATGTCACTCCGAACCCTGTTGTTAATCCTCAGTTGTACAGCATGTATTTCGACCGCCGTTGCCCAGACCACGACGACCAATACGCGACAGTTCACCTTTCCGGTGGTTGCGTTTGGCTCAAATGAAACACTGGAAATCAATGTGATCAACGTGGCCGCCAACAGCACTGCGACGGGAGGCGCGGCGGCGTCCTGCACCGGGTCGGTGGCCTTCCGGAATTCGTCGGGCGCCGCAATCGGCAACCCGGCCACATTCACGCTGACATCCGGCCAAATCACGTCGGCCCGGCTGCCTTTCGCCAGTTCACTGTCCGCGTCCGGACGCGAGGCCGTGCGCGCCGTCGTCGATATAACCGTCCCAACCACGACACTGCGGCCGCCGTGCTCGCTGCAATTCTCTGTTGAAATAATCGACGCCAGCACGAACGCCACGCACGTCTACATCAGCGCCGGAAGTCTGACTACCGCGGGAAGGTAACTTTTCCTGAGAGCAGGCGCCGGTTCGGCCCACTATTTCCGTATGCTCCGGATCTGTGTCCTGCTCTTCGGCTGCTTGGCTCTTCTCGCCGCCGCTGATCAAGGTGTGCGCGTTCAGTTCATTGGGGGCACCCTCGCCGCAATCCCAGCCAAATCCACAATACGAATAGACGTAACCGGATACGACACACTCGTTTTCCATGCGGGGAAATCAGACCTGCAGATCCCGTATACGAAGATCAACGTAATCGAGTATGGTCAGCACGTAAGCCGAAGATACGCGGCGGCTGTCCTGATTTCCCCCATGCTCCTGCTGAGCAAGTCGCGTAAGCACTTTATCACGCTCGAATACCGCGATAGCGACGGCAAGCAGCAAGCTCTGGTCCTGCGCGCGGAAAAGGGCGACATCCGCGGCCTGCTCGCGGCGCTCGAAGCCCGCACCGGCCGCCGCATCGAGTTTCAGGATGACGAAGCCAGAAAAGCCGGCCGCGGCTGACGGAAATTAGTGTCAGACACCTATTTCCGCCTCCGACGTGCGACGGAACCACGACTGGTGGTGGCGGAAAATCGCTTGTCTGACACCAATTTCCGCCAGCCGGCAGGTATCCCGGCGCCAAAGACAATCACATCCAGAGGTGTTACAATAAAGTTATCCATGAAAAAAGTGACCTTAGAGTTCACCCGAGAGGAGCTCGGGGTGCTGACCGCCATGGCTTCCGATCAGTTGTTCCGTAAGCAGTTCATCGATCCGAAAATGCCGGGTTTCATTCCAAATCACGATGAGCTCGATCTGTGTAAGAGCGTGGTGGGACGCCTCCGTACCGCCGTGGAAGATGGCCGCCTGAAGCCTGAACCCGTTGCTCCTCCTGTAAAACGTAGAACCGCAGGCCGTTAATCGGCGTAGGGGACGGCCCGACCGCTCCCCTATTCGCGGCAGATCCCGCGTTCGCTTCGCCGTATAAAGTCAACCAGATGAAGAGCTTCGGGCGTAGGAACGGTCGTCTCGATGAGCTTCAGCGCTTCCTGTAGCTTCAGCCCCGAGCGATACAGTAGGCGATAAGCTTTTTTCAGCGCCCTGACATCCTCCACCTTGAATCTCGCCCGCCGCAAACCGACTATATTCAGTCCTTTAGGGGCTGCACGGAACCCGGCGTACATAAAAAACGGGGGAGCATCGGTATTGATTCCGCTGTTGCCGCCGATCATGGCCAGCCGCCCGATCCTGGTGAACTGATGCACCCCAACACCGCCGGAAATGAACGCCTCGTCCTCCACCTCCACGTACCCGGCCAGCAGTGCACAACTGGCGATTACCGTATTGTCTCCCACCTTACAGTTGTGGGCGATGTGGCCGGAGCTCATAATGTAGTTCCCGTTGCCGATCTCGGTGAGCGATTCCGGCTCCGTGCCGCGCGAAATCGTATAGTGCTCGCGGATCTTGTTGTCGTTGCCGATCCGCAGATAGCTCCTCTGGCCGGTGAACTTCTTATCGAAGGGGTCCGTCCCCAGCACCGTGCCGGCCGAGATCTCGTTGCGCTCGCCCAGGGTAGTCCAGCGCTTGATGAACACGTACGGCTCGATGGCGCAGCAGGCGCCGATCTCGACGTCCCTCTCAATGACACAAAATTCTCCGATGCGAACGCCGGGGCCGATCCGCGCCTCCGGGTGCACGCGCGCGGTCGCCGCGACCGTCGCGGATGGATCTGTCGGCATGAACTTGTATCATAAGACATGCGCGTTCGCGAATTGGCCGAATGGCTCGGAGCCACGTTTGAGGGCGACGGTGAGAAGGACATTACGGGCGTTGCGCCGCTCGAGACGGCCGGCGGCAGCGATATTTCGTTCGTCGCCAATCAGAAAGCCATCCGGCAGGCCGAGTCTTCCGCCGCCGGGTGCCTGCTCGTTCCGTTGGATTATTCCAGCACCAGCTATCGCACCGTCATTCGGGTGGACGCGCCGCGCACTGCTTTCGCGCGCGTCCTCAGCCGCTTCCACCCCACCCAGGAGCTGAAGCCCGGCATCCACCCCACTGCCGTCGTGGGCTCCGGCGTCGATCTCGGCGCGCTCGTGAATATCGGACCTCACGCCGTGATCGGCAACGGCTCGCGCATCGGTATCGCCGCGTCGATCGGCGCCGGATGCTCCATTGGCAAGCGCGTCTCCATCGGCGAAGGTTGCGTGCTGCATCCTAACGTGACCGTTTACGACAACGTCGACATCGGCCGAGGCAGTATTCTGCACTCCGGCTGCGTCATCGGCGCCGACGGCTTCGGCTTCGTCCTCGATGGCGATCACTACGAAAAGTTTCCACAGGTCGGCCGCGTCGAGATCGGCGCCGACGTCGAGATCGGCGCCAATTCCTGCGTCGATCGCGCCGCTTTGGGCGTCACCTCGATCGGCGACGGAACCAAGCTCGATAACATGGTGCATGTGGCCCACAACTGCCGCATCGGACGCCATGTCGTGGTTGCCGCGCAGACCGGCTTCTCGGGAGGCGTCGTGGTCGAGGACTACGCCGTGATCGGCGGACAGGTCGGGATCGGCGACAAGGCGCGCATTGAATCGCGCGCCGTGCTGGGTTCAGGGTGCGGCATCCTGACGTCGAAAATCGTGCGCAGCGGGCAGGTGGTTTGGGGCACGCCCGCCCGGCCGCTAAAGGAACATCTGGAAATGCTGGCGAACCTCTCGCGTCTGCCCGACATGCGCAAGGAATTGGGAGAGATGAAGCGCCGCCTCTCCGTCCTGGAGGGGAAAGCCTGATGCTGATCGTCGTCGGAGGTCATACCCGCGATATCGGCAAGACCTCCGTCATCACCGGACTCATCTGTACTCTGCCGCAGTGGGAATGGACCGCCTGCAAGATCACCCAATACGGCCACGGCATCTGCTCTTCCAAAGGCGACCCCTGCGAGTGCGCTCCCGACGAACCGGATAAGCTCGAGCATCCGTACGTCCTCACGCAGGAGGAGGTCCCCAGCAATACAGATACGGGACGCTATCTCGCCGCCGGCGCCGTCCGATCGTTCTGGCTGCGCACGGCCCAGGGACAACTGGCAGGCGCCGTTCCAGTGATTCGCAAAATGATTGCCGCCTGCGGCAACGTCATTCTCGAATCGAACAGTATCCTGGAGTTCCTCAAACCCGATCTCTACCTGGTGGTGCTCGACTTCTCGAAGGAAGATTTCAAGCCGTCCAGTCTGCGCTTCCTAGACCAGGCCGACGCCATCATCGTTATCGATTCCGGCATCAACGTGCCGATGTGGGACGAAGTGTCCCGCGGGTTGTGGGACAGCAAGCCTCAGTTTGTAGTAAAGCCGCCTTACTACGTCACCATGGACATCGCGGAGTTCGTGAGAACGAAGCTGTCTCTCTCCTCCGGATCGGTCTCATCCGGCCGCGGGCGTGATCGCGGCGCGTAGCGTACCGTATTTTCATCCAGAATGCCGCTGGCGCGTTCGATCTGCCGGCGCATCTCCGCCAGGTGTCCCCGGGCCCGTGTCTCTCCGGCAGCGAGCGATTTTTCCAGTAGAAAAGCGCAGGCTTCCAGAATGCCCAGCGGCTGCCGCAACGCGTGCACCATCTCTGCCATAGTGACGTCAGCAGGTGAGAGACCCAACGCCCGGCTGCGCTTGCGGCTTTCGTATTCGGCGCCGGCCAGCGTGCCGACCTCCTTCAGGATCTCGAGATCGGTCGCCGTGTAAAGACGGCCGCTGTTCGCCACGCCCAGTACTCCCACAACTGAGTTGCGAAATCGCACGGGAACCGCCGCCACTGACCGCAACTCGGGGCAAGGGCGCCAGTCATTATTCAGCAACGGCAAATGCGATTCCTTGATCAAATGAGCGGAAAAGAGGTGAATCGGACCTGTTTCTGCCAGTAAGGCCTTTGCATCGGCGGGTCCGTTCAGCCAGACGGCATGTTCCGAGCCGGTGACTTCGGCTAGTGTCTCCACCAGGCGCTGAGCGTAATTTTCGGGGTTATTTTCGTGCCGGCAGGCGCCCAGCACGTTTCGGACTTTCTCAACCACCGTATTAGTCGCAAGAACTTGAGTAGCGGGCATGGCTATCTGTTACGGGGGAGTCCTGATTATAACCCAATGAGAGTATCCTGTTACATGTTTTTTGCAGAATTTTAATCGTCGTGAAACGAAGCTGCTATTGCGAGTTCGCTCTCGCGCTTCGCGCTTTCCGGGCTGTGCACCACCACGCGGTTGCGTCCCGATCGTTTAGCGCTGTACAGGGCATCGTCTGCGCACCGGAGTAATTCTTTAGTCGAAGATGGCTCAATTCCAGCGCACCAGGACAGACCCACGCTGCAAGTGACGGTGATTTCGCCCGCCGACGTCGCAATCGGCTGTGTTCCAATCGATTCGCGTAAGCGCTCGGCCTGCGTGACACTTCCGGATTCGTCGCATCCAGGCAGCACCACCAGAAATTCTTCGCCGCCGTATCGGCCTATGGCATCGTAAGTGCGAATGTTTTTTCGGAACCGCCGGGCTGTTTCGCGCAACACCAAATCGCCGGTTAAATGCCCATGACTGTCGTTGATCTTCTTGAAATTATCCAGGTCCGCCATCAGTACGGCCAGCGGCGCTACTTCGCGCGAGGAACGCGCAGCTTCCTTTTGTAGAATTTCGAGAATGGAGGTGCGATTCCACAACCCTGTCAGGCCATCGTGCGTTGCCTGCTCCCGAAGTTTCTCTTGCGCATCCAACAATTGCTCCTGTAGATCGAGGATGCGCAGGCCCGCCCGCAGGCGCACCCGGAGTTCGTGGGTGTTGAAGGGCTTCGTCACATAATCGTCTGCCCCCGCCTCCATCCCTTCCACCAGATCCTTCTGCTCGGTTTTCGCGGTCAGCAGAATGACATAGATGTAACGCGCTTGCTCCGCCTTGCGAATTCTCCGGCAGATCTCCACGCCGTCCATACCGGGCATCATCCAGTCGAGAATGACCAGCGGCGGAGCTTTCTGCTGCTGCAGAATCTGCCAGGCCCTTTCCCCGTTATCGGCCAACACCACCTCATATCCCCACTTCCCCAGCATGTTGCTCAGCATGCTCTGAAAGACCGGATTGTCCTCCGCCACCAGGATCTGCATTTTACTGTCCTTTAGATTCTCGATCCGTCTATCTCTCTATCGGACAGACTGCGACAACCTTTAGCAGCTATTGAAAAACCGGACAGGGAAGTTTTGAGAATTTCGAGGTGAAACGTCTGCCCCACCCTCAGCGGGCGCGTGTTCTGGACCCTGCCGGGCGGGGCAGACGCTGTACCCGGTTTTCAGCAGCCTGTTAGTCCGTACAATAATCTCGTGCAGCCTCTTTACGTCCAGGTTCATCCCCGTGATAACGTCGCGATCGTGGTCAACCCCGAAGGACTACAGCGCGGAACCACCTTCGCCGGCGGCCTGACGCTCGCCGAATCGATCCCGCAATCCCACAAGGTAGCGCTGCGTCCGCTCGCAAACGGCGAGCCCGTGCGCCGCTACGGCGAGATCATCGGCCACGCCAATCGCGACATCGGCGCGGGTGCCTGGGTACGCGAGGAGATGATCGATCTGCCTGCCGCGCCTCCGCTCGATGCCCTTCCCCTGGCCACTGCAACTCCACCCCCGCCTGAGCCGATCCAGAGCATCACCTTCGACGGCTACCCGAACCCCGACGGTTCGGCCGGCACCAAAAACATCCTCGGCATCACCACCACGGTCCAATGCGTGGCCCCAACCGTCGAATACGCCGTCCGCCGCATTCGCCAGGAACTGCTGCCCCGATTCCCGCGCGTAGACGACGTCGTGGCCGTCACACATTCTTACGGCTGTGGCGTAGCGATCGACGCGCCCGGGGCCGCCGTGCCCATTCAGACCCTGGGTCACATCAGCCGTCACGCCAATTTCGGCGGCGCCCCGCTGGTGGTAAGCCTCGGCTGCGAGAAGATGCAGCCCGCGCGTCTGTTCCCCGGCGAGGAATTGCGCGCGCTGCCCATTCTCGACGGCGGAGTTCCAGTCTTGCGTCTGCAGGACCAGCAAGGCTTCGCCCAGACCATCGCCGCCATCATGGAATTCGCCGAAAAGCGCTTGCAGGAGTTGAACCGCCGCGAGCGCCGCCCCTGCCCCGCGTCATCGTTACTGGTCGGACTCCAATGCGGCGGCAGCGACGCCTTCTCCGGCGTCACCTGCAACCCGGCGGTCGGCCACGCGGCGGATCTGCTGGTGCGCGCCGGCGCCACCGTGATGTTCTCCGAAGTAACCGAAGTGCGCGATGCCGTGCATCTGCTGACGCCGCGCGCAGCCACGGTGCAGGTAGCTCGCGACCTCATCCGCGAGATGCGCTGGTACGACGAATATCTGGCGCGAGGCTCGGCCGATCGCAGCGCGAACCCCACCCCCGGCAACAAGCGCGGAGGCTTAGCCAATGTCGTCGAAAAGGCGTTAGGATCGGTAGCCAAAGCGGGCACCACAGCACTGATGGCAGTTGCAGCCCAGGGCGAGCGTGTGCGATCTAAAGGTCTTGTCTTCGCGGCGACTCCGGCCAGCGACTTCATCTGCGGCACGCAGCAACTGGCCTCCATGAACATGCATGTGTTCACAACCGGCGAAGGCAGTCCGTACGGCCTGGCCCTTGTCCCGGTGGTAAAAGTAAGCTCGCGCACGGCGTTGGCGGAAAAATGGCACGACCTGATCGACGTAGACGCCGGCCGGATAGCAACAGGCCAAGCCACCATACAAGAAGTAGGCCAGGAAATTTTCGACTTCATCCTCGACGTCGCCAGCGGGCGCAAGAGAACCTGGGCGGAGCACTGGGGCCTCGCGAACGCGCTGGCGCCATTCAACCCCGGTCCTGTTACGTGAATCTTCTGTCTCGTTTATCGGCGTTCATCGGCGGCTCAAAACTAAACTTCAACGCAAACTGAATCTCCCGAGCCGGCCCGGTAGTACGTCGAACAACTCGCGCGGAACTGCAGGTTATACGTTCGCTCGCCAAAAAAGTTGCTCTTGAAGAACGACAGATCCACGCTCTTGGTACCGTTCTGAAACAGAATGTTGCGGCCTGCATTTGCGATACGTATTCACCGCATTCAGCACGAAAGCGGCGTACTGCTGATACCGGAAATTGCCGGTGCCGAGCGAGGTGTAAGCCGTCGCCTGCTGGAATGCGCCCAGCAGGTACTCGGAGAGCGCAAACCGCGTGAAGATGTTGCTCACGGTCATCCGGCCGTTGGCAAGGTGGAAGTTCCCCTGGAACACAGCTTCACGCCAGCGTGCGCCACCCGGCTGCGGATGCCAACCACACCCTCACGCTCTACCGTTCAAACACGCCGTGTAAGTTTGAAACCTTCACCGTCCTGTTTTTTCTGATCCTTCAGAATGTGCAGACGAGCTTCCCTGTCTCCAATAAATTCGACCTCATATTTGTTGTTCGGTCCAAGTTCGGGGCAGTCGTGGCACTTATGATGAATCGTCTCGAAGCTCAGGCTGCGGCCCTTCAGTTTCGGCGACAGTAACGGCACCGTATATTTGTCCCCGAGTTGCCACTTCCCGTCTGGTCCGCGACTCTGGAAGTAGAACGCAATTGCCCCGTCGATTTGACCATCTGTGACTTTGAGCGTGAGTTCTACAGCCGGCAGCCCGTTTTGAGTTCCTTCCCAGATACCCGATATTTCGCGATCAGCGGCAGCCGCGGCCGATGCGATCACCAGGCACATCAGAATACGGATGATCTGCTGAGCCATATGGGTATTCTAAGATCTACTGGCAGCCATCGGCGGGATCAGTACACGCTGCGCTGCTGGCGCTCCTGTTTCGACGCCAGCGAAAACCGCTCCTCCGCAACACCCTCCCCCAGGATCTGCCGCGCGACATACTCGCCCACCGCCGGCCCATGCTTGAACCCGTGCCCCGATCCGCCGCCCACCAGCCAGACATCCGGCCACTCCGGATGCCGGTCGATCAGAAAATCCCCGCTCGACGTATTCTCGTACTGGCAAACCCGTGCCTCCGTCAGCGGAGCATCGCGCAATGCCGGAAACAGCGCTCCGATGAAATCACGTGCCTTCGCCACCGAACTCGCGCTCACTGTCCGATCCCCGCTGTCCGGGTCAAACGCCTCGCCGTGACGATCGAAAGCCAGTTTGCACCCGCGCGCCTCGATATCGGGAAATCCGTACGGCCCGAGCGGATGCGTAAAATCGATCCAGACCGGCAGCGCGCCAGGCACAAATCGCCGATCTCCGGCAGGCGGCGCAAAGAAAAACACTTCCTGCCGCGTCGGCCAGAGGCGTTTGCCAAGCAAGTCCGGAAACAGCTTCGGCAGCCACGGCCCGCAAGCGAACACTAGCGTCCGCGCCGGCAGCGGCGCAGCTGGCTGAACGCGCTCGATCCGATAATCCACCCCGTGCCGCATGGCATCCCGCACTACTGCCTGCACCGCGCGACGCGCCATCAGAGCCCCGCTCCGCGGCTCGAAAATGCCGAACACGTCCGACTCCGCCGGGCGCATCTGCGGCCAGCGCAGCCGCAGTTCCGCCGGCGAAAGCACCTGGATCGTCACGCCCGCGCCCTGCAATGTCCGCAGCGTAGCCGCGCTGTAGGCGTCGCCCTCGCGCCCTATCCACAAAACTCCGGCCGGCACGAAAATGTCGAAGCCGCGCCACAACTCGAGCGACCGCATCGCCATCCGCGTATAGATCTCGTCCGCGCCATAGCCCATCCGAATGATCCGGCTCTCGCCCCCGGAACTCGACCGGCTATGCCCCGCGCCCCACGCATCCACCAGCAGCACCCGCCGGCCCGAGCGGCACAGGTGCCACGCCGTCCAGGCGCCGAACACGCCCGCTCCAATCACCGCTACATCGTAATCAGGCATCGGGAAAAATGCCGCCCGGCTCGGGCAGGCGAAAAAAAGGGGACTCGAAGGTGTGAAGAAGTAGCGCAGGCGAAAGCGCCACAAACAGCAAATGCTTCCAACCTGGAGGCCTGTTGGTGGGCCAGGCGTTTTCGCCTGCCCGTCCGTCCGCAGTCCGATTTCTTCACACTAGACTTGCCGATAAAAGAAGACTGTCGTGTGCAACTCGCCGTTGCCGCTACGCGCATAATTAGGGATTTCGCCGCAACGAACGTAGCCGAGCGACTCACATAGCTTTTCTGCTTCGCCGCCTTTACGAGTGTCCATGACAAACAGCGTGCGCCCGAGGCGCTTCCCCACGGCCTCGGCCTCTCGCATAAGCATCCTGGCCAGTCCACGGCGCCGTGCCCTTCGATGCACGAACAGCTTCATCAGTTCGGCGCGATGACTGCCATTCGCTCGCATTTCGAGCCCGAGTTGGATTGCCCCCTCGATCCGCTCATTGTCTACCGCCGCCAGCAACACACGCGAGCCTTCACGCATGGCTGCGATCACGCCGTCCCAATATTGCAGGGCTTCGCCCTGCGCTAACGGAGGCATAAAGCCGACCGAACCGCCACTGGCAACAGCGTCGATCAGAAGCTCCGCCAATTGCTCGACGCCTTCCTCCGCCTGCTCCGGTGAAAGCTCCGCGATCACGATTTCGCCGACCATCACTCTATTAGATCAACTTCGGCAAGCCGGGCGGCGGTACTGCAATCGCCAAAGGGATAGCCGGACGCCGGAGGGCCCGCGCCCGATCGCCTGGCTGGCGTGGTCCTCGGCGCCCCGCACCCGGGCAGTCGCGACCGCTACATCGGCGCTGAGTAGAATAGAGTTATGCGGGCTGCGGCCACGGTCCTTTTGTTTCTTCTGCAAAGCCCCGACTACAACGACGAAGGCCGTAAAGCCCTCGAAGCGCAGAAGTACGAAGAGGCCGCCGCCGATTTCACCAAGGCCATCGCGGCCGACGCCACCGATTACACCGCCCACTTCCACCTCGCGCTGGCCGAGAGCATGCTCAAAAAGGACGCCGAGGCCATCGCGGAATACAAGAAAGTTCTCGAACTCAAGCCCGACCTCTACGAAGCCCAGTTGAATGTCGGCATCCTGCTGCTGCGCCAGAAGCAGGCCGCCGATTCCCTGCCCTACCTGCAACAGGCCGCGGACAAGAAACCCAAAGAGTTCCGCCCGCGCTTTTACCTGGCCGAAGCTCTGCTCGCCGCGGGCGACAACGCTAAGGCCGAGGAGAATTACAAACTCGCCGCGGAGATCAATCCGAAGTCGGCCGCCGTGGAACTGGGGCTGGCGCGCGCCGCCGTGCGTCAGAACCGCCTGGCCGACGCCGCCCCGCATTTCCGCCAGGCCGCCGAGCTGGACCTGTCCTACAAAGACGCGCTGCTCGAGTTGGCGTCGTTCTACGAAAAAGACCACCAGCCGGACGAAGCCATCGCGATCTACAAGCAGTTCCCTGAGAACCCCGGCGCGCAGGAGCGCATGGGTGCGCTGCTGCTGGAAAACAAAAAGTACGCCGACGCCATCCCCGGCCTCGAACAGGCGTACCGGACGGATCCCACGCCCGCCAATCGCGTAGCTCTGGCGGCGGCCTACCAGTTCAACCGCCAATACGACAAAGCCGCGCCGCTCTTCGCCCAGGCCGTCACGGTCGACCCCGGTAACTACGACGTCCGCATGATGTATGCGCGCGTCCTGCGCGATCAGAAGAAGTATCAGGAAGCGGCCAACCAGTTCGGCGAGGCCGTCCGCCGCAAACCCGATTCGCGCGAAGCGTGGAACGACCTCGCGGCGATGCTCTACCTCACCGAAAATTATCCGCAGGCGCTGGGCGCGCTTGACCGTGCCCGCAAGCTCGGCGAGGACACACCTGCCAACGACTATTTTCACGCCATCATTCTCGACAAGCTCCGCGACCTCAAACCGGCGCTGGAGTATTATCAGAAATTCCTGGCCGCGAGCCAGGGCAAGAATCCCGACGAGGAGTTCAAGGCGCGCCAGCGCGTCCGGATCATTCAAAGGGAGCTGAGTAAAAAATGACCGCGCGATTCCTGCTGTTGCTCATCCTGTCTACCGCGGGCGCGGCCCTGTTGCGTGCAGACCTGGCGCAGGTGAAGGCCGAACCGAACCTGGAGAAACGTTCCAAGCTGGCGCTCGATCTCGCCGAAAGCACCCTGAAAGAGGCGCGCACTGCTTACAACAACGGAGACAACGCCAAAGTGACGCCACTTATCGGACAGGTGCGGGACGCCGTCGAACTGGCCGAACAGTCGCTCAAGGAGACGGGCAAGAATCCCCGCAAGAGTCCGAAATACTTCAAAAAGGCGGAAATCGAAACCCGCGCCCTGCTCAAACGCATCGAAGCATTTCAGGACGAAATGAACGTGAACGACCGTCCGGCCCTGGACGCTCTGCGCACAAAGGTCCAGCAGGTGCACGACGACCTGCTGATGGGAATTATGGAGGGCAAAAAGAAATGAAGGCGCTCTTCCTTTTCGCATTTATGGCGCTGCCGCTTGCGGCCGAGCGCGATTTCCTCACGGCCAACGAAGCCGACCAGATCCGCGAGACCGCGCAGGATCCGAACGCGCGCCTCAAGCTGTACGTCCATTTCGCCAAGCAGCGGCTGGACCTGGTGAAAAGTATGCTCGCCAAGGACAAGGCCGGCCGATCGATTATGGTGCACGATGCCCTGGACGATTACGCCCACATCATCGACGCCATGGACGACGTGGTGGACGACGCCCTGAAGCACCAGGCGGATCTTAAGATCGGTCTGGCGGCCGTACAGGCAGGTGAGGCGTCCATGTTGGCCGACCTGGAGAAGATCCGCGACGCCGGCCCGAAAGATATGGCGCGCTACGAGTTCGCCCTGACGCAAGCCATCGAAACGACCAGCGACAGCCTGGACCTGGCAAAACAGGACCTCGGCAAGCGCACCGCCGATGTAGAAGCGAAAGAGGCACGAGAGAAGAAGGAACTGGAGTCGATGAGCAAGTCCGAAGACGCCAAGGAGAAAGAAAAGCAGCAAGGCGCCAAGAAGTCGGACGAAGCACCGGCGGGCAACCGGCGGAAAGTTCCGACGCTGCGCCGCCCAGGAGAGCAGGCTCCGCCGCAGCAGTAGACAGGGTGCGCCGGTACGATGGGATATGGCACACGCTGTAAGCGCGGACGGATGAGACATTTCCTCGGCGAAAATATCTCGTCCAGGAAGGTGTGAAAAAATCGCAGAGGCGACCGCGTCTGGCCGAATTCTTCACTCTCCCCTGTGGTGGCTACGGAGCGTTGCCGTCCGGATTGGTGTTTCGGGGCAATACGGGGACAGACGGAATATTTCCGCGCAACTGCGGCGCGGAAATATTTCGTCAGTCCCCGCATTGCAGCGCGTGCGGGCTGCGAAACGTTGCCACCCGGATTGACCGTTCCGCACGACTTGACTGGCAGCCGATCCGATTTTCACACCTTCCCGTCCCCGTTTTGCCCAGCAGTAATTTATTCCCAAATTCCTGACACACTAGTGTAGTATCCAAGACTAAACCAGCTCGCCGCCGGTGGGGGAGTAATTTGCCGATCTCCTTGTCGGAAGTGTGCTGGTGCTGGAGCGGAAATGTGCGGACCGCCTTGCCAATGAAGACACGGCGCAAGGCCTCGATTGACCTCGTTGAGAGAATTCTCTTGCCCACTTATTTCGGGGACACTACACTAGCAGCGTGTGGC
>Ga0070741_10011819_pt1 | contig 15980 bp, 13 predicted proteins | sample Coa_R1_4_FD_66440 | JGI IMG/M metagenome (GOLD analysis project Ga0070741, IMG submission 66440) | Surface soil microbial communities from Centralia Pennsylvania, which are recovering from an underground coalmine fire - Coalmine... | ecosystem: Environmental > Terrestrial > Soil > Unclassified ...
CAAGCGCTGGTAGTCAGTTTAATTCCCAGCCATGCCGTTGAAGCCAAAAGGTAAATTTGTCGCGCAACGACGCTGCATGGGGCTTAAGTCGGTCAAACTCCCAAGTGGTCCCCGCAACTCGAAATAGAGCCAGATAGCTCTGTCGATCTGCGGCCTGCAAAATTAGACCACACGCCCAGCGGGCCGTCATGGGGCTGAGACTAACGCCGCGCGGTTCGCCGCAGTCCAAATCCCTAAGTGCCTTACCGCCGCGCCACGCCATCCAACTTGGTGAGCCTATCATACAATCACGCGGGGCCGGCATCTGATGCCAGCCATTCCGCGCCAGGACTAGAAGCGTTTGTCCCACGCTTAAGCCACCTTCTTTCGTCTACCGGGCCGATGACTGCTGCGATCAGCCTCAACAAAAGCACTCGCCTCTTCGCGTGTTATAAACCGAAAACCGTTTTGGGTTCGGCGTAGCGCGGCGCGATCCTGACGAAATAACCGTCGCCAATCTTGTTCTTCTGAATCTCATACGTAATTCCGGCTACGGCCTTCTCGGCTTCCCACGCCTCGATTACGCCGACAATATCTTCAATCTCCCACAGTCTGTCAGTGACGCCAGCCGCCGTTGCGGGCGTGACTTTCAATGACTGATGGATGCGGACAAAATTATAGAACATCCGATGCAGATCGACGGCGTAAGAATGATTTTCTAGTTTCTTCGAGAATGCATTGCTTAGCCGTGCGAATCGGCGCGAATGCATTCTCATAGTTAGGTTTTGTCTCTCAGCAAACGACGATTTTTCAATGGCTTACAGACTTATCCTCGTGTGAACTGACCGTCGGCCGCCCACGTCACAAGGCGCGACGTGGCTGAGCCACCGTCGCACCGATCTGCATCTTGATGATCAAGACCGGCAAGGCGGCGTCAGCGTCGATTATCGACCGAGCACGGAATGATCCGGTCAGTGCATCTCGAAGATCCGCCCCTCGCGCAGCGTCACGCGCCTGTCCATGCGGTTGGCGAGATCCAGATTGTGGGTGGCGATGATCGCGGCGAGGCCGGTCGCGTTCACCAGCTGCGACAGCGCACGGAACACATGCTCGGCGGTGTGGACGTCGAGATTGCCGGTCGGCTCGTCGGCAAGCAGGATCCGCGGCGCATTGGCGACCGCGCGGGCGATGGCAACCCGCTGCTGCTCGCCGCCGGACAGTTCCGAGGGCCTGTGATTCAGACGGCCGCCCAGGCCGAGATAATCGAGCAGTTCCGTTCCCCGCGTCCTCGCCTCGGAACGGGCAAGGCCGCGGATCATCTGCGGCAGCATTACATTTTCCAGCGCCGAGAATTCCGGCAACAGATGGTGCGACTGGTAGATGAAGCCGATCTCGTTGCGGCGGATGCGCGTCCGCTCATGGTCGCTCAGGATCGAGGTCGACCGTCCGTCGACATAGACATCGCCACGGTCGGGATGCTCGAGCAGGCCCGCAATGTGCAGCAATGTCGACTTGCCGGACCCCGACGGCGCCACGAGCGCAACCGACTCCCCGCCCCAGAGCGCGAGCTCCACGCCGTTGAGAACATGCAGCGTTTCGTCGCCCTGCCGGTAATGGCGCTCGACATCCTGCAGAAAGAGGACGGGAATATCCTCCTGCTGCCGGGCCGCCGGCGGCTCTTGCTGCTCCTGAACCATTTGTACCCTGGCAACGCTGTAGGCCTCACTCATAGCGCAGCGCCTCCACCGGATCGAGGCGCGCCGCGCGCCAGGACGGATAGAGCGTCGCAAGCAGCGACAGCATCAACGCCATGATCACCACGGCGGTGGTTTCACCTGAATCCATCTGCGCCGGCAGATGCGAGAGGAAATACAGCTCGGGCGAGAACAACTCGGTGTTGGTCAGCCAGGACAGAAACTGACGGATACTCTCGATATTGAGACAGATGACGATGCCGAGCAAAAAGCCGACGATGGTGCCGACCACGCCGATCGAAGCGCCGGTGATCAGGAATACGCGCATGATCGCTCCCTGCGTCGCCCCCATCGTGCGTAGAATTGCGATGTCCTGACCTTTGTCCTTCACCAGCATGATCAGGCCGGACACGATATTGAGCGCGGCGACGAGCACGATCAAGGTCAAAATCAGAAACATCACGTTGCGTTCGACCTGCAGTGCATTGAAGAACGTCGCATTGCGCTGGCGCCAGTCGATCATGAAAACGGGCCGCTGCGCGGCGTCCTGCACCGGCTTCCGGTAGCGATCGACGCGATCGGGATTGTCCGTGTAGATCTCGATCGCCGTCACGTCTCCGGCGCGGTTGAAATAGGCCTGTGCTTCCTTCAGCGGCATGAAGACCATGGCGCTGTCGTATTCCGACATGCCGATTTCGAACACGGCGGCGATCTTGTAGACCTTGATGCGCGGCGTCGTGCCCATGGGGGTGACCGCGCCACGCGGTGCGACCAGCGTGATGTTGTCGCCCGAGCGAAGCGACAGCTGATCCGCAAGACGCCGGCCGATGACGACCCCGGTCTCTTCGTCGAAACCCTTCAGCGTGCCCTGCTTGATGTTGTTGGCGATCGACGGAAGCTTTTCCAGATCCATCAGACGAATGCCGCGGATCAGCACACCGCCGGCATTGAACGGCGAGGACGCGAGTGCCTGGCCTTCGACGATCGGTGCCGCCAGGCGGATGCCCTGAACACCGGCGACGCGCGCGGCCACCTCCTCCCAGTCGGTGAGCGGTTTCTCCAGCGGCTGGATCAGCAGGTGCCCGTTGAGACCGAGAATCTTGTCGAGCAATTCCTTGCGAAACCCGTTCATCACCGCCATCACGATGATGAGCGTGGCGACGCCGAGCATGATCCCGAGAAAAGAGAATCCGGCGATGACCGAAATGAATCCTTCCTTGCGTCGCGCGCGCAGGTAGCGCAACGACAACATCCATTCAAACGGGGAGAAGGGCCGCGTCCCGTTGGCCTCGGTCATCGATGACAGTTCCCCACGCGAGACTGTTTACGCGAATTCTGGCGGATTCGTGCCCGCCGAGACAGCCAAAGCCCTTGGTAGCACACAGGATTTTGAGGAGGCGAATGGCGCGCAGCGAATTGCGAATCGTGAATATGAAACCGGTGCTCGGGCGCCCCTGACCGCTATTCGCTAGTTGCTGTTCCCCCTCGTCAGCAGATCCAGCGCCGCCGCGGGGCTGATGTTCTCGCGGCTGCCGTCGGCACGCTTCTTGACCTCGACCTTGCCTTCCGCGAGTCCACGCGGACCCACCAAGACCTGATAGGGAATTCCTATAAGGTCGGCGGTTGCGAATTTCGCGCCGGGCCGCTCGTCGAGGTCATGATACAGCACCTCGATGCCTTTTGCGGTGAGATCGCGATAAAGCTGCTCGCAGGCGCCGTCGGTGTCGGACGCCCCCTGTTTCAGGTTGAGGATCGCGACCTTGAACGGCGCGACCGGCTCCGGCCAGATGATGCCGGCATCGTCGTGCGACGCCTCGATGATGGCGGCGACCAGCCGGCTCGGTCCAATTCCATAGGAACCCATGTGCACCGGCACGTCCTTGCCGTCGGGCGTCGCGACCACCGCCTTCATCGGATCGGAGTACTTGGTGCCGAAATAAAAAATATGACCTACCTCGATACCACGGGCGGAAACCTGCTTGTCGGGCGGCACTTTCGCGAAGGCCGCTACATCGTGCATCTCGGATGTCGCGGCGTATTGCGACGTCCACTTGTCGACGATCGCCTGCAGGCCGGCGACGTCGTCGAAATTCACGTCCGCCGGCGGCACCGCCATGTCGAGATAGTCCTTGTGGCAGAACACCTCCGATTCGCCGGTCTGCGCCAGGATGATGAATTCGTGCGACAGGTTGCCCCCGATCGGGCCGGATTCCGCACGCATCGGAATCGACTTCAGCCCCATGCGTGCGAACGTGCGCAGATAGGCGACGAACATCTTGTTGTAGGAATGCGTGGCGCCCGCCTGATCGAGATCGAACGAATAGGCATCCTTCATCAGGAATTCACGGCCGCGCATCAGGCCGAAACGCGGACGCACCTCGTCGCGGAATTTCCACTGGATGTGATAGAGATTGAGCGGCACGTCCTTGTATGAACGGACATAGGTACGGAAAATTTCCGTGATCATTTCCTCGTTGGTCGGACCGTAAAGCATCTCGCGTTCGTGGCGGTCCTTGATGCGCAGCATCTCCTTGCCATAGGCATCGTAACGGCCGCTTTCCCGCCAGAGCTCCGCCGACTGGATGGTCGGCATCAGCAACTCAATCGCCCCGGAGCGATCCTGCTCCTCGCGCACGATCTGGCTGATCTTCTGCAGCACGCGGAAGCCGAGCGGCAGGAAGGCGTAGATGCCCGCGGCCTCCTGCCGCATCATGCCGGCGCGCAGCATCAGCCGGTGCGACACGATCTCCGCCTCTTTCGGCGTTTCGCGCAGGATGGGCAGGAAATAGCGGGACAGACGCATGGAATTCCTGGAAGATTCGAGGGTAACGGCGTGAGAGTGAAAGCGGATCGGGCGCAAAAACACAAGGCCCGTGCGGATTTTTCGGGAATTTATCGAAGGACGCGGCGTCTATTTCCTGCTAGACGGCTTTGCCGAGGCGGGCATGCGAACAGGCATCAGACAGACCCTGAGCATTGTGACGATCGTCGCGATCGCCCTTCACGCCGCACTATGGGGCGTGGCACCCGCACGCACGGCCGCAGCCACCATCGACCCGTTCTCGATCATCTGCCACAGCGGACAAGACGACGTGGCCTATCAGGCGCCCGGCGGCACGTCGTCACCGAGTCACGCGTGCGACCATTGTAATCTCTGTGCGGCCGCGGCTTCGTCGGCCATTCCTCCCGCCGTTGTTTTACTGCATGTGGTCTCAACCGGCCTGCTGCAGGAGCTTCTACCGAAGCCGATCGACGCAGATGCCAGGTTTGAAGTCGCCTCGAAAAGCGCCCGCGCGCCCCCAGCAGTCGCCTGACGTCCCTGGTTGCCGGCTTCAACGGCAGCCTCCATCCGTCAACGCGAAACTGGAGACTTCCCCATGTTCAGAAGTTCATGGCCCATGGCTGTCCAGCGGGCCGCATTTCGGCGGCTCGCCACCGTTGCGGGCCTTATCGTTTTGTCTGCAAAAACGGCGGCGCTTGCGCACGTCACCCTCGAACAACCGCAAACCTCTGTCGGAGCACCGTACAAGGTCGTCCTGCGCGTGCCGCATGGCTGCGGCAACTCCGCCACGATCCGCCTGGCCGTGCAGATTCCGGAAGGCGTCATTGCCGTCAAGCCGATGGTGAAGCCCGGGTGGCAGATCGCAACCTCGCGTGGGCCGTATGCGAAAGCCTACAGCTATTTTCACGGCGCGAAGTTCGACGAGGGTGTCAAGGAGGTCGTCTGGAGCGGCGGCACTCTGCCGAACGCCTTCTATGACGAATTCATCCTGTCGGTGTTCATTGCCGGCGACCTGCCGCCGGGGCAGATACTGTATTTTCCCGTGGTGCAGCAATGCGAGCAGGGCGCGCATCGCTGGGTCGACATTCCGGCGGACGGCAAACCGGCCGACGAACCCGCGCCCGGCCTCAAGCTGATGCCGAAGAAACAGGAGTAGCCGTGACCATCCATCGGTCGATCGCTGCAGTCATCGGCGCGGGTTTCGTGCTCGCGCCGATGCTCGCCCTCGCCCACGCGCAGCTCGATCGTGCGAGCCCCGCGGCCGGCAGCACGGTGGTGCAAGCTCCGAAGGAGGTCTCCATCTGGTTCACGGAGGCGCTCGAACCGAAGTTCAGCACGATCGAAGTGCGCGACGCCGGGGGCGCGGCCGTACACACAGGAACCGCCAAGCTTGCCGAAGACAATGCCGCGCAGCTCCGCGTGCCGCTCAAGCCGCTGCCGCCCGGCACCTACCGCGTGATCTGGCGCGTGCTTTCAGTCGATACGCATCGCACCCAGGGTGATTTCACGTTCCGCGTCGGGCCCTAGAGGGCAAAAACATCGAGGCCGCCCGGTGACCGCCGATCCGCTTGCATTCATCCGCGGCGCGCACTTTGCGGCGACGCTGCTCGCGTCGGGAACAGTCTGCTTCATGGCGCTCGTGACCGCGCCGCGCCGGCCGCACGATTTTGCGGCCCTGCAATGGCGCATGAACGTGATGGTCTGGATCGGCCTTGCGCTGGCGGTGGTCACCGGCGCGGCGTGGCTCATCGTGCTCGCCGCAGACATATTGGGCGAGCCGTTGATCGATGCCCTCCTGCACGGCAGCGCACTCCCGGTCATCGCCGGCACGCGGTTCGGATGGATCTGGTGCCTGCGGGGGGCACTCGCCGTCCTTCTCGCGCTTTTTGTGCTCGATCCGAAGCGGCGCAATCTCCAGGTGACGGCGGCCGCCGCCTTCCTCGTGCTGCCGGCACTCGTCGGTCATGCCGGAGCAGCGCCCGGGCTGATCGGCGTCGGTCGGATTCTGTCCGATACGGCGCACCTGACGGCGGCCGGGCTCTGGCTGGGTGCGTTGCCCGCGTTTGCAGCGCTCCTCCGGACGGCGGGCCGCAAAAGAGCGCGGCACTGGCCTGAGTTTGCGGTTGCGACGACCCGGCGCTTCTCGACGGTCGCAGCGGCTTGCGTCGCCATCCTCCTGGTGAGCGGCATCCTCAACGCCTGGGCGCTGCTCGGCGGCCTGCGCGACCTCTGGACGACGGACTATGGACAGCTGCTTGGCCTCAAGGTCCTGCTCCTTGCCGCGATGGTCGCCATCGCGTCCGTCAACAAGTTCCGCCTCGCGCCGCGGCTGCCGGCGCCAGCCGCCCTGCGCACCCTGCGGCGCAATAGCCTCGCCGAAGCAGGCATCGGGCTTTGCGTGCTCCTTCTGGTCGGTTTCCTCGGGCAGCTGCAGCCGTCGGCGCACACCCACCCCGCCGGCCATGCCGTCCCCGCTGACGCCGCCTACACCCACATCCATACGTCGGAGGCCATGGCCGAGGTGACGATCAGTCCCGGGCACATCGGTCCTGCCGGCGTGCAGATTCGCGTATTACGCGAGGATTTTTCGAATTTCGCGGCTAAGGAAGTTCGCCTGATACTAGAACCGCCCGGGTCAGGCCCCGCATTGCAATTCGCCGCGGAGCAGCAGCCCGACGGAACCTGGGCCGTCGCCGAAGTCGTCCTGGCGCAACCCGGTGTATGGACTGTACGGGTGTTCGCTATCGGCCAATCAGGTGAGACAATCGCGCTCGATGCACCCGTGGCCATCAATCGTTAACCGACACGAATCTATCTGATGACAGGACAAAAGTGATCGGCTAGCGTTCCGGTCGTCCGTACGAAAGGAAGCCGGCGCGCAAGACCGGTTCCGTCTGCGGTCCAAGTCTTGGGAGGGAAACAGTCCTAGGCGCGCCAGACGCAGCCACTCCGACACAGAAAAACCGCCGGAGAAAAGGACCAATCAATGCCACCAGCAGGGCCGCGCGCCCTGCTCTTTTTTTGGCCGTCTTCGATCAGCGGTGCGGAGGTCCCGAGATCCTCATCAGGAAATCGTAGGGGATGAGATCGCGCGTGTAGAGTACGTACAGGATTGCAAAAATGATCGTGGCGACGACCGTCGTCCAGAGGAGCTTCTGCCACACGCGATGGATCGCGGGAGCGCCGGGGTCGGTGCCGGGAGCAACCTCCCCGCTTTCTTCCTGGTTGCGCACGCCCCACGGCAGAATGGCAAACAGCGTCACCCACCAGATCAGAAAATAGATGGCGATGAGGGTGCTGGTGCCCATCTGCGCTAAGCCTGCTCGAGCTCGACCAGCGTGCCGCAAAAATCCTTCGGGTGCAGGAAGAGGACCGGCTTGCCGTGCGCACCGATCTTCGGCTCGCCGTCGCCGAGCACGCGCGCGCCCTGCGCCCTGAGCGCGTCGCGCGCCGCACGGATGTCAGCAACCTCGTAGCACACGTGGTGGATTCCGCCGTCCGGGTTGCGCTCGAGAAATTTCGCGATCGGCGAATCGGGACCGAGCGGTTCCAGCAGCTCGATCTTCGTGTTGGGCAAAGTGATGAAAACCGTCGTCACCCCATGATCGGGTTGCGGCACCTGCGCCGAAACGTCCGCGCCCAGCGTGTCGCGATAGACTTTCGCGGCCTTGGCGATGTCGCGCACGGCGATGGCCACATGGTTGAGACGACCGATCATCATTTTCCCCGGATTACAACATCATAGGAACGAAGGCACTGGTTGTCATTCCGGGACTGCCCCAACGGCTCCGGCCCGCTTGCGCCGGCCCGATGGCGGGCTGCGGGCCGGATCCGGACTCCCGGAACAGGTTCCGTACACGCTTCTGGATTCCGGATTCGCTCGCTTGGCGAGCGCCCCGGAGTGACAACCAGAGGACACTTGCCATTTCTGGTCATACCGTCAGAACGTGGATGTGACACATCGGTTTCTTGCCCCAGCGCCGTGCGACGGCGGCACGGACCGCGCCGCGTACCGCCTCGGCCACGGCATCCGGATCGCGCCGCCGGCCCCGTGGCAACGACTCGATCGTTTCCAGAACGGCATCGTGCACGGCATCGTGCATCAGGCCGCCGTCGCCATCGCGCTCGGGAATGCCGATGAGGTCGAGCGAGGGATCATCGACCAGCTCGCCCTTGTCGGTCATGGCGATCGCTACCGAGATTGCGCCGGCAAAGCTCAGCCGTTTGCGGTCAGCCACCGTGCGCGCATCGGCCTCGACCAGCAGCACGCCATCCTTGTAGATGCGCCCGGCAGGGACCTCGTCGATGATGCGGACCTGCGGTGACAGCTGGACGAGATCGCCGTTGCGGCACTGCACGACCTCTCGCACGCCGCAGCGGCGTGCGAGCGCCGCATGCTCGTGCAGATGCAGGGCCTCGCCGTGCACCGGGATCAGAACCTTCGGCTTCACCCAGCCGATGAGCTCTTCGAGTTCGGCGCGCCGCGGATGGCCCGACACATGCACCAGATGCGTCCGGTCGGTGATGACCTCCACGCCCTGCTCGATCAGCAGGTTGATGACGCGGCCGACCGCCTTCTCGTTGCCGGGGATGGTGCGCGCCGAATAGATCACGCGGTCGCCCGCCGAGAATGTCACTTCCGGATGCTGGTCTTCCGCGATGCGTGAGAGCGCCGCGCGCGGCTCGCCCTGACTTCCGGTGCAGAGCGCCACCACCTTGTTCGGCGGCAGATAACCGTAGGCGTCGACCGGGCGGAAGTCCTGCACGCCCTCGAGGTAGCCGGTCTCGCGCGCGATCTGCACCACACGCTCCATGGCACGACCGATGACGACGACTTCGCGACCGGCAGCCTTTGCGGCATCGGCGACGGCACGTAGGCGTGCGACGTTGGACGCAAAGGTCGTCACCGCGACGCGGCCGCGCGCCGTACGCACAAGCTCGGCAATCGTCCTCGCGACGTCGGCTTCCGACGGCGAGCGCCCGTCCCGCACCGCGTTAGTCGAATCCCCGATCAGGGCAAGGCATCCTTCCTCGCCGAGCGCCCGCAGCTTCTTCTCGTCGGTGGGATCGCGAAGGATCGGCGTCGGATCGATCTTCCAGTCGCCGGTGTGCAGCACGGTCCCGCCGGCGGTGCGGATGATCAGCGCATTCGATTCCGGGATGGAATGCGCCATGGTGACGAGCTCGATGTTGAACGGCCCGACATCGAAACGGCTGCCCAGCGCAACGACAGTCACGGGAATTTTCGGCGCGCCCGGCTCGCCGGCACATTTCGCCTCGAGCAGGGCCGCCGTGAACGGCGTGGCATAGACCGGCACCTTCAGGCGCGGCCACAGATCGATCAACGCTCCGAAATGATCCTCGTGCGCGTGCGTGAGCACGATGCCGGCGAGGTTCCTGCGCTCCTCGGCCAGGTAGCGAATGTCGGGAAGGATCAGGTCGACGCCCGGAAGGTGCTCCTCGGCGGCAAACGACACGCCGAGATCGACCGCAAGCCATGTGCGCCGGCGTTCGTCGCCGATGCCGTAGATCGACAGGTTCATGCCGATTTCGCCGACACCGCCGAGCGGCGCGAATACGAGTTCCTGCGGCCCTGCCATCGCTAGCGCCCGCCAAAGCCGTAGACTTCGCCGGCGGCGACCGCCGTCACGCCGGCCGGCTGCTCGAGCAGCAGCTGCCCGGCCTCGTCGAGCCCCTGGAAGCGGCCGGAGAGCGTGCGTCCGGGCAGCCGGACCTGCAGCGTCTCCCCGAGCCCCGCCGCCCGCCTGAGCCAGTCGGCCCGGGTGGCGGCAAATCCGTCGCCGGCCCGCCATTGCGCCAGGCGCGCCTGCATGGCGGCGGCAAGCTCCTCAAGCAGCGCGTCGGGAACGACCAGCGCGCCAAGCCCCGCAAGATCGGCAGCGGGGTAGTCGGTGTTTTCGGGGTGAACGGCGCAATTGACGCCGATCCCGATTGCAACCGCAAAGACCGGCGCGCTTTCTCCTTCGATCAGGATGCCTGCAACCTTGGCCTTGTCCACCAGCAGATCGTTCGGCCACTTCACTTTCAGGCCGGGGCCGAGCTGCGGCGCGCAGGCGGCGATGGCATCGTGCACCGCGAGCGCGGCAACGAAGGAGAGCTGCGGCGCCTGCGCCGGCGGCGATGGTTCGGTCAGCAGCAGGGTGGCGTGGAGATTGCCGGCCGGCGACACCCACTGGCTGCCGCGCCGGCCGCGGCCGGCGGTCTGGGTCCGCGCGGAAATCCACAACGGGCCTCGCTCGCCGGCGCACGCAAGCGCCAGTGCCTCGGCGTTCGTGGAGCCGAGCATCCCGTAGCTTTTGTGCCGGACCCCCGCCAGGCCCGTGGCTTCGCGGTTCATTCAGAACAGTGATTTCGCCGCGACCGTCGCCGCGCCGAGAAGCGGCGCCGGATAGGCGAAGAACAGGATGTTGACGAGTCCGCAGACGCCGAGGACCAGCCGCAGCAGCGCCGGCATGCGCTGAAACCCCGGCACCGGCTCGTCAAAATACATGATCTTGACGATGGCAAGATAGTAGTAGGCGCCGATCACGCTGGTCAGGACGCCGATGACCGCAAGCGTGAACAGGCCGGCTTTGATTGCGGCCAGGAAAACGTAGAACTTCGCAAAGAAACCGGCGAGCGGCGGAATGCCGGCGAGCGAAAACAGCAGCACCCCGAGGAAAAACGCCATGGTCGGATGCGTGCGCGCCAGCCCCGACAGGTCGCTGATGTTCTCGACCAGCTTGCCGTCGCGGCGCATCGAGAGGATCACGGCAAAGGTGCCGAGCGTCATCGCAACGTAGATGCTCATGTAGACGAGCACGCCCTGCACGCCTTCGGCAGTGCCGGCCGCAAGGCCGACCAGCGCGTAGCCCATGTGGCCGATCGAGGAATAGGCCATCAGCCGCTTGATGTTGCGCTGGCCGATCGCGGCAAAACTGCCGAGCGCCATCGAGGCGATCGAGACGAACACGACGATCTGCTGCCACTCGTGCGTGATCCCCGGGAATGCCACCACGGTCGCACGCGCGAAAATCGCGATGCCCGCGACTTTCGGCGCCGCGGCGAAGAAGGCCGTGACCGGCGTCGGCGCGCCCTCGTAGACGTCGGGCGTCCACATGTGGAACGGCACCGCCGAAATCTTGAAGCAGAAGCCGACAAACAGGAACACGAGGCCGAAGATCAGCCCGACACCGGCACCCGACTGGGTCGCCTTGGCGATTCCTGCGAAGTTGACCGTGCCGGTGAAGCCGTAGATCAGCGACGCGCCGTAGAGCAGCATTCCCGACGACAGCGCGCCGAGCACGAAATATTTCAGGCCCGCTTCCGTCGATTTGACGTTTTCGCGGTTGGACGCGGCGATCACGTAGAGCGGCAGGCTCATCAGCTCGAGACCGAGGTAGAGCGCGATCAGATCGGATGCCGAAATCAGCATCAGCATGCCGAGCGTCGAAAGCAGGAACAGCGCCCCATATTCGAATTTCTGCTGGTTCTCGAGCGTCAGGTAGTCGAGCGACAGCAGAAGCGCCCCGCCCGAGCCGACCAGCGTCAGCAGCTTGAGGAAGCGCGCATAGTCGTCGACCAGGAAGCCGCCGCCGAACATCGCATGCGAGCCCGGCGGCACCGAGCTCAGCGCCGCGCCGGCGAGAAGCAGGACGATGAAGCAGAAGCCGTTGACGACGGCCGAGCTGCGCTCGCCGACCGTGACGCCGAGCATCAGCATCGCCATGGCGCCACAGGCCAGCACCAGCTCCGGCAGCAGCGGGATCAGGTCGTGGAGGGCGGGTAACTGGGTCATCGCACGATGCCCCCGGTCGCATCCGTCATTCCGGGACGCACCGAAGATGCGGACCCGGAATCCAGCACCACGTTATACCTTTGCGTCTGGATTCCGGGTTCGCTCGCTTCGCGAGCGCCCCGGAATGACAGTCGATCTTTAGACTCTACAGCTTTCGCTGCCCGGATCGCGTGATTGTAGTTCTCCAGAAGCTGCGCGACCGAAGCCGCCGACATGTCGAGCACCGGCTTCGGCGCGACGCCGAACAGGATCGTGAGAACGACCAGCGGCGCAAAGATCACCGTCTCACGCCAGCCGATGTCCCGGATTCCCTCGAGCGACGGCTTAAGGTTGCCGAAGATCATTTTGCGGTACAGCCACAGCGCGTAGGCCGCGGAGAAAATGACACCGAGTGTCGCCAGGATCGCGACCGCCGTGTTGACCCTGAACGTGCCGATCAGCGACAGGAATTCGCCGACGAAGCCCGACGTGCCGGGCAACCCGACATTGGCCAGCGTGAACACCATGAAGACGAAGGCGTAGAGCGGCATGCGGTTGACCAGTCCGCCATAGGCCGCGATCTCGCGCGTGTGCATGCGGTCGTAGACGACGCCGACGCACAGGAAGAGCGCGCCCGAGACGATGCCGTGCGAGATCATCTGGAAGATGCCGCCGGCCACCCCCTGCGCGGTCGCGGCGAAGATTCCCATGGTGACGAAACCCATATGCGCGACGGACGAGTACGCGATCAGCTTCTTCACGTCCTCCTGCATCAGCGCGACGAGCGAGGTGTAGATGATGGCAACGACCGAAAGCGTGAAGATCAGCGGCGCAAAATCGTGGCTGGCGGCGGGGAACATCGGCAGCGAGAAACGCAGGAAGCCGTAACCGCCCATTTTCAGCAGGATGGCGGCGAGGATGACCGAGCCCGCGGTCGGCGCCTCGACATGCGCGTCGGGCAGCCAGGTGTGGACCGGCCACATCGGCATCTTCACCGCGAAAGAGGCGAAGAAGGCAAGCCAGGCCCATTTCTGCAGGCCGACCGGGAAGCCGTGGCGCAGCAGCGCGACGATGTCGGTCGTTCCCGCCTCCCAGTACATCGCCATGATGGCGAGCAGCATCAGCACCGAGCCGAGCAGCGTGTAGAGGAAGAACTTGAAGCTCGCATAGACGCGGCGCGGTCCGCCCCAGATGCCGATGATCAGGAACATCGGGATGAGACCGCCTTCGAAGAACAGGTAAAAGAGCACGAGGTCGAGCGCGGCAAAGGTGCCGACCATCAGGGTCTCCAGCACCAGGAAGGCGATCATGTATTCCTTCACGCGCGTCTGGATGACCGTCCAGCTCGCCAGGATGCAGAGCGGCATGAGGCCCGTGGTGAGGATCACGAAGGGCAGCGAGATACCGTCGACGCCCATATGGTAGGAGGCGATGCCGAGCCAGTCGGCCTTTTCCACGAACTGGAATTCCGCCGAGCCTGAATCGAAGCGCCAGACCATCACCAGCGAGATCGCAAACGTGACCAGCGTCGACCACAGCGCGATCCAGCGCGCGGTGCCGCGCGCCAGCCGTTCGTTGCCGCGCACCAGCAGCATGACCAGCAGCGCGCCGAACAGCGGCAGGAAAGTGACGACGGAGAGGACCGGCCAGTTCATCAGTGTCCCCCCGTCGCGAACATGAACCAGGTGATGAAGGCCGCGGCACCGATCAGCATCGCGAAGGCGTAGTGGTAAAGATAACCGGTCTGCAGCCTGATGACGTTGCGGGTGACGTCGATCACACGCGCCGAGACGCCGTCCGGGCCGAAGCCGTCGATCAGCCAGCCGTCGCCGCCTTTCCAGAGCAGGTGGCCGAGCCACTTCGTCGGGCGCACGAAGATCACTTCATAGAGCTCGTCGAAATACCACTTGTTGAGCAGGAAGCGGTAAAGCACGTCGTGCTGGCGTGCGAGCTCGACCGGGATGTCCGGGCGGCGGATATAGAAGTGCCAGGCTATCACGAAGCCGATCGCCATCATCGCCGTCGGCAGGATGGCGATCTGCAACGGGACATGGTGCATCTCCTCCAGCACGTGGTTGGTTTTCGCGAATGTCAGCGACTCGCGGAAGAAACCTTCGACGCCGTGGCCGGCGAAGATTTCCTTGAACGGCAGGCCGGCAAGCACCGATCCGGCCGCGAGGAAGCCGAGCGGGATCAGCATCACCATCGGGCTTTCGCGCGCCTCGCGCCAGTGCAGGCGGTCGTGCGGCTCGCCGTGGAAGGTCTTGAAGATCAGCCGCCACGAATAGAACGACGTCAGCAGCGCGGCCGAGACCGTACAGATGAACGCGTAAAGCGCCAACGGATTTTTGCCCACATACGCCGCTTCGATGATCGCATCCTTCGAGAAATAGCCCGCGGTCAGCGGGAATCCGGTGAGCGCCAGCGTGCCGATGATCATCACGATGTAGGTGTAGGGGATGCGGTCCTTCAGGCCGCCCATGTGGCGGATGTCCTGCTCGTGATGCATCGCGGTAATGACGGATCCCGAGCCGAGGAACAGCAGCGCCTTGAAGAAGGCATGCGTGAACAGGTGGAACATGCCGACCGAATAGGCCCCCACCCCCATCGCCACGAACATGTAGCCGAGCTGCGAGCACGTCGAATAGGCCACGATGCGTTTGATGTCGTTCTGTACGAGGCCGATCGTCGCGGCGAAAAACGCCGTGGTCGCGCCGATCAGGGTCACGAAGGACTGCGCATGCGGCGCAAGCTCGAACAGCGGCGACAGCCGCGCCACCATGAACACCCCGGCGGTCACCATGGTCGCGGCATGGATCAGCGCCGAGACCGGCGTCGGACCCTCCATGGCGTCGGGGAGCCAGGTGTGCAGCAGGAATTGCGCCGACTTGCCCATGGCGCCCATGAACAGGAACAGGCAGATGACGGTCAGCGCATCGGCCTGCCAGCCGAAGAGATTGATGGTCTTGCCGGTGAGCGCCGGCGCCTGCGCGAAGACGGTATCGAGATCGATCGCCCCCGTGAGCATGAACGCGGCGAATATGCCGAGGCCGAAGCCGAAGTCGCCGACCCGGTTGACGATGAAGGCCTTGATCGCCGCCGCATTCGCCTCGGGCTTGTGATACCAGAAGCCGATCAGGAGATAGCTCGCAAGGCCGACGCCTTCCCAGCCGAAATACAGCTGCACCAGGTTGTCCGTCGTCACCAGCATCAGCATGGCGAAGGTGAACATCGACAGGTAGCCGAAGAAGCGCGGCCGGTACGGGTCCTCGTGCATGTAGCCGATCGAGTAGAGATGCACGAAGGCCGATACGGTGTTGACGACGACCAGCATCACCGCCGTCAGCGTGTCGATCCGCAGCGACCACTCCACCTTCAGGTCGCCGGCCGTCATCCAGGTGAAGACCGGAACGCGCGCATCGTGGTGGGCAAAGCCGACATCGACGAACGCGATCCACGATAGGATCATCGAAATCATCAGCAGCGTGGTCGTGATCAGCTCGGCCGTACGCGAGCCGACGGCGGCGGGCTCATGCACCTCCGCCGCGTGATGCGGGGCGTGGGCGGCGCTGCCGCCGTGCGTCGCCTCGTGATGCACGACGTGTGCGTGATCCTCCCCTCCGGGGGCCGGCCCCTTGCCGGGGAAGCGCGCCCGCGCCCCGGCAAGCGCAATCACGCCGGCCAGGATCGCGCCGAGAAGCGGAAGAAAGACGATCGCCTGGTACATCCGCCGCCTAGCCCTTCATGA
>Ga0070741_10011820_pt1 | contig 15979 bp, 16 predicted proteins | sample Coa_R1_4_FD_66440 | JGI IMG/M metagenome (GOLD analysis project Ga0070741, IMG submission 66440) | Surface soil microbial communities from Centralia Pennsylvania, which are recovering from an underground coalmine fire - Coalmine... | ecosystem: Environmental > Terrestrial > Soil > Unclassified ...
TCGCGCAGCTGCGCGCGTGCGAGATCTCCGCGCTCGCCTTCTGCAGGCTGCTCGAACGGTGGGCGCGCGGCGATGCACAGCCCGCGACTCCCGGCGAGCGCCAATCAGCGCTGCGCCGCGCGGCGGAGCGCGTCGAGACGGCGCTGACCGGGCTCGAGGAGCCGCTGAAGCGCTATCTGCTCGAGCTCGAGGCCGAGGTGGCCGAAGGCCGCTCGTGGTATGCCGGCCCGTCGATCGCGGAGCTCCTCGACTGGGAACCGGTGCTGACGCGCGCAGGCGTGCGCGTGCCCGCCGAGCGGGTCGCTCAGGTCTACCTCGAGCTCGCCGTGCTGTTGCGGGCGCTCGAGGGCCTGACCGCAACCGCCCTCGTCGAGGCGACGCCCGACCGTTCCGCGCTCTGGGCCGGTCTCTTCGACCTGCGCGACAACCTCCTCGGGCAGGCGCTCGAGGATCTGCGCTTCCTCAGCTTCGGCTAGCTGCGCCGATCGGTCGCGCGGGCGAGGTCGGCCTCGTCGCCCTCGTGCTTGCGCACGACGGCGTAGCGGTCGGACTGCTCGACGACGTCCTCGACGTCCGGGATCTCGTGGCCCGGTCGGATGACGAAGAGCGTGGGGTCGCTGCGCACGCGCTCGTAATCGTCGACGGACAGCTCGATCTGCTCGGCGCACGCGCCGTCGCCGCATTCGCAGACGACGGTCATCGTCTCCGTGATCACCCCGAACGCCGCGCTCAGACCCTCGATCCGCTCGTTGACGGCGCGGTAGAGCGCCTCGTTTTCCCCGATCTTCCGGGCCCGCTCGTCCATAGCCGCCCATTGTGCCCGACGTCTTCCGAACCCGGGTTTGAACGTGTACGGTGAAGGCGCTGAGCGCCTCCGCCACCGCTGCCGAGATCGTCTTCGACCGGGCCACGAAGCGCTATCCGGGACGGCCGCAGCCTGCCGTCACGGAGCTCTCACTGACGATTCCCGCGGGCGAGATCTGCGTCCTCGTGGGGCCCTCGGGCGGCGGGAAGACGACCGCGATGAAGATGGTCAACCGCCTGATCTCGATCACGGACGGCGACATCACGATCGACGGGACGAGCGTGCGCTCGCTCGACCTGACGGAGCTGCGCCGCGGCATCGGCTACGTCATCCAGCAGGTCGGCCTCTTCCCGCATCTCTCGGTCGGCGACAACATCGGCACGGTCCCGAGGCTGCTCGGCTGGCCGAAGAAGCGAATCCGGGAACGCGCGGCCGAGCTGCTCGAGCTCGTCGGCCTCGAAGCCGACGACGCGAAGCGCTATCCCGGCCAGCTGTCGGGCGGCCAGCGCCAGCGGGTCGGCCTCGCGCGGGCGCTTGCCGCGAACCCGCCGCTGATGCTGATGGACGAGCCGTTCGGCGCGATCGATCCGATCACGCGCGAGCGCCTGCAGGACGAGTTCCTGCGGCTGCACAACGAGCTTCGCAAGACGGTCATCTTCGTCACGCACGACATCGACGAGGCGATCAAGATGGGAGACCGCATCGCGATCCTCCACCAGGGGGGCGTGCTCGCGCAGTACGCGACGCCCGACGAGCTTCTCGCGAACCCTGCGAACGAGTTCGTCGAGCGGTTCGTCGGCGCAGACCGCGGGCTCAAGCGCCTGTCGCTCCGCCGCGTCGGCGAGGTCGAGCTGGAGCCGGCCGTCGAGTCCGACGCGCCGCGCTGCACGCCGGCGACGACGTTGCGCGACGCGCTCTCGCTCATGCTGACGGAGGGCGCGCACGAGGTGGCCGTCGTCACCGACGACGGCGAGTCGCTCGGCTCGCTCTCGTTGCAGCGCGTCAGCGACCTGCTCCGTGAGCAGGTGACCGCGTGATGCACATCGTCGCCGGCGGGCCCGTCATCCCGAACTACGGGAAGGCGACGGGCTGCATCGCCAACAACGATGCCTTCTTCTGCACGCCGTGGATCCGCCAGCACTGGTCGGACACGCTGCAGCCGGCGCTCGTGCAGCACATCTGGCTGACGGGGATCGCCGTCGGGATCGGCTTCGCCGTCGCGTTTGTCTGCGCGCTCCTCGCTCACCGCTTCAACTGGCTCGCGCCGCCGATCAGCGCCTTCTCGGCATTCCTCTACACCGTGCCGTCGATCGCGCTCTTCCAGCTGCTCGTGCCCGTCACCGGCATCACGGTCACCACGATCGAGATCGGCCTCGTCGGCTACACGCTGCTCATCCTCTTCGGCAACACGCTCGCCGGCCTGCGCGGCGTCCCGCCCGACGTGATCGAGGCGGCCCGCGGCATGGGCTTGACGCGCCTGCAGGTGCTGCGGCGAGTCGAGCTGCCGCTGGCGCTGCCGGCGATCGCGGCGGGGATCCGCATCGCGGTCGTGACGACGATCAGCCTCGCGACGGTCGCTGCCTACATCACGCCGTACGGTCTCGGCAAGCCGATCTTCGACGGGCTGCAGATCAACTACCACACGGAGTACGTCATCTCGGGCGTGCTCGCCATCGCGCTCGCGCTCGTCGCCGACGGCGTGCTCGTCCTCGTCCAGCGTGCGCTCACCCCGTGGCGCAGGGCGGCCGCATGATCGTCGGCGCGACGCTCAACGGGCATACGTTCGTCGACGCGTTCCGCTTCCTCTGGGACGACCGCGGCTTCGTCGGCACGAAGATCGCGGAGCACGTGGAGCTCTCCGCGATCGCCGTCGGCATCGCGGTCCTGATCGCGCTGCCGCTCGGTGTCTGGCTCGGACACGCCCACCGCGGCTCCTTCGTCGCGATCAACGTCTCGAACCTGCTGAGGGCCCTGCCGAGCCTCGCCGTGATCTCGATCTTCCTGCCGAGCCTCGGCATCGGCCACACGGTCGTCGTGATCGCGCTCGTCGTGCTCGCCGCGCCCCTCGTCCTCACGAACTCGTTCGTCGCCGTGGACAGCGTCGACGTCGACGTCGTCGAGGCGGCGCGGGGGATGGGGCTGACGCCGTTTCAGGTGCTCACGCGTGTCGAGCTGCCGCTCGCGCTGCCGCTGATCTTCGCCGGTATCCGCACCGGCGCCGTCTACGTCGTCGCCACGGCGACGCTCGCCGGGGTGGTCGGCGGCGGCTCGCTCGGCGACATCATCTTCAACCAGCCGACGTACTTCCTCTCAGGCGTCGTCGGCGCGGCAATAGTCGTCTCTTTGCTTGCGTTTGCAGCGTATTTTCTCTTTGCGCTGGCAGAACGCTTGCTCACGCCGCGCGGGCTGCGCAATGCTGGAGAGGTGCGGCTGAGCGAGGAGGAACCACCCGTCGTCATGGAGGCGGCGGTCACCTAATGAGGGAGGAAGAATGAGTAGGAAGAAGTGGCGTTCCGTCGTGATCGTCGGGCTGCTCGCATCGTTGACTAGCGCGCTCATGCTGGCGACGACCGCGGGTGCGGCCCCGCAGGCCGGCCCGACGGTGATCGTCGGCTCGAAGAACTTCACGGAGGAGTACATCCTCGGTGAGCTCTATTCGCAGGCGTTGAAGGCGAAGGGCTTCAACGTGCAGTACAAGCAGTCGATCGGCGCAACGGAGGTGATCGACACCGCTCTGACGACCGGAAAGATCAACGTCTATCCGGAGTACGTCGGCGAGATCGATCAGACCGTCTTCCACAAGACGACGCTGCCGAAGACGGCACTCGGCTGGTGGAAGCTCGCCGTGCAGCTGAACTCGAAGCGCGGCATCACGGTGCTGAAGCCGACGCCGTTCTTCGACGTGGACGCGATCGCCGTCCGCAAGGCCGATGCCGCGAAGTACCACCTGAAGACCGTTGCGGACCTGAAGAAGGTGCCGAAGGCGTCGGTCGGCGCGCGGCCGGAGTTCAAGGACCGCGAAGAGGGCTTCAAGGGGATGCAGGACGTCTACGGCCTCACCGGCATGAAGTACGTCTCGCTCGACCAGGGTCTCACGTACCAGGCGCTCGACCAGAAGAAGGTCTTCTCGATCGACGTCTTCTCGACCGACCCGCAGCTCGCGAGCGGCAAGTACGTCGTCCTCAAGGACCCGAAGCTCATCTTCGGCGTCCAGAACGTTGCGCCCGAGGTGTCGAACAAGCTGCTGAAGTCGCTCGGCTCGAAGGCGGCCCTCCTCAAGAGCACGCTGAACGCGGTCGACGCGAAGCTGACGCAGAAGGCGATCCTCGCGATGAACAGCGCGGTCGTGAACAACAAGCAGACGCCGAAGGCCGTCGCCTCGGCGTTCCTGAAGGCGAACGGGCTGGGCTAGCCGCTTCAGGGGTCAGACCCCGAAAGGGGTCTGACCCCGCTGTTCGGGCTGGGCCAGACGTTTCAGGGGTCAGACCCCGAAAGGGGTCTGACCCCGCTGTTCCGTTTCGTCTGCCTACGCGAGTGCCCGCTCGAGCGCAGCGCGGTCGAACGGCCCGCCGTGCGTCGCGAGCACGTGCTCGACCGGCAGCTCGAGCAGCGGCCGCAGCCCGGCCGCGATCTCCTCGCGCGTGACGCCCGGCCGGAGCCAGCGCTCGTTGATCTCGAGCCCGTTCCCGAAGTCGACGAGCGTGTCGCCCGAGATGACCGCGCGCATGCCTTCGACCCAGAGCACCGTGTCGTTCGGCTTGTGGCCGCGGTAGACGTCGGCGCCGAACGGCAGCCGGTCGCCCGGCTCGAACGGCCGCGCTTCGCCCTTGTGCTCGCGCAGGAGCCAGACCACGTCCGGGCTGCCGTCGCCGGCCTGCTCGGCGGTGATGCCGTAGGTCGCCATCAGGTACTCGGCGCTGTCGGGCAGCGGTGTGTACACGGGGACGTCGAGGCGCCGGACGAGGTGCTCGGCGTCGCGTTCGTGCCACGGGGCGGTCAGCACGATCGCGGTGTCGCGCTCGGCGGCGAGGAGCTCCAGCTCGCTCGGCACGCCGAGCGGGTCGAAGAGCAGCAGGCGACCGCCGTCGTCGACCGCGTACGACGAGACGTTCGCGTCCCACGGCTCGGCGTCACGCCATTCGGGATGGCGCGCCTGCCAGTGCCAGAGACCGGGACGCAGCTCGCGCACGGCCGCGATGCTAACGAGCGCGCTCGGCGGAGGCCGTATCCTGCGACCGGTGGCCCACCGCTCCTGGCTGCCGCCCCTCGCAGCATGGCTCGCCGGCGGTGCGCTCCTCGTTGGCGCCGCCCTCGCGACGGGCCACGATCCCCTGCACGCGGCGACGTGGGCGCGCTCCGATTCCTTTCTCTACGAAAGCATCGCCCGCCACGGCTACGACGTCCATCGCTGCGCCCCGGGCGAGGGCATGAACGCGCACGTTCGCTGGTGCGGCAACGCCGCGTGGTTCCCGGGCTATCCGCTCCTGCTCGCAGCCGCGGCAGCGGTCGGGATCCCGCTCGAGCCGGCCGGCGTCGTCATCTCGTGGCTTGCCGCGGCGGCGACCCTCGTGCTCGCCTGGCGTTGGTTCCTCCCGCGCCGGGCCGCTCCGCTCGCCTGCGCCGCGTTCGTGCCGGGCCTCGTGTACCTCTACGCGATCTACCCGCTCTCGCTGCTGACGCTCGCAGTCGTCGTCTTCGTCCGCTACCTCGGCCGTAACGACCTCGTCGCAGGCCTTGCCGGCGGCGTCGCGGCGCTCACCTACCCGCTCGGCCTCGTGCTCGTCCCGCTGCTCGCGGTCGTCCACGTCTTCGAGCGGCGACGGCCGCTCAGCCGGCTGCTCGTGCTCGCGGGGCCCGCAGTCGCGAGCGGCATCGGCCTCCTCGTCGCGCAGCGCCTGCAGACCGGGCGGTGGACCGCGTACTTCGACGTCGCGAAGGAGTACGGCGGCCTGCACGACCCCGTCACGACGATCACGGACTGGCTGACCGTCCTCCGGCACGCGTCGCAGCCGTTCGACTACGCGATGGTGCCGATCTGGCAGTTCCTGCTCGTCACCCTCCTGCTTGCAACCGCCGTCGTGGTCGCGATCCTGCGCCGCGACCGGCGCGACCTCCCCCTCGTCGTGTGGTGCCTCGGCGTGTGGTTCGTCCCCCTGATCCAGTCGCACCAGTCGCTCTGGCGGAGCGAGGCGGCGCTCGTCTTCCTCGCGCCGCTCCTCGCGCCGCTGCCGCGGGCCGTCGTGTGGGCTGCGGCCGGCGGGCTCGTCGTCGCCGCGTTCGGCGTCGCGCACGAGTTCTTCGCCGGCACGCTCATCTAGCTCGCCGGACGCGCAGCCGGTTGCCCGGCTCGAACCGATGCTCCCATTCCTTCTCGAAGCCGAGTCGCCTGTACCACGCGACGGTAGCGAAGTCTGCCTACTATCGGTCGGTGCCGTACACGCTCAGGAACATCAAGGAGCTGGAAGACATCGGCGCGGTCTTCGACGGGCCGGCCGACCTGGAGTTCCGCGCCGCGACGAAGCCGTTGGAGCTCGAGCGGTCGGCGTTGAGCTACCAGCGCCTCCCACCGGGGTACCGCTTCCCCTACGGCCACACGCACGAGCGGCAGGAGGAGGTCTATGTCGTCTTGCGCGGCAGCGGGCGGATGAAGGTCGACGACGCGATCGTCGAGCTCGCCGAGTGGGATGCGATCCGCGTCCCGCCAGGCGTGTGGCGCGGCTACGAAGCGGGGCCCGAGGGCCTCGAGCTCCTCGTCATCGGGGCGCCCAATCTCGGTGACGATCCCCGCGGAGACGTGGACGGGCGGCGCGACTGGTGGGCCGGCTCCTAGCCGTCTGCGTCAGCGCGGCCCGAACCACGCCGTGAGCGACTCGCGCAGGCCGCCGTCGCCGCCGTCGCCGACCCAGGCGACATGCCCGTCGGGGCGGACGAGGACGGCGGCAGGCGCAGGGACGGGGCCGAGAACGGGCAGCTCCCACTCGCCGTCGTAGGCGGCGTCGAGCGCGCGCACTCGATCGGACCAGCGGGCGACGTCGGGCGCCGACGGTGCGGCGAAGTTCAGGAGAAGACCCTGCGCGTCGTGCAGGAGCTCGAACACACGCACCGTCCGGCCGGCGCTCACGAGCTCGAGGTCGGGCATGCGCCGCCCGACGAGCGGCCGGCCGTCGCCGAGGTCGTAGTGGACGTCGAGACCGGAGATCGTCGCGGCGAACCGCCTGCGCGGCTCGTCCAGGCTCAGGAGCTCCGCCATCGACTCGCGCAGCGCGTCGATGCGCGGGTCGGAGCGCGCGAGTGCGGTCTGCGCCAGCGTGTTCCGGAGCACGCGTGCGGCGACCGGATGCCGCTCTGCGTGGTAGGTGTCGAGGAGGTCGGGCGGCGAGACGCCCGTCACCACCTGGGCGAGCTTCCAGCCGAGGTTGACCGCATCCTGCACGCCGAGATTGAGGCCCTGCCCACCGATCGGGTAGTGCACGTGCGCGGCGTCGCCTGCGAGCACCACGCGGCCCGCGCGATAGGCCGCCGCCTGACGTGTCATGTCGGTGAACCGCGACAGCCAGGTCGGGTTGTGCACGCCGTAGTCGGTTCCCCAGACGCCGACGAGCGCGCTCTTCAGCTCGGCGAGGGTCGGCTCACCCGTCTGGCCCGTGAACGGCTGCGTCACGACCATGCCCGCGCGCTTGCCGTCGAGCTTGCCGATCGCCTGGGTGCCGATCGCGTCGTACCGGATGCCCCATTCCGGCTCCTCGGTCAGCTCGGCCTCCGCGATCAGCGAGCTGATCGACGGCTCCCAGCCGACGAAGTCGATCTCCGCAGACTTCCGGATGATGCTGCGTCCCCCGTCGCAGCCGACGACGTATTCGGCACGCATGACCTCGCCGCCGGCGAGCTCGACGTCGACACCGCTTGCGTCCGGCGCGCAACGCGTGACCTCGGTGCTCCGCGAGATCGGCACGCCGAGCTCCTCCACCCAGCCGGCGAGGATCCGCTCGAAGTGCTCCTGCAGAAGCGCGAGCCCGTACGGGTGACGCGACGGGAAGTCGCTGATGTCGAGGCGTGTCCCGGCGAAGCTCTGGATCTGCAACGCCTGTCCCTCGGCGAGGAAGCGGTCGGCGATGCCACGCTGGTCGAGCACCTCGATCGTCCGTGCGTGGAGGCCGCGTGCGCGCGCGCCGACGAGCTCCTGGCTCGGGCGCCGCTCGACGATGACGACGTCGACTCCCGCGAGGGCCAGCTCGCCGGCGAGCATCAGCCCGGTCGGCCCGCCTCCGGCGATCACGACGGCGTGCTCGGTCATCGCGACGGCCGCCTCACGCGAGACGTTCGCGAAGCAGCAGCCGCACGGGCTCGAGATCCTGCGGCGGCGGCTCGCCTTTCGCCGTGAACGGCACCACCGCGCGCACCGCGTCGTAGACGCGCTGCGTCGCGCCACCCAGCTGCGGCCGGCCGCGGAGATCGATCGCCTGGGACGCGACGACGAGCTCGATTGCCGCGAGCCGCTCGCCGAGCTCGACCATCTGCGCGAGCCGGCGCGCGGCGAGCGGCGCGAGCGTGATGCGGTCCTCGATGCCCTCGTGGTGGCTCGTCGAGCCCGTCTCGATCGACACCGGCTGCGCGAGCAGCTTCGCCTCGACGGCGAGGGCCTGCGCAGGCACGCCGAACTCCGAGAGCCCGCTTTCGGCGAGCCCCGGTTCCGCGGCGAGGCCTTCGGGCAGTCCCGTCACGGGCGACTGCAGAAGCTTGATCGCCCGCTCCGACGCACTCGTCAGGAGCGGCGCGAGCCCGATGCGCGCGACGTCGAGCGCCTGCGCGAGCGGCAGGGCGTCGAAGCGCCCGACCGAGATGATGCGGCGGTCGTCGAGCAGGACGAGCGGGTTCTCCTGCGGCGCATTCAGCTCGTGCTCGACGCGCCGTCGCGCGAACGCGAGCGTGTCGCGCGCCGCCGAGCGCACCTGCGGGATGCAGCGGAAGCTGAGCGGATCCTGGAGGTTGCGCGCAGCCCCCGGTGCCCACAGGTAGCTGCCCTCGAGGAGCGCGGCGAGCTCGGCGTCGTCGTGCAGCGTCCCGACGTTCGCGGCGAGCGCCTCGAGGTCGAGCGCGGCGGCCAGGTCGAGCGCGTGCGCGAGCCGGAGCGCGTCGGTCAGCGCGAGCGCCGCGAGCGCAGTCGAGAACGCGTTCGACCCGAGGAGCGACAACGCCTCCTTCGGCGCGAGCTCGAAGTCGCCGAGCACGCCGTGTGCGAGGTCGGCGTTGGCGGGCAGGTCGGCCATGCCGATCGACCCGAGCGTGCGCACGACGGGGACGACGCCGGAGTTGACCTGCGCGACGAGATGCTCGAGGAGCTCGACGCGCACGCCGGACTCGCCGCGGGCGAAGGCGTTCGCGACGAGCAGCAGCTGCGCGCGAACGACGTCGGGCGGCGCGGCCTCGCCCTGGCCGACGCGGTGGTCGAGGATCAGCCGCCGGTTGAACTCCGCAAGCTCACCCGCGTCGACGCGCGTCCGCTTGCGAACGCCCACGCCGGTCGTCAGCCCGTAGACCGGCTCGCCGTCCACCGCAGCCTCGACGATCGCGCGTCCGTGACGCACGCGCTCTGCCACGGCCGCGTCGAGCGAGACCGCAGCGTCACCGCGCGCGACCGCGAGCACGTCGGCGAGCGTCAGCGTGTTGCCCGTGAGCACGACCGTCACGGTGGATAGTCTCGCGCACGTGGCAGCGCGCCTGACCGTCGTCGGCTCCGTCAACCTCGACCTCGTCGCGCGTGCGGAGCGTCTGCCGCGGCCGGGCGAGACGGTCACCGGTGCGACCTTCACGGAGATCCCGGGCGGCAAGGGCGCGAATCAGGCGGTTGCGGCGGCCCGGCTCGGGGCAGCCGTCACCTTCTTCGCCTGCGTCGGCAAGGACGGCTTCGCCGACCTCGCGCTCGGTGAGCTGCGGGCGGCGGGCGTGGGCCTCGAGCATCTGAAGACGACGGACACGCCGACGGGCGTCGCCCTCATCACGGTGGCGGCCGACGGCGAGAACGAGATCGTCGTCGCACCGGGCGCGAACGACGAGCTCAGGCCGGAGGACGTCGACCTGCCGGACTGCGACGGCGTCCTCTGCCAGCTCGAGATCCCGCTCGACACCGTCGAGCACGTCGCGAACACCGCGCCCGGCGACTTCTTCCTGAACGCTGCGCCGGCGCGCGGCCCGGTCCCCGCTGCAGACGTGACGATCGTGAACCGCTACGAGCTCGAGACCCTGCCGTCGCGCGGCGGTGTGATCGTCGTCACGCACGGTGCCGAAGGCGCCGTCATGCTGGAGGACGGGGACGAGGTGGCGCGCGCCGAGCCGCCGCGGGTGGACGCGGTCGACGGGACGGCGGCCGGCGATGCGTTCACCGCCTGCCTCGTCGTCTCGCTGCTCGAAGGGCGCGAGCGAGCGGAGGCACTGACGCGCGCGTGCGCGGCCGGTGCGCTCGCCGCGTCGCGGTTCGGCGCGCAGACGTCGCTGCCGACGGCAGCCGAAGTGGATGCGCTCGTATGACGACGCCGATCGTCATCGACTGCGACCCCGGGCACGACGATGCCTTCGCGATCATGCTCGCGCTCGCCTCGCCCGAGGTCGAGCTGCGCGCGATCACGACCGTCGCCGGCAACCAGACGCTCGACAAGACGACCCGCAACGCGCTCAAGGTGCTCGAGCTCGTCAATCGCACCGACGTTCCCGTCTGCGCGGGCGCCGAGCGCCCGCTCGTGCGAGAGCTTCGGACCGCTCCGAACGTGCACGGCGAGAGCGGGCTCGACGGGCCCGACCTGCCGGAGCCGACGACGGAGCCGGTCGACGCGGACGTCGTCGACTTCCTGGCGGACGTGCTCGAGCCGGGCGTCGTGCTCGTGCCGACCGGGCCGCTCACGAACGTCGCGCGCCTGCTCGAGCGGCAGCCGGGTGCCGCGGAACGGATCGTCTGGATGGGCGGTGCCTATGCCGAGGGCAATGTCACCCCGGCCGCCGAGTTCAACGCGTTCGTCGACCCCGAAGCGGCCGACATCGTCTTCGCGAGCGGCCTCGACGTGACGATGATCGGTCTCGACGTCACCCACCAGGCGCTCTTCACCGCCGACCACGCGGAAGCGCTCCGCGGGGCAGGCGCGGCGGGCAAGGCGGTCGCGGAGATGGCCGACTTCTTCCTGCTCTTCCACCGGCAGCGCTACCGCTTCGACGGCGCGCCGATCCACGACGCCATGGCGGTCGCGCACGTGATCGACCCGAGCCTCGTCCGCACCGTGCATTGCAACGTCTCGGTCGAGACCGAGTCGCAGTACTGCGACGGCCGCACGGTCGCCGACATCTGGAACGTGACCGACCGCCCGCTCAACGCGCACGTCGGGGTGCACGTCGACGCCGACAGGTTCCTCGAGCTGCTCGTCGGCCGGATCGCCTCGCTCGGATGATCGGCGCGATCGCACCGCACGGCGAGGTCGAGGCGACGGCCGAGCTGCTCGAGGCGATGGAGGAGCTCGGCCGCCGCATCAAGGCGGAGACGGCAATCGTCGTCACCCCGCACAACGTCCACGTCGAGGGCCACTTCGCCGTCGTCACGGCGGCGCGAATCGGCAGCCACGAGCTCGACCGCGAGCTCGCCGCGGCGATCGTCGGGCACGCGCGCGACGACGGGCTGCCGATCCTCGGCGTCTCGTACGGCGGCAACGATCCCTCGCAGGCCGAGCAGCCGCTCGACTGGGGCACCGAGGTGCCCCTTCGCTTCGTGCACGCGAAACGCGTCGTCGTCGTCGCGCCCGCGCGCGACCGGCCGCTCGACGAGCACGTCCGGCTCGGCGCGGCGATCGCCCGGGCCGCGCAGGGCCACGACGCCGTCCTCATCGCGAGCGCCGACCACGGGCACGCCCACGATCCCGACGGCCCGTACGGATTCCATCCCGCCGCCGCGCAGTACGACGCGCGCTTCCTCGAGCTCGTCGGCAGGGAGCCGCTCGACTTCCGGCCGCTTGTGCAGCTCGTCGAGGACGCGAAGGCCGACTCGCTCTGGCAGCTGCTCGTCCTCCAGGGCGCCGTGGACGGCAGCGCGGAGCTCCTCGCCTACGCCGCGCCGACCTACTACGGCATGGCCGTCGCTGTCGTCTCGTAGGAGGAGGCGACCCGGGGCGGGCGAACGTGGGGCGTATGCCGCGCCAGAAGCGCAAGGGCAAGCTGCGCCCGAAGACGCCGTCCCGCGTGAAGAAGCGGCGACCCGCGCGCGGCCGCCCGCGCGCCTTCGAACATCCCGAGCTCTGGGGTCTCGGGCTCGTCGCACTCGGTGTCTTCCTCGGCAGCGTCATCTATGCGGGCTGGAACGGCGGCTATGTCGGCGGCGCGCTCGCCGACGGCCTCGACGCGCTGATCGGCGCGGCGTCGTGGGTCGTCCCCGTGACCTTCGTCGTGCTGGGCGGCCTGATGGTCTTTCGCAGCGCGCTCGTCGACGTCCGGCCCTTCCGGACCGGGCTCGTCGTCGCCTCGTTCGGCCTGATGCTCAGCCTCGGCCGCGACCAGGGCGGCTATCTCGGCCAGATGCTCGGCGGCCTCGTCGGGGTGGCGGTCGGCGCGACGGGGTCGACGATCCTCGGCGTCCTGCTGCTCGTCGTCGGCGCGCTCCTCCTGTCCGGCTCGTCGCTCGGCGCGATCCTGCGCGCGTCGCACCACCAGGTGCGAACGGCCGCCTCGCGCGCGCGCCGCCCGCCGCGCGTCGCGATCGAGCCCGAGTCGGCGCCGGTGGCGCCGCGGATCCACAAGCCGGTCGTCGACGCCGAGACGTCGTACCCCGACGTCGTCGAGAGCGCGCCGCCGCTCTTCAGCGCCGAGCCGGAGCCGCTCGTCGTGCACGAGGAGGCGATCTTCAACGACATCACGACGGAGCATCCCGAGTACGAGCTGCCGGACCGGAGCGTCCTGCGCGTCTCCCCGCCGAAGGAAGCGGGCGGCGGCGAGACCGCTGCACGCGTCGCCGACCTGCTCGTGCAGACGCTCGCGCATTTCGGCATCGACGCGAACGTGATCGGACAGATCTCCGGCCCGCGGGTCACCCGGTACGAGCTGCAGCTCGCGCCGGGCACGAAGGTGTCGAAGGTTGCGGCGCTGAAGGACGACCTGAGCTACGCGCTCGCGACGACGGAGATCCGCATCCTCGCGCCGATCCCGGGCAAGCAGGCCGTCGGCGTCGAGCTGCCGAACCTCTCCCCGAACCTCGTCACGCTCGGCGACATCTTCGACGATCTGCCCGCCACGGCCTCGCCGCTCTCGGTGTGGCTCGGCAAGGACATCTCCGGCGCCGCGGTGTGGACCGACCTCGCGCGCATGCCGCATCTGCTGATCGCCGGCACCACGGGCTCGGGCAAGTCGGGCTGCATCAACACGCTCCTCACCTCGATCCTGCTCCGTTCGACGCCCGACGAGGTGCGGATGATCCTCATCGACCCGAAGCGGATCGAGCTCAACCACTACGAGTCGATCCCGCATCTCCTGACGCCGGTCGTCTCGAGCCCGAAGGAAGCGAGCGCCGTGCTCGCCAACTGCACCGCCGAGATGGAGCGGCGCTACGAGCGGCTCGCGCAGGTGCGCGCGCGGAACCTCAACGAGGCGAACCGGGCATTCCGCCAGCGCGGCGAGGCGACGATCCCGTATCTGCTCGTCGTGATCGACGAGCTCGCCGACCTGATGATGATCGCGCCGCAGGCGGTCGAGGATGCGGTCATCCGCCTCGCGCAGAAGTCGCGTGCCGTCGGCATCCATCTCGTCCTCGCGACGCAGCGTCCGTCGGTGGACGTCATCACCGGCATGATCAAGGCGAACGTGCCGTCGCGCATCGCATTCGCCGTCTCGTCGCAGACGGATTCGCGCGTCATCCTCGACACGGGCGGCGCCGAGTCGCTGCTCGGCCAGGGCGACATGCTCTTCAAGCCGCTCGGCACCTCGCGGTTGCAGCGCGTGCAGGGCGCGTACGTGTCGGAGGAGGAGATCGCGCTCGTCGTCGAGCAGACGCGGCAGCGGGAGCAGGAGCTCGACGAGGCCTATCTCGAGCTGCCGGAGGTCTTCGCGTCCGAGGACGACGACGAAGAGCACGGCGAGTTCGACCCCGACGAGGATCCGCTGCTCGACAAGGCGATCGAGATCGTCGTCCAGACGCAGACCGCCTCCGTGTCGCTCCTGCAGCGGCGTCTGCGCGTCGGCTACACGCGCGCGGGCCGGCTGATCGACATGCTCGAGCGGCGAGGCATCATCAGCGGCTATGAGGGATCGAAGCCGCGCCGCGTCCTCGTCGACGAGTACGTCGCGGCGGATTAGGTCGCTGCGCGGCATCGCCGCGTGGCTCGAAGACGTCGGGATCGCGTCGCTTCTGCCGGGCGCGGACCTCGTCCTGCCGTCGGTGTGGGAGGCGGTCGCCGGCACGCGCGAGGTGGAGTGGGGGGTCGAGCGCGACGACGGCAAGCTCGAGTTCACGCCCGAGATGGCGCTCTGCTGGCGCTGGAAGGACGAGCTGCCGGCGCGCGGCGACGCCCTCGTCGGCAAGCACTTCGGCCGCTGGGCGGCGGTGCTCGCCCCGTGGGCGATCCCGCCCGCCTACGCGGCTGCCGCCGAGCGGCGCGAGTCGCTCTCGGAGCTGCAGCGCGAGGTGGCGGACGCGGTCCGCGAGCACGGCGCGTGCACGGGTCCGCAGCTACGTGAGCTGCTCGGCGCGGAGAAGCGCCTCGTCGACGGCGCCGTCGTCGCGCTGCAGCGTGCGCTCGTCCTGACGAACTCGCACCTCGTCGAGCAGCGGCAGGGCTGGGGCGCGATCGCAGTCGACCTCGTCGACCGGCTCTGGGAGCTTCCCGCGGTCGACGAGCCGGAGCTCGAGCTCGCGCGGATCGTGCTCGCGTCGAGCGGCGAGCTCTCGGCCGCCGACCTCGGCGGCGCGCTCGGGTGGCGGCTCCGGCCCGCCCGACTCGCGCTCGACCGGCTCGTGGAGCTCGGCGAGGCCCGCGTGCGCACGGCCGAGGTCGAGCTCTACGACGTGGCGGCGACGGCGTAGCGCAGCACGTCCGGGAACCAGACGTCGAACTGCGTGCGCTCGTCGCCCTCGAGGGCGTCGCGCTGCCGGATCCATGCGAAGACGCGCGCGAAGCTGCTCAGCCGCAGGGCCCGCGCGAAGATCTCGGTGTCGCTGCCCCACGGCTCCAGGTAGGCGTCGCGCAACCGGCCGAACCAGGGGTCGTCGCGCGGCAGCTTGTTCACGCCCTCGAGGAAGCGAAACGTCTCGAAGAGGGAGAAGAACGGATGCGCGACGGAGGAGTCGCCCCAGTCGAGCACGCGCAGGACGTCGCCCTTCGCGTAGACGTTCGCGATGTGCAGGTCGTCGTGCTGGATGCTCGGCGCGACGCCGTCGGACGCGAGCTGGTCGCAGAGCTCGGCGAACCGCGGCTCGAACGCAACGAGCGCCTCGACGTCTCGCGGGTCGAGCGGCAGGTCGCCGCGCGACAGCATGTCGTCGTAGCGCTCGGGCAGCACCTGCGCCCGCAGATCGGGGACACCGCCGGCGAGATGGTCATCGGCGTGCGACGTCTCGCCGATCTGCAGCTCGGCATAGCGCGGCAGGATCGCCTCCCATGCCTCCGGCGCGTTGCCGAAGGCGCCGAACGGCGTGCCGGCGTCGGCGAGCAGGAGCCACTGTCGCTCGTCGTCCCACGCGATCACCTCGGTCACGCGGTCGGGCCAGCGCGCGGCGAGTCCGGCCGTCAGCCGCGGCTCGAATGCCTGCAGCGGCTTGCAGTGCTTGAACCAGGCCGCCTCACCCGACGCGAGCGGGACACGCAGCACGGTCGCCCAGGCGCGGTCGTGCTCGAGCGTGAGCGGTCCGGTCGGCTCCAGGTGCCGTCTGACCCATTCGTCGACGGCAGGGCTGGAACTCCGACCTAACCAAGCACTAGGATCGGCGTCTGTATGGGCGGAACCCATATGGGTCGAAAAGAGTAAAGGGAGGGCAAGTTGAGGATTTCACGCTGGGCGATGGCCGCCGCCGTTGTGGCGATCGTCATCGTCTCTGCGGCGCTCGGCGGCGCAGGGGTAGGGAAGGCCGCACCGACCGCGTCGACGACTGTCGCACTGATCAGCGACATCGGCAAGTTCAACGACAAGGGCTTCAACCAGAACCAGCTTGCGGGC
>Ga0070741_10011821_pt1 | contig 15979 bp, 15 predicted proteins | sample Coa_R1_4_FD_66440 | JGI IMG/M metagenome (GOLD analysis project Ga0070741, IMG submission 66440) | Surface soil microbial communities from Centralia Pennsylvania, which are recovering from an underground coalmine fire - Coalmine... | ecosystem: Environmental > Terrestrial > Soil > Unclassified ...
GCCCGCCGGTGATGGTCTGTTTCGTGCCGGCCAGCGTCGTGACGACCTGGTCGTGCAGATGGAAGTTTTGGATGGCGCCGGCCGCGATGAGGACCACCGCCGCGACGACGGCGATCGGGAGCAGGATGCGCAGCGTGCCACGGACCAGATCCACCCAGAAATTGCCCAATTCGCCCGTCCGCCGCCGGGCAAACCCGCGCACCAACGCGACCGCGACGGCCATGCCCACCGCGGCGGAAACGAAGTTCTGCACCGCCAACCCCGCCATCTGCACGAGATGGCCTTGCGTCGACTCCCCGGAGTAGGCCTGCCAGTTCGTGTTCGTGACGAAGCTGACAGCAGTGTTCCAGGCCAACGCGGGCGTCATGGCTGTCGCGGCGTCATGCAGGTGCAGCGGAAGCTTGCCCTGAATCAGTTGGAGGACAAAGAGGAACAGGACGCTGACGGCGGAAAACGCGAGCACGCTGCGCGCGTACGCGCCCCAGGTCTGGTCGGCGTCTGGATCCGCGCCAATCAGGCGGTAGATCAACCGCTCGCCGCGAGAGTGCTTCTCAGAGGTGTAGACCCGAAACATGAAGTCGCCCAGCGGCACATGCACCGCCACCAGCGCACCGACCAAGAACGCGACGAACGCGATGCCCGATGTCGTCGGGCTCACTAGAACCGCTCCGGGTATAGCAACGCGGCAGCGAGGAACAAGGCGAGGATCACGCAAAGCACCAAGCCGACGACGTTGTCGACGCTCACAGCCGCTCGACCAACTTCTGGACCAGGCCGAGCAGCGCGAAGACTGTCAGCGTCAAAACGATGTATGCCAGCACAGACACACGACGAAGCTAAGCGCGCGTGATGCGTCTTGAGCGCCGTGTTGACGGTTTCTTGATGGGTTTGATCGGTACCTTAACGGGTGCTTGTCGCGCTACCGCGATGTGTCGGTCTTTAGGGTGTGAAAGCAGTTGCCGCGCAGTATGTTACAAAGGAGGACGTCGCCCGAACACGGTCAGCGTTTGTCGGGGTGCAGCCGTCCGGCGGGGTTCGTGGCGCGCGTCGATATTCACCAGTCACCCGTTTGTGGCCCCGCAGCGTGACGACCTGCACCTCGCTCGTGGCCGACAGCCTGATCTACCGGCGAAAATCGCGCGGATCGCTGCGATTTCTGCGTTTTTGGCCCTGCTCAGGCGCGGACGGAATATAGTCCGTTTGCTGGATGTCGGGGCGCAGGTGCGCCCACTGCGGCAACAGTGGAGGAAGCACCATGGCAGGTGGCGTGGCATCGACGGCAGGTCCGCGTATGCGCCTCAGTTCCATGGGCCGCGCAGATTCGTCGTCAATCGTGACCACCCACGTCGGGATCGGCCACGAGCACTTCGCCGACTGAGTGGAGGAAAGAAATGACCAGCCCCAACAGCCCCGACGTCCCGAGCAGTCCGAGCAGTCCGAGCAGCCCGACTGTTGAACATCCGCATCGGCAGGCAGTTGTCGTGGGCACGCTGATGCCGCACATGTCTGCAGAGCGATATCACGTCTATCGCATCGCGACTGCGCTGGTCTTGGTGGCGGCCTTGATCGCGGCCGGGTTCGGTTCGCTCCCAATAGCGTTGGTGCTGGCGGCGATCGCGTTGCCGGCGATCGTACTCACCTACATTCACGACCATCGGCTGTGGCGTGACGAGCCGCTCACCGTCATCGTCGTCACCTTCTTGTTGTCGTTGGGCCTGGGCATCGGGGTCGGCTACCTCGAGAGGTACTTCATTCCCGGTGTGGCGCTGCCGTTGTCGCATTCTCAGCACTCGCAGCTGCCCCCGGTATCGCAAATCCTTGAACTAGGTCTGGTAGTTCCTGCGGTCGCGTTTGTGGCTGTGCTGATCGCCCCGATACTGGTGACCTCGCGGGCGGCGTTCAAGCATCCGATGGACGTCGTGGTGACCTGCTCGCTGAGCGGTGCCGCGTTGTCGCTCGGGCTTTCCATCGTCGTCCAGCACGGCGCGTTCAGCGAAATCCAGGCCACCGCAGGCGATCCCGCCCGGGTGGCGTTCATCGCATTGACGCTGGGCTTCTTGCAGCCGATCGTGTTGGCCACCGCCGCCGCGATCACGCTGCTGGGATTGCGCAGCCCCAGCGTCAACCCAGTGGCAGCCGCGGTCAAGGGCATCGTGTTGGTGATTCTCTACGAGCTCGCCACCACGTTGCTTCAACCGTTGGGAACCCGCGGCATTGTGCTGACGGCACTGATCGCGTTTGTGCTCGCAGGCGTGGGGCTGCTGGCCACCCGCAACACGCTGCACACCGCATTGACCGCTGACGAAAACCTGGTCGGCGCAGACGTCGTCGAGCACCGGCTGCATGCTGCCGTCGTCGCCGCGATCATCGCCGTCGTCGTGATCGTCGCCGCCGGAGTGACCGCGGCGGTGGTGTGGAGCGGGCCGTCGACCAAACCCGCACCGCCCGCGACCGGTGGACAGTTCGGTCCGGTCAAAGCGTCCGGCCTGCTAAGACCCGACCTTTCCGGGGCCGGTGATCACCCGCTCGGGGGCGTCTTCTTGGCGTCCACCCGCACACCGCTTGCGGTCGGAAACGGCTCGAGCTTCGATTTCGGTGGCGGAGTCACGATGCAAATCGCGTCTGGGTGGACGATCGGTGACAAGGGCCAGGGATACGTCAACCTGCTCAACGGCGACAAGTCGGCAGCTTTGTTCGCCAGTGCGGGCGCCGCCAACAAAGCGGACATCGCCCAAGAGGCACAGTTCCTCATCCCAGCCGAGATCAAAGGAACGGGACTGACCGACGTTCAGCAGGATCAGAATGCACAAGTGTTGGACATCAGCGGCGGAGTGAACTACCTGCAGTCGCTCACAGTCGACTACACCGGCAACCTGCAGACCAACCAGGGGACCGCGCAGGCCTACGGCTCATGGGTCATCTTGTTCAACAAGTCCACCAAGAGGAGTGCGTTCCTCGACGCGTACGCGTTCAGCAAGGACGCCATCGACGCGGCGTGGCCTGACATCAAGAGCATGATCGAATCCATGGTGTAGCCACCGAAACAATTCCACGGTACGGCATGATGTAAGCCGTGGCCGAACGACTCGCATTGGTGCTCGCAGGCGGTGGCGTTGCCGGAATCGCTTGGGAGACAGGGTTTCTGCTCGGCGTGCAGGACTCTGAGCCGGAGGCCGCAGGCCACCTGATCGATCCGGATGTCCTGTTGGGCACCTCGGCGGGCTCGGCGGTCGCTGCGCAGATTTCCAGCGGGGTGCCGTTGGCAGAGCTGTACGCCCGCCAGCTCGTCGAGAACACGCACGAAATTCTTCCGCGCCTCGAAATCCCCGAGTTGATCGAGCTTTTCGAGCATGTCGCTGACGCCGACTCCTCGATGACCGAGAAGCTGCAGGCGATCGGGAAGCAGGCTTTGTCGGCGCCGACCGTCAGCGAGGAGGCGCGCCGGACGGTGATCGCCAAGCGGTTACCGTCGCACGACTGGCCCGCGCGTCCCCTGGCGGTGACCGCGATCGACGTCGAGTCCGGTGAACGCGTGCTGTTCGACCGCACGAGCGGGGTATCGCTTGTCGACGCTGTGGCCGCGAGTTGCGCGGTGCCGCTGGTGTGGCCGCCGGTGACGATCGACGGCCGGAGGTTCATGGACGGCGGCATCGGCAGCAGCGCGAATGTGGGAATGGTGCGCGACGCGGACGCGGTCGTGATGCTTGCGCCGACGCCGGCTCCGGGACTTTCGCCGTTCGGGCGCAGCCTGACCGACGAGCTTGCCGAATTCCCTGGCTGCACAGCGGGTTTCTTCGCCGACGACGCATCGGTGGCTGCGTTCGGGCGCAATCCGCTCGATCCCGCCAGCCGCGCGGCGTCGGCAGCGGCCGGACGCGCTCAGGGCCGGCGGCAAGCCAGAGAGGTCGCGGAGTTCATTGTGCGCACGCTCACTTAGGCGCGAGCGTGCGCACAATGCCATACTTTCCCGGCGCGTCGATGTGTAGACACGCACGCTCGCGCCGAAAGCCAAGAGGCTAGCGGGGTGGGTCGCCCTTCCAGCTGAAGCTGTTCACGAAATATCCCATCCAGCCCGCGATGTCGAGGTTGGTGCCCGTCGGATGTCCCTCGCCTTTGGGCTGGTGCTTGGGCCCCGCCGCCTCGGCGACCAGCGCGAGGTCGTTTTTCACCGCGACCATGATCAACACGCGCTGCGGTTCGTAACTGCCGCTTCCGCTTTGAGGCACGACATCGTCGATCTCGCCATAGCCATCCTGATAGCCGACGCGGGTGTTCGGGATCACGTAGCCCAGCGTCGTGCTCGGGAAGTCGGCTTTGACGAGCCGTTCGGCGATCTCGCGCGGCGTGAGGCCCTGCGCCCGCACGCCGAAGAACCGCGCCTGGCCGCCTTCGGCAGTCCACGACAGGCCATTGGATTGCACGTTCGCCCCCTTGGGATACGACACCGAGAACGAACCGTCACTCATGCGAAAGCGGGGGAACGATGATACCGGCGCTGCCATGATCGTCATGCCCGTGATGCCGGGGACATCGGGGATTTGTCGCGCGGCGGGTTCCTCCTTTGAGAATGCTGGCCTTGCCGGCGCATTGGGCACGGCAGTCGGAACTGGCGGGCCGCCACCGACTTCCGGTGGATTTCCCACCGGCGGCCCGACTGGCGGTGCGTGACAGTCCTGCGGGCAGCGCGGCTCCGGAGGCGGTTTGATCAACAGGATCGACGCGACGACGACGGCGGCGATCACCACCGCCAAACTCACTCCGAGGATCACGAACAGCCGGATGTGCGACGTGTGACGTTCCGGTGGCACCGTGTAGGACTGCTGCGGCAGCGCGTATCCGGGCCGCTCGGACGCAGACGGCTTGTCGGGCGAGTCGTTCATGTGGTCTCCGTCGTCAGACGTCTGGTCGTGCGGGAGGTGCGCGACGCCGCACGCATTGCGACCCCGCAGTTCGGGCAGAACGCCATGTCCGGAACCACATGGCGACATTCCGCGCACAGAATCGGTTCGCCGCGCATCTCCTCGCGTGTTTCCTTCAGCAGCGCCAGATGTAGTCCAATCCTCAACGCCAGCACCGCAACTGCGGCGATCAAAAGGTGCAGCGCCAACTGGAACTCTTGTCGCATGGTCGCGATGTCGATCAGGCCCAGCAGCGCATACACCGCCAGGATAAGCACGATCGCCGGAACCACGGCCGCCGCGAACCGCTGCCTGCGCCGCTCGCCCTGCAGCGTGTACCACAATGCCGACCCGAACATCCCGCCCAGCGCCGCAGCGGTCAAAGGCACTGCTACGCCCTGGATTCCGGCCTCCACGAGGAACACGTTGACCGGCTGGCCGGTGTCATAGAACCGCAGAACGAGCTGAGGGGTCAACCGGACCAGAGTTCCTGCCGCGGTGAACGAGACGGCGCTGAGCGATCCGATCAAGAATCCGTCCAGCGACTCCAGATTGCGCGGGCGTAGCAGCCGCACCACGACCGCCGGCACCAACATCAGCACGGCGCCCCCGAGCGGAATTCCCAAGCCGGACAACACCCTGTCCGACGTCAAGCCGCCGAACGCAACGTACGACCGAGCGACGATAGGCCCGGTCCACCATGCCCATGCGACACCGAGCGCCGCACCCAGCACCGCGGTCAGCAGCATCGTCGACACCGGGAGGTCGTCGTCGCCGTAGACGTCCGATTCTTCGATGTAGATCAAGAACAGCACCGGGAAGCCGAGCGCGCACATCGCGACAAGCGGTGCCTGCCAACGTAAGAGCGCGAACACCACCAGCACGATGATCAGTGCCGCCAAACCCCACCGGAACGTGGACCGCGAACGATGCGGCAGGTGCGGGAAGAGCGAACTCACCAACGACAGCCGCAGCACATTCTCCCCGTCGGCCGCACTGTATGCGCGGACCCGCAACCAGTCCGGCCCGTTTCCGCGTTGCGGTGCCAGCTGCGCGCCGCAGAATCCGCAGAACGCACCGACGGGAACTTCCGTGCCGCACACCCGGCACGTCGTCGTCGGAATCGACGCCGTCATCGCTATCCGCCCGCCTTCTGGATGTCGAGGATGTCCTCGACGAGGTTGATCGTGTTCGGCGTGCCCAGTCCGGTGGCCAGGTCGAAACCATCGCCACTGTTGTACGCAGCGTTGCCACCGAAGGCCACGTCGTGCAGAGCGGGCCGCGTTCCGTTCGCCGCCGCCGGGTACAACACCCGATTCAGGTCTCCGATCGCGTGGCCGCCGTGAGAGATCAGGTATTGATTCATCAACGTGGCCAGTGCCGCCCAGATCGGCGCGGACTGCGACGTTCCCCCGCCGGGGAGACCCTGACCGTGGTAGCAGAAGAGCGCGCCCGTGGCCGGGTCGGCGTCGGCGGCGACGTCCGGTGTCAGCCGCTGGGTGGCTGCGTCGGGGACGGACGGGTGATTGCCCGTAATGTCTTGCGCGACCGTCACTCCGCGCTGCCAGTCCGGGCGCGCGAAAAGTTTGGACACGCCGCCGCCCGTGCCTTGCGTCATCGGGTAGTCGGCCCATCCCGCCTCGGTCACCCACGCACCGCGGTCGTCGGTCGACAACGTCGTTCCTCCGACGTCGGTCACTTCGGGCACAGACGCGAGCGAACTCAGCCCGATCTCTTCTTCGGTGGGCGGGGTGGAAAAGTCGTCCTTGCCATCGATCCCATAGCCCTTGCACTCGTAGCCGCCGGTGTCGCCGGACGAGATGAACACCGTCGTGCCGTGCCGTTGCGCGGCTGCGACGGCCGCCTGCACCGGGGCCAAGTCGGCAGGCAAGTCGATCATGTCGCACCCGTCCCCGAGCGAGAGGCTCCACACGGCCCCGGGGAATTGACGATCGGCCTGCTCGAAGGCTTTTGCGTCGTCTTCGTAGATCTGTTGGAACGGCACGTTGTCGTTCGGGAGGTAGATGATCACCTTCTTTGCATCCGGTGCGATCCCATGCGCCACTTGGAGATCCATCGGTGTCTCGCCGACGTCGTCCTTTGGGGTGTCGCCGAGCACCGTCGGCTTCAACTGCGGCAGATGGAATTTGGCGGTGAACTTGTCGAAGTCGCTCTGGTCGAACTTGTCGATCTCGAAGAAAACGATCGTCTGACCTTTGCCAGTGGTATTCAGCGGCGTCGCGTTGTATGTCGTCAGCAATTGCGATGGCGTCAACGCTCCCTTCGGAACGTCCAACGGCAGCAACGGCGGGCGCACCACATGGGCCGGGTTGTAGCTGAGGATGCGCCCCAGTGAAGTCACGTCGCTGCGCACCACCGCGGGGACGTCGGGTTGTTGGCGCGACGCGTAGAACACCTGCCCGTCGGCACTGCGGAAATCGTGCACGGAAACCCCGAACGCCAGCGCGAAATCGTCGGGTGCGCCCGCAACGTACGCAAAGTTGTCGCCGGGTCTCCAGCGCACGGACAGGCGGTGGGCGTCGGCCCACGCGATGAGGCGCTGCGGGCGAGTCGAACCGTGCAGCGCGACGGTCAGTTGAACCGGATGGCCGTGCGACGGGCCAAGGTCGGTTGATTTCGCAAGGAAACTGCCCAGCGGACCGTGGATGAGGTTCGGTGGGTCGGCCGACTGGCCGGCTCGCCCGCACGATGCCAGCACCAGTACTGCGGCCGCGGCAACCACCAGTAGCCGCAACTTACGACGACCCACGCGGCGGCCTCCTTATGCAGGCAATGGCCGCACGGTACCGCGATCGGCCTGCCAGGGGAGTGTTTTCGACGGGAACGCCGCTGCTAGGCGCGGTGAACAGAGTCATAGCTGAGGATGCGCCCGAGTCCGGTGACCTCGCCGCGCACCGGTGCCGGAATGTCGGGTTGGCAGCGCGAGGCGTAGTAGAGCTGCCCGTCGGGACTGCGGAAATCGTGCACGGAAACCCCGAACGCATTGCCGAAGGCGGCGGGCGCGCCGGCCACATACGCGAATGTGTCGCCGTCTCGCCAGCGCACCGAGAGCTGGTGTTGCGCGGCCCATTCGAGCAATGCGGCAGGCCGCGTCGAATCACGCAGCGTGACCGTGATCTGGATTGCGTGGCCTTGGGACGGGCCGAGGTCGGTGGAGTTCGCCAGCAGTTTGCCGAGAGGTCCGCCGATCGGTTGCCCGCTATCCACTGCGTGCCCTCGGCGGTCGCGGAATGAAAAAGGATGTGCGCAAGCAGTATTCGTCGAAGCCCGGCCGTTTCCGCATGTACCGCTCAGTCAGCCGGGCTCCGGTCGCGTAGACGAGGAAGTACGTCATCAGCACCGGCGAGAGCACCGTCGCGAACGACACCCAGCCGGCGATCGTCACCAGCCAGAGCCCCCACCACACAACTGCGTCGCCGAAATAGTTCGGATGCCGTGTCCACGACCACAACCCGCGGTCCATGATCACGCCGGCGTTCGCGGGGTCGGACTTGAAGGCGCGCAGCTGATGATCGCCGACGGCCTCGAAGGTCAGTCCCAGTGCCCACACCAGAACGCCGAGCACCGCCACCGGGATCAGCGCCCGCGGTGTGGGGCCCAACGTGGCCGAAAGTTGAAGCGGCAACGACACGAACCAGGTGGCGGCCGCCTGCACGATGAACACTTTGCGGACGACGGCGCCGGCGGACCGGTCGTGCTTGAGCAGGTCTCGATAGCGGGGGTCTTCGCCGCTGCCTTTCGTCTTCACGTAGAGGAACACGGCCAGCCGCAGGCCCCACACCGCGGTCAGCCCGAGGATCAGCAGCCGACGGGTGAGATCACCTGAGCCCAGCTCCGCCGACACCGCCGCGATCGCGACGAACCCTATGCCCCAGGCGATGTCGACGACGTTGTAGCGACCGACCCGTCGCCCGATGAAGAAGGTCGCGGTGTGGATGATGGTCACCGTCGCCAGGGACGCGACGGTCACGAGCGCGAAGTTCACGAGTCGTTCCTAGGTGGCTCGGTGTTCGAATTGCGTTCGGCCTCATACGAATCCAGCGCCTGCACCGCAAGGTCGTGGCCGATGTCGATCAACTCGGCGGCTCGGTGGAAGTCCAGGCTTCGCGACGAGCTTCGCGGCACTTCGATCAGAATGTCCGGTGGGTATGCCGCCATCTGATGACGCGCCAACGCCGCCTGCATGATGTCGATCGACCGGTTCATCACCTCGAAGCTGCCGAGCTTAGGCACCATCGCGGAGGCGGTCGCCACGTCGTCATCTTCGACTCCGGCCTCTTGAAGTTTCTCCTCGGCCTCTTCCTCGTCGTCGTCCGCGCCGGCGAATCTGCTCAGCACGGAGCGGGCCGCGGGGGTGTCGAAGAGCGCAGAAGTGTTGCGCACCAAGCGGTTAAACCATTCGGTTGCCGCGCTCGGTTCGCTTTCGGCCCGGTAGAACCGGCTGCCGTCGGAATCGGGAGCGCTCAGGCTCACCGCGATCGTCACATCGGCATTCGTTGCCGCCAACGGACCGACCGGCAACGGGTCGAGGATGCCGCCGTCGACAAGCACGCGTCCGTCGGCGATGTGAGGCGAGATCATCCCCGGGATCGCGATCGACGCGCGGATCGCAGTGTCTAGTGGGCCGCGTTGCAGCCACAACGATTTGCCGGTGATCAGGTCGGTGCTGACCGCGGTGTACGGGATCGTCAGGTCCTCGATCTGCGCCTCGCCGAGCAATTCCCTGACCACGTCGAGCACCTTCTCGGCGCGGAAGACCCCGGGGCCCCGCCACGCGGGATCGAGCAGTCGCAGTACCGCGCTCTGGCTCAGCGCCTTCGCCCAGTCCGCGAAATCGTCGAGGCGTCCGACGGCGTGTAGCCCACCTACGAGGGCGCCCATCGACGACCCGGCGACGCCGACGACGTCGTATCCGCGATCGCGCAACTCCTCGATGACACCGATGTGGGCATAACCACGGGCCCCGCCGCTTCCCAGCGCCAGTGCCGCGCGCTTGCCGTCCATAGCGACATTTTGCGCCGTGTCAGCCACACATACCGTCGGCCGCCGATTTCGCGGCGAGAATGACCCCGGCTTGCTTCTCGGGTGTCAACTGCGCCCACGGCGTGTCCCACGCCCCGGCGTTGCCCGTCGTCTGGACCATCGCCAGGTAGGGCTCGATCTGGGCATGCGGGTCGCCGGGCTTGCCCTGCATCCACATGAACGCCGCATGGCACGTCTTGAAGTACTCCTCTTCGGTGAGGCCCGACGGGGCAGACACCGATGTCGTCACTCCGCCGGGCGAGATGCCCACTTGCACGGGTGCTGTGGTCGGGGCGTTTGCCGCCGCAGAACTCGACGTCGACGGCGCCGTCGCGTGATGCGACGACGAGCAGCCGGCGGCAACGGCGGCCGCGATCATCGCTCCCAACAGACCCCACGACCGGCGCACAGCAGTCATGTATGCCACACTATTGGGCGTGATGGGATTCATCGGCACTCGGGAGTGTTGTCGGGCCTGCTAGCCCGCCCCCCGTTTCGTCCACCCATCTTTCGAAAGCTCGCCTCATGTCTTCAGCTGTTGCGTTGCGTCCCTCTGCGATCCCGTCCGTCGCCGGACCGACCCGCCTCCGGTTGCCTGACCTCCTGCGCATCACCGACCAGGACGCCGAAGACGTCCTGCTCGGCCGCTACGACCACGTGCTGCCCGCCTGCGGCATCCCGGCCGACGAGCGGTGGTTCGCCCGGCTGCACAGCGACGACGAACTCGACGTCTGGCTGATCAGCTGGGTGCCCGGCGAACCCACCGAACTGCACGACCATTCCGGCTCCCTGGGCGCGCTGACCCTGCTGTCCGGCGCGCTTCACGAATCCCGTTGGGCCGGAGACCAATTGCGGCAACGCACGCTGACCGCGGGCGACCAGGCCGCCTTCCCGCTGGGCTGGGTGCACGACGTCACGTGGGCACCCGCCGAGCCCGCCACCGTGGGGCCGACGCTAAGCGTGCACGCATACTCCCCGCCGTTGACCGCGATGTCCTACTACGAGATCACCGAGCGCGACACGCTACGGCGTGTCCGCACCGAACTCACCGACACCCCGGAGGGCTAAATGAGCCGCATCGACCACCTCCTCGCCCGCGCCCGCGCCCGGCTGTGCCGCATCGACGCCCGCCAGGTGCCGGATGCTCTGCGTCGCGGGGCGGTGCTCGTCGACATCCGCCCGCACGCGCAACGCCAGCGGGAGGGCAGCGTGCCGGGCGCGCTGGTGATCGAACGCAACGTGCTGGAGTGGCGCTGCGACCCAACCAGCGACGCGCGGCTGCCGCAGGCCGTCGTCGACGACGTCGAGTGGGTCGTGCTGTGCTCCGAGGGCTACACGTCCAGCCTGGCCGCGGCCGCGCTGCAGGACCTCGGGCTGTACCGCGCCACCGACGTCGTCGGCGGCTACTGGGCGCTGCGCGAATCCGGCGTGCTGTCCGAGCTTGCTACTCGGGCGCCGTCACAATCTCGCGCAGCCGCTGCGTCTTCTCCGGCGTCCACCCCGGCGGCTGCAGAATCGCTGCCCACGCGTTGACCACGTCCTTGACATAGCGGTGGCCGTGCCCGTCGGGCACGTCGACGGCGACCGCCATGTCGGCCGACACCTGCAGGAACGACACGACCGGGAACCACGACATCTCTTTGACCCGGTCGTAGCCCGGCTTCTCCTCGAGCCAGTCCGGCCTCTTGAACAACAGGTCCGGGTTCCACCAGGTGATCGGGTCCGACGCGTGCTGCAGATAGACCACCCGCGGATGACCCCAGGGCGCGTCGGGCCGGCCCAGGTCGTCGGAGGCGCGTGCCGAGAACCGCACGTTCCGGCCGTCCTGGTAGATCGGCAGCCACTCGGGCGACCCGGCATCGCGGTTGCCGGTGGCCTCCTGCCACATCGTGTTGTTGAACGTCGGCCCGGAGAACAATGCGCCGTCGGTGCGGGCGAGGATGTTGTTCACCGACAGGAATGGCGCCTCCCCGCCGAACGACCCGAGGCTCTCCCCGAAGACGACGAGCTTGGGTCGCTGTCCTTCGGGCAGGGCGCGCACCCGCGCGGACACGGCCTCGAACAGCGCCTGCCCGGACTGGCGCGCGTTCTCCTTGTCGACGAGGAACGACAGCCAGCTCGGCAGGAACGAGTACTGCATCGACACGATCGCGGTGTCGCCGTTGTACATGTACTCGATCGACTCCGCCTCGGCTTCGTTGATCCAGCCGGTGCCGGTGGTGGTGGCGACGGCGATGACCTTGCGGGTCAGCCCGCCCATGTTGACGAGTTCTTGCGCGGCCAGATCGGCTGCGGCTTTGATGCCGTCTGCCGACTCCAGCCCCGCATACGCCCGGATCGGTTCGACCGCCGGTGCGCCATTGAACTTCGACAACTGCTCCATGCTCGGTCCGTTGTCGACGAAGGTGCGGCCCTGGTTGCCGAGCGACGCCCACGTCACCAGCGACTTGGGGCCACCGGAGCGCTTGGCGCTGGTCGGCGGCGGGCTGTCCGGGCTCATTTCGTTGTTGACGGCCTCGAACGTGTTGTTCATCGCCTGCATGCCCAACCGCAACACGACGCCATTCAGAATCGCGATGAACAACACGACGACGAGCACGACCGCGACGGCTGCTGAAACCCGCGGCGGCGCAACGCGATTCAGTTGACGGACCAGGAACCGGATCAGTTTGCCGATCAGTTGGCCGATTTCGACGAGCACGAACAGCACGACAATCGACAAGACCGCGGCGATCAGGTAGTCGGTCCAGACCAGCCGCGCGACGCCCATCATGTCGCGGATGTGGTCCTGCCAGTCGTGGAACACGACGACCATGCGCAAGGTGATGATGACGCCCAGCACAATCAGCGCGATCCACGCGTACTTCGGTGGCGGGGGACTGGTCGGCTTGGACATCATGAACCGCACCAGCCAGACGACGAACACGCCGATGCCGTAACCGATCGCGCCGGCGGCACCGCTCACCAGTCCCTGAAACAGCGGCCCGCGCGGCAGCAGCGACGGGGTCATCGACAGCCAGAGAAACACCAGTCCGACGGCCGTGCCGGTGAACGTGTAGTGACGCACCCACCAGTCCGGCCGCTTTGCCGGCTGCTCCTCTGGCCGTTCGGCAACCTCGTCTTGCGGTTGCTCGTCTGCCTTTTCGGCGATTTGCTCCGACGGTTCCTCGGGAGTTGTCGCTTCGGGGGCCTCGGTGTCGGTCATCCCCTCATCATCAGCGGTGAGTGAAGTTTGGGGCGCGTTTCTCGATAAACGCGGCCATACCTTCGGTTTGGTCGTCGGTGGCGAACGCGGAGTGGAAGAGCCTGCGCTCATACAGCAGTCCCTCCGCCAGAGGCGATTCGAAGGCGCGGTTCACCGCCTCCTTGGCCATCCGGGCCGCCGACAGCGACATCTCCGAGATCGTGGTGGCGACGGCCATCGCCTCGCGTTGGAGTTCGTCGGCGGGCACCACCCGCGATACCAGGCCGCTGTGTTCGGCCTCGGCCGCGTCCATGTTGCGGCCGGTGAGGATCAGGTCCATTGCCTTGGCCTTGCCGATGGCGCGCGTAAGCCGTTGTGAGCCGCCCATTCCCGGCAGCACGCCGAGCTTGATCTCGGGCTGGCCGAACTTCGCGGTGTCGGCGGCGATCAGCAGGTCGCACATCATCGCCAGCTCGCAGCCGCCGCCGAGCGCATACCCCGCGACCGCCGCGATCGTGGGTGTGCGGACCGCGGCGAACTTCCCCCACGCCGCGAAGTAGTCCTGGGAGAACACGTCGGAGAACGACAGCGTCGACATCTCCTTGATGTCGGCGCCGGCCGCGAACGCTTTGTCCGATCCGGTGACGATGATCGCTCCGATTCCGGGGTCGCTGTCGAGTTCCGCTGCGGCCGTGGTCAATTCCGTCATCACCTGGCTGTTGAGCGCGTTGAGCGCCTTCGGCCGGTTGAGCGTGATGGTCGCGACCCGATTCTGGCGGACGACGAGGATGGTTTCGTAGGTCCTCTGGTTGGTCATGTCTGGCGGTCCCTTCTAGAACGACAGGTCATTCTCGACAGGCGCGAAGAACGCCTCCACGTCGGCGGCACTGACCGCTGACAGTGACGACGGCGACCACTGCGGGTTGCGGTCCTTGTCGATCACCTGGGCGCGGATGCCCTCGATCAGATCGTGGGAGCGCAGCGTCGCACACGACACCCGATACTCTTGGCGCAGAACATTTTCCAGGGTGTCGAGTTTCGCGGCGCGGCGAACCGCTTCCAACGCCACCGACAGCGATGTGGGGGAGCGGGTCGCGATCAGGTTGGCCGCGTCGTTCGCCGGCCCGGCGTCGTGGCCGCGCAGCGCGGCGAGGATGTCGGTCACGCTGTCTTCGGCGTAGCACTCGTCGATCCACCCGCGTTGTGCGACAAGGTCGCTGGCGGGCGGGGCAACCGTGTGGCGGTCGATCGCTTTGTCGAGTCCGTCGGCGGCGACCGTCTGGGCGAAGTCGTCGAGGGCGTCGTGGGGAACATAGTGATCGGCGAAACCCATTGCGATGGCGTCGGATCCGTTGAACGGCGCGCCGGTGAGCGCGGCGTGCAGGCCCATGTTGCCGGGCGCGCGCGACAGGAGGTAGGTGCCGCCGACGTCGGGTACGAACCCGATGCCGACCTCGGGCATCGCGACCTTCGACGTGTCCGTGACGACGCGGATGCTGGCGTGCGCGCCGACACCGACACCGCCGCCCATCACGATGCCGTCCATCAACGCGATGTAGGGCTTGGGGTAGCGGGCGATGTAGCCGTTGAGGAGGTATTCGTCACGCCAGAACTGCCGGGCTTCGGCGCCGTCCGCGCGGGCGCTGTGGTAGATCGCGACGATGTCGCCGCCGGCGCACAGCCCACGCTCGCCCGCCCCGGAAACCACGACGGCGGTGACGTCGTCGTCGGCTTCCCAGTCCCGCAGCAGCGAGTGCATGGTCGTGACCATCGAGTGGGTGAGGGAATTGATGGCTTTGGGCCGGTTGAGGATCAGAAAACGGACGCCGCGGTCGGCGCGGGTCAGGATTTCAGCATCGTCAGGCTCAGAACCCGTCACGGGACTGCAATCTAGATCGTCTCCCCAGGTTGATCCCCCGCGGGCTATGGTTAGCGTGAAAATCACGTCCGGGAACTGACAGATGGCCGCCAAACGTTAGATGGTTGTTCTCGGACGGCTCCAGGGAGAGGAACTGACGGTGCGGGAGACTAGCAACCCGGTATTTCGTTCGCTGCCACAGCAGCAGGGGGGATACGCGCAGTTCGGCCCCGGTTACGCCGCCGGCGCGCAGCAGGTTTATCAAACCCAGCAGGCGCAGCCGTATGCGCCGCAGACTGGCGTTTCGCGGCCGGTAACCATCGACGACGTCGTCACCAAGACGGGCATCACGCTCGGAGTGCTGTCGCTGGTGGCCGTCGCCTCCTACTTCTTGGTGGGCGTCAGCCCGGGGCTGGCGATGCCGTTCACGCTGGTCGGCGCGCTCGGCGGGCTCGGCCTCGTGCTGGTCGCGACGTTCGGCCGCAAGCAGGACAACCCGGCCATCGTCTTGAGCTACGCCGCGCTCGAGGGCCTGTTCCTCGGCGCGATCTCTTGGGTGTTCGGCAATGTCGTCGTGCAGCATGGCAGCGCCGGCGCACTGATCACGCAGGCGGTCCTCGGCACGTTCGGCGTGTTCGCGGGCATGCTGATCGTCTATAAGACGGGCGCGATCCGGGTCACGCCGAAGTTCACCCGGGTGATTGTCGCGGGGATGTTCGGTGTGCTGGTGCTGATGCTCGGCAACCTCGTGCTGTCGTTCTTCCACGTGAACATGGGCATTCGCGACGGCGGCCCGATCGCGATCATCTTCTCGCTGGTGTGCATTGGACTGGCGGCGCTGTCGTTCCTGATCGACTTCGACGCCGCCGACCAGATGATCCGCGCCGGCGCGCCCGAGAAAGCGGCATGGGGCATCGCGCTGGCACTCACCGTCACGCTGGTGTGGCTGTACCTCGAGATCCTGCGTCTGCTGAGCTACTTCTCCAGAAGCTGACT
>Ga0070741_10011822_pt1 | contig 15977 bp, 9 predicted proteins | sample Coa_R1_4_FD_66440 | JGI IMG/M metagenome (GOLD analysis project Ga0070741, IMG submission 66440) | Surface soil microbial communities from Centralia Pennsylvania, which are recovering from an underground coalmine fire - Coalmine... | ecosystem: Environmental > Terrestrial > Soil > Unclassified ...
AGGCTGGGATCCAGGTGTTCTATGCGCTGCACCGGCAATATCGTCCCGGCGACTACGAGACCTGGAAATACATCGCGCCAATCCAGAAAGCGGCCTGGAAGCGAAAGACGTTCGAACACGGCACATGGGGCGGTGAGATCCGGCCAGAACTCAAACCCGGCCCCGGCGACGTCGTAGCCGCGGAGCATTGGTGTTCCAGTGGTTTCGCCAACACCGACCTGGATTTGCAGCTCAAGAAACACGCCATTCACAAACTCATTGTTATTGGACTGATCGCGCACACCTGTGTGGAGGCCACGGTTCGTTACGCCGCCGAGCTCGGATATGAGGTCACGATGGTGAAGGATGCAACTGCGGACTACTCGGATCGAGAGATGCAAGCCGCGCTCGAAGTCAACATCCCCCACTACGCCAGCGCCATTGTAACCACAGATGAAGTGGTCGCCGCGATCTCTTTACTGTCCGATGTAGAAGTGGCTGCTCGGTCATGATCCGGTGAGGGCAATTCAACGGAGGTAAATGTCATGAGAACGGCCATTCTATTCGTAGTCCGCGAATGAGTCGTTAAACTATGGACTGCGTATACCTGTCGAGGTGGCTAGCCAGTGTCGATTTGATCGACATAGTGTCATCTGCTCGACACGGAAAATCGTAACCGCTGGGCTGCCCGAAAGCGATTCCGTCCAAGTTATCAAGGTGTTTCGACATCGTCAGAGGGCGATGCAAGATTGGTGCTTCTCCTGCTTTGTCAAAGACCGAAACGAGATTACTCCGAGAGGTGAACCTTGACAGCAACGCCGCAATTCCGGATCGATGTAGCTATTAATGACCTTCTGACGGGCCACAACCAGCGGCCTCCGGCGCCAGCTGAGGCGAAAGGTCTCGGCCTGCCCGTGCCGGTATTTCCTCAGCATCCCGAACGGCTGAACGACCCCGGCCCGGCGATCCCTCCCGACAAACGGAAATGGCAATTGACAGATATTTACCGTTACGCTCGCGGGTGGCTTTTCCCCTACATCCGCTCTCGCGTGATGCCCGGAGACTTGCACCCCATCACGGCGTATCTGTTTGTCGAATACAAGTGCAATCTGGATTGCTGGTATTGCTGGTCCTACAACAACAAGGTCAAAGGCATGACGGAAGATGTGGCGCGCCGTTCGATCGATTGGCTCCATGACCATGGCTGCCGCGTTCTGGCGCTGATGGGTGGCGAGCCTCTTCTCCGGCCGGATTTCATCCACAAGGTGGTCGATTATGCAGCGAGGCGAGGGTTCTGGGTTTATATTGCGACGAACGGGCGGCTGTTGCGGCCCGAAATCGCGGACCGGCTGGGCGACGCGGGTGTTTCGGCCTTCAATTTTGCCATGGACGCCTGGGATCTGAAACCAGGTCTTCCGAAGGCGCTGGTCCCCGCGCAGAAGAACCTCGAGTACATTCTGCGCAAACAATACGTAAACGGCTACGTCGTCTTTTTTAATATCAACATCTGCCGCAACAATATGGAAGACGTTCGCCACCTGACCGAATTCGCGCATGATAATCGCGTGGCGACCGACTATCACATTAATGAAACGCCGATGCTCGCGCAGGACGACCACTTCAAGCACCTGTACGACAACCCAACCTACATCCGGCCGGAAGACTGGCGCGCTGTCGATCAGCTCGTGGACTGGCTGATCGAGAAGAATCGGGCCGGCTACCAGATGGTCAACTCAGTCCAGCGACTGCAGGAAATCAAGGCTTTTGTCCGCATGTCTTCCGGACTTGACCTCAAAGAGTATGGCTGGAACGGGGATGGGACGAATGGAGACGGCACCCAGGAGAGGCTGCTTTCCGGAATTCAGGGAATCGTGCAGCGCCCCGGCGGCGAGATGCAATTTGCGGAGTGGAATTGCCGGGCCGGCCAGAACAACGTGATTATCCGGACCGACGGCACCGTCGCCCCCTGTTTTCCGATGTATGGCGCGACTTACGACTGGGGGAACATCGACAGTCCGCAATTTGATCAGCAACAACTGGCCGGTATGAAGAAAACGTGCCAACAGCATTGCTTCTCGACTCTCAACCACAACCTCGCCTATTGCTACAACGACGCTCGCGTCATGAAGTGGCTTTGGTCGAATGTCATCAAGAACAAATTCCAGGGTGGCGTTCACTCCTTTGAGGACTAAGGGATTGATTACCGTGATGCCCTCGATCAAATCGCTGCTTCTGGCCAGTCTGCTCACGTTACCGGCATGTGCCCTGTTCGCTCAACCCGAAACTCAGGATCGGATTGCTCCGGGCGGATCCGGCCCCATCACCGAAGAATGGCTTTTCGCGCAGTTGATTAAGCACAACCGCGCGCGGAGCGACGCGTTGCTCGAATACAGTGCCATGCGGGTTTACCGGGTGAGCGATCCGCGTGGAAAGATCCATGCCGAGGAAGTAGGCCGCATGGAATTCCATGCTCCCGATGTCAAGAAGTTTGTGATCACGTCGGAGCAAGGCTCGGGAATCGTCCGGCGCCTCGCGTTGAATCCGCTGATTGCGAGTGAAGTCAAGGCAGCCCGCGGCAAAGACCGCCACGATAGCGCGATCTCGCCAGCCAACTACGATCTTGAGTTTGTCGGCGAAGAGGACGTCCGGGGACACCGCTGCTACGTGCTGCGCGCCCTTCCAAAGCGGGTTGACAAATATCTGTTCGAGGGCCAGGTGTGGATCGACATGCAGGATTTCGCCGTGGTCCGGATTGACGGCCGTCCCGCGGCCCACTTGTCGTTTTGGATTAAACGCGCGGAGTTCGTTCGGGACTATGAAAAAGTGGCTGGATTCTGGCTGCCATACAAAGACGAAACCTCGGTCGAAGTAAGGCTTTACGGTGAGAAAGTGCTTACTATCGACCATCGCGACTACGCCGTGAACGGCAAAGCCATGGCGCAAGCCTTCGAAAATCAATGTCTTGCCGGTTGTGGAATGCCGGCGAGTTCAGCGGTGCCTGTTGTCGGCGCGCATCTGCAACAATGAGCCGGAGGCTGCGGCTGAACACGATGGATCCGTCCGGCGTTGTCTGGAAGCAGGTGCGTCAGTCAAACGGCTGATCTTTATCCATGGCTCGACTATTATCAGTGAACGTCGGTCTCCCACGGGACATTCAGTGGAAGGGTCTCACCGTGCACACCGGGATCTGGAAAGATCCAGTTGCTGGCCAGTGCCGAGTCGGCCGCCTGAATCTCGACGGAGACGGTCAGGGAGATTTGGCCGGCCACGGAGGGGAACACCGCGCCGTCTTTGTGTACCAAATCGAGTCGTATCGTTATTGGCAGGAGCAACTGAAAAGGCCCGGCCTGGGAGAGGCAAAGTCGTTCGGGCAATTCGGAGAGAATTTTACAATCGAAGGATTGCCCGACAATTCCGTGTGCATCGGCGACCGGTATCGGATCGGGAGTGCACTCTTCGAAGTCACGCAACCTCGCGTTACCTGCTATCGCGTCGGCATCCGGATGAGCGAGCCCCGAATGGCGGCGCTGCTGACTTCTAGCGGACGTCCTGGCTTCTACTTCCGCGTTCTCGAGGAAGGCGAAGTGGGCGCGGGTGACGAAATCGTGAAGGTGGGAGAGGCGAAGGAACGAATGACCATTGCTGAGATCAATGCGCTTCTCTATTCTCCGAATCATCCTCGTGATCAGTTGGAACGTGCGTTGCGAATGGAAGCCCTCTCGCGGGGGTGGCGCGGGTCATTCGAGGCATTGCTCCGGAGTTCCACGAGTGGCAACGCAGGTCTCATGCCGGAAGCAGCTTCGCATCCAGCGGCACCCGGATTTCATCGGCTCGAAGTGGCGTCCATCGAGCGGGAGTCTGCGGACGTCCTCTCGGTGACTATGCAAAAGTCGGATGGTCAATTGCTACCGGCGGCTCGGGCGGGCCAGTACGTCGTCCTTCGGCTTCAGCCGGCCGCCGGAGGCACCCCGATTTTTCGCAGTTATTCGCTTTCAGGGCCTCTTTCGGCTGAGCGTTATCGAATCAGCGTGAAGATCGAGCCGAACGGTGTGGCGGGAACGTGGCTGCGGGATCATGTGGCTGTTGGCGATAGCCTCGACGTGAGTTCGCCTCGCGGCAGCTTCGTTCTGCAAAGCGACGAACGGCCGGTCGTCCTCCTCAGCGCGGGCATCGGCGCGACACCGGTCCTGGCCATGCTGCACGCGCTGGCAGCCCAGTCCGCCAGGCAAGTTTTTTGGCTCCACGCCGCTCGCGATCGCGAACATCATCCCTTTGCCGCCGAAGTCCGCCGTGTGATGTTGGCGCTCCAGCACAGCCGAAGCTACGTCTGCTACAGCAGACCAGCCTCCTCAGACAAGCTGGGCGAGGATTTCGACTCCGCCGGCCATTTGTCGCGATCGGTGCTCGAAGAGGCCGGCATTCCGCGAGATGTGGATGTTTACCTTTGTGGACCGTCTGTTTTTATGACAGATATGAAGGCGGCACTTGCCGCCTACGGCGTTCCGCCGGAACGGATTCACATCGAGATCTTCAACGGTAGCGAGACGATGAATCCCGGTGTGGTCGGAGGGGTCACACGAAATCCGCATCCACCCAAGCGCGACACCAACACCGGGCCGTTGGTGTCGTTCGCGCGAAGCGGCATCGCCGCCCATTGGAACGCATCGGTCTATCAGAGCATTCTGGAATTGGCCGAAGCGTGCGACGTCCCCGTCCGTTGGTCATGCCGGACCGGCGTGTGCCATAACTGCGAGAGCGGTTTGGTTTCGGGAGCGGTGGCTTACGAACCCGAGCCGCTCGACAAACCCGCTGAAGGCAATATTCTCATTTGCTGCTCGCAACCAGTTCGCGACGTTGTCATTGATCTGTGAAGACTCACGTTTTCCGCGCTCTACTGAAGCAGAGAAGGCGTTCCCGTGGCGCATGGTTCTGAAAAGCGCCTACGCAGCAATTTGCTGCTCTTGCCCATGTCCAGGTGCTACAGGGCGCCTGATCGTTTTTCTCCAGCTGTCCAGACTTACAGGATAGGCACCCGCGTCAGCCAGTAGGAATGAGCCTGCCGACACGTAAATACAGAGTAGCTGAGTGGTGGATGGACACCAAGACCACACACCATGCCGATCGCAAATGCCAGCGTGAGCAACCCACTCAAAACAGCCGCTAATCGGGTACGGCAGCCAATAATAAGCATCACACCAAAGCAAATCTCGCAAATAGTGGCGGCCCAGCCGATCGCCGGAATCCACCTCCCGGGGAACCAAGGATTCAGCTTCGCAGTGTAGGTCAGGAAGTTGTGGAAATTTCCCCATGAAACATTTGGTGTCCCCGGCGGCCCCCACCCGCCAAGTCGATCAGCGACGCCGAGAGAAAGCCGATACCGGTCGCAAGTCTGAGATACACCGTAATGAGACGCTTGTACCTGGCGGCCAAATCGTAATTCATTTCGTTACCCATTTCCCGTCTCCTTGCCCAACAGCGCGGCCAGCCGCCGATACCGCTGGTTTCGATGTGGCACCGAACACATCGATTGCCAAACCATTTCCGAGGGGTTGCGTGCGGCGCGACGGGGCAATTCTGAAACGCCGGCAGTATGCCCCGCGGCTCACTGTTCCTGTGCCGATCCGTCGTCACGTGACGGGTAGGCGACGCCGGTACGTCGATACCACAATCTCGTGATGACCTCCAAACTTTCGAGTCGCATAATGAAAGTGCTGTCCGTCCATCTCGTGTTCGAAAGCGGCGTCCGCGTCCGCATCAGTGCTCGTGGACTGGGTGGTCTAATTTGAAAAACGCGACAGGAGGCGTTTATGACACAAAGCACCAGATCATCGAAAACACCGGCTGAGCGGCCACACCTAACCGGAGCTGACACGAACGGCGCCTATCGACATCAGTTCGGCTCGGATCCATATGAGTTCGCCGGCACGTATAACGCATTGTATGAACGACACCTGACCTTCGACCATATCGTCCCGCCCGGGAGCGCTGGCTGGCGCGATCGGTTCGAAGCTGTGGCGCGATCCGTGCGCGATATCCTTTCCCAAAACTGGATCAAGACCGACAGAACCTACGCGAACGCCAACCCGAAACGGGTCTACTACCTATCCATGGAGTTTCTCATTGGCCGTTCGTTGGCTAACAATGTAATGAACCTCATGCTCGATCCCATCGTGAACAAGGCGATGAAGGACGAAGATCTTGACTGGTTGCCCTTGCTCGATCGGGAACCAGACGCCGGTCTGGGCAATGGCGGCCTCGGGCGGCTTGCGGCCTGCTTCCTTGATTCGATGGCAACCATGGAGCTCCCAGCCATGGGCTACGGTCTTCGTTATGAATACGGAATTTTTAAACAAACGATCCACGATGGATGGCAACAAGAACGTCCGGACAATTGGTTGCGTAATCCCGATCCTTGGGAAATCGTGCGCCCGCACGAAGCAGTTGAAGTGAAATTGAACGGCGCGTTCGAAACACGGGCCGGCGAGTTAAGGTGTATTTCAGGACGAAGCACAACTTTGACCGGAATTCCCTTTGACCGGCCGGTTGTCGGCTACGGGGGCAAGACGGTAAACACGCTCCGCCTCTGGGCCGCCCACGCACACCATTATTTCGATTTTCAAGTCTTCAGCCATGGTGACTTCGCGGGCGCGGTCGCGGAGACCCTCATGGCGGAGTCCCTGACGCGTGTGCTCTACCCAGACGATTCCACTAGCAGCGGACAGGGGCTGCGGTTCGTGCAGGAATATTTCCTAGTCGCGTGCTCGCTGGCCGACCTGATCCGCCGTTTTCGAAAGCACCACGAGGACTGGAGCAAGCTTCCGGAGAAAGCCGCAATCCAGCTGAACGATACGCACCCGGCCATGGCGGTCCCCGAATTGATGCGGATCTTACTGGACGACGTCAAGTTGAGATGGGATCAGGCTTGGGATGTCACCCGGAGAACTCTCGCCTACACGAACCATACTTTGCTGCCTGAGGCCCTGGAGAAATGGCCGGTCAACTGGTTTGAAACGCTGCTGCCCCGCAACCTCGAAATCATTTACGAAATCAACCGGCGCTTGCTGGAAACGGTCCGCAGCAAGTATCCGGCGGACGAGGGCCGGGTGCAACGAGTGAGCCTGATAGAGGAAGCTCCGGTGAAGCACGTTCGAATGGCGAATTTGGCGATTGTGGGTTCGCATAGCACCAACGGGGTCGCGGCGATTCACTCCGAGCTGCTCCGCACGACGACCGTCAAAGACCTAGCCGATCTGTTTCCCGAGCGGTTCAGCAATAAGACGAATGGCGTTACGCCGCGACGCTGGCTGAAGCTCGCCAATCCCGCACTCGCAAGCGTCATCACTGATGCGATCGGAGACGGTTGGGTCACCGATCTTGGTCAATTGAATAAACTGAAACCGCTGATAAACGACAAAGCGTTCTGCGGCGCCTTCGCGAACGCCAAGCGTGAAGCGAAGTCTCAGTTTGCCAATTGGACGAAATCTTCCTTGGGACAAGCACTGGATCCGGACACGATATTTGATTGCCAAATCAAACGCATTCATGAATATAAGCGGCAACTGTTGAATGCTCTGCGTATCGTAGTGCTGTACAACCGGCTTCGGGAAAATCCGAATCTCGACATGGCGCCCCGCACATTCCTGTTCGGGGGCAAGGCAGCCCCCGCATACCGACTTGCCAAGCTGATCATCAAGTTCATCGATAACTTGGCCGCCACAATCGACGCCGACCCCGCCATGCGAGGGCGTCTCAAAGTCGTGTTCTTGCCCGAATACGACGTCACGCTGGCCGAGCGCCTGATCCCAGCGAGTGATGTGTCCAACCAGATCTCCACGGCGGGTTACGAGGCCAGCGGAACGAGCAACATGAAATTCATGATGAACGGCGCCCTGACAATCGGTACTCGGGACGGCGCCACCATCGAGATGGCACAGGAAGCGGGGGAGGAGAACTTCTTTCTGTTCGGCCTGACAGCGGACCAGGTAAGTGGCAGCCGTAGCTGGTACAACCCGCATTGGCACTATAAGAACGATCCCGAAACTCGTGAGGCTTTGGACCTGATTTTCTCCGATCATTTCAGCCGCAACGAGCCGGGCATCTTTGCGGGATTGCGCGCCGCGCTTCTCACGCAGGGCGACCGCTTTATGCATCTGGCAGACCTAAGATCGTACCTGGACGCCGATCAGCGCATGCTCGCATTGCGCGCCGATGGCGACGCTTGGACACGCAAGGCCATACTGAATGTCGCGGCGTCAGGAAAATTTTCCAGTGATCGCACCATCGCCGCGTACGCCAACGAAATCTGGAACGTGAAGCCATGTCCGGTCGCATAGGGATCGCTGGCTTTGAAGGGCGGCCCGAAGGCGTTAATCACTCCCGTGCACGCTGAACGCGAGCGCCTGCGCCGGCGGTATCGTCCGGCGCAGATCCACTTGCTTCTAATCGGTGAGTCGCCGCCCGCCTCGGGCCGCTTTTTTTATCGCCGTGATTCGGGCCTCTATCGTGCCATCCGCGACGCTTTTCGAACGGCTGACCCGTCGATCACGGACGATACGTTTCTTGAGACGTTTCAACATTTGGGCTGCTACCTGATTGATGCGTGTGCTGAACCCGTGGACGGTCTCGATGTCCGCTCGCGCCGCTCGGCGTGCCTGGCGAGCGAACCTGCGCTCACGCGAAAGGTTCGCCAACTTCAGCCGGCTGCCATCGTGACGCTGCTAAAATCCATCCGGGATAACGTCCGGCGCGCGGCCGATCGAGCAGGTTGGCATGGTCTGATTGTTGAGCTGCCATATCCTGGTCGTTGGGCCAGCCATCGCAAAGTTTTTATTGAAGGCCTCGTGCCACAGGTGAAACAGTTGTTTCCCGGAAGATGATTCCGTGTCGGGCCCATCAACTCTGTCGCTTACAATTCGATGATCCCACGACGCACGGCAATGGTAATCGCCTGCGTCCGGTCCTTTGCGCCGAGTTTGTCCATGATGTGTTTGATATGGACTTTCACCGTCTCCTCGGAAATAAAGAGGAGGTTCGCGATATCTCGATTTCGATTCCCGCCGGCCACCCTCTGTAGAACCTCCACCTCCCGCGCCGTGAGGTCTTCGTCGCTCATGTGTTCGGCAAGTTGTGCCGCCACTTCAGCAGGCACGCGTTTTTTCCCTGCGCGCACTTGGCGGATCACGTCGACTATCTCATTGGGCGGCATGTTTTTGAGCAGATAGGCACGAGCGCCCGCCTGTAAGGCACGGTGGATCTCCACATCACCTTCAAACGTGGTGAGCATAATAATACGCGCATCGGGGAATTCCGTGCGGATGGCGATCATCGCATCGATGCCGCTCAGGTCGGGTAATCGCAAGTCCATGAGAGTGACATCGGGCTGATGCTCGCGATACCGCTGAATGGCCTCGGTCCCGGTTGATGCCTGTGATACCAGTTCCATGTCCGGCTGGCTGTTGATAATTGTTGCGATTCCCTCGCTCAGCAGGGGATGGTCATCCACGCTGAGGACCCGGATTCTTGCTTCTTCGGCCATATGCTAGTTCCCTTCCCTCTTGCGGGTTGCCGAGTTTCCCGTGGCGAGCGGATTCCATTTCGCGAACCACGATGCGTGCCTGGAATCACGCAGGAATGCAACGTGACTTGGCACGGTTAGTTCAATCTCGGTGCCGGCCGACGCGCTGCTGTAAACATGAAATCGGGCTCCGATCTGTTCTGCCCGTTCTCGCATCCCTGAAAGACCCCAATGTCCATCACGGCCCGACTTGAGTATCCGCGGTTCGATGCCACAGCCATCATCGCGAACGAGAACACTGAATTGGCTCGAAGAGTACTTGAGCTCGACCTCGATTTTTTCCGCTCGAGAGTGCCGGAACGCGTTGATTAAAGCTTCTCTGCCGATTCGATAGATGTCGTCGCGAAGCAATGGGTGCAAAGGTCTCTGCTCGCCCTCCACAATGACTCGATACCCGATAAGCCCGTTGCCTCTCTCGTCGGGAATGAACTCTTGCTTGACCTGCAGGAAGGCTTGCTCCAGATTTAGAGAAGTGCTTTGGGAAGAGCGTAATCCGCGGACTGCGTTCCGGCCCTCATCGATGACTTGTCTCATGAGCTGAAGTGATCGCGCCAGCATCGGCTTGGCCGGCGAGGCTACGGGTAGGCTGTCCGCTGCGACATGAACTTGCATGGAAGCGCTCAGGAACCCCTGCAGCAGCGTGTCATGCAATTCCTGCGCGATCCGGGTCCGCTCCGCAAGCCGCTCCTCGAACCGAAGATTCATCCTTTTCGCCAGTTGGCGCATGCGGACCCTGTAAAACACCAGAATCATGCCAGCGCAGGCGAACACTGCGGCGGCACGGAACGTCCAGGTCTGCCAGAACAGCGGAGCCACTTCAAACCCGAGCGAGGTCTCCTCACTATTCCATACCCCGTCCGGATTGCTCGCGATCAACCGGAAACGGTATTTACCAGGGTTGAGATTGGTGTATATTGCTTCCCGCTGCGCAACTGGGTCGCTCCAGGTCTTGTCGAAACCCTCAAGCTGATACCGGTAACGGACTCGCTCCGGAACCGAAAGACTCAGACCGGTAAAGCCGAGGGTGATCCGTTGATGTCCGCCGGGAACATGAACTGCACGTCCTATATTTATCGCACGACCATCTGCCGATATCGTTTCCACATGAACGATCGCTGGTGCCGAGTTCCGTCGGAGGCGCTCCGGATCGACCACGGAAATGCCACGCTTTAGCGAGAACCAAATCCGTCCGATCGGGTCGGCGAACACGGACTGGTGTCGCTTGACGCCTTCGACGTCGCGCAGACCGTCGGCTAATCCGTACTCTCGGACATCACCGTCGTCGAGGGCGCCTCGCAAGAACTTGTCCCGCTTCGCCCGCACCACGTGATTCAAAGTTGCGATCCAGAGCCAACCGTATTTATCTTCGGCAATCCCAAGTATCTGTTCCCGCAGCGCCGGCGGCACCGAGGAAGCCGCTTTGAATCCGCCCCCAGTTTGATACGCAATGCCGAACGACGTACCCACCCAGAGCACGCCCTTTGAGTCTTGCAGCAGACAGTTCACGTTGGACGAGGGCAGGCCTTCGCCGATTCCGTAGGAGTGCCAGCGGCCGTTGCCGAATGCGCTTAGGCCGCCAGGAGTCGCGAACCACATCGTTCCGTCCGACTGTTCTAGAATCGACGCCACCGTGTTGGATGCAAGGCCGTCTTCAACGGTATAGTTCCTAAATCGTCCGTTTCTCAGTACGCTGACGCCGGCGCTCAGCGTCCCAGCCCATATGGTTCCGTCGCGCGCTCGATATACCGAATAAACGCTGTTTTGAGCGAGTCCGTCGGATTCCGTATACGTCTTGGCTTCGACGTCATCATTGTCGTATCGCAACCAGGTCAGCCCGCCTCGTTGTCTGCCGATCCACAAATCCTCTTTGTCGCCCGCAAGCGAGTAAACCACGTCGTGATCTAATCGATCGCTGGAAACGCGTCCGTGGCGTCCGCCCCGCATCCACCAGAGTCCACCTTTGGATGGCGCGAACCATGTCCGATCGTCGGCAGCCACCAGGACTGGCCCCCCGCCGTCCGTAGGCAATTCTTCTGAGCTCGAATACGTCACAAAAGCGCTGTCGCGGAGTCGCTCGATCCCCCCGGCGTGTCCAATCCACAAGTTTCCTTCTCGGTCTTCGAACAAAGCCGTGATGGCATTGTTCGACAGATCGTCCCCCTCCCGCATCGAAGCGACACCCCCAGAATTCAACCGTAGGAGCCCGCGTGCATCGGTGCCTACCCAGATGGTCCCGTCCCGATCCCGGATCATGGCTAACGCCTGGAAACGGTTAAGAGAGGCCGGCAAGTCTACCGCTGTGAATTTGCTTCCGTTCCACCGGGCGATGCCTTGATCGGTTCCAACCCAAACATCTTGGTCGCCATCGGGGAGAAGACAATTCACCTTCAGGTCAGGCAGCCCGTGCCGGATAGACACGCTTTTGCCTCCTGCTTCACGATAAAGACCGGCGTCGCGCGTCCCCAGGTAAACCGTGCCATTTCGAGTTTGCGCCAGCGAAATCACGGGCGACGGGGGTAAGTCGGCTGCGGAAACCAGCTCCTGGTACCGTCCGTCCCTGTAGCTGAAGGCCCCATGTTCAGCCCTCCACGCAAGAAGCCCGTCCTGATTCGTTGGGCCCACGGCTTGGATATCGGCATCCGCCGCAGCCTGGGGCAAGGGACGATCGAATACGCCCTTGCAATAGCGTACGATGGTCCGATCTTTGAGCCACAACCACAGACAGCCATGCCCGTCTGGCGTCAACCCGAGAACACTGCCGATCGTAAGCGCGCCCGAATCATCCTTGATGATCCGGAAATTCCATCCGTCAAACCGGACCAGCCCTGCTTCGGTCCCAATCCAGAGATAGCCGTCACCACCCTGACTGATCGCATAGACTGGTCCCGCGGGAAAGCCCTGCTCCGGGCCCCATCTATCATGAACGTACTGCGACATGGCCCGGTTTGGGTCGATTCCGTAAGCCAATCCTGTGGTCAGCAGCGATACAAATGCTCCCGTCAGGAGCCTGCGCGGAATTGCATTAGACCACGGTGATTTACGGAAGAAACTCGAACTTCTCAATGACAACCTCAAATTCGTGATGCAAAGGATATCGCTTGTTCACGTAAGCCCAGAGATTCATGTAGATTCGTTCATTGCCTGCAGTAGGAATTCCGGATGTGAAGACATGCTCCGCAACGACTCGTCCAGTGGATTCCCGGACCGTTTTGAACGCCATCCTCCCGGGCCGCCAGTCCATCCAGAACGTCAGGGGGCCCGCGGGCGCGTCAAACCGTACTGTGTTGGCCGGGACGACGTATGGTTGGATGACGTATTGCGCGTTCTTGTCCTCGGGCTCGCCCCAACGGCTAATCTCAATATCCATCTCCCGGGAAGGCCCTACATCGTCCCAGGTAAACATGGCAAAAACAGCGGCCGGTGCGAGCTGGGATACGTCTCGCACCGCAAACCGGTATGAACCGTATCCCAAGCTGCGGGAGAGCTTAACTTCCGCGCTCACCCAGTGATCCCCTTGCCGGGTGACGCGCAGGTGGAGGAGCCCATTTTTATCGGTCCACGCGTTCGCTGGATCATAGAAGTTCGTGGAGCCGCCACGGTCGCTGGCTGTCTCCCGAGTCTCCCACTGATATCCGCTGAACCGCAGTATCCTGCTCGGAGATTCCGGTTGGGCTCCCTTCACGGTCGCCACTGCCCGCACCGGACCGCCTTTTTCCGGTAGTGTATTTGCGATCAGAGGTGGACGATAGCTCGAATCAACGAGCAACGCAGCATAGGCAACCCCAGGGTGAGTTGAGTTCTTCCACGTCGAGTCCGCTCGAATCGGAGTAAAGGGTTTCCCGGTTAACGGCTGCACCCACCACACACCGCTCAACGCGAACAAAACAATCCGCTGGCCGGGCAGCGCGCCTGTCACGCGTCCCTCGATCTCTTCGAGTTTATCCGGGCTGCCATCGCCGGCCGGAGGCACTCGGGTGAACGCGATTGATGGCTCGACACTCCCTTTGGAGATTCCGCAACCCGTGAATCCCCAGCTTAGTCCAGCGACCGTCAGAACAAGAATTGCCCGCCGACAGTGCTTTAGCCGGGACATGGATTCAGTCCCTAAAAATACAATTTTAGACCGGCCTGCACCTGCCGTGGCTGGTTCGCTTGTGCCGTGATTTGTCCGAACGTAAGGTCCCCTACGTTTGTGTCAGGCGCAGCGAACTGCACTCGATTGAAAACGTTGAAGGCTTCCAGCCGGACCTCGAGGCGCGCGCCCTCGCGGAGGGCCAGGGGAATTTCCTTAAATAGCGATGCGGTCAGATTGTCTGTACCCGGCACTCGCGCGTTGGGGAGGATTCGCGGCGCGTTGCCCTCCGTGTATGGCGCGGGTTTTACCGCCACGCCGGGATTGGCAAAATACTGCTTCAGGTTGCCGGTTCCGGCAACCCGAAGCGGCGCGAGCAGATCCGGATATTGATTCCCGTAGGTCGGCAGGCTGATGCTGCAGCCCCCGCACAATCCAAGTTGAACCGGAAGGCCATTATCGACCCGGTATATGCCATTCACTTGCCACCCTCCGGCAATCGCATTCACGATTCCGTTGACATTCGAGCCGTACTTCCTGTGATGTCCAAACGGCAACTCGTAAACTAGGCTGAGCTGAGCGACTTGCGGAATGCTGAAGGCGGAAAGCGACCGATCGAGCCGGAGATTATTCGGGTCCCGTGCGTTCGGTTCTGATGTAGCTGCTCCTCCTAGCAGAAATGAATAGCCGCTGGATCCGATTGACGAATCATCCAGGCTCTTCTGAAAGGTGTACGTAAACGCGAACTGCAAGCCTTGTGAGAACCGCTTCTCCAAGCTCAGCTGCAGCGCATGATAAATCGAGTTCGCCCATGGCACGAAACTGCTGCTCAGCCCCGTCCCAGAGCCGGCACTGTATTGCGGATAGGGAACGTACAATTTCCATCGTGGTATGGTCGCAGCGGACAGATCCGGGCTCCCCGGAATTAGACCCTCGAATGGATTTGGCACCTGCTGCAGGTAGTAGGATGGATTTGCTCGAAAACTCTCGGCAATGTTGGGCGGCAACGCATCAAACTGATTCGCGTATCCCATCGCGTAAAGATGCGTGCCCTTCCTCCCGATGTATGTCGCATGGAAGACGGTCCAGGGCAACCGATGTTCTATACCCAGGCTCCAAGCTTGCTCTGAAGGGGTCTGATTCAACGCGCGAAACGGAATGCCGCTGATCCCCTCGCCTAGCATTGTCGCAGTACCTTGGCTGCTGCCAGTCGCTTGCTGGATTCCGAAGGGAAACGGGTCCCGCAAAAATTCCAGGGGCAGCCACGGAGCCGACGGCACGTTGTTGACTCCGTTCGCCACGGGGTCGCTTCCCAGAAATCCCCCGGCTACGGCATTGCCGACGACACCCAGATCCGACGGGTCGTAGTAGATTCCGTATCCGCCTCGCACCGTCGTGTGGCTCAGAACGTTGTAAGCAAATCCGACTCGAGGTCCGACCTGCCCCCAATACGTGCCAAACTCGGTGCGCGGATTCCCGTTTTCCCCGGCGAATTCCACTGCTCCATGAAGATTCAGCCCCGGCACCGTGATCGGAGCCGCTGCAGCCGGATTGAAATATGTCATTTGATTAAATCGTTCGGTCCGCGGCGTCTCCACGTCATAACGAAATCCCAGGTTGAGCGTCAGCTTCGGCGTCAGCCGCCAGTTGTCCTGGAAGAACATGCCGACCTGATAGTTCTGCGTCGCCGTGAAGGGCGGGATTTCGTACCGGCTCCAGTTATCGACGTAACCCGTCATCAGACTAGCGAGCGCGTCTCCACCGGTCCCGGCGAGTCCGGATGCCGTCGCGCCGGCGGTAAACGCGAACAACCCGTTCGGGGTTCCGGCCTGCATAAAGTTGAGGCGATGCCGCCGCAGTTCCGCGCCAAATCGGATCTCATGCCGGCCACTGACATGCCCCACCGATCCCAATAGATGACCAGTCTCGCTCGCGAATCTCAGAACCGACCATGCTTGTCCCCCTACACAGCCGTTGAAACCGCTGCAGCCGTACGCGCTGAATAACCAGATCGAAGGTGGAGTCATCAACCCCGACGTATCGATATAAGGAGGCATTCCCAGGACCTTGACTGGGTCAAAGCCGCCAAATGAAGCTGCCACTCCATCCGTGGGATACCAGTTGTGGGCATATCCGACCGACAGATTCACCAGGGTTTTTGAGTCGAAAGTGTGCGTGTAGTTGACTTGGCCCACGAGCGCGGCATGCTTCGTGGGTCCTTGCGTGTTTGTGTCGTACACGCTTCCAAAGAAATCCGGGTTTTGGCCGGAGTCCCATTCGTGCGAAAACCGGACACTAAGGGTATCTCTGTCGCTCGGATGATCATCCAGCTTAATGTCGAAAGACTGCTGG
>Ga0070741_10011823_pt1 | contig 15976 bp, 17 predicted proteins | sample Coa_R1_4_FD_66440 | JGI IMG/M metagenome (GOLD analysis project Ga0070741, IMG submission 66440) | Surface soil microbial communities from Centralia Pennsylvania, which are recovering from an underground coalmine fire - Coalmine... | ecosystem: Environmental > Terrestrial > Soil > Unclassified ...
CGTCTCGGCCAAGGACCGGGCGACGGGCAAGGAGCAGTCGATGACGATCACCGGCCAGTCGGCCCTCAACCGGGACGAGATCGACCGGATGATGCGCGACGCCGAGGCCCACGCCGAGGAAGACCGCAAGCGCCGGGAGGAGGCCGAGGTCCGCAACAACGCCGACACGCTCGTCTACCAGACCGAGAAGCTCCTCCGGGAGCAGGGCGAGAAGGCCTCACCGGAGGACAAGTCCTCCATCGAGGACGCCCTCAAGGCGGTCAAGGACGCGCTGGCCGGCACCGACGTCGACGCCATCAAGCGGGCCCACGAGGGGCTGATCGCCGCCAGCCAGAACTTCGCCTCCCGCCTCTACCAGCAGGCGGCGTCCCAGGCCCAGGCCAGCAGCGCCGGCGGCGCCGGCGGCCCGGCCGGCGACGGGACGGCGGCCGGTGGTTCGGCCACCGAGGAAGAGGTCGCCGACGCCGAGATCGTCGACGAGGGCAAGGGGGCGTAGCCCATGTCCGACCAGGAAGCGAACGACGGGCTCCCCCCCGAGGAGGAGCCCGTCGTCGAGGGCGAGCTCCTCGACCCCGAACCGCCGGAGGCCGAGGCGACGGCGGCGAGCGAGATCGACCAGCTCCGGGCGGAGCGGGACGAGTATCTCGCCCACCTGCAGCGCACCCAGGCCGAGTTCGACAACTACCGCAAGCGGATGCTGCGGGACCAGACCGCCCATCTCGAGCGGGCTACGGCCAACCTGATCGAGCAGCTCCTGCCCGTCCTCGACTCCTTCGAGCTGGCGCTCAACAGCGCCGGCCCGTCCACCGACGATCCTGGCGTCGAGCGGCTGCGCAAGGGCGTCGAGCTGGTCTACGCCGAACTCGTCGGCGTGTTGGAGAAGGCGGGGTTGGAACGCATCGAGGCTCACGGGAAGCCGTTCAATCCCGAGGAGCACGAGGCGGTCATGCACGTGGAGAACGAAGACGGTGAACCGGGCGTGCGCGACGTCGTGCGCTCCGGCTACAGGCTCAAGGGACGCGTGCTGCGTCCGGCAATGGTGAAGGTGGCAACGTAGACGATGGCTCCTCAGCGGGAGTGGTTCGAGAAGGACTACTACGCCGTGCTCGGGCTCAAGAAGGGAGCGACCGAGAAGGAGATCACCCGCGCCTACCGGAAGCTGGCCAAGCAGCACCACCCCGACGCCAACCCCGGCAACAAAGACGCGGAGGAGAAGTTCAAGGACATCTCCGCCGCCTACGACGTCCTCTCCGACCAGGCCAGGCGCAAGGAGTACGACGAAGTCCGCGACATGGTCGCCTCCGGCGCGGGCAACCCGTTCGCCGGCGCCGGAGCCGGCGGCTTCGGCGGCCCGGGCGGGTTCGGCGACGGCGGCAACATCCGGTTCGAGACCGGCGACATGGGCGGTCTCGGCGACCTGCTGGGCAACATCTTCGGACGGGCCGGGCGCCGCCAGACCAGCCGCCAGCCCGGGGCCGGGCCCCGCCGGGGCGGCGACCTCGAGGCCGAGGTGCACCTGTCATTCGACGACGCCGTGCGGGGCGCCACCATCGCCGTCCAGCTGACCGGCGCCGCGCCCTGCCACACCTGCGGCGGGACGGGCGCCGCCCCCGGCACCATCCCCCGGACCTGTCCCCAGTGCAACGGCGTCGGCACGCTGGCCGTCGACCAGGGCCCGTTCTCCTTCTCCCAGATCTGCCCCCGCTGCGGCGGGAACGGCCGGGTGGTCGAGACGCCCTGCCCGACCTGCCACGGCAGCGGGACCGAGACCCGCACCCGCGACGTCAAGGTCCGGATCCCGGTCGGCGTGGCCGACGGGCAGCGCGTCAGGGTGAAGGGGAAGGGCACCGCCGGCAGCAACGGCGGCCCGCCCGGCGACCTCTACGTCACCGTCCACGTCGCCCCCCATCCCCTGTTCGGGCGGAAGGGCGACGATCTCGTCCTGCGGGTGCCGGTCACGTTCTCGGAGGCCGCCCTCGGCGCCGAGGTCAAGGTGCCGACGCTCGACGGTTCGGTGACCGTCAAGATCCCGCCGGGCACGGCATCGGGGAAGACGCTCCGGGTCCGGGGCCGGGGGATGCCGCGCCCCGGCGGCGGTGCCGGCGACCTGCTGGTCACCGTCGACGTCGTCGTGCCCCGGACGCTGTCCGACGAGCAGCGGCAGGCGGTGGAGGCGCTGGCCGCCACCGAGTCGGCCAATCCACGAGCGCACCTGGGGGTGTGACGGTCATGGCCAAGGACGGAAGCAACCAGTCCCGGTCCGACGAGCGGGCGCTGTACGTGATCTCGGTGGCCGCCGAGTTGGCCGGCGTCCATCCGCAGACGCTGCGCATCTACGAGCGCAAGGGCCTGGTCGAGCCCCAGCGGACGGTGGGCCGGTCGCGGCGCTACTCCGACCGCGACATCCACCGCCTCCAGCGGATCCAGGAGCTGACCAACGAGGGCGTCAGCCTGGCCGGCGTGAAGCGGATCATCGCCCTCGAGGAGGAGCTCGAGGCGGCCCAGGACGAGATCGAGCGGCTCCACGGCGCCATCGCCGAGCTGCGGCGGGAGGCCGACGAGGCGGTGGCCGACGTCCACCGGCAGTACCGCCGGGACCTCGTGCCGTTCAGCAAGGCCGTCATCCGCTTCGGGCCCCGCTGATGGAATTGCGCTCTATCGCCAAAGCGTAATTCTTTCAAATAGGAACGGGCAGTTTCCGCCATTTAGGGTCAAAAGGGTACCCGTCGGGTCCTATTGGCCCTTTGGGTCTTACGCGAATCTCGACTCCTCGGTGCGCTGCCGATCCGGCTCCGCAAGGTGCGGACCGGGTGAACCCACAAAGGAGCGCGCATGGCCCTACGAGACCGCGCCATTGTCTTCCCGAAGCGCCGTTGGCGAGGCGGGAGCCGGCGCATGTGGACGACCTTCGGCCTGGCCAGCCTCGTGGTCGTCGTCGTCGCCGGCGCCGGCGCCTTCGCCGACATCCCCGACGGCAACGTCGTCGAGGCCTGTTACCAGAAGTCGACCGGCCAGCTGCGCATCGTCGACAACTCCGGTTGCTCGGCCGGCGAACGCAAGGTCACGTGGAATGTCCGGGGCCCGCAGGGCCTCCGGGGCGACGCCGGTCCCGCCGGCGCCCGCGGGCCCGCCGGCGAGCGCGGCCCGGCGGGGCTCGCCGGTCCGGCCGGACCGAAGGGCCCGATCGGCCCGGCCGGTCCCCAGGGCGTGCCCGGGGCGACCGGTCCCGCCGGCCCGAAAGGCGCCGACGGCCCGGCCGGCGCCGACGGCCTGCCGGGACAGCGCGGCCCGATGGGCCCCGACGGCCCCGCCGGCCCGCAGGGGCCGGCCGGCAAGGACGGCATGGCCGGCCCGACCGGCCCGACCGGCCCGGTCGGCCCGGTGGGCCCCCGCGGCCCCGCCGGCCCGCCGGGATCCGCCGGTCCGCAGGGACCGCGCGGCGCGGCCGGGATGAGCGGGTTCGAGATCGTCAGCGCCCGGACGCCGGCCGTCGGCTTCAACTCCGACAACACGAAGCGGGCCAGCGCCCTGTGCCCCGACGGCAAGCGCCTGGTGGGCACGGCGGCCTCCGTCGAGGGCGAGAACGGCGGCGACCTGTCCGGCCGGGTGGCGCTCTACGAGATCGTGCCCATCGACGGCCGGGGTGCCCGGGCCACCGCCGCCGAGGGCGGGTCGGGGACGAACCTCCGGTGGGCCGTGGTGGCCTTCGCCTTCTGCGCCTTCGTCGGCTGAACCATCGATGGCCGGTGGGTGACGGCGAAATCACCCACCGCCGAGGGGCCGGCCGTAGTCTTTGTAAGTGGCAACTGACGCTTTGCCGGTACCGGCCAACAAGGGCCGGAAGCTGCCTCCGGAGCTGCTGACCGCCGACGACGTCCGGGCGCTGCTGGCCGCCTGCTCGACGACGGCGCCGACCGGCGTCCGGAACCGGGCCCTCGTCGCCGTCCTCTACCGGGGGGGCCTCCGGCTCGACGAAGCGCTCTCGCTCCTCCCCGGCGACGTCGACGCCGCCCGCGGGGTGGTCCGGGTCGGCGGGGGCGGGCACGGCCGGATGGCCGGCATCGACACCGCCGCCCTCCGGATCGTGGCGGAGTGGCTCGAGGTGCGGGAGGGGCTCGGGCTCGGCGACGACGTCCCGCTGTTCTGCACCCTCTCGGGCGGGCCGGTGCACCCCGCCTACGTGCGCCAGCTGCTTCCCCGCCTGGCGGCCAAGGCCGGCATCGTCAAGCGGGTCCACGCCCAGGGGCTGCGTCACACCCACGCCGCCGAGCTCGCCGCCGAAGGGTTGCCGGCCGAGGTCATCCAGGCCCAGCTGGGCCACGAGAGCCTGGCCAGCACCGACCGCTACCTCAAGCGGATCCCGCCCGTCGACCGCATCGGAGCCCTGCAGCGCCGCCAGTGGTGACGAGGCGGCCGGGGTCGAGGTCGCCACCGGGAAGGGCGTCGGCCTAGTTTCGGGGCCCGATGGACACGATCATCCTGTCGGGCATCCGGGCCCTCGGCGCCCACGGCGTCCTCCCCGAGGAGCAGAGCCGGCCGCAGCCGTTCGAGGTCGACCTCGAGCTGTCGATCGATCTCGGTGCCGCCGGGCGCAGCGACGTCCTGTCCGACACCGTCGACTACGACGGGCTGGCGGCCCGGGTCGTCCAGATCGTGGAGGCGGGCGGGCTGTCGCTGATCGAGACCCTGGCCGGGCGGATCGCGTCGATGTGCCGGGCCGACCCCCGGGTCGGCCGGGTGGTCGTCACGGTGAAGAAGCTGCGGCCGCCGCTGCCCGTCCACATCGACCACGTCGCCGTCCGGATCGAGCGGTAGTGGCGCCGGAGGGCGGCCGGCGGGCCCACCTCGGGCTGGGATCGAACCTCGGCGACCGGAGGGCTCACCTCCAGTTCGGGGTGGACGGGCTGGCCGCCCGGGCCGGCCGGGTCGTGGCCATCTCGCCGGTCTACGAGACCGAACCGGTCGGCGGGCCGCCCCAGCCCGACTACCTCAACGCCGTCGTCGTCGTCGAGACGGACCTCACACCCCGGGAGCTCCTCGGGGTGGCCAAGGCCCTGGAGGCCGAGGCCGGCCGCGAGCCGGCGGCGCCGGAGCGGCGCTGGGGCCCCCGGCCGCTCGACATCGACGTCCTCATGGTGGGGAACGAGCGGGTCGACGAGCCTGACCTCGTCGTGCCGCACCCCCGGATCCACCAGCGGGCCTTCGTGCTGGCGCCGCTGGCCGACGTGGCTCCCGACCTCGTGGTCGCCCCCAACGCCGGTTGGCAGGGAGTGCGGCGCTCGCCCCTAAAATTGCGGTTGCCTGAGTAGTCCGGCACCCGAGAGGGCTGGAACGAAAGGTCGTCGCCGCGTTGGACCTCATCGAGAGCATCGCCGACCTGCGGGGGGCGCTCGACGCCGCCCGGGCGCAGGGCCGGACGGTCGGGTTGGTGCCGACCATGGGCGCCTTCCACGCCGGGCACCGCTCGCTGATGCGGGCCGCCCGGGCGGGCCACGACACGGTCGTGGTGTCGCTGTTCGTGAACCCGCTGCAGTTCGGCCCGGCGGAGGACCTCGACCGCTACCCCCGGGACCTGGGGGGCGATCTGGCCGTGGCCGCCGCCGAGGGCGTCGACATCGTCTTCGCCCCACCGGTGGGGGAGATGTACCCCGGCTGGCCGGCACCGCCCGCCACCACCGTCTCGGTCGCCGGCCTCACCGACGGCCTGTGCGGCAGCGCCCGGCCCGGGCACTTCGACGGGGTGGCGACGGTGGTGACGAAGCTGTTCTCGATCGTCGGCCCGTCCACCGCCTACTTCGGCAGGAAGGACGCCCAGCAGCTGGCGGTGGTGCGGCGCCTGGCCGCCGACCTCTGCCTGCCGGTCGAGATCGTCGGCTGCCCGCTGGTCCGGGAGCCGGACGGGCTGGCCATGTCGAGCCGCAACCGGAACCTCTCGCCGGCCGAACGGGAGGCGGCCTCCGTGATCCACCGGGGCCTGGTCGCCGGGGCGGAGCTCGTCGCCGGCGGCGAGCGCGACGCCGGGAAGCTCCGCCGGGTGGTGGCCAACGTGCTGACGACCGAAGACCTCGTCCGGCTGGAGTACGCCGAGGTCGTGGCGGCCGACACGCTGGCCCCCGTCGAGGTGCTCGAGGGCGAGGTGCTGGTGGCGGTGGCGGCCCGGGTGGGCGCCGTCCGCCTCATCGACAACCTGTCCATCCACGTCGGCGCCGAGGGGGCGGTCGTCGACCTGGGAGTTGGCGTCGCCCCCGACCGGGAGGGCCTGTGCGCCGCACGATGATGAAGTCGAAGATCCACCGGGCGCGGGTGACCGGGGCCGACCTCAACTACGTCGGCTCGATCTCGCTCGATCCGGGGCTCATGGAGCTGGCCGACATCCTCGAGTGGGAGAAGGTGGCCGTCCTCGACATCGACAACGGCGCCCGGTTCGAGACCTACGCCATCGTCGGCGGCCCGGGGGAGGTCACCCTCAACGGCGCCGCCGCCCGCCTGGTGCACCCGGGCGACCGGGTGATCGTCATCACCTACGCCGACTACGAGGACGCCGAGCTGGAGGGGTTCACCCCGATCATCGTCCACGTCGACGACCGGAACCGGCCGGTGCCCGATCCCACGGTGACCGGCCCCGACGGCCCGTTCGACCTGGTCTCCGAACTGAACTGAGCTGGACGTTGACCGACGTCGTGGTCCTCGGCTCGGGCGTGGCCGGCCTGACCGCCGCCCGCACCGCGGCCGAGGCCGGGCTCTCGGTCATGCTGCTGACCAAGGGCGAGCTGGCGGCGTCGGCGACCCGCTACGCCCAGGGCGGGGTGGCGGCGGCGCTGTCGCCGGCCGACTCGCCCGAACTGCACTTCTCCGACACCCTCTCGGCCGGCGGGGGGCTCTGCGATCCGGAGGCGGTGCGGATCCTCGTCGGGGAGGGGCCCGACCGGCTCCGGGAGCTGATGGCGTTGGGGGCCGAGTTCGACCGGGACGGTGACGGATCAGCCGGCGCCGGTCGGCTGGCCTTCGCCCGGGAGGGCGGGCACTCGCTGGCCCGGGTCGTCCACGCCGGCGGCGACGCCACCGGCCACGAGGTGGAGCGGGCACTGCTCGCCGCCACCGCCGGCCACCCCGGGGTGACGGCCCGGGAGGGCTGGCTGGCGCTCTCCATATATACGGAGGCCATATCTCCGGGGGGCCGGCGGGCTGCCGGCGTGGTCGGCGTACCGGCCGGCGGGACGGTGCCGGAGCTCGTGCGGGCCGGGCACGTCGTCCTGGCCTGCGGCGGCGCCGGGCAGCTCTACTCGGTGACCACGAACCCGGCGCTGTCCACCGGCGACGGCGTGGCCATGGCCCTGGCCGCCGGAGCGGCGGTGGCCGACGTGGAGTTCATGCAGTTCCACCCCACGGCGCTGCACCACCCGGTCATGCCCCGGCCCCTGCTGTCGGAGGCCCTCCGGGGCGAGGGGGCGCTGCTCCGGGACGATCGGGGAATGGCCTTCATGGCCGCCGAGCACCCCCTCGCCGACCTCGCCCCCCGGGACGTCGTCTCCCGGGCCATCGCCCGCCGCCTCGTCGACCGGGGGCTCGACCACCTCTGGCTCGACGCCACGTCGATCGACGACTTCCCCCGGCGCTTCCCCACGATCTGGGAGCACTGCCGGGCCGCGGGGCTGGACCCGACCCGGGAGTGGCTGCCGGTAGCGCCGGCCGCCCACTACCTCTGCGGTGGGGTGGTGACCGACGTCGACGGCGCCGCCTCCCTCCCCGGCCTGTGGGCCTGCGGCGAGGTGGCCTGCACCGGCGTCCACGGCGCCAACCGGCTGGCGTCCAACTCGCTGCTGGAGGGCCTCGTCTTCGGCCACCGGGTGGCGGCGGCGATCGCCGGCGGGCGGACGGGTCCCGAACCGACCGGCGCCCTGCGGGCCGTCCCCCTCGACGACATTTCCCTGAACCGGCGTCCGTCACCGGGCGATCACCGCGGTGAGCACCGCCAGTTCGGCGGCGTGGCGGGGCTGCGGGAGCGGCTGCAGCGGGACATGACGACCTTCGCCGGCGTCCTCCGGGACGGGCCGGGCCTCGAGCGGGCGGCGGCCGCGGTCTCTGCCGTCGAGGCCGGCCTCGCCGCCGCCGGTCCGCCGGCCGGGCGGGACGTCGCCGAGCTCGCCGCCCTCGTCACGGTCGGACGGGCGGTCGTGACGGCCGCCACGGAGCGCCACGAGTCCCGGGGCTGCCATCACCGGCTCGACTTCCCCGATCCCCGCCAGCCCCTGGAGCGGATCGTCCACTTCGGCCCCGGCCGCCGGGTCCGGGTGTCGGCCGCCACCGCCGTGTCGGAGCGGGAACGATGATCGGCCGGGCCGCCGCCCCGATCCAACCGGCGTTCGTTTACCGCTGGGGAGCGGAAATGGAACGCCGGTTGGGTGGCCGGGCGGCGGGCGGGGGCGGCGGCAGGACGTGGGCCGGGTGAACGGCGGGTTCGACCCGCCCGTCACGGCCGTCCGGGAGGCGGTCGCCCGGGCGCTGGCCGAGGACCTCGGCGTGCTCGGGGACCTCACGTCGACCGCCCTCGTCCCGGCCGGCGTCGCCGGCACCGGACACTTCGTCGCCCGGGTGGCCGGCTTCCTGGCCGGCACCGCCGCCGCCACCGAGGTCTTCGCCCAGCTCGACCCGGCGGTGACTGTGACCTGGGCGGCGCAGGACGGCGACGCGCTCCGGGCCGGGCAGCGCATCGGCACCGTCGCCGGCCCGCTCCGCTCGCTCCTCACCGGGGAACGGTCGGCGCTCAACTTCCTCGGCCACCTGTCCGGGATCGCCACCCTCACCCGGGCCCACGTCGACGCCGCCGGCCCCGACAGCCGCTGCCGCATCCGCGACACCCGCAAGACGACCCCCGGCCTCCGGGCCCTGGAGAAGGCCGCCGTCCGGGCCGGCGGCGGCGCCAACCACCGGGGCAACCTGTCCGACGCCGTCCTCATCAAAGACAACCACCTCCGGCACTGCACGATCAAAGAAGCCCTCGACCGGGCCCGCCGCCGCTGGCCCGGGGTCACCGTCGAGGTGGAGTGCGACACCCTCGACCAGGTGGCGGAGGCCAAGGCGGCCGGCGCCGACCTCGTGCTCGTCGACAACATGGCTCCCCAGGACGTCGCCCGGGCCGTGGGCATCGCCGGCGGCGCCTTCCCCATCGAGGTGTCGGGCCGGGTCACGCTCGACACCGTCGCCGCCTACGCCGCCGCCGGCGCCGACCTCATCTCCGTCGGGGCCCTCACCCACTCGGCGCCCGTCCTCGACATCGCCCTCGACCTGGAATAGGAACGCAGACACCTTCATGCTGCTCGCCATCGACGTCGGCAACACCCAGACCGTGATCGGCCTCTTCGGCCCCGAAGGCGCCGGCACTGCCGGCACCGACGGCAAGGACGGCGACCTGATCGACCATTGGCGCATCGTCACCGTGGCCGAGCGGACCTCCGACGAGCTCGCCCTTCTCCTCCGGCAGTTCATCGGCTGGCACGGCGTCACGCCGTCGGAGCAGATCACCGGCATCGCCATCTCGTCGGTGGTGCCGAGCGTCACCGCCGCCCTGCGCCAGATGTCGGAGCGCCACTTCGGGGTGACGCCGTGCGTGATCGAGCCCGGCGTCCGCACCGGCATGCCGATCCTCTACGAGAACCCCAAGGAGGTGGGGGCCGACCGCATCGCCAACGCCGTGGCCGCCTACGACCTCTACGGCGGGCCGAGCATCGTGGTCGACTTCGGCACCGCCACCACCCTCGACGCCGTCAGCGCCAAGGGCGAGTATCTCGGCGGCGCCATCATCCCCGGCATCGAGGTCTCGATGGACGCCCTCTTCGGCCGGGCCGCCGGCCTCCGCAAGGTCGAGCTCCTCCCGCCCCGCAACGTCATCGGCAAGTCGACGGTGGAGTCGATCCAGTCCGGCGCCATCCACGGCTTCACCGGCCAGGTCGACCACCTCGTGCGGTGTTTCGTCCACGAACTCGGCGACGCCACCGTCGTGGCCACCGGCGGGCTGGCCTCGCTCATCGCCCCGCTGTCGACCACCATCCAGCACCAGGAGCCGTGGCTGACGCTCTACGGTTTGCGGATCGTCTACGAGCGGAACCGCTGATGAGCGAACACGAGACGCCGGCCCCCGAGGACGAGTACGCCCGCCGCGTGGCCGGGGTCGAGGCGATCCGGGCCGCCGGCGGCGAGCCCTACCCGGTCCGCTTCGACCGGGACCGGACGGCGGCCTCGCTCCACGAGGAATATGGCGGGCTCGAGCCGGGCACCGAGACCGGCGTCGCCGTCCGGGTCGCCGGCCGGATCATGCTGCTGCGGGACCAGGGCAAGCTGGCCTTCGCCACGCTGCGGGACGGCACGGCGACCATCCAGCTCTTCGTCTCCCTCGCCGTCGTCGGGGAGAACGTCTTCAAGGCCTTCGTCGGCCTCGACCTCGGCGACTGGGTCGGCGTCGAGGGCGAGGTCATGACCACCCGCCGGGGCGAGCTGTCGGTCAAGGTCCGCACCTTCACCCTGCTGTCGAAGAGCCTCCGGCCGCTGCCCGACAAGTGGCACGGCCTCTCCGACGTCGACACCCGCTTCCGCCGCCGCTACGTCGACCTCATCGTCAACGACGAGGCCCGCCGCGTCTTTTCGGTCCGCTTCGCCGCCATCAGCGCCATCCGGCGGTTCCTCGACTCGCAGGCCTTCGTCGAGGTGGAGACGCCCGTCCTCCACCCGATCCCCGGTGGGGCGGCGGCCAAGCCGTTCATCACCCACCACAACGCCCTCGACATGGACCTCTACCTGCGGATCGCCCCCGAGCTGTACCTCAAGCGGCTGATCGTGGCCGGGTTCGAGCGGGTCTACGAGCTCGGCCGGGTGTTCCGCAACGAGGGGCTCTCCACCCGGCACAACCCCGAGTTCACGATGCTCGAGGCCTACCAGGCCTACGCCGACTACACCGACATGATGCGCCTCACCGAGGAGCTGGTGGCCCACGCCGCCCGGGAGGCCACCGGCTCGACGGTGGTCTCCGTCGACGGGCAGGGCCTCGACCTCGCCCCGCCGTGGCCCCGGCGCACCCTCCGGGAGCTGATCCGGGACCACGCCGGCGTCGACGTCCACCCGGTGATGGCCCCGACCGAGCTCCAGGAGATCTGCGACACCCTCGGCGTGCCCTACGACCCGACGTGGGGGCCGGGCAAGCTCGTCCTCGAGATCTACGAGAAGACCACGGAGCACGCCATCTCCGGCCCGACGTTCGTGCTCGACTATCCCCGGGAGGTGTCGCCGCTGGCCCGGCCCCACCGCGACGACCCGCTGCTGGTGGAGCGGTTCGAGGTCATCGTCGCCGGGCGGGAGCTGGCCAACGCCTTCTCGGAGCTCAACGACCCCGTCGACCAGCGCCACCGGTTCGAGGACCAGGCGGCCCTGGCCGCGGCCGGCGACGAGGAGGCCCAGCCGGTCGACGACGACTACGTCCTGGCCCTGGAGTACGGCCTGCCGCCGTGCGGCGGTCTCGGCATCGGGATCGACCGCCTGGCCATGCTGCTGGCCGGCGTGTCGTCGATCCGGGAGGTCATTCTCTTCCCGCACCTCCGCCCCCAGGCGTAACGCCGGCGCTTACGGAGCGTCATAACAGGGAAACGCTGCGTTCACATCGGTGTACCGGCCGGTAACATCGGTGGAGGAGGAAGAGAGTTGGCCACGGTCCAGGCCGGCGACGGCACGACCATCTACTACGAGGCGTGGGGGCGGGGGGAACCCCTCCTGTTCCTCTCCGGCCTGGCCACCGACCTGCGCATCTGGGCCTGCCAGCGGCTCGTGTTCGGCCGGCGCTTCCGCTGCATCGCCGTCGACAACCGGGGCTCGGGCCGCTCCGCCAAGCCCGAGGGGCCCTACACCCTGGGGCAGATGGCGTCCGACGCCATCGCCGTCCTCGACGCCGAGGGTGTCGGACGGGCCCACGTCGTCGGCCACTCCATGGGCAGCTACGTCGCCCAGGTGCTGGCCGTGGACCACCCCGACCGGGTGCGGACGCTCACGCTGGCCGGCACCGCCTGCCGCCACCAGCCGTGGCGGCTGGAGCTGCTCGGCCGCTGGCAGGAGACGGCCCGCACCCATGGCGTGCACGCCTGGGCCCGGCGGGCCTTCCCCTGGCTGCTCGGCCCCCGCACCGCCTGGACGTTCGGCCTGTTCATCAACCTCCTGTGGCCGATCATCCTCCAGCAGCCGGCCCACGCCTTCGACGCCCAGATCGCGGCGCTCATCGGCGCCCCCGAGGACGCCCCGGACCGCCTCGCCGGCGTCGAGGTCCCGACGTTGGTCGTCTGCGGGTCCCGAGACACGCTGACCACCCCGGCCGACGCCGCCGAGGTGGCGTCGCTGGTCCCGGGCGCCCGGGCCGTGACGCTGCGGGGCGCCGGCCACGGCGTGATGCTCGAGGCCGCCGCCGACTTCAACAACGCCGTCCTGGAGTTCCTGGCCGAGGTCCAGCGGGAGCTCACGACCGCCACCGGCTGAGTCGATTTTCGAGAAACCTGCCCTCAGGGGGCGGTTTCTCGAGAAGCGGCGTCCATCCGACGATGCTCGGCCGGGGTCGGTACGGTCAGGCGCATGGAACCCGTCCTCCTCAGTGAGACCGCGGAAGGCGTCCGGACGATCACGCTCAACCGGCCCGCGGCCCGCAACGCCCTGTCGTCGGAGCTGATCGACCGGCTGGTCGAAGCCCTCCACGCCGCCGAGGACGATCCCGACGTGCGGGCCGTCATCCTCACCGGCGCCGATCCCGCCTTCTGCGCCGGACTCGACCTGCGCGAAGCGGGCGCCTCGGGGCTGCCGGCGGGCGCGGTGCTCGACCCGAAGAACTCGCCCTGGTGGGTCCTGCACGCCATGGACACCCCGGTCATCGGCGCCGTCAACGGCCCGGCCATCACCGGCGGGCTCGAACTGGTCCTCCAGTGCGCCTTCCTCGTCGCCTCGGAACGGGCGGTGTTCGGCGACACCCACGCCCGGGTCGGCGTCCACCCCGGGGGCGGGCTGACCGGGCTGCTGCCCCAGGCGGTCGGGCTGCGCCGGGCCCGGGAGATGAGCCTGACCGGGAACTTCATCGACGCCGCCGAGGCCCACCGGCTCGGGCTCGTCAACCACGTCGTCCCCCACGAGGGGCTGCTGCCGACCGCCCGGCGCCTGGCGGCCGACGTCGCCGGGGGCGACCCCCGCACCAGCGCCGCCCTCAACGCCAGCTACCGCGACGTCGCCGCCCTGCCCCTCGGCGAGGGCCTGGCGCTGGAGCGGGAACGGTTCCGGACCTGGGAGTACGACCCGGCGTCCATCGAGGCCCGCCGGAGGGCCGTCACTGAGCGCGGCAAGCAGCAGCTCTGATCAGCTGGCCCGGGCGCCGGGGCTGACCGGCGTGACCCGCCGCGACCGGTCGATGATCGACCGGCAGAGCCGGTTGAGGGCGGCCGAGACGCCCTCGTCGACCTTGGCCTCGGCCAGCGACCGGGCCGCCTGGGCGGCGTGCTCCTCGGCCACGGCCAGGGCGTTGGCCACGGCGCCGTCGGCGCAGGTCAGCGCCCGGCCCTGGGCCACCCCGTCCGGATCCAGCGGCCGGCCGAGCAGCGTCCGCAGCTCCGGCGACGACCGCAGGGCGTAGATCACCGGGAGGGTGTAGATCCCCTCCGCCAGGTCGAGGCCCGAGGGCTTGCCCAGCTCCTCCTCACTGGCCGTGAGGTCGAGGACGTCGTCGATGATCTGGAAGACCATGCCGACGTGGCGGCCGAAGGCGGTGAGCGCCTCGATCGCCGGCCGGTCGAGCCCGCCGACGATGGCTCCGATCCGGCAGGCCGAGGCCATGAGCGACGCCGTCTTGCCGTCGATCGAGCCGAAGTAGGCGTCCTCGTCGCGGTTGACGTCGTAGAGCCGCTGCAGCTCCAGCACCTGGCCCTGACAGAGTTCGCCGATCGTGGCGGCCAGGATCCCCGCCACCTCGACGCCGAGCGAGGCGGCCAGCGCCGACGCCCGGGCCAGGAGGAAGTCGCCGGCCAGGATGGCCACGATGTTCGACCACCGGTGGTTGACGCTCTCCACGCCCCGGCGGGTCGACGCCTCGTCGATGACGTCGTCGTGGTACAGCGACCCGAGGTGGACGAGCTCCACGGCCACCGCCCCGGTCACGACGTCGTCGGTGACCGGGCCGTCGGCGCCGGCGGCGTAGCCGGCGCACAGCGCCAGCGCCGGCCGGATGCGCTTGCCCCCCGCCCCGATGAGGTGGGAGGCGACGTCGGTCAGGAAGGGGTCGCCGGTGCGCACCGCGTCCCGGAGGGCTTCCTCGACCCGGACCAGATCGTCGGCCAGCCAGGGGAGCCCCTCGACCACGGTCATGGTCGGACACGGTAGGCCGGGCGACGAAGGGGAACAAACTGCCGGTCTCGAACGTCAATTGTTGAACGCGTTCGCCGACCGGCCGACAGAATCGCCACCGGCCTGGCGTGCACGGCTCACGCGAGCGGTACGCTCGCAGGACGGCGGTAAAATCAGAGGTCAACCAGCGTCCGGCCAGGTCCCGAATACGAGAAACCGGAGGGACGCCGACAGCCGAGCCCCGCACCCCCGGGGCCCGGTGGATCAGGCAGGAGGCAGGCACGTGTTCGAGCGCTTCACCGATCGAGCCAGGAGGGTCGTCGTCCTCGCCCAGGAGGAGGCCCGCCTGCTCAACCACAACTACATCGGGACGGAGCACATCCTCCTCGGGTTGATCCACGAAGGCGAGGGGGTCGCGGCCAAGGCGCTCGAGTCCCTCGGGATCTCGCTCGAGGCGGTCCGGGCCCAGGTGGAGGAGATCATCGGCCAGGGCGGCTCGTCGCCGTCGGGCCACATTCCCTTCACGCCTCGGGCCAAGAAGGTGCTCGAGCTCTCCCTCCGTGAGGCCCTCCAGCTCGGCCACAACTACATCGGCACCGAGCACATCCTCCTCGGGCTCATCCGGGAGGGCGAGGGCGTCGCCGCCCAGGTGCTGGTGAAGCTGGGCGCCGACCTGTCCCGGGTCCGCCAGCAGGTCATCCAGCTGCTCTCGGGCTACGCCGGCCAGAAGGAGCCCTCGACGGCCGGCACGGCCGCCGAGGCCGCCCCCACCGGCTCGCTCGTCCTCGACCAGTTCGGCCGCAACCTGGCCCAGCTGGCCCGGGAGAAGAAGCTCGACCCGGTCATCGGGCGCGACAAGGAGATCGAGCGGGTGATGCAGGTCCTCAGTCGGAGGACCAAGAACAACCCCGTCCTCATCGGCGAGCCCGGCGTCGGCAAGACGGCCATCGTCGAGGGCCTGGCCCAGAAGATCGTCTCCGGCGAGGTGCCCGAGACGCTGCGGGGCAAGCAGCTCTACACCCTCGACCTCGGCGCCCTGGTCGCCGGGTCCCGTTACCGGGGCGACTTCGAGGAGCGCCTGAAGAAGGTGCTGAAGGAGATCCGCACCCGGGGCGACATCATCCTCTTCATCGACGAGCTCCACACCCTGGTGGGTGCCGGCGCCGCCGAGGGCGCCATCGACGCCGCCTCCATCCTCAAGCCGATGCTGGCCCGGGGCGAGCTGCAGACGATCGGCGCCACCACGCTCGACGAGTACCGCAAGCACCTGGAGAAGGACGCCGCCCTCGAGCGCCGCTTCCAGCCGATCAAGGTCGACGAGCCGACCGTGGCCCACACGATCGAGATCCTCAAGGGCCTGCGGGACCGCTACGAGAGCCACCACCGGGTCACGATCACCGACCAGGCCCTCGTCGCCGCGGCCAACCTCGCCGACCGCTACATCTCCGACCGTCACCTGCCCGACAAGGCCATCGACCTCATCGACGAGGCCGGCTCCCGTCTCCGCATCCGCCGGATGCGCACCCCGGGCGACTACCGCGAGCTCGAGGACGAGATCGCCAACGTCCGCCGGGAGAAGGAAGCGGCCATCGAGGGCCAGCAGTTCGAGAAGGCGGCCAAGCTC
>Ga0070741_10011824_pt1 | contig 15975 bp, 12 predicted proteins | sample Coa_R1_4_FD_66440 | JGI IMG/M metagenome (GOLD analysis project Ga0070741, IMG submission 66440) | Surface soil microbial communities from Centralia Pennsylvania, which are recovering from an underground coalmine fire - Coalmine... | ecosystem: Environmental > Terrestrial > Soil > Unclassified ...
TTGCCCGTGCAGTCGAAGACGACCGTGGGCAGGTCACCCCCGAGCAGCTTGTGGAGCTGCGACAGGGGATCCCCTTTGGCATCAATTCGATGCTTAATCCCCAAAGTCTCGCAGCAGAAATCCAGCCTCTGCTCGTTGACATCCATGACAATGACTTCCACCTCCGGTTGACGCACGAATTGCGCGACCGAAAGGCCTATGGGTCCAACACCGATTACAAGCACGGTGTCCCCGCTCTCAGGAGAAGCTCGCCGCACGGCGTGAGCGCCGATGCTCAGCGGCTCGACGAGCGCCAGTTGGTCGAGTGAAAGTCTTTCGGACTTGTGCAATTTCTTGACAGGTACGACAACCTGTTCGCGCATCCCGCCGTCAATGTGGACTCCAAACACCTGGAGGTTAAGGCAGCAATTGGTCTTGCCTCTACGGCAGGGGAGGCAAGACCCGCAATTAAAGTAAGGCTCCAGAGCGCAGTGATCCCCCGCAGCCAGTCCCTTTTCGTTCTTGCCGACGGCGAGGACCTCGACGCCCAATTCATGGCCCAGAATTCTCGGGTAGCTGAAATACGGCTGGCTCCCCTCGAAGGCATGAAGGTCCGTCCCGCAAATGCCGGTGCGCCTTACCCGTACAATCGCTGTTCCGGCTTGGGGGCCATCGGGAGTTTCCGTTTCAATCATTCGGAGCTCGCCAGGCTTCTCAAGAACCACGGCTCTCATGCGACAGCTCCTTCCTCGTTATTTTCCGGCCTTCCGCTCGGCCACGTCTTGTTCAGGATGGGTTTCAGGATTTCCCGAACCTCGGCCAAAAGCTCCTGGTCTGGAGGAGATTCAATCCACTTCGCGTTTTTTTTCAGGTTTTTCGGACTTGCCGTTCCCACCAGGGTGGTGTCAATCTTCGGATTCGCCACCGCGAATTGGAGCGCCAGTTGGGAAATATCCACGCCCCGCGAGCGACAATAAGCGGCCGCCTTCGCGCAGGCAACCTTGATTTCCTCGGGAGCCGGATGCCAGGCCGGCGCACCCCGCTCGGTCAGTAATCCCATGGAGAGCGGCGAAGCGTTGATAATTCCCACTTCCTTTTCTTCGAGGTAAGGGATCAGTCCCTCGAGCGACGTATCATTCAATGAGTAATGACAGTACGAGAGAATGGTATCCACCGGCGTCCGGTCCAGGACATAGCGGAATATCTTGAGGGGCAGGCCTGTGATGCCAATGAAGCGAGCTTTTCCCTGCTCAATCACCCTGCGGAGCGCGGGAATGGTTTCGCCCACCACCTGGTCCAGAGAGCCGAATTCGATGTCGTGACATTGAATCAGATCGATGTAGTCGACCTTGAGCCGGCGGAGACTTTCGTCGACGCTGGCCGTCACCCGCTTGGCAGAGAAATCAAACTCCGCCTCGCCATACCGTCCAACCTTGGTGGCCACATAGAAATCGTCGCGTGGTATTTCCTTGAGCGCCTTGCCCAGAACCGTCTCCGCCCGAGTCATCCCGTAGTAAGGGGAGCAATCGATGAAGTTGATGCCAAGGTCAATAGCTGTAAAAACGGTGCGGATTGCTTCGCGCTCGTCGACTTCCCTGAAGACCCCGCCCAGAGATGACCCTCCAAAACTCAACCTTGAAACCTTGAGCTCTGTTTTTCCCAGAATACTGTATTCCACGTGAACCCTCCTCAGGAGCCTGTTGTATGTTAGCAGCCTTTGGGGCGTCGACGCCAAGGTTGCGCGAAATCCGAAGGCCCTTAATTTTGCTAAAAGGGTACCGAAGAGCCTTCCGGCCATCGTGCCTGACCATCGTTTTACTATCAAAGTGACCGGACAAGCAGGCACCAGAAGCCACGATAGTCCCCGGCGTGGACTTTTCGCAGCTATTCACTCCAGCCTCGTTTTGACAAAAATAAGTCCATATCTCATTGAAAAATAAAGGCTTGACTCAATTTCTCCACAGGATTACTATATACGCGACTGGAAAAGCCGGACAGCCCGCGATGTTCAGGTTGAGTAAACGCACAGCCTATGCCCAGATCGCAGCTAAGCATCTGGCTTCAGACCGAGGCCGCCCGTGGAGCACTAACAACGTCCGGGAGACCCAGGGCTTGCGCACCGAGCCGCTTGCCAGGAGGTTTCTGAGGCTGGTGCGGAGCGGGTTACATACTTCACAACATGGCACCAACGGCGGCTATATCTTGGCGCAGCACCCCATGTGCGTCACCACCCGGGGCGAGTGTGCCCAGGCGTCAAAATGTCCGGCTTGGGAACCGATCCGCATGATCAATAAAACCATTGAGCAGGCCCTCGGGATGCTCATGATTCCGCGCTTGAGCGAGGAGTCTCCACACCTCGTTCACTCGGGAGGGTTGACGCAATGAAGCTCCCAATTTACATGGATAATCATGCCACAACGCGCGTCGACCCCAGGGTCGTTGAGGCCATGCTTCCTTACCTCACCGAGAAGTTCGGCAACGCGGCCAGTCGCAATCACAGTTTCGGCTGGGACGCCGAACAGGCCGTCGAGGCGGCTCGCAGGCAAGTAGCCCGGGTTATCAACGCTTCGCCCAAGGAGATCATCTTTACTTCCGGCGCCACCGAATCTGACAACTTGGCGATCAAAGGCGTGGCCTGGATGAATCGCGAAAAGGGTAACCACATCATTACCTTGCCGACGGAACACAAGGCCGTGCTCGACAGCTCAAAGCGCCTGGAGAAAGAAGGGTTCAAAATCACATATCTGCCGGTGCAGAAAGATGGCTTGCTTTCGCTGGACGACCTTCGGGCCGCCCTCACCGACCAGACAATTCTCGTGACCGTGATGGCGGCCAACAACGAAATCGGGGTTTTACAGCCGCTCGAGGAGATCGGCAGGCTCTGCCGCGAGCGCGGCGTGCTCTTTCACACCGACGCGGTGCAGGCTTATGGCAAGGTGCCGCTGGACGTGGAGGCCATGAACATCGATCTGATGTCGATATCGGCCCACAAGATTTACGGCCCCAAGGGAACAGGCGCGCTTTACGTTCGGCGCAAGAACCCTTGCGCGCAGTTGACGCCGATGATCGATGGCGGTGGACACGAGCGCGGCATGCGTTCCGGGACCTTGAATGTTCCAGGGATTGTGGGACTCGGCAAGGCGGCTGAACTCTGCGCGGAGCAGATGCCGGAAGAATCCAAGCGCATGGCGGCTCTCCGGGACCGGCTGAAAGACGGAATCCTTGCACAGCTCGATGGGGTTTACGTCAACGGAAGCATGGAGCACCGCCTCCCCAATAATCTGAATCTCAGCTTCGCTTACGTGGAGGGAGAAGCGCTGCTGATGGGAATGAACGACGTGGCCGTATCGTCCGGCTCGGCCTGCACTTCGGCCACCCCCGAGCCCTCCTACGTGTTGAAGGCTCTGGGCGTGGGAGACGAGCTTGCCCACGCGTCCATTCGCTTCGGCCTCGGCCGCTTCAACACCGAGGAAGAGGTGGACTACGTCATCAAGCGGGTGGTGGAGACGGTCAACCGCCTGCGCGAGCTCTCGACCTTTGACGCGACAGCGAATGAGAGCGCCGAGTTCAAGAATACTTCCGCGGCGAAGGATTGAGTGCGCTGATGGGGTGTCCGCCCCGACTCCCAAACGTAGCATCGGACATGTAAATCAGACTTGCTGTACCTAGGCCAGGGCGGCAGAATGGTCTCATTGAGGTGGCCATGGAGATGTTTTGGCGTGGAGCAGTGGCTCGAGTCCGCCCTGGGGCGCTTCCATCGCGGCCTTTCCCTGGTCTTGCTTGTGCTCGCCGCGGTATTGCTTGTGGCGGAGATGGCCCGCCATCACCGCCCCCGAGAGGTGTGGGTGCTGGGTGGATTCCTGATGCTGCTGGGCGCCGTGGGCAGCCGATTCCTTTCGGCATTTAGAAGCTCTCAGCCTATGGGTTCTTGACGCTGGAACGTGGCCACTGCCAGCGAATTGCTGATTGTGGGCGCTTGTGGGTGAGCAGGACCTCACCGTTGCGCCTTGTGGCGCGCATGACTGCGCCAACCTCCGGGGGTGCTCCGCTTCGCTGCCCCGATTCTTGGGTTCGCTACCCCTTTATTGCGGTTCGCTCGCTCCTAATCCGGTTCGTTTAGGGGGAACGAACCGAGGACTGCCCTTTGTTTTCAACAACTCGCCCGCTTCGTCTTTGTAAAAACGATCCCTTATCCCGTCCCAATGTCCCATCCGTCCTGGAGTAACGGCAGCGCTCTTCTGCCGGGGGTTCGAAAAAAAACAAACACCCACGGCCTACCAACCATGCCGTGGCCACCCGCTTCTGTTCGTTACACATATAGGCTATGTTATAGTTTATAGTAGACTAGGGGGCTTGTCAATGAATATCTTCGCGGGATGGCGCCGCCCGTGGCAGGAAATGTAGCGCAACATCCGCCCTCCGATGTTGCGGCGTTTCGAGCTGGTTCATCGGGGCTGCCTTCTTCGCACACATGCCAAACGACGGGCATGTATGCGCCACCCGCGCAGAGTCAAGTGAAGGCGTACAGGAGGACTAATCCTATGGCAAGGCACCCCGCTGCGCATACTCTCACTATCATCCGCGCGAACGCGTCGTTCACATCAATGCTGGGAGAGGATTGCTTTACCCAACCGAGCATGCCTGAAGGTTTGACCAGGGCCCAAAACGATACCCCAACAAGGAACAACGGACCCATCAGGTGGGGCAATGATGAAAGCTTCGGCTGGGGAAGCGTGGAAGAGATGATGTGGCGCTTGAGGAGAGCCACGACGACAACGCTGTTCAATGCAACGCCTGACCCGAGGTACATTCCTGCGCAGCCAACCACCATCGCCGATTTCGGCTTTGCTCTCGGATCTGGTGCAGGCCGCAGCCCAGCGAAGATCCCCCTCATGTTGCCCATCCTCAGGATGGAAATCCCTTGGAAAATAAAGAAACATCCCATTAAACCGGCATAGGCCAACAAGAAACTTGCCACGGGAACCTCCTCCTCATGCCGTGGTTACCACAAATCCATGCAGACCGTATCCGTCGAGGCAAGAGAACCACCCGGAACTCCTATCGTCCAGCCTCCGGCCGCTCCAGTCAGGTTGATCATTCCTCCATACCCAAATCCCACGGGTGAGTTAATGCCGCCGGAAACCGATCCCCCAGCGAGTACTCGATTCACGCCACTTGGAGTGGCCGGCACATCCTTCCACAAGTGCGCGTCGGTTATTGGGCCTCCAGCAACAGTATGCCCAGCCGCCACCCCGACTCCGAGCGACCCGCACAGGGTGTGGGTGGCTGGATTGAACGCGAACCCACCTGCGGGGCCGGCTCCAACAGCCCCTGTTATGCCTACCACCGGGATAATCCAACTTACAGCCCAGGGCCGATACAAAAGCCACTTAAGGACTTGAAGAATCCGATTGGTACTTCCTTGGTTAAGCGTTACCTGGACGCCTCCCATGATACAGACGACTTGGCCGGTCGTCGGGTCCAAACCGCAGTCGATGGTTACGGGTCCTTGGTTACTGGCGTTCCCCGGCATTCCTCCGCCCGGCGCCCCTCCGCCGCCGGGAATACCACCACCCCCACCTCCTCCCGCAGGCGGAACTGGCGGGAACGGTATCCCCGAAGTTCCGCATGGAAGCATGAAGTATTGGCACAGGGGAGACGAGCCGCACTCGGCGTGGCTAATCGCGTACGTGATGTCGCTGCACGAGCTTGGAACTCCCGTCTCCAGCCCCAGCGGGTCGGTGAGGGTGGTGGGGTTATTGAGCACATAGGCGTAGCGGTTGAGGGACTGGGGATTCAGGATGTCCCCTGCCACCGGGTCGGGCGTCAGCCAGCGGCCTACAACCTCGACTCTCGCCGCCCCCCTCATGGATGCGCCCGCTCGCCCGCTGATATCACCGCAGCCAGTGGAACGGGTACTTCCCTGTCCAACGATAGTAGGCAACGAACCTCAGAATGGAAATAACGATCATAACCACAATCCAAAGGGTGGCCACGAGGAGGGCTGGCCACATTCTATTAAACACCTTCAGCAAGGCGAACCCGATGATCCCGACGACCGGCACGTACAAAAGAAGGAGCACAGTTAAGATTCTTCCAGTTTTCCGATACTCAATTTCTTGTGGATTCATGTTAGCCCGGCCCTCCACCCCTACAATCACATGTTTCAAGAACTGGCGTTTGGCTCGCGTGAGCACGAACTACGAGAACCCTAGCCCGGACCACAACCAGTCTTTGTGGTGGCAGTTTTAGTAGTTACCTTCGACAGCGACACGGCGGGGGTGGCCGCACTCACATAGGGCACCGGCGGCCCAAACGAGAACTGCCAGATGCCGTTGCCAAAAGAAAGCTGCCCCGAAAACTTCACTGGCCCTGCACCGACGTTAAGAGACAGAGTCGTGAAAGGCCCCGCCAACTGCTGAACTGAGCGGGCGTTCGTTACAAACACGTTTGGGCCTGCCCCCCGCGTACGGTCCCCAACTTAGAGGCTGGCCAGCTTGCTGGGGCACTCCCGCATTAAGAAAGGTCGCGTAAGCAGCGGCACCGCCACCGGCGAAAGCGCCCGCCGATGGTCCGGTCTCCGTATCATAGAAGAGACCGGCACCCACAGAACCTGTCGCCGTCCCGCCGAAGAATCCTGCCCCTAAGTCGCCGTTGCCGCCGTAGCTGACCCCAACGCCGAGCCCTCTGTCTCCGCATGGCTGAGGCTGCTGTTTCGGTGCGGGCGGCTCTGCTGGTGGCGTGCTGCCTCCGGGTGGACGGGGAGACCACCAAGCCGCGCTGGTGCCGGAGGTCTGGCAAACGCCGAAGAAGCCGCAACCAAATTCTACGAAGAAGGGATTAACCCACGGGGGACAGGGTCCTGCATCCGCGTGGAACACATAGTTGCCGTTCGCGTCTGTATATGAGCAATCGTAGGCCGAGCAAAGCCCCAGGGGATCGGTAAGGATGGTGGGGTTATTCAAGACATAAGCATAACGATTTAAGGATTGCGGATTTGAAATGTCCCCCGCCACCGGGTCCGGCGCCAGCCAGCGGCCTATAAGCCTCAAAGTTCCCCCCGCTTGATACATGCGTCGGCCGGCGATCATTGCGGTCCCTTCGAGGGGCCCGGCGGTGGCACGATGTGCAAAATTCCTCCGTCATCACCGAGGTCCCTCTCCAACCTTGGGAAGAAAAAACCCCGCACGGCACCTGCGACAGCACCCGCCGCAAGGCCAGCAGGGGCGAGGGCGATGATTGTCGCAAATAACAGGGCGTTACCTTCTAACCCCGCCAGTCGGAGCATCAGAAACGCCAGGAGAGCGCCGCAGAGCCCTATTGGAGCGCCCTGGAGCCTGCTGATCCTCGGAAAACGGAGCGGCTCCTTACACCACGGGCACGGGAACGTGCCTTGGCGTATGAACCCCTTTGGAACTTCGCGCGCGCAGACAGGGCACCTCGCTTTTCGCATACGCTAAAACACCTTAAGGCGGTGCCGCCTCGGAACGAGTTCGGCCCTTAGTGGCTATTCCAGATTCCAGACGCCACTTGCCCGGCCGCGTTACACCAACTCGTGGCCGCGCCGGGGGGAGAACTGAAACCTTGCACGAAGTCCCCTGCGCACGCCCACGTTGCAGGGTGGCTTGCTGCGAACACCCCAAGACCAGCATAGGCGGAGGGGACGTACATGACGGCGGCAGCCGCCGCTGCCGACGCCCCGTACCAACTGACCGGAGCCCACGGGCTAGCCACGGCCGCAGCCTGGTTTCCGGCCTGCTTAAGCACGGCCAGCCCCCACGCTTCACCCAAGTAATAAGTGTCGTTCGGACCTAAGTACCCATTTCCGGCGTTTCCGATGAACTGCAAGCTCCAATGTGACCACCCGCAGCTATAACTCGACCATGTCGGGTCTGAACCCGAGCAGTTGAGCGTCAGATTCTGATTGTATGTGGATTTGTAAAGCTCTGGGTTCCAAGGATGTTCGTTATTGTAAGGGCTGTTCTGGAAAACGACTCCGTTGCAGTCATTGCCCGGACACTGGACCGCTGTGCCCGAGGCAAGCAGGCCCAGGGCAAGTGCACAGCTGCCGTAAACCCCATCGATCCTGCAATCAAATTGTAGAGCTCCCACCGGATTGAAGGGGCAATGCTCTTGGTCTGGCGGTAGGTGGAAGTACATGGCACAGGCGTCTTGGCCTAGTCCCGTCGGGTCGGTGAGGGTGGCGGGGTTATAGAGCACGTAGGCGTAGCGGTTGAGGGACTTAGTCTTTCGGCTCATGGACTCTGATTCTTATGTAAGCTACGATAATGTACGCTAGGCCTGTCATAGCAATCATCGTTAGTCCGAAACGAAGCTCCGCTTTGTGCAATAGAGTACCAACTATAGACAACACAAAAAAGGCCATTAAGCATAACATGATCAGTTCCCACTTCTTAGGCGCGATCATAAACAACAACGCCGCACCGAATGTTAGAACGACCGGGAAGTAAAGAGGAGCATTCCCTCTCGCCCAATTGTACCAATTGCCAACTGAACCTACCGAACAGATCACCAAGCCTAGGACTAAGGTGCTCCGAACGTATTTGTAGCGATCCCAGTATTCCGCCTTAAGAGGAAATAAACTTCGGATACGATCCACGACCAGCCGTGGAAATCGAGTTGAGGTCATCTTACCAGGCTCCAAATCCCTGCGCCGTGCAGACCCCTTCACCAATTCCGTAAAGCAACTCGTCATACGCGAGCAAAGGTTTTGTAGCAAGGTCCAATGCTTCTGCAAAACCCTTAACGCCGTTCAGGGCGACCCTTCCAACCGCCGTCTGGCCAAGGGTGGTCGGAGCGACGGTTGTAAATAGCGACTGAAAGCCCTGATTCACTACCGCGCCGCTTGCCTTGTTGACACCCCATGTCAGGGCCGGTCCGACCACTGCTCCGGCCGCCAAACTTCCTCCCTCTGGAACGTATACCTGGGCTGCAGGTTCAAAAAAGAGCCGGCTGACAGCAGCAGATTGGCTTCCCAAGAAGAAGTTTGCAACTTTGTTGTCTTGGAGGTGCAACAGTGAAGCCACGCTGTATTTATCTGCGATGTTAGCAGCGCAGCGGTTAAAATCGCGGATCACCCTTCCGAGCGGCGGTTTGGAGGGTGGCTCTGTCGCTGGTTGCGTGCCGTTGCTGCCTCCGGGTGAACGAGGGGACCACCAAGCGTTGTCGGTGCCGGAGCTCTGACAAAGGCCAAAGAAGCCGCACCCATACTCCTGGAAGAATGGGTTGGTCCACCAACTCCACAGCAGCTCCGGCCCCGGCGTTACCAGCCCCAGCGGGTCGGTGAGCGTGGTAGGGTTATTCAAGACATAGGCATAACGATTTAAGGATTGAGGATTGGAAATGTCCCCCGCCAGCGCGTCCGGGCTCAGCCAGCGGCCCAAGCCGGGATGATAATTTCGAAACTGGGTCGAATATTGCCAAGTGTCCGTGTTGACGTAATCGAAGCCCGCAAACCCTTGCTCCTGCCAAGTTCCAAGACTGGTCCAGCCCTGCCCCCAAGGGTAAAAGATTTGGTCCTGCAGCCAGTTACCCGCTGGACCCATCGCCATATGGCTCGACCCCAACGCGTCCTTGTGCAAGAACACTGTGCGATCCGTACCCAGATTGTAGGCCAGAATGCGTCCCTGCACGCGGATATCTTGCTCCCACCAATACCCGCCCGTGCTGTTGTATTGGCCCAAGAACTGGCCTGATGGATCGAAGGCCTGTTCCGAGGTGTAACTGAAGGGCACGTTGGTACTGAACTCGGCGCGCTGCCCCAGCGCGTTGTAGATGTTCGCTTCGTTAAGGCCGCCGCCGGTCACCGTGCGCACCCTCCCTTCGCCATCCCAAGTGTAGGTGTACGTAGCGTCATTGAGGAGATTCCCCGCCGCATCGTACTGAAAACCGGAAGTTGTGATGCGGTTGGTCGAGGTGTTAAACGTCCATTGAGGGCAGGGGCCGCTTGTCTGTCCGTCCAGCACGCAGCGCATGTTGCCGTATTGGTCGTAGGAGAAATCCAGGTTGTGTGTGGACGACCCGGTGGCAATCGAACTCGTCAGGCGGTGCAACGCGTCGTAGGTGTAACTGGCGCTGTGGCTGAGCGAAGGGTTCGTGTTGTCCTGGTACCAGTAGCCTGTCACGTTGGCATTGTTGCCGCTCGTGGACTGTGAGGGAGCCGCGCAACTCGTGGGATTCGACCCTCCGTAGTAATTGTACACCAGGCAGTAGTTGGCCGAGAGGTTGCCCTGATACTGGCCCAATCGAATCATCGCCGGCTGCATCCGGTTGTTGTAGGTGTATGTTTCTTGCCGCTGGGTGCCGCCGCTCACAGTTCCATTAATCAGGGTGTCGATCGCACCCCACGGGGTATATTTGATACCACTGTTTGGCCCCGGACCAAATGCCAAAGTCCCGGGATGTGTTGAGTCATTCCAGGAACTGGTGATTTGCGAAATGCGCTGGGCGGCTGAGAACTGATTCGTTATCGTAAACCCAGCCGGATGCGTCCAACTGGTTATATCGCCCGCAAGGTCGTAATTGTAGGGCGTGTGCCAGATGCTGGCGCTGCCGCAGTTGTAAGGTGTGCATTGCCAGTGGTCCTTCACGCGGCCCATGGGGTCATAACTGTAGACCACCGCGGTCTGCACGTTGCCACCCGAGGTGGTTACGGCTTTTGTCAGGCGGCCCTTGGGGTTCGTGAGCGTGCCGCTCGACCAACTGCCAATGGTGACCGAGGTCTGGTCGTACGAAAACGTCGCCGGAGGAGTGCTGTCAGAATAGGTCTTCCCGGTCAGCCGGTTCAGCGCATCGTAAGCATAAGTGGCGGTGATGCCTCTCGCGTCGGTGCGGCGGCAGACGGCGCTGGGGTCGCCGCTGCATAGCAGCGTGCCCGTGTCGGGCGTAGCACACGGACCACTTAAGCTGGTGTAACAGTAGTGAACAGTCCCCCCCTCTGGTGTGGCGGCCTGCGTGAGGCGTGAAAGCATGTCGTAGGCGTAGCTGCGCATCTGGCTGCCCTGGGCGACGCCGGTGAGATTGCCGAGCACGTCGTAGAGATAGCAGGTGTTGTAGGCGCCGGCGGCAGTGAGGCTCCCCGTCGAGGGGTCGGGTTCGTCCACCTCAATTACTCGCCCCAAGCCATCCGTCCAAATCTGGCGCAGCTTGTTGGCCTCGTCCTTGAACAAAGTGGGATAGCCGAGGCCGTAAGTTGCGGTTGAACAGATCTGGGTAGTTCGTCCGCCATTGCTTCCTACCGCCGCGCCGTAATAAGTGTACGCCGTATTACTATCCGCATGGGTGAGGGAGATGCCTCGGTTCAAGGCGTCATAGGTGTAAGTGTCGCCGCCGCTCGACGAGCCCCGGTAGGGATTCGTGACGGAGGCGATCCGCCCCAGAGAATCATAAGAAGTCGCCACATAGGTCTGGCCATCGGGATCGCTGACGAGCGAGTTTGTGACAGCGCGGCCCAATCCATCAAGGCTAATCTGGTCCTGCCGGCTGGTGGAACCCGTAAGGGCCGTGTAGATATCGCGCACGGTGGCGCTGGTGTAAGTGGTGCTGGACGAGCCGCCATCGGGATAGCTCACGTTCGTCAGGCGCAACAGGTCGTCGTAGCTGTAACTCGTCGTCCGGCTGTTCTCGTCCGTGGTCGAGTTGGGGAGCGCCACGTTACAGTTCCAGTTAATCGTACGAGAGAGGGACAGAGGCAGGGTGATGGTCTGGGGAAAAGCCGTGTTCCCCGAACCGCAGGTGAAGCTGCTGAAGCCGGTCGAGTTGTTGTTGAAGTCTGTGGCGCTGGTCAGCACCCCGTAGGACCCGGGCGTGAATGAACGGCCGACCGTGGAAGGCGTTCCGCCGGTGTAGCGAGTTTCGCCCGTCAGGTTTCCGTGCGAGTCATATCTGTAGGTGGAGTGGGCCTTGACGTTGTTCCCGCTGTCCTTTACCTGGATGTCGCTCGGTCGGTCGTAGATGTTGCTGCTGTAAAGCGACGTGTTATAGGTGATCAGCGTCTTGCGCACCAGCGTCGGCCCATAGTTGTAGTCATCCGTCTCCGTAGGCAGGCCGTAAGAATTGTAAGTCGTGTAGGTCTTCGAGGGAGAAAGGCCGGGGAAGGTCACCTGCGTGGTACGGTTGGTAATGGGGAGCGTAATTGCCGTGCCCGTGCAAGGAATCGAAGCGCCGTTATAACAGGTGTCTACGGTCTCGAGCAGCGTGCTCGCGCCCTGATAGATTCTGCGCTGGGTTTCGTAAATTCCCTGGAAGTTCAATACAGTCTGATTACTCTGTGGGTCGGTGATGGTGGTTGTCCAGGCCGAACCGTTCTCGGTGTGGGCGTACTGCCAGTAATTTGACCCGGTATCTGGAGTGTATCGTCTCAAAGTGGCAGTGCTACCGTCGCTGCAGGTGATGCCGTTCGACCCACCCAGGTAAGTGTAAGAAATGGTCCCGCCGGTAGGGAGCGTAACGGAGGCCAGGCGTCCGGTAACATACGCTGGATAGCCGGGGGTGGGCTCGTAGGTGAAAGCGTAATTGGTGTCGTCGGGCAAATCGATCTCAGTCACCAGCGGTACGTTCGCGGGCTGATATTCCGTGATGCCGGCACAGCCGAAGTTGCTCCTCACGGCCTTGGTAGTGTATTTGACGACCACTGAAACCTGCTCGCCAGACGAATTGTAGTACGTGTAGCTTACAGGATTAGGGGGCGAGCCGCTGACGGTCAGCGTAGTCATGCCCAAGGTGTCATAGAAATGGCCATTGTTGTCAGTCGTCAATTGGTTGCCGTTTGGGTCTGTGACGGTTCCCGTGCCGGGCCCGCCCAGAACGCCCGCGCCGATGGACATGCCGGAGCGGTTGGTGAAACTGTTTATCTGCGGACCATAAAGCACCGTGGCTTGCACGGACAGGTTGTATCCCGACGCGTCGGTCGCGAGCCCAGAGCCACTCGCCGGGGGAGCCGGACTGCCGGACGGCATGGCCTTGAGGGACCAGTTTGAAATGGTGATGTTGAAAGGGTGAACGGTGCCGGCCGCGTCCGTGTACGTGAAATTCGACCACACGTTCCATGAATACCAAAGCCCGCCTGCCATGCAGTTATTGGGTGTGCTCCAATAGGAGATGTTTCCCGCGCCCGTCGGGTAGACGGTCCAGCCCCAGTTACTCGTGGACGTGGGACTCCAGGCTGAACCGGGGACCCATACCGAACTGTTGTAGACGAGCGCGGCGTTGAACGGCAAGCCCCGCCCCGCCTTACTGACAATGGGAATGGAAAATGACGCATTCAAATTGGCGTTATTCACGATATCAAACGATACGCCGCCAAGACTTCCGAAGGGCGGAAAGCCGGTGGCCACCTGAGCAAAAGATGCGTTCGATAGAAGAAGAATTGCGGGCAGGAGGAGAGCAAGGTGAGTGGGCCGCATAGCAGCCTCCTGTTCGGGTTGTGGTACGAGAGATTCTCTGGCGCAAATCCTACTCCGCGCTCTGTACTTGTCAAGCATCATTTCAATTAGACAGACACAAAGTCGTAAACGACGTTATGTCCGTTCGGCGGAAATTCACGTAGCACGGAGGTAATCTCCGATGCGGCGGGATTCTAGCTAGGGGTCCACCCGTGGGTCTTGTCCCGTCCTCCTGTTTCTAACACTCGCCCGACGCCGCTGTGTGAGGACAGAGCCCTTTAACCTTTAGAACTAGATTTGCTCCATCATACCTCTCCTGCTTCAGTACCAACAGCCAGCCCGTCACATTCGGCCTACAGTGTCACCAGAAACCTGCCGATATCCATAGGGGTACATATTGCCCTTGGGTGCTACATAGGTCTATAGTGTCTGCCTAGTAATACCCCATCTTGATCTGGAGATTGGATCGAGTTATGAGCACTCCATCAAGGGAATTGCCAGCCCCCATTGAGACTGCCCTTCCGACCGTACTGATGGGAGCCTGGCCGGAACGAATCCGGAACTTCGTGGCGCGCCAACTCGAGTTCTTTTTCGTGGTTTTGATTGCCGGCATGGTGGCTGCGGTCTTCTACCTTTTGCCCTTTAAGATAGCCTTCCTCAATTTCTTCTACTTGCCTGTTCTCGCTGCCGGCTACTTTATGGGGAAGCGTCGGGCTGTGCTGGGCGCGATGTTCTGCATTCTGCTCGTCGTCTTTTTTGCGCTGCTCCATCCTGCCTGGTTCGCAGTGGAGGGGACCTTGATGAACACCCTTCTGCTGATCGGAACTTGGGGTGGGTTCCTCATCCTCACCAGCGCCGGGGTCGGAGCTCTCCAGGAACGCCTGGCCAAGGGCTTCGAGGAGACTCGCCTGCTGCTCGAAGAACTGAAGCGCACCCGCGTCATGGAGGAGATGAAGGAGAAAGTTGAAAAGACGCTCTATTCCACCATGGACCCGGTGGTTGCCAAGCTGGCCACGCAAGGAAGGCTAAGGTTTGAGAAGCGGGTCATCAGTATTATGTTTACGGACCTGACCAACTTCACCAGCTACTCCGACCAGAATCGCCCCGACGTTGTGCTGGAGGAACTCAATGCTTTCCTGGGGCAGATGGAGCCCATCATCGAGGCTTACCGCGGCCACATCGATAAGTACATGGGCGATGGGGTGATGGTGGAATTCGGCGCGCCCGTGGACTATGACCGCCATGCGCTGCTGGCCGTCATCGCGGGATGGAAGATGCAGGAAAAGGTCAGGACGCTGGAGCTTCCCTGGCGCCTGCGGGTGGGAATTGCCACCGGCAACGCCATCGTGGGCATGCTTGGAGGGCGCCGCCAGGCTTACAGCGCCATCGGCGACCGCGTCAACGTCGCAAAGCGGCTGGAGGAAATTTGCCAGCCCAGCAAAGTCTATATCGATGAGCCAACCTTCAAAGGCGTGGAGCCTTTTATCCTGGCCACCAAGCTGAGGAGTATGGGATTCAGCCAGCAGGCTGACCAGGTCCTGATTGACAAACTGAACGCGCTCGAGGAAAGGCTTAGCGCGGAAGGCGAAAGCCCCGAACTGCTCTACCAACTGGGCAAGCTGCACTTTCAGTTGCACGAAGCGTCGTCGGCGATCAGTTACTACGAGCGGGCGCTGGCGCTCGACCCGAACTCAACGGAAATCAAGCTGGCCTATGCCGACGCGAGCATCAAGCGCGACGAGTACGAAAAGATCCAACTGAAGGGAAAACTTCAGAAAATCGCGGTTTACGAGGTCACCGGCATCAAGGACCGCTGGAGCGACACTTCGGTCATCCCCGCTGCGCTGGCCGAGAAATACCGGCATCTGGAAGCCCAGATCGAGGTTCCCGAAGACGTGGTCATGGCGGTTGAAGCGCTGGACGGATCGATTGGCCACTCGCGCGTTGTGGCACTGCTCTCCTATGCAATCGCGGATCACATGAAATTGAACGAAGAATTGAAGAAGGCGATTTTGCACGCCGGCTATTTACAGGATATTGGTAAGGAAGCCGTGCCCCACCATATTCTGAATCGCGGCGGAAGCTTGACCGAGCAGGAGGCCAAGCTCGTGGAGAAGTACGTGGAGGAGAGTGTCGCGGCCCTCAAGCGGATGGGGTTCGTTGACCCGCGCTTCATCGAGGTGGTTCGCCACCACCACGAGTCTTTCCTCGGAACGGGCTATCCCGACGGCCTGAAGGGGGAGGAAATTCCCATCGGGGCACGGATTACCGCCGTGGCCGAGGGCTACAGCGCGCTCACGGCCTGGCGTCCCTACCACGACCCCTGGGATGTTCGCGTCGCGCTCAGCGAGCTGCGCAAGGGGGTTGAAAAAGGCCGCTACGACCCGAAGGTGGTGGACGCGCTGTTCGAGCTGCTGAAAGCATATTCCTGATTCTGCCCACAGGATTCCCCCCGGCAGGAATGTGGGGATGACTTGGTCGCCGGGTTGGGTCCTTGGTGAACCAAACCTTCCCAGCCAGCATCCTACAAGATGTGGTCGAATACCTGGGATGGTTATTCCTGACGAATCACGTTAAACAATCGTCTATAATG
>Ga0070741_10011825_pt1 | contig 15975 bp, 13 predicted proteins | sample Coa_R1_4_FD_66440 | JGI IMG/M metagenome (GOLD analysis project Ga0070741, IMG submission 66440) | Surface soil microbial communities from Centralia Pennsylvania, which are recovering from an underground coalmine fire - Coalmine... | ecosystem: Environmental > Terrestrial > Soil > Unclassified ...
TTCTGGACCATTACCTGAAGGATGCGCCCGATCCAAATACCCCACGAGCGTTGGTGTACGAAACGGGCGCTGATGTTTGGCATCGTTACGACGCCTGGCCGCGCTCTGGCGGGGAAGGATGTCCGGAAAAATCGCGCGACCTTTATCTCCTTCCCGGAGGCCGCCTCGGCTTCGAGCCGCCTGTGGATCCGACCAACGAATACGACGAATACGTTTCCGACCCCGCAAAACCCGTCCCATATCGGCCCCGGCCAATCCAGGATTTGATTTGGGGTGAATGGCTGGTTGATGACCAACGCTTCGCCGCCTGCCGTCCTGATGTATTGGTTTATGAGACCGAACCCCTCAAAGAATCTCTGCGCCTTGCCGGGGAGCCTATCGCCCGCTTATTTGCGTCCACCAGCGGCGCCGATGCCGACTGGGTTGTAAAGGTTATAGACGTATGGCCCGATGAGGTTCCCGATCATCCAAAGCTCGGCGGCTACCAGCAAATGCTTTCAGCCGACATCTTGCGCGGCCGCTATCGCTTGAACCCGGCGAACGCGCAGCCCATCGAGCCTGGCAAAGTTCTGCTTTATCGCCTGCGGCTGCCCAACGTGTGCCACAAGTTTCTGCCGGGGCATCGCATTATGGTGCAGGTCCAGTCAAGTTGGTTCCCACTCTATGACCGGAACCCTCAGTCGTATGTGACGAACATTATGTTCGCCAAACCCGCGAACTACATCAAAGCGACAGAGCGCATTTGGCACAAGGCGAAGGAAGCGAGTTTAATTGAGCTTCCGGTGATCGCGGCGGATAGCAAATAACACCGACGCCAAAAGGGAGTATTCTATAGGCTGAAAGTGACAGAATCCGCCTCACCAATAGTTGGCGCCCTGCGAATCCGACCCAATACGAAATGGATTAGAAGCGGTTTAACCACTTCTAGCCTGATCCCTTTCGTGACGCTGTATGGTGTTTGAACGCGGCGAGAGTCGCCGGGCTGACGTGGTGTTCAATCCCCTCCGCGTCAGTTTGAGCGATTTCCTCCGGGACGCCCAGTGAACGCAGAAACGCCAGCACAACGTCATGGCGTCGCCGCGATTCCTCCGCCAGCAACGATCCCTTCTCTGTCAGGAATATGGAGCGATACGGACGCGTGGAGACATATCCATCACGTTGCAGCCGAGCGATGGTTCGAATGACCGTAACATGAGACACGCCGAGGCGTCGGGCCAAATCCACGGCACGGGCCTCGCCATGAAGGGCACAAAGATCGGCGATTGCCTCGACGTAATCCTGCGCCGTTTCAGCGGCGTGTTCGAGACGGGTCCGGCGCAGAGCGGCCGCCTGGGTCTCTGCCGAGCGGGGCGTGCCGCGTCTTTGTTCCCGGCCAAGCGAGACTGAGGATCTGGTCATATTTTGTTTTATTTTGCGCAAAAAACATTGACGAGTCGAGGCCATATAATGTAGCTGTGGATACATGATAGCTATTCGGCTACACACGATTGGATCGTGCGCTGCCAAGGGCGTGGTTTCGTTGGGGCTGTTCTGCTCGTGTTGCGCCATGTCGGACGCGCAAAGCATTCAACCTAGAACGACGGATGAACCCGCTGGTTCCACCAACTCCCGGATCGGCCCGGAGACGCCGGTGGCTGGGCAAGCAATGAAAAGCGCCTCGTCCGTTGGGACGAACCCCACGAACTCCACCACCGTGCTGTCAGCGGTGACGGTGACGGCGGATTTGGACAAATCGCGTGACGAAATTGCACCGAGTCTCGGGGCGGTGACCTACACGATTGGCCCCAACCAGATTCAGGCCACGGGACAAGGTGAGGATGCCTCATTTCAGCAGATACTCCTGCAAGAGCCGGGCGTGGTGCAGGATGAGTTCGGCGAGGTTCATGTGCGCGGCGATCACGGCAACGTGCAATACCGTCTCAATGGCGTTTTGCTGCCAGAAGGTCTCAACGGTTTCGCTCAGGCGGTTGATCCTCACCTGATCCATTCGGTCACGCTGCTGACCGGGACGCTGCCCGCGCAGTATGGCGACCGCATAGCGGGAATTTTTGACATCACCACCAAGTCGGGCAGCCAGCTTAAGGGCGATGACGTTTCCATCTACGGCGGCAGTTACGATACCATCCATCCGTCCGGCTCATTTGGCGGCACGACGAGCAACTTGGATTATTTTGTCACGGCGTCTTATCTGCACAACAACTTTGGGATAGACAATACAACAGCCGACCCGAACCCGATTCACGACCTGACGGACCAGGAAAAACTCTTTGGTTATTTCGCCCACCGGTTCGACCAGACGAGTCGGGCGACGTTGCTGTTGAGCGCGTCGTATTCAGATTTTCAAATTCCGAACACGCCGGGGCTGACGCCGAACTACACGTTGACAAGCGGGCCGCCGGCAAATTCCTCCATCATCAATGAGAATCAGAACGAGCAGAATTATTACGCCGTGCTGTCTTATCAAAAATCGGCCGGTAATTTCTCCGGACAAATTTCGGCGTTCAGCCGTTACTCGGACTTGGATTTCAGCCCGGACGAAGTGCAAGACCTGCTGTTCAACGGCAACGCGTCGAAGGTGAAAAACACGGATTTGGCCAATGGCGTTCAGGCGGATGGAGATTACACGCTGGGTGAGCATCACACGCTGCGCGGCGGTTTTGTGGCGACGTACGATGTCGAGCAGCTTGAAAACACGGCTTTGGTTTTTCCATCCGCCTGGCAATTCGCGCCCAGCGGGACTGGCCAGGACGAACCGCCTCCTACGCCGCAATCGTCGTCCACACCAGAAATGATTAACGCCAGTGGGCGGAACAGCGGCATCAAGTCCGGCGTTTATTTGCAGGACGAATGGCAATTGACCGACCGGTTGACGTTGAACGATGGCCTGCGCTATGACCGGTTCGATGTTGAATCCGATCACGAAGGCCAGGTGAGTCCGCGCGCGAATCTGGTCTGGCAGATAGACGAGGCCACCTCCGCGCACATCGGCTACGCGCGTTATTTTCAGACGCCGACGCTGCAATACGTTCCACCGTCCGTTGTCAACCAATTTGAATACACAACCGACGCGCCGTTCAATGGCCGGGATGGTCCGCAAAAATGCGAACGCGATAATTATTATGACGCCGGCATTTCCCGGCGGCTCACGCCCGCCTGGCAGGTGACGCTGGACGGCTATTACAAGCAGGCCAGGAATCTAATTGACGATGGGCAGTTTGGCACCGCCGTCATTCTGAATAATTTCAATTACGCCAAAGCCCGCGTCTATGGCGCCGAATTGAGCAGCACCTACAAGCACGGGCCGCTTTCGCTGTATGGAAATATCTCATATGTCCAGACCGAGGCTACGGACATCAACTCGGTGCAAAACGAATTCCCCGACAACGAATTCAATTACATCGCCAACAACTACATTCAACTCGATCACCAGGGCCTGTTCACCGGGTCGGCCGGCATTTCTTATACTCTTATGAAAGACACCCTGCTGCATACTGATTTCCTTTATGGGAACGGGCTGCGCAGGGGCTTTGCCAATCTTGGAAAGAACCCATCTTATGTGACGGTGAATCTCGGCGTGGAACATGTCTGGCGGCTGCATTCGGCAGGCGCCAGCGAACTAAGGCTGCGTTTTGACTGCCTCAACCTGTTCGACGAGATTGTCAAACTTCGCGACGGCAGCGGCCTCGGTATCGCCGCGCCAGCCTATGGCCCACGCCGCGCATTTTATGGCGGTCTGACGGTGGTCTTTTAGGAGGTTGAACTGTAATTCGCTCCGCTGTCTAAGCTGCTACGTTTTTTATACTCAATTGGTGAGGTTTTCTTAGAAAACGTAACTGAGCGTGCCGAAAAGGCCGAAACGTTCACCGTACGACGGGGCGCCGACGCCGACACCAGTGCCGTCCCGTAGTTCATAAATGTTATCCGTCACATTTACCACATCCAGCCGGGCTTTGAGAGCCTGCTTGCCCGTGAGCTTTAGGCTTTGCTCCACGCCGAGATTGACCGAAAAATGAGACGGAACGGTTGTTCCATTAGGAATAGGATTTGCCGGGTCATTGGGTTCAACCCCCCCGCCGTCGGCGCGCAGGCCGCTGGCGTAAATCGCGTCCACGTAAAGCCGCGTGCTATAACGTGAAGACTCGTTCCATGTATAGGCCGCGCCGAACGAGCCGCTGATTGTTTGCTCGTGGTCAAGATGAATCCAGTGGTTCTGAATGTAGGTTAGATCGTTGGGATCAAACAGGAATTGAGCCGAGTTGATGTCCTTGCCGTAGGCTTGTCCAAGGGAAATGTTGGCGTAAGTGGCGAACCCGCCGCGAGTGTAGGAACCCGTAAACTCCACGCCATAGACCTTGCCCTCGTTGTAGTTGAATGCGGAAAGGACGAGCGTTTGGCCAAACAATCCGTCGTCGAGTTGGTTTTTAGCTGTTTTGTAGTAGGCGTCCACTCCGACTTGCAAATGCGGGGTGATTTTTTGCGAAATACCCACGTCGTAATAATTTGCCCGTTCGGCTTTGACCGAATCGTCCTGGTCGGTGCCGGATGCGTTCGATGTGTGGTCAAATTGGGCCACGGTGCTGCCAGGGACGTTCTCCACCGGCGGCGGGGTGAAGTAGCGGGAATAACCCGCGTGCAATGTCGTCGAGCCCGTCGGTTGATAAATTAGATTGACACGCGGACTGAGTTGGTTTTCGCGGTCGAACGACGAATTGAAGACATCGAAGCGCGCGCCATAGTTCAACGTGAGCTTGGGCAGAATCTTCCATTCGTCCTGCACATAGAGCCCGGCAAACAAACCGTGAAGCGTGGCGTCGTTCACGATGTTGGTGGCCGGACCGGTTGGATTCCCGCTGGCGTCCACCGGAAACACGATTGTGCCGTTGTTGGCGGCCACAGATTCGTCCAAGAATGTGAACCCGGCGCGAAGCGTGTGCGCATCACCCAGCTCATAGCTGGCATCGCTCTGCAACCCCCCGGAGTAGAGGTCGCGCTCCACGTCGCTGGCTACACCGTTAAAGTACAAGTCGCCAAAGGGGTCGGGCATGAAATGCACGTCGCTATTCCGACCAAAAGCGGAAACTTGAAAATTCAGGGCGCCCGCCGATTTCTGGTATGTGCCGACGACATAATAGTTCTGCTCGTTCTGCCTTTCGTTCAGGTCTGATGAATTGAAAGTTCCGGGTTCCCACGGGCTGCCGTCGGGCGCAGCGCCAGCCGGCAGCCCCGGCGTATTGGGCACTTGGAACTGGCTGTCGGACGCGCTCAACATCATGCTGACGCGGCTCGTATCGTCCAGGATGTAGGACAGGTACGAAAACAGCTTGCCTTGGTCAGTGACGTCATGGATCGCGTCGTGGCTGGATGTGACGTTTTCAATGCCAAGATCGTTGTGGTCGTAGCTGCCGCCAACGAAGTAATTCAATTTTCCCGACGTGCCGCCGTATTCAAAGCTCGGACGGACTGTGCCATAACTACCGCCGTACATTTCTACCGCGCCGCCGTTCTCAAACGCGCCGCTTTTGGTCTGGATGTCCACGATGCCGGCCGTGCGGAATCCGTATTGCGCTGGCAGCGAGCCCGTGATGAGTTGCAGACTGTCAATGAACCGCGGGTCAAGCTCCAACCCGAACCCGGTAACGCCTTCCGGCAGGAGCACATCATTGATGCGATATTGCAAATTCGCGTGCTCGCCACGAACGTGCAAGCCGCCTGCCACGGCCGAATCCTGCGCAACGCCTGGCGAACGCAGGATGATTTCATTGAGCGGCGCATTGTCCCCCTGCGCCTGGGATTCGATTTGGTCTGCCGTGTGAGTGTAAACGGTTGCTCCCAAATTCGGCAGAATCTGACTTCGTGCAGCGTCCAATTTGCCGACGGCGGTGACTTCCCCCAACTGCGTGACGCCGTTGGCGCTCACGGCTTTTGACTCGTTTGTTTGCGCCCAAACATCGCCGCCAGTTGCGAAAACTGCCAAGCCCATCACCATCGACCTGGCAACGCCCATTGTTGAACAAACGGCGCTATGGCGTGCCAGAAAATACTTTTGTTTGCTTACGGACGCTGCCCCCAACTCGACTACGAATGCTTGATTGATTTGCTTTTTAAATTTCATATTTTGTTCTCCAAAGGAAAGGCACAAACGCACAGGGCGATTGCGCCGGTTAAATCGAACAATTCCTTAAAAACCGACTGAACAACGAACTAACTGCGGCGGGAGTAGGAGAAGAACGGAGGGGCGCGACCGTTCGGAAGGAATGTAAAGGCGGAGTGTAAAACAGAGAATTCGACGCACAGAGCGCTTTCTATCCAAGTTATGGGGACAACTAGCGGAGCGACGGCAACACCCGTTTCGACCTTTCCGTGCATCAAGGTGGCAATCGCGCAATCGTCGTCGTCAGGAATTGATCCGCCGTGCAGCCAGGCATGGAGTGGCGTGTAGGCTTCGGCTGGGATCATGAACAACCACACCGCAAGCGACAACACCGCCGTCGCCACATGCAAACGCAGGCGTAAACGGCGGCTGATGTGATTTACGTATTGCACATCGTTTGCAATAAAAATGGCATGCCGGGCGATTTTCATTTGCGCGCGGCTTGCGAGGGCTGGCTAGCTTCTTCCACCATCGCCTCCAGGACGGGCAGTCTCCGACGACCGCTGAACTGTCGGCGGATGAAGCCCCGCGCATCAATTATGACCGTGACAGGGGGTTCCGTGGCGTCGAATTTGCCGCCGAGGCGGAAATGGTCGTCCACAATCACCGGAAAAGAAAACCCATGTTCCTTCACCAATCGAGCGACATGCTGCCGCACTTGTTCCAGCGGCGGGGGATGATGATGGGCGCGATCGTGCGGTCCGGCGTCATCGTCTTCCCCGCCAAGATCTCCATCGTCATCCATCACGGTGTCCAACGAGACCCCAACAACGGCCAATTCACTGCCATGCTCTTGCTGCAACGTCATGAAATCTTCCAACTCACTCACGCACCCGGGACGTGGCGACGCCCAAAAATGGAGCAAGACCGTTTTGCCGTGGAAATCGGACAGCCGCACTGCATGGCCATCCAGCGTCGAAGCTTCGAACTCCGGCGCTGCCACTTGCCGCCTGTCGGATGGCGGCGTGGCCGGCGAGATCGCGCTGGAGGCAAATTGTCCTCGATGTTCCGACCACCAGGCCTTCGCCCGCTTCGCTCCCGCCTTGCTCTTGGCTTGACTGCCCGCCCGCAATTCCTTTAGCCCCGTTTTCGCGTCCCAAACGCCCGCCGCCATGTCGGTCAGTCTTACCCCGAAATCCTGGTGAGTCCAACGCCCCAGAAGCTTCAAGCCCGTGGTCACCACTCGCGGGTCCGGATCATCCAGCAACCGCATCGCGGTTGGCGCTCCCGTCTCGGCGCTAATCCATCGCAAATATTCCGCCCCCATTAGCCGCGCTTCCGGGTCGCAATCCTCCAATTGCGCCACCGCCAGCGCGCCAAGGCTCGGATCATGGCACTTGCGCAGAATCCGAAACGCGATCTCCCGCACGCTCAAATTTGGATCAAACGCCGCCGCCTGCACGAGTGACTCCAACTCCGCAGGCAGTTGGTTGGTGGCCGCCGCAATTTTCCGCACCTCGTAAATGGACACATCGCGATGGGTCGGCTTTCCAGAATCCCATGTGGACAACAGGGCCTGACACGGACGCGGCGACATGTCAATCATATCCTCCACCAACTCTGGCGGCGGCGCATCATTGTCCAGCGTTCCGTTCTCCAAAACCCGGCTGCTGATCAGGTCACGAAATGGCCAAGCCGCAAGTGCGCCGATCAGCCCGAGGCCGAGCAGCGTTGCGCGTAGGCGGACTCGCGGCCACGGTTTGGTCCGTCTCATTGCATTCATGAACTCGGTGGTGTTCATGAATTTGAGTTTCCTGCCCGCGTGATTGCCACGGTTCCGTCCTGGCAGCCGATGGCCAAGGCACTTTCGTCGGGCGACCAGCGAAGTTGGTTGATCGCCGAGGACAATCGCACGACACGCAGAGGCTTATCAGTCGGGGTAGGCTTGCGCGATGGCCAAGGACAGGCGGGCGGATTCCACAGGATCACAACGCCGCCATCGCAGCCGGAAGCGAGCAACTCGCCGTGCCGTTGATAGGCTAGAGCGGTGACGGGCGACGGATGCGAGGCCAATTGCAAAGGAATCGTGCCGGCCGGACCTTTGCCGGAAACATCCCAAACGATAACGAAATCGCGGCTATTGGTGGCGAGAAATCGGGATGTCCGATCCCAAGCCAGATGGCGGACCTTGCCCGGATAGCCGCTCATTTCCAGCGGAGGTTCGCCCCCGGATCCCAACCGAAAAAACTGGATGCTGTTTTCCTGCGTTCCTGTGGCGATAAACCGGCCGGTCGGACTCCAGGCAAGCGAGATCAAAGAGGATTTCCAGGCCAGCGTCTCGTAGGGACGCGCCGCGCCCAGCCGAAAACAGCGGACCTTTCCGTAGCACGCCGTGGCCAGACCTTTGCCGTCGGCCCTCCATTGCAGCGCGGATATTGTGCTTTCATGCGCCGCAAACTCAAAAAGCATTTCACCGGCGACATTCCAAAGACGAAGGCGCTTGCCGGCGGCGCTGGCAAGGACACCGCCGTCGCGCGACCATTTTACGTGCTCCACCCAAGGCGCGCCGCCCTCCAGTTCCCGAAATAATTCACCGCTCTGGAAATGCCAAAGCTTTATCCTGGCGTCCTGTCCGCCCGAGGCGATCCACAAACCATTCGGAGACCATGCGGCTTGCATGGCCCCCTTGTGCCCTGCCAGCTTGCGATGCAATCTACCACGCACGGCGTCCACCACCGCCAATGAACCCTCCGTTCCCGCAATGAGGACGTTCTTGGAGTCCGGCGACCAGTCCAAACTCGAAACTGGTTCCTGGAAATCGAAAGTCACCAAGTCATTGGCCGTATTCCTCTCAGTCCGACGCGCCGTCTCCTCAGTCGCGTTGTTCAGGCCAGGCATGAGCGGAAGCCTTTCTCCAACGCCTGCCGATCCAAATTTTTGCCGATGAAGACAAATTGATTGCCCGCTTCACCGGGGTTTTTCCAAGGACGGTCAAGCTTGCCGTCGAAGAGCATGTGAACGCCCTGAAAGACCAGGCGATTCGCGCGGCCCTTGACATGGACGATGCCTTTCATGCGGTAAATGTCCGTGCCCTTGGTGCGAAGCAGATCACTCAGCCAGGCATTGAATTTATTGCCGTCCACCGCGCGTTTTTCAATGATGCCCACGGAACTAACGCTTTGGTCGTGGGTGTGGTTCGCGGCAAACGTCTCGTCCTGCACGGGCGAAATCGATTTGCCGTGACGGGTAAAGGCCATCTTAAACTCGTCTGGCCGATGCTGGGTGAAAAACACATATTGGCCCGCCCTCCCGGCCTGGAACTGAAATCTCGCGCCAGAGCCGCCAAGTTCAAGAGTCTGCAATTGCACTGCCGCACTCAACAGCGTGCCCGACACGCGCCTCGTGCCATCGGTCGAAAAGAGGCGCACGGCTGTCTTCTTGGCAGCTTCATAAGCAGTCTCGTCCGACTGAGCCACGCAAAGCGCGACAAAATTCATTTCCGGATCAGGACCGGGTTGGAAGACCAAATCGTAGATTCCCGATTCGAGGGTATAGACTCCAGCCCACTCAAATGGCATCTCCGGCTTAAGAAAATCCGGCGAAAAAGCCAGCGCGTTGTCGAGGTCGAAGGCGCGAATGTTGAAAATTCTGTCCAAGTCTACGGCCGCATTTCGCGTGCGATGAATCTTTGCCACCGAGTTCATTGCGCGGATTTTCGCCTCCAACTTGGCCAGGGTCAGGTCATCCACCAAATCCGTTTTATTGACAAGCGCCACGTCGGCGAACGCGATTTGTTCCTGGCATTCCGAACTGGTTTCGATGTGTTGCCAGACGTGCTTCGCGTCAACCAGCGTTACAATGGCGTCAATGCGAAAGGAATTGCGCACCTCCTCATCAACGAAAAATGTTTGCGCCACGGGCGCGGGATCGGCCAGGCCGGTCGTTTCGATCAGCACGGCATCCAGGCGGTCTTTGCGTTTGACCAGATTGCCGAGAATGCGTATGAGATCGCCGCGCACCGTGCAACAGATACAGCCGTTGTTCATCTCGAAAATTTCCTCGTCCGCGCCAATCACAAGCTCGTTGTCGATGCCGATTTCGCCGAATTCGTTTTCAATGACGGCGATGCGTTTGCCGTGTTGCTCCGTCAGAATGCGGTTGAGCAAGGTTGTTTTTCCCGCGCCAAGAAAACCGGTCAGGACCGTCACTGGAATAGGATCGTTTTGTTTCACGGATTTAGGATTAAATTTCCTTTACGGCTTGAGGGCCCTGGCGCCATATCCGCAGGTCGCGGCGCCGGCGCAGGAAAAACGCCGTGAGAAAAAGGCTGAACACAAGCAACACGATGACTGGTCCCGGCGGAACATTCGCGGTGTTTGACACGACCATCCCTCCGGTGGCGCAACTCATGGCTGCCGCCAGGGAGCACAGGAGAATCACGGGCATGGCCCGCCCGGAAAGCGTGCCAATGGCGCCCGGCAGGATGAGCATGGCGGTCACCAGCAAAATGCCCACGACTTTTGTGGACAGAATGACGGTGGCAGCAACCAGCAGAATCAAGGCGTAACGCAGCCAAACCGTTCTCACCCCCGAGGCGCGCGCCAGTTCCTCATCGAATGTCCATTGCCCCAGCCAGCGCCAGGAGCCGAAACAAAAAAGCGCGGCCAGAACCGCGAGACCAGCCAGCAGCCAGCACTCCAGCGGATCCACTGCCAGAATGCTGCCGAAGAAAAAATCCTCCAGATAGCCGGCGCTCCCGCGGCGGATGGTCAATAATAAAATGCCCAACGCGAACGCGGCCACAAAACAGGCCCCGACCGCCGTGTCCGCCTGCAGGCGGTTGCCCGTGGAGAAGTAGGCAATCGCCGCCGCCACTCCGCACGTGAACAGGAATGTGATTCCATATCCGCCCAGGGTGGGCGTAAACCCGCTGTGCAAGAGGAAAATGCCCACGGCGAGCCCCCCCAGACTGGCGTGCGCCAAACCGTCGGCTGCGAAAGAGAGCCGCCGCAAGACCACAAACGGGGAGAGAAGTCCGCAGCTCAGGCTCATGAGCAACGCCGCCCCAAGCGCCCTTTCCAGGAATCCGTATTTGAAAAATGTGTCGAGATGTAAAAATGTCACCGTTAAAGAGTCTCCTGTAATTGAGAATGGGTTTGTCCGCGGTAAATCTGATAACGCTCCAACTCGCCGCGGTAAGCGCCATCCACCGCTTTTTGATCCAGGGCGCTGGCCGGGCCGTGCCAGTGCAGTCCCACGCACAGGCAAGCGATGCGGTTTGCGTGCGCGGTGATAAGCGGAATATCATGGCTGACGAGGATGACCGTGATTCCCTGGCGCGACAGTTCGCACAAAAGGTCGCAGAATTGTTCCTGCCCCTGCAAATCGACTCCTGCCGTCGGTTCGTCCAATAACAGGACGTTGGGATCGTTCATCAGGGCGCGCGCCAGAAGCAGCCGCCTTTGCTGGCCACCGGAGAGATTCACAAACATGGCGCCAGCTTGTTCTGAAAGCCCAACACGCTTGAGCAATTCGTCCGCCTTTCTATTCAGTTCGCCAGATCGGGCGCCAAATAAAGGCCGCGCACCTGGCGCGCCCTGCTTGACAATCTCCAGGCCGCTCAGTGGATAATCCCGGTCCACGCCGGTGCGTTGCGGCACGTAGCCAATGCGCGGTCGTCCGCAACAAGGTTCCGACCAACGAAAATTTCCCGCAGTTGGGGCAAGGATGCCGAGCAAAACCCGTAGCAGTGAAGTCTTGCCGCCGCCATTTGGCCCGATGAGTCCGAGAAATTCGCCCCGTTCAACAACCAAGTCAATGTCACGCAATATTCGCCGCCCTGATAAATCGAGCGTCAGCTTGTCCACCGTCAGAACATGACAATCCTTCGTGTGCATAGCCGGTCAGGGTGCGCTTAATACGTCGCGCAAAGTTTCCAAATTTTTTCGCTGCCGCTCCAGGTAGGTCGCCTGCGGCGCCTCGGGAAGAATGGTTTCGCATGGATCAAGCCGTTCCACGCGTCCGCCAATCTCCCGGGCAATCACCCTGGCCGGACGGTCCGGCAATTGCGGCTCGGCGAAAATCACCTTTACCTTGAGCGTGCGCATTAAGTCCACCAATTGGCGCAAATAGGCCGCAGAAGGTTCGTTGCCCGGAAATTGCTCGATCACGCCTGCCGTTTCCAGATGGTAGCGAGCAAAAAGATACCCGAATGCGCCATGAAATGTTGCGACTCGCCGGTTTGGCAAATTAGCGCAAGTGTTGGAAAAGTCGCGATCCAGCTTTTGCAATTCGCCAATAAAAGACGCGCCGCGAGCTTCAATTTCGGCCCGATGTTCGGGCGCCAGTTTAACCAATTGAGTTGTGATGCGCTGCGCCAGCGTTTGTGCAAGCACAGGATCGAGCCACACATGGGGATCAATTTCGCCGGCGTCCGGCGACGCGCTGGAAAACTCACTCAGCGCAGCTTTGCCCATGGGGCGCAATGGCAGCCCATCGTTGATGGTCGCCACCCGTGTCTTGCCCTCCGTCGCCGCCAGCTTATTCACCCAGCGATCCATCCCCAGCCCCAGCAGCAACACCAAGTCGGATTGCACGACCGCTTGGGCGCTGCTGGGGGTGGGTTCTGCCTCATGGGGATCGCCGCCCGGAGGAACGAGACAGCGAACCTCCACATTCGTGCCGCCGATTTCGCGGGCAAAATCGTATAGCGGAAAAAAGCTGGCAACGACCAGCGGCTTGTGCCCGGCTGTTTCATGGCTCCTGCCACAAGCCCCCAGAAAAGCCGCCGAACATACGCAAAAAATCAAGACAAAGGATCTGAGCGGCGCTGCACGCCATGCGAAAGGGGCACACCCGGCGGCATCTGCAATATCAGACTTATGCGACAGAATCATCGTCTCAACGACTCGGGCAATGTTTACCAAATGCAACTGATTTGCAATACATAAATGCAACTGATTTCTATTAAAGTTCAGATTCTCCTCTTATTCCGTCAAAAGCAAATTGCATTTCCGTTGGATTTGGGGCATCGTTGGGCGACAACAAAAGCAACATCATGTCCACCAAGAATTACTTCGCGCGACTAAAGCAGAACGGCCACAGGGTTACGCCCAAGGTGCGGGCCGTCGTCGAGTTGTTCCTGGAATGCGGGACGATACTCGACCCATTTGAAGTTCAGTCAAAACTCCAGAAACGCTTCAGAGGAATTGGACTGCCAACAATCTACAGAATCCTCGAAAGTTTGGCTGGTTGCGGAATCCTCATGACCGCCACGAACGAGGATCGGCATCTGCGGTATTTTATCTGCCGGGACATCGAAGCGGAGCACCATCACCATTTTATCTGTCGCCAGTGCGGGAAGGTTGCTGAAGTCAATTTGTGCTTGATGGAGGAAGTTTCAAGATTCGTTAAACGCCATCTCAAGGCAAAGGTGCAAAGCCATTTCCTCCAAATCGAAGGTCTCTGCGCTCAGTGCAGTTGAAGCTATCGGCTTTGGGTTGCCTCGGAACAGCCGGGAATTTTCGGCGGCTCTATTGCTTGTGCTAACGGGCTTGAGACTTCCGGGAGAGAAAGGGCCAAGCCAGGGCAGGTCAACCAGCAGGCCAACAGCTACGCGCCCGAGTAATGCACCATTATCTCCGTAACAAATAGCCGGAGCCAACGCCTCTCTCAGGGTGGCGGGAAGCAATTGCCAGGAGACCGTGCCCGCCAGCGACTCCTCTCAGTTCTTTGGACTGCAATAGACGCAGCGGGGCCGACGTTCCAGGACAAAGTTGCTGGCGGCCGCCGCCGCTTCAAGCGTAGGCGTCGAGGAGTGGCTGATTGGCGGGCGCGGATTGGGGGCCCAGGTTGCTGAGCATTTGGGCCAGTTCCTGCCCTTGCAACTTCATCGCATCCTGGGCCTTTTTGAGGACGTCGATGCCAACCTGTTGCTGCGTGTTCTGCGCAGTGAGGGCGCTGTCGAGCAACGTGGTTGTATCGTTCGAAACGGTCATGGACTTATATCGGCGTGAATGGAGAAAGCCTTGAGCGGTGAAACCAGCGCCGGGGAGGAATAGGGATTTATTTTTGACTGGACTACAGGATTTCCAAGATTCACAAGATTCTGAAGTGTCAATAGGCTTGCGCGGGGCAAGGCAGAGTTGTTCAATGGGCGCGAATCCATGAAAGGCGCAGCAAAGGCTTTGGCTTTGTTTCTGGCGGGGGCGCTGTGTCTTGGCACGGCGGCGCAGAATTCAGGCTGGGCAGAGCGTTGGGATTTGACGGTGACGGATAAAAGCGGAACACAAATGCCGTCCTGGCTGGTTCTTGGTCGAGCCGATGGAGCGTGGCAGGGGTGGTTTGTGGGCCGGTGGGGAAGCGCGCGCGCCCTGCCCAAGGTGCAGATCGATGGCGATCAGATTGTGTTCGTGTCGCCAAAGGAGGAGGAGGGAAGCCGCAACGATCTGGTGTTTGAAGGAAAGCTGGTGGACGACCGGCTGGAGGGCTCGGCAGAAGGGCCCAATGGGGCAAAATGGACATGGAGGGGAGAACGGGCGCCGGAGCTGGCGCGGCCGGCAGAGGTGAAGTGGGGGCGGGAAATCATTCTATTTGACGGAACCGATTTGAAGGGGTGGCGGTTTGACAATCCAAAGAAGGCGGGCTGGCGGGTCAAGAGTGGGACGCTGGTCAACGCCGAGCCGGGGGCGAACATCATCACCACGGGTTTGTTCGGAGACTTTAAGTTGCATGCGGAGGTGAATTGTCCGAAAGACGCCAACAGCGGGATCTATTTGCGGGGGCGGTACGAGGTGCAGATGGAGGATGACTCGTTGAGCGAGCCGGCCAATCATCATATGGGCGCGGTGTACGGATTCCTGGCGCCGGAACCGGAGCAGCCGAGGCGCCCCGGAGAATGGCAGACGTTTGATATCACCCTGCTGGGGCGGTATGTGACGGTCGTGCAAAACGGGCATACGATTATTGACAACAAGGAAATTCCCGGCATCACAGGGGGAGCGCTGGACAGCCATGAAGAGTTGCCGGGGCCGATTTATTTGCAAGGCGATCATGGCCCGGTGGCGTATCGAAATTTGCGGATAACTCCCAGGATAGAACACTATGAAAGATGAAACCAACGCCGGCGGCGGCGACAACAACCGCGGATTTTCGCGTCGGAAATTCCTGGCGGCGTCAGGGGCGGCGTCGGCGTTTATGGTGTTGCCGAGCCGGGTATTGGGGCGGACGGAGGCGGACTCACCGAACGAGAAACTCAACATCGCCGGCGTCGGGATAGGAGGGCAGGGGGGCGAGGATTTGAATGAGATGGTGAGCGAGAACATTGTGGCGCTGTGCGATGTGGATTTGGACCACGCGGCGCACACGTTCAAGAAGTTTCCCAAGGCGAAAATCTACAAGGATTACCGCCAGATGCTGGACAAGGAGAAGAACATCGATGCGGTGGTGTGCGGGACGCCGGACCACAATCATTGCATCGTGTCGATGACGGCGATCAAACATGGCAAGCATGTGTACTGCGAGAAGCCGCTGACGCACACGGTGAAGGAGGCGCGGTGGATCGCGCAGGCGGCGCGCGAGGCGAAGGTGGCGACGCAAATGGGCAACCAGGGCATGGCGTTCGAGGGGAACCGGCTGATCAATGAATGGTTATGGGACGGGGCGATTGGCCCGGTGCGCGAGGTGCATGCGTGGTCGGACCGGCCGACGCATAGCGGGAAGCTGCCGCTGTGGTGGGCGCAAGGCATCGAGAAGCCGAAGGAGACGCCGGCGGTTCCCGCGACATTGGATTGGGATTTGTGGCTGGGGCCGGCGCCGTATCGGCCGTATCACCCGGCTTATGTCCCGTTTGTGTGGCGGGGATGGTGGGATTTTGGGTCGGGCGG
>Ga0070741_10011826_pt1 | contig 15975 bp, 15 predicted proteins | sample Coa_R1_4_FD_66440 | JGI IMG/M metagenome (GOLD analysis project Ga0070741, IMG submission 66440) | Surface soil microbial communities from Centralia Pennsylvania, which are recovering from an underground coalmine fire - Coalmine... | ecosystem: Environmental > Terrestrial > Soil > Unclassified ...
GTCGCCCAGTGGACGTAGTCGCGCATGTACTCGCGCAGCACGCCGCCCCAGTGCCCCTGGGCGGCGACGTGCTCTGCCCACGTGATCGGCAGCGGTGACACGCATTGGATGGAGAACCCGCGCCGGTAGGGCTTGGTCCGGTCTGTCTCGTAGAAGTCCTCCGTCGAGACCTCCGGCGGCGGGGCCTTGTACGCACGTACCTCGCAGTCGTAGCGGCCAGCGGTCTGCGGCGCCCCCTGCACCATCAGGTACTTGCCGACCAGGCCATGGTCGTTGCAGATGCCGTCCGGGAAGCGGGCGGACGCGGAGTTGAGCAGCAAGCGGGGGGTCTCGATCGAGTACCCGGCGACGGCGACGACCCGCGCCCGCTGGCGGTGCTCGACGCCGCGGTGGAAGTAGGTCACGCCCGTCGCCCGGCCGTCCGCGCCGAGCTCGACCCGGCTCACCATGCTGTCGGCCCGGATCTCCGCCCCGTGGGCCAGCGCGTCGGGGACGTGGGTGATCAGCGGGGACGCCTTGGCGTTGACCTTGCAGCCCTGCAAGCAGAACCCGCGGTAGATGCAGTGGTTGCGGTTGCCGAAGCGCCCGTTGACGATGGCGACCGGCCCGACCTTCACGGTGATCCCGGCCTTGAGGGCGCCGGCCTGGAACAGCATCCCGTTACCGCCGATGGGGTGCGGCGACTGCGGGTAGCGGTGCGGGTACCCCCACGGCCAGTCCTCGCCGGCGACGGGGAGCTCCTCTTCGATGTGCTCGTAGTAGGGCCGTAGCTCGTCGTAGGAGATCGGCCAGTCGACCCCAACCCAGTCGGTGCTGTAGGTGCGGAAGTCGGACGGATGGAGACGGGGCGCGTACCCGGCGAAGTGGACCATCGACCCGCCGACCCCGCGCCCGGAGTTGTTCGAGCCCAGCGGGACCGGGTCCTCGCCGGCGATGACGCGCGGCTCCGTCCAGTAGATGTGGTTCGAGCCGGCCTCGTCGCTGACCCAGTCGCGGTCGGGATCCCAGAACGGGCCGGCGTCGAGGGTGACCACCCGCCACCCGGCGCGTGCCAGGCGCTGCGTCAGCACACCTCCGCCGGCACCGCAGCCGACAATCACGATGTCGACCTCGTCGCGTTCGTCGTAGCGGCGCATATCGCGCCGCAATCGGTGGTCCACGTGCGTGTCGCCGTGAGGGACCAACCACGCGGACGCGTTGCGTGCCCGCACCCCGGAGGTCATTGCGGCATCGGGCGGCGCTCGGCGTGCGCCTTCTTGAACGCGTCGGCGCGCTCCGACCACTTCACCGGGTCGTGGCTCGCACGCTCCGGCCGCTCCCACGGTTCGAGCTTGTCCGCGCCCAGGGCGGCGTAGCCGCGTGGGTACGCCGGCCCCCCGAACCCGATCTCGTTCCACGCCCACGGGTGGCTGTAGAACGCGGTGCACACGTAGTGCATCCACAGGTCGAAGACGCGTTTGGCCGGCATCCCGTGCCAGTCACCCTCGGCCTGCTGGACGTCTTCGATGAGGTCCATCTGGCCTTCCGGGCTGAGCCGGTGGAACGCCTCCGCGCCGTTCGCGCGAGCGTCATCGTCGAGGCCGCGGATCGAGCGCTTCCATGCCTCCATCACCTCCGGCATGCGCTCGTAGCGGTACCCCTCGCCGACGCCGTCGGCGAGGCGGGCGTCCATCAGCTCGAGGGCGGGCACGCGCGGCTCGGAGTCCTGCCCGAGGAGGCGGTCGACCAGCGCGCGAGCGGTCGCCTCCTCGTCCACCGTGAAGAACCGCAGTGGCGGCGCCGGGCCGAGGCGCGCCAGCACGGTCCCCGCGGTCTCGTCGTCCCACGTGTCGCGCTGCGCCAGGACGTCGTAACCGGGGAAGCGGGGCGGCCGGTCACCTGGCGTGGTCCCGGTGCGGGGGCGCCGCAATCGTGGCATCGCGCCTCGCCCCCGCTCACTCGCCCTCGCGGCGGAGGACGGCCGCCAGCAGCCCCATGCCGCCGACCATCGTGAACAGCAGCGGCGCGAACGTCGGCGGCCCCATCTCGCAGTTGTACCGGGCGAGCTTGAACCCGCCGGGGCGCTGCGCGATGCCGCGTAGGTGAAGGTACTGGCCCTGGAGGGAGTTGGCGACCACGACGGCCGACGCCAGCGGGAGCGCGGTCTTGGCCAGCCGCTTGGAGAACACGCCGGCCGCGGCGGCCACCGACAACAGCGGCGTGGTCATCACCGGGAGCCACATCATCCGGTTGCCGAAGCTGGCCCGGTCGTGCTCGAGCCAGATCTCCGTGCCAGTGACCGCAGCGCCGATCGCGGTCAGGCCGCACAGCGCCCGTTCGAACCGCCCGTGCTCGACGTCCTGGATGAAGCGGTCGACACCGACCGCGGTCACCGCGCACTCCTGTCGGACGCTCGCACGCTCCTCCTCGGTGGCGCGGCGCCTAGCTGAGGAGCGCCGCGCTCACCCGAGGACTACCCGTGCCCGCCCGCCGCGGAAACCGCTGCCGCGGCGATCAGCTCTTGCGCAGCGCGTCGCGCACGCGGTCCATCATCGCCACCGCGGGGCCGGTGACCACGTTCGAGACCGCGCTCGTGCCGGTGTGCGGGTGGGCATGCGTCGGTGCCGCCTTCTCCGCGACCTCGAACGCGTTCGCCATCTTGTGCAAGTTCTCCTGCGACTGCGTCCGGCGCAGCAGGGGCAGGACGGTCGCTTCCTCCGCCTCGGCGTGCTGCAGGACCGCCGTGCGGAACCGGTCGAACGTGGTGGTGAACTCGCCCTTGCCGATGTCGAGCTTCTCGAGCTTGGAGAGCACCTCGGTGCCCTCCTGCTCCTCCTTGGTCCGCTCCTCGGCGACCTTCTGGCCCTCGGCGCCACTGGCGCGCAGGGCCGGGTAGACGACCTCCTCTTCCGCCGTCTCGTGGACGACGATCATCCGGCGGAGGTCGCAGAACGCCGATTCGAGCTCGGTCCCGGACGCTGCGCCCACGCGCGTCAGGAGGCCCTTGACCTGTTCGTGCTGGGACTTGATCAGGTCGACGACGTCGGTCGTGGTCTCGGCCATGGCTCCTCCTCGTAACTCTCGTTCGTGCGCGCGTACCCCGATCCGGGCTGCCGTCAACCTCGACGGTCGTGCCCGTGGGCCCTCACGCCAGCTCCGAGATCATCTCCGCGTAGTGGTCGACGCACGGCAGCGTGGTAGAGGGGTCGTCCCAGCCGGTGCGCGCCGCCCCAACGACGACGCGTTCGACACCGAGGTCGCGGTAGGAGGCGAGCGTGGCCAAGGTGGGGTCGCCGTAGGTGACCATGGTGATCGGGAGACGGCCACGCCCGGCGGCCTCGGCCGCCTCACGGAAGATGCGCACCTTCTTGGCGACGTCACCCAGCCCGACGTCCATCGGCATCCAACCGTCGCCCCATGCGACGGCCTCGCGCGTGCCGGTGCGCCCGCTCGTGCCGCAGACGATGGGCGGGTGCGGCCGCTGCAGGGGCTTGGGGAGCGACCACACCGGGCCGAAGTCGAAGTACGTGCCGTGGAACTCCGACTCCTCGTCGCTCCACAGCGCCCGCAGCGCGCCGACCGCTTCGCCGAGGGCGAGGTAGCGCTGCGACCACGGGATGGGGCGGTGGTCGGCGAGCTCTTCCTCGTTCCACCCCACACCGACGCCGAACATGAGCCGCCCGCCGGACAGGCGGTCGAGCGTGGACACCGTCTTGGCGAGGGCGAACAGGTCGTGCTCCAGGGGGAGGGCGACGCCGGTGCCGATCAGGAGCTGCTCCGTGGACCGTGCCGCCACGAGCAGACCGAGGAACGGGTCCATCATCCACCGGTACTGGTCGGGGAGCTCGCCGCCCGCGGGGTACGGCGTGCGCCGCGACACGGGGATGTGGCTGTGCTCGCCGATCCACAGCGAGTCGTACCCGCGTGCTTCGAGCGCTGGCGCGAGGACGTCCATCGGGACGTCGGCGGGCGTGTTCATGCTGGTGAAGCCCACCTTCACGGTGCGGCCCCCATCAGTAGCGACCCGAGGGGCAGCCGGTCGACGGGCACGGGGGCCGCGGGTGCCACCTCGCGCGCGCGTGCCGCCGCGCTCGCGGGTGCGGCGCCCGTCTGCAGGTCGAGCTCCCACATGCCCACGTCGTGCCACGCGCCGGACTTCCAACCGACACGGTGGTACACACCGACGGCGCGGAAGCCGACCGACTCGTGCAGGCGCACGCTCGCCGGGTTGGGCAGCGCGATGCCGGCGATCGCCCTGTGGTACCCCTGCGCGGTGAGCACGGCGATCAGCGCGTGGTACAGCGAGCGCCCGACTCCGCAGCCGCGGTGGGCCTCGTCGACGTAGATGCTCGTCTCCACCGCCCAGTCGTACGCGGCGCGCGCCTGGAAGCGGTGGGCGTAGGCGTACCCGACCACGGCGCCCTCGCCGTCCATCACCAGCCACGGGTGGCGGGGGAGCGTCGCCGAGACGCGGCGCGCCATCTCGGCGCCGTCGGGCGGGTCGACTTCGAACGAGACGGCGGTCCCAGCAACGACGGGGCCGTAGATGGCGGCGAGCGCGTCGCCGTCACCGGGCCCCGCCAGGCGCACCTCCACGCGCTGCGCTACAGCAGGGGCCCGACGTCGACGAGCGCGTCGCCGTTGGGAAGCACCGTCGCGGTATCGCCGGGCCGCAGCACGAGCGTCGTGAACCGGTACTGCACGACCGCGGGGCCGTGCACGGCCGGCCCGGGCCTGAGCGCGTGGCCGTCGAAGACCGGTGCGTCGTCGAACCACGTCCCCGCGGCGAACAGGCGCCGGCGCCCCGTCGGCTCCGGCAGCGATGCCTCGGTCGAGAGCGAGACGGGCGCCGGCTGCTCGACCATCCCGGTCGCCGTCAGGCGTAGGCCGCGGAAGAGCGGCTCCTGGGCGCGCGCCTCGATCAGGCGCGCTTCCTCGTTCCTCCGGTGGAACTCGGCGACCGCCCCCCCGATGACCTCGAGGGCATCGGCCGCGTTCGGGCGCGCGCACGGGATCGGCACGTCGAACGTCTGGCCCGGGTAGACGAGGTTGGCGTACCACTCGAGGCGGATCCGCTCGCCCGGCACCCCTGCGGCGCGCAGCTCGTCGATGGCGTTGGACTCGAGCTCGTCGGCCATCGCCGCCACGCGCGCTGGGTCCGCCTCGCGCCACGGGGTGATGTAGCCACGCGCGCTGTCCACGACGTGGTCCGCCGTCAGGAGCCCGAGCGCGCTGAACCCCGGTGCGGCGAGCGGCACGAGGACCTTCTGCATCCCGAGCGCCGCCGCCTGCGCGGTGGCGTGGACGGCGCCCATGCCACCGAAGGCGACGAGGTCGAGGCGGCGGGGGTCGGCGCCCGCGAGCGACAGCACGCGGCGGATGGCGTCGGTCATGTGGGCGTCGACGATCTCGTTCACGGCGGCAGCGGCGTCCTCGGCCGTCGCCATCCCGAGGTCGAACGCCAGGCTCTGGAGCGCCTTGCGCGCCGCGTCGACGTCGAGCGCCATCCGCCCGCCGTAGAAGCCGGCCGGGTCGAGCCGGCCGAGGACGAGGTCGGCGTCGGTCACGCACGGTTCCGTCCCGCCGCGCCCGTAGCAGACGGGGCCCGGCTCCGAGCCGGCCGAACGCGGCCCCACGTGCAGCACGCCGTCCTGGGCGTAGGCGACGGAGCCACCACCGGCGCCGATGGAGTGGATGTCGACCATCGGCAGGGCGATGCAGTAGCGGTGGCGCCAGTTCCAGTCCGCAGTGACCTCGGCCTTGCCGTCGCGGATCAGGCACACGTCGTAGGACGTGCCGCCCATGTCGACCGACACCACGTCGCGCAGCCCCGCGGTAGCGGCCGCACGCGCCGCCGCTGCGGCGCCGCCCGTCGGGCCAGACCCGATCGTCGCCACGGCCCGCCGGCGCAACGCCGACGGCGTGGCAACCCCGCCCGCGGAGGTGGCGATCAGCAGCTCGTTGGTGAACCCGGCGCGCCGGAGGGAGTCCTCGAGCCGCCCGAGGTAACGCCCGATCGGCGGCCCGACGTAGGCGTTGACCAGCGTCGTCGACGTGCGCTCGAACTCCGGTGGCTTCGGGAGCACCTCGTGGGACATCGAGATCTGCTCGACCTCGGGGTACTCCTCGAGCACGAGCTCCCGGGCGCGCAGCTCGTGGACGGGGTTGATGTACGAGTGCAGCAGGACGATGGCGATCGATGTGACGCCGAACGCCTTGAGGCGACGGGCGGCCCGCCGGACGTCGTCTTCGTTGAGGGGGTCGACGACCTCGCCCTCGGCGTTGAGCCGTTCGCGGACCTCGAGGCGCACCCGGCGGGGGGCGATCGGCGCGGGCGGAGCCAGCGCCGGGTCCCAGATGTCCTCTTTGAAGCACCGCCGCATCTCGATCTCGTCGCGGAACCCCTCGGTGACGATGAGCCCGGCCTTGGCGCCGGTCATCTGGATCATGGTGTTGTCGCCGGTGGTCGTCCCGTGGACGATCCCGTCAGTGGCCGCGAGCAACGCCGCCACATCGGTGCCTTCCGCCTCGGCGAGGCGCGCGACGGCAGCGAGCACGCCCTCGGACTGGTCGGCCGGTGTGGTCGGCGCCTTTTCGAGCACGACGCTGCCATCGGGCCGGCGCGCCACCAGGTCGGTGAACGTGCCCCCGACGTCGATGCCGATGCGGTAGCCGCTCACGAGCGGGCGGCCCGCAGTGCGTCGCGCCGTGCCTCCGTGGCCGCCGCGTCGACGGCGAGGTCCATCGCCTCGAGGGAGCCGGTGATCACGACCCCGTAGTCACGCGCCGCGCCCTCGATGGAGACGTATTCGTCCCAGACGTCCTCGAGCACGGCCTGCGGGTCGCGGAGCAGGGGGTCGCCCCACCCGCCACCGCCGCCGAAGTGGTACACGAGGCGCTCCCCGGTCTCGAGGAGGACGCCGGCGACCGACGGGTCGACCTTGATGACCTTGTCCTCAGGGCCGCCCACCTTGAGGTAGCACGTGTCGGGGGACCCGTTGCCACCGCCGGCAATTCCGGGATGGGTGTGGTACTGGTTGACCACGTACTGGTTGACGTAGGTGGGCGTGCGGACCTCTTTGATGAACAGCGACCCGCACCCGCCCCGCCACTGCCCCGCTCCGCCCGAGTCGGTGATGAAGTTGCGGCCGCGCAGGATGTGGGGGAACAGCGTCTCGTTCATCTCGGCGGAGGCCTTCACGAGGTTGCCGAAGGCCGACGCGTTCGCGCCCCACCCGTCCACGTCCTTCACGGCGTTGACCCACCCGGCGGTCGTCTCGCCGCCGTGATCGAAGAACGGCCTCCCCGTGCGCGGGTCGAGGTCGCCCCACATCTGGCGCGGGCTCCCGAACTTGTAGGTCTGTGGTGAGCACCGCTCCGGGATGATCTGCGACATGGCGATGGCGATGGCGTCACCGACCTCGACACCGGGGTGGTGCGTACCCGCCGACACCGGCTTGCCCTCGGTCGGGTTGAGGCAGCACCCGGGAGGCACGCGCAGGTCGATGCATTCGATGAACCCCTGGTTCTTCGGGATCGACGGGTCGACGAGCGATGCCAGCTGGCCGATCGTGTAGCCGCGCGTGTTGCCGAACGTCGACCACGCCGCGGTGTCCTGGCGCGTGTCGGACCCCTCGAAGTCCACGACGAGCCGTTCCCCGTCGACGGTGATCTTGCAGTGCACGTGGATGTCACGGTTGCCCTGGGGGTCGGAGTCGACATAGGCGTCGGCCTCGTAGGTCCCGTCCGGCCACGCGGCGATTTCCTCGCGGAAGCGCCGGCGGGTGTCGTCGATCACGAAGTCCACCGCCGCCTTCACGGCATCGGGGCCGTAGCGGTCGATGACCTCCGACAGCCGGCGCACGCCGAGCTGCGCGGCCCCCACCTGCGACCGCAGGTCCCCGATGAACCCGCCGATGCGGTTGTTGGACCGCATCGTCAGGACGACGTCGCGCCGCTCCTTGCCGCGCTCGATGATCTTGAGCAGCGGGTAGCGCGTCCCCTCCGACCAGATGTCCTTGGCGAAGACGTTGTACCCGCCCGCCATCGCGCCGCCGGTGTCGCCGTGGTGGCACTGGATCGACGCGATGAGCACGAGCTCCTCGCGCCCGTCCGGGTGCGTGTGGAACACCGGCGCGAAGACGTTGAAGTCGGGCAGGTGGCCGCCGCCGTGATAGGGGTCGTTGGCGATCAGCACGTCGCCCGGGTAGAGGTCCTCACCGAGGAACTCGAGGGCGAACGAAATGGGCAGCGTCGCCGTCAGCATGAACTGCGGGATGCCGACCGACAGCGCGGCCAGGCGGCCCTTCCAGTCGTGGATCGTGGCGTTGCGCTCGTTCGACTGGTTGAGGATCGGTGTCGTCGCCGTCCGTGACACGTAGGTCGCCATCTCGAAGCAGACGGTCTCCATTGCCGAACGGATGACCTCTGCGGTGACCGCGTCGACCTGGCCGGCCTGCTGCCGGGTGACCATCGTGTCGACCATCGCTGACCCCCTTGGAGACGGTGGCGACCAGGGTACCTCCCGGCAGGGAGGCCTCAGGTGGCCACGAGCGCGGCCAGCCGGGATGCCTCAGGTGGCCGCGAGCGACGCCAGTAGGGCCCGCGTGCGGGCGCGCGACGCCGACCGGTCGCCGACCGGGAACGGCGCGGCCCAGAAGTCGGTCGCCCCCGCGTCGAACAGGGCGCGTACCTGGCGGGTGACCGACTCCTCGTCGCCCACGATCACCGCGTCCGCAGGCCCGGCGGCGCCACCGATGTCGAGGACCCTGCGGTAGTTGGGCAGCCCCCCGTACATGGCGAACTGCGCCGCCGCCTCGGCGCGGGCCTCGGCGACGTCGTCGTGGACGACGACGGGCAGCCCGACGACGACGCGGGGCTCGCGGCCGGACGCGGCGGCGCGGAGCTTCGGGACGATGTGGTCCCCGACGGCGCGGGCGTTGGCCATCCAGGTCACGGTGCCGTCGGCCACGGCGCCGGCGACGCGGAGCATCCTCGGCGCCAGGGCGCCCAGGAGCACGGGCACCGGCGCATCGAGGGCGACGGCGCGCCGCCCGCGGGCCGACAGCAGCTCACCCGCGAAGTCGACCTGCCCGTCGCGCAGGGCGGTGACGAGGATGGTCGTGTACTCCTCGGTGTGCTGCCCCGGGCGGTCCGACGCCAGCCCGTACATCCCCTCGATCACCGGGACGTGCGACGGTCCGATACCGAGCGTGAACCCGGGCCTGCCCATGGCGAAAGCCGTGGCCGCGGCGCGGTTGGCCATCAGCAGCGGGTGGCACGGGTAGGTCTGGAGGACGGCCGTGCCGAGCTCGATGGCCGTCGTCTCGCGGCCGGCGAGGGCCATGGCGACGAGCGGGTCGCCGCCCATGGCGCTCGGGTACCAGAGGCTGGCGAACCCGTCCCGCTCCGCCTCCTTCGCCTGCTCGATGATGCGCGTGACCGACGCCCCGCCCCCGCTCAGACCGATCCTCACGCACGGGACCCTACCGGTGCGCCCATGGGTACCGTCCGCGCACCGGCGCGCGCCGGCGACCGTATCGTGGCGGCGATGCGCATCACCGCGGTGACGCCGGTCCCGGTCACGTTCCCCACCGAGCGCGAGCCGATGTCGTTCTGCTTCGTCCGCATCGACACCGACGCAGGCGTCGTCGGCTACGGCGAGGCGTGCGACAGCTTCGCCTGCTCGTACGCGGGCGTCGTCGCCGCTGCGGTCAGCGACGCCTTTGCACCGCTGCTCGTGGGCCGGGAGGTCGGCGACCCAGCGCTCGAGGGCCGCCGCCTGCGCGCGTGGACGCGGCGCCGGCTCGGTGACGCTGGTGTCGGCCCGCAGGCGCTCAGCGCCGTGGAGATCGCGCTGTGGGACATCGACGGCCGTGCCGCAGGCCGACCGCTCAGCGCGGGGCGCGTGCCGGTCTACGCATCGGCGGGGTTCCTCGAGGAAGGGCCGGCCGATTGGCACGAGGCCCAGCTGCGCCCGCTGCTCGAGCGCGGCGTGCGCATGGTGAAGGTGCGGGTCGGCCCGGACTGGCAGTCGGACCTGGCGACGCTCGGCAAACTGCGCGCCAGCCTGGGCGACGCGGTCGAGGTGATGGTCGACGGCAGCGAGACGTTCACGCTCGCGACCGCAGCGCGCATCGCGGACCGCCTCCGCGACCTCGGCGTGGCGTGGTTCGAGGAGCCCTTGCCGCAGACCGCGCACGCCGGCATCGCCGAGCTGGCGCGTACCTCGCCGGTCCCGATCGCATACGGCGAGCACCTCTGCGGGTTCGACGATGCCCTGGACGCGCTGCGGCGCGACCACGTAGCGGTCCTGCAGCCGGACGCGTCGACGTGCGGCGGCATCTCCGAGGCGCGCCGCATCGCCGAGCTCGGCTCGTCGTTCGGCGCGCGCGTCGTGCCCCACGTGTGCGCCGGGCCGGTGTCGCTCGCCGCCAACCTCCACGTCGCGGCATCCGTGCCCACCGTCCACGCCATGGAGTACCCGCCGTTCCTCCTCAGCGCGTGGCACGCCCTCGGGGCCGGCGCCGAGCTCGGCCTCGAGGCCATCGTCGACGGCGAGCTCGCCGTGCCCGATGGGCCGGGCCTCGGTGTCGCCCTGGACGAGGCCGTCGCCCGCGCCAACCCCTACCGGCCGCCGCAGCACCTCGCCGGCGTGCGCGGGGGCGGGGGGCGCGACGGGTTCCCCGGCCGTTTCACCGGCGACCGATGACCGGGCAGCCGATGACGCAGAATGGAGCCGCCATGTTGCCAGCCACGTTCAACGGGCCTATCGCCCCTCGCATGTCGGAGTTCAGCGACGAGTACATGTCGTTCGTCGAGGCGCACCTCGAAGCCGACCTGCTCGAAGTGCCCGACCGCATCCTCACGTTCCTCCGGATGACGGATTCGCTCATGCAGGGGTTCCAGGTGTCGCAGCTCGTGCACGGGCTGCAGACCGCCACGATGGCGGAGCGTGCCGGCGCCCCGGCCGACATGGTCGTCGGCGCGCTGTGCCACGACATGGGCAAGCTGGTGTCGAACTCCAACCACCCGGCCATCGCCGCCGAGATGATCCGGCCCTGGGTGCCCGACGAGGTCTACTGGGTCGTGAAGGTGCACCAGGACTTCGAGGGGCTGCACTACTACGCCCGGGTCGGCCTCGACCCCATGATGCGGCGCAAGCACGCCGGCCACGAGTACTACGAGCTCGCCGAGCAGTTCGCCGACGCGTGGGACCAAAACGCGTTCGACCCCGACTACGACACCCTCCCGCTTGAGCACTTCGAGCCGCTCGTGCGCGAGGTGTTCTCGCGGCCGCCGCGCCGCGGCTGAGCCCGCACGCGATGGCCGCGTAGTCGCTGAGTCGCTGAGTCGCTTAGTCGCGCAGGACGCCGGCGTCGCGCAGGGCGCCGACGAACCCTGCGCTCCACGACTCCGCCGTCGGCGGCGACGCCTCCGCCGGCGGCGTGGCGAGCGCCAGGCGCACGTTGCCGACGACCGACGGCGCCGTGGGCAGGCACGCCCATGCGCCGCCCAGCTCGAGCTCGTGCATCAGGTTCTCGCGGCCGTGGCCGGGCACGACGTCGAGCAGGACGAGGTTGCGCCCGATCACGCGCGCCTCGCGGCACGTGTCGCCCGAGCTGGTCACGATCACGTCGCTCGCCGCCATCAGCTCGGGCACCCGGTCGGTGTAGCCGAAGGGCACGACGGTGGCGTGGTCGCGCGCCACGCCGCGCAGCCGGGCCACGAGGCGCTCGTTGTTGCCGCCGACGGCGAGCACCCACCAGCCCTCTGCGGCCAGGGCGCGGGCGACCGCGTCGAGCGGGCCGATGCCCCACGCCCCCGACATGAGCAGCACGCACGGGGGGCCATCGGGGACCCCGAGCGCCACGCGCGCCTCGTGCTGCGACGGCGCCGCGTAGAACCCTGGCCGCACGGGCGCGTCCACGACGCGCACGTCGGCGCCCGGGCAGTAGCGCAGGACCGATGCCGCGGCGAGCTCGGACGTGACGAGGAACAGGTCGGTCCCCTCGTGCGCCCACATCCCGTACGCGAACGAGTCCGTCATGAACACGACCGTGCGCAGCGACGGCCGTTCGAGCTTGAGCCTCGCCGCCGCCGCGGCGCCCGTCGAGAACACCGACACGATGAGATCCGGCGCGTACGCGTCGACCTCGGCGACCAGGTTGGGGAACATGACCCTCACCGCGGCCCGGTCCATGAACCGGCCCACCGCGCCGTTGGCGCGCAGCTGTGAGAAGTGGAAGCCGTCGTACACGGCATCGATCGAGAGCAGGCGCTTGAACACCCAGTTGCCCGCCGCCGCCCCGCCCGACCCGAGCATCGGCATGCAGTCGACGATGCGGCTCTCGACGCCATGGGGGCCGAGCGCGGCGTCGCACGCCTCGGCCAGCGTGTCGTGGCCGGCACCGAACTTCCCCGAGAGGAACAGCGCCCTCACGCGCCCGCCCCGACGAGCTCCTCGAGGGTGACCGAACGCAGCCCCTGCCGGTGGAGTGCATCCGCGATCGGCCCGAGCGCGTCGAGCCCTCTGCGCCACGAGCCGGGGGGCGAGTCGACGTCGGCGTCGTGGAGCAGCACGATGCTCCCGGGCGCCAAGGCGGCGGTGACGCGGCGGGCGACGGCGCCGGCGTCCGCCTCGTCCCACTCCCGTCCCCACGCCGACCACAGCGCCACGGAGAGGCCGTGACGGCGAGCTTCGACCAGCGTGGCGCCCGTCGCCTGCCCGTACGGCGGGCGGAACCACCGCGGCCGGGCGCCCGCCGCCGCCATCGCCGTCATGGCCCGGTCGAGGTCGGCGCGCACCCACCGGGGCGGGCGGGCGAAGTGGTGGGCGTGCTCGTAGCCATGGGTCCCGACCGCATGGCCGCGTCGCAGGGCCTCGGCTACCAGGTCGGGGTGGGCGGCGGCGTGAGCGCCCAGGCAGAAGAAGGTGGCGTGCAGGCCGAGCTCATCGAGGCGGTCGAGCACCGCCGGCGTCGTCGTTGGGTCCGGGCCATCGTCGAAGGTCAGCGCCACCGCCGGCGCATCGGGGCCCCGCCACCGGCACCATCCCCCCGGGAGGGCGCGCACGGGCAGCCACTGGCCGAGGCTCACGACGCTCGGCACCATGTGCGCGGCGGCCAGCGCGCCCACGGGCGCTGCCGCCCAACCCCATTTCATCGCTTGTGGCGCGTGGGCGTTACGCCTCGCTCGCCCTGACCTCGTCGTTCTCGAGGTCGAGCCACCACTCGAGGTAGCGCTTCATACCGTCCTCGAACGAGGTGGTCGGCTCCCACCCGAGGACCCGGCGCGCCTTGTCGGCGGAGATCTCACGCCCCGCGTAGTCGCCCGGCCTGGCGGCGACGTACTCGATGGGGGTGTGGGGATTGACGAGCGCCCGCGCCGTCTCGGCGACGTCGCGGATACTCACGGGCGCTGGCCCTTCGAGGTTGAAGATCTCGTCGGCGGCGGCGTCGCCGAGCGCGAGCACGTGGGCGTCGGCGAGGTCCTCCACGTAGATGTAGTTGCGGTACTGGAGCCCGTCGCCCTGGATGGTGATGCGCGTGCCGTTGCGGGCGCTGGTGACGAACCGCGGGATCACGAGCTCCTCGCGCATACGCGGCCCGAACGGGATCCCGTAGCGCAGGATCGTGTAGGGCACGCCGTACAGCTCGCCGAAGCTGGTCACGACGAGTTCGGCCGCGACCTTCGACGCCGTGTACACGTGGCCCGTCCCGGCCGGCGACAGCGGCGTGTCCTCGGTCAGCGGCCCGTCGCCGGGCGCGGACGCGTACACCCAGACGGTGCTCGCCAGCACGACCCTGCCGACGCGGTTGCGGCGGGCGGCCTCGCACACCCGCCCGGTGCCGGTGACGTTGAGCTCGAACGTCCCGACCGGGTCGGCGAGCGCGTCGTTGACGTTGGACACGGCGGCGAGGTGGAACACGGCGTCGCACCCCGCCGTCGCCCGCACGAGCCCGGCGAGGTCGAGGACGTCGGTGTCGCGGTAGGCGGCGTCGCGGCGGTGCGGCGGCCGGGTGTCAAGGACGGTGACGTGGTGGCCGGCGTCGAGCAGGCGGTCGACCACGTGGGAGCCGATGAACCCCGACCCCCCGGTGACGGCGACTTTCATGAGCTCATCTGGCGCGACAGCGCCTCTGCCAGGCATTCGGCGACATAGTCGGCCTCGCTGTCGGTCATATCGGAGTGGACGGGCAGGCAGATGTGGCGCCTGCACACGTCGTCGGCGATGGGGAAGGCATCGCTCGTTAGATCGGCGAACACGGGCTGGCCGTGCAGTGGCAACGCATAGACCTCGCCGGAAAGGGTGACGCCGGCGTTCTCACGGAGGTCGGCCTTCAGTGAGGCCCGGTCGACGGCGGGGTGGAGCATGGCGACGTACTTGTAGTAGTTGGAGTCGCAGTCGGGTGGGATGGGGAGGGCCTCGCACCCCGGGATCGACGCCAGCGCCTTGTCGTAGCGGGCCGCGGCCGCCTGGCGGGTGGCGATCGCCTCGTCGAGGCGGCCGAGGTGGACGAGGCCGACGGCGGCGTGCAGCTCGCTCATCCGCCACGCCGAGCCCATGCGCACGTGGTCGCCACCGAGGAACCCCGCCTTGCCCTGGTCCCGGTACACCAACGCCTCGTCCCGGATGCGTTGGTCGGCCGTGACGATCATGCCTCCCTCGCCGCTCGTCATCACCTTGGTCGGGTAGAAGGAGAACGCGGCGGCGGCACCGAACGAGCCGGCCGGCCGGCCCCCGAAGCTGGCCCCGTGCGCGTGGGCCGCGTCCTCCACGAGCACGACGCCGCGCCGCTCGCAAATGGCCTTGATCTTGTCCACCTCGGGGCTGATGAGCCCGCCGATGTGGACGAGCACCACCGCGGCGGTGGTCGGGGTCAGCGCCGCCTCGAGGGCAGCGGGCGACAGAGCGAGCGTGTCCGCGGACACGTCGGCCAGCCGCGGCCGGCCGCCTGCGGCGACGACCGCAGCCGCCGTCGCGTAGAACGTGTTGGTCGGGACGACGACGTCACGCCCCTCGACTCCGACGGCGCGGAAGATGATCTCGAGCGCGCTCGTCCCGCTGCTCACCGCCACTGCGTACGGAGCCTCGTGGCGGGCGGCGAAGCCCTCTTCGAAGCGCCGGCCGTTGCCACCGAGCGTCAACGCGCCGGTACGCAGGGACTCGTCGATCAACGCCAGCACCGCCCGCCGGTCCTCTTCAGAGAAGACGATGCGCGCCGCTGGCACCTGCCGCTTCGACACGTGACCTCCACCAGTCCAGGTCGCGTGCCCTGTGCCCGAGCCCGCGTCCGGGCCGCCTGTCAGCGGTCCGCCTGTCAGCGTAACGACCCGCGCGCCCAGAGGCTTACTTCGGGGCCAGCCCGAACGGGTGACACCCGCATCAATGACACGCGCGTCACCCTCAGATCGCTGCGCACGCCAGCGCCGGGCGCCGTCTGTTGCCGGCGCGTTGCCCCCGCCGGTGCGCGGCCCGCGTGGGACTTCGGGTTGGCCCGTTCAAGCACACTTCATCCCTTTCGTACCCTCGCCCGAGCGTCGCGCGCCAGGCTGCGCCGGGCGCCCCGAACGGGCCTCCGCCCGGGCCGTCCACCATCGGGCCCGGGGCCGTCCCTAACCTGAGCGCTTCCGCGAGGAGAGGAGTACGCATGACGAAGGCGGAGTTGGTCTCGACAGTGGCGGACCGGTCTGGCGCCGATCAGGCGACAACGGAGCGCGTCATCGGCGCGTTGTTCGAAACGGTGGCCTCGGCGATGAAGCAGGGCGACAAGGTGACGTGGCCGGGCTTCGGCTCCTTCTCGGCATCGAGCCGGCAAGCACGTCAGGGCCGCAACCCCTCGACGGGAGAGACGATCAACATCCCGGCGTCGACCGCGGCCAAGTTCTCCGCGGCTTCCGGCCTCAAGACCACGCTGAACGGATGAGCGCCCCCCGGCGGTAGGCTGACTTCGGCGCCGAGCCGACGTTCCGTCGGGAAAGGGGTGGTCGCCG
>Ga0070741_10011827_pt1 | contig 15975 bp, 13 predicted proteins | sample Coa_R1_4_FD_66440 | JGI IMG/M metagenome (GOLD analysis project Ga0070741, IMG submission 66440) | Surface soil microbial communities from Centralia Pennsylvania, which are recovering from an underground coalmine fire - Coalmine... | ecosystem: Environmental > Terrestrial > Soil > Unclassified ...
ATGGCCATCATCGCCGAGATCGAGCGCGGGGCGCGCCAGGGCGACGGCGTCTACACGATCGAGGAGGACCGGCGGCTCGCGATCCGCCTCGCCCTTGCGCAGGCCGCCGAAGGCGACGTCGTGGTGATCGCCGGCAAGGGGCACGAGACCGGCCAGGAGTTCGCCGACCACACGATCCCCTTCGACGACCGGGTGGTCGCGGCGGAGGAGCTCCGGCGACTGGGAGGGCGCTGATGCGGCCGCGCTCGCTCTCGGAGCTGGCGGCCGCCCTGGAGGGCGAGCTTCACGGGCGGGACGCGCTGGCCTCGAGCGTCGTGACCGACAGCCGGCTGGCCACGCCGGGTTCGCTGTTCTTCGCGCTGCGGGGCGAGCACGCCGACGGACACGAGTTCGTCGGGGACGCCCTGGGGCGGGGCGCGGTCGGTGCGGTCGTGGCGCGCCCGATCGGTGCGGGCCCCCACGTCGTGGTGCCGGACCCGGGCGCCGCCCTCCTCGCGCTCGCCGCGCTCGAACGAGGCGAGATGACGGGCACGACGGTCCTCGGCATCACAGGAGCCAACGGCAAGACGTCCACCAAGGACTTCGCCGCGTCCGTCCTGGGGACGAGGTTCCGCACGCACGCGAGTCCGGCGTCGTTCAACAACGAGATCGGTCTCCCGCTCACGGTCCTCGGCGCGCCCGCGAACACCGAGGTGCTGGTCGCGGAGATGGGCGCCCGCCGTGCGGGCGACGTCGCCAAGCTCTGCGAGATCGCCCGCCCCCATGCCGTGGTGGTTACCAACGTGGGCGTGGCCCACATGGAGGTGTTCGGCTCCTGGGAGGCGATCGTGGAGGCGTCTGCCGAGCCGGTCGACGCCCTCCCGCACACGGGCGTGGCGATCCTGTCTGCCGACGACCCCGTCGTCCGGGGGTACCGCGCCCGAACGCGCGCCCGGGTCCTGACGTTCGGCGTGGACGGCACGGCCGACGTTCGGGCCCAGGACCTCCGACTGGACGATGCCGGACGGGCCAGCTTCGACCTCGTGTGGGAGTCCGATCGCGCCCGGGTGGAGCTCGAGGTGCCGGGCGAGCACATGGTGCAGAACGCGCTCGCGGCCTCGGCCTGCGGCCTCGCCCTGGGCATCTCGGTCGAGGAGTGCGCGATCGCGCTCAAGGATGCCAGGGTCTCGCACTGGCGAATGGAGACGTTCACGACCGCCGCAGGAGTCGTCGTGGTCAACGACGCGTACAACGCCAACCCGGACTCGATGGCGGCCGGGCTCCGGACCGCCCGGTGGATGGCACGAACGGGACGGCTCGCGGCGGTCCTCGGGCACATGGCGGAGCTGGGCCCGATCTCGCAGGACGCTCACGAGCGGCTCGGCGAGCTCGTCGTCCGAATCGGAGTCGAGCGACTGGTGACCGTGGGGGAGCAGGCCTCGGCGATCGCCCGCGCGGCGATCCGCGAGGGGGCCCTCCCCGAGGACGTCGCCGTGTACGACTCGGCCGACGAGGCTGCCCGGGACGTGCGCGCGTGGGCTCGAGCGGGCGACGTCGTGCTGGTGAAGGGCTCACGAGTGGCGGGGCTCGAACGGGTCGCGGAGGCGCTCCGGTGAGGGCGATCCTGCTCGCCGCGGCCGTCGGGATGGCGTTCTCCCTCCTCGGGACGCCGCTCGCGATCCGCCTGTTCCGCAGGTGGGGCTGGGGTCAGCACATCCGCGAGGACGGACCCCGCACGCACATGGAGAAGATGGGAACGCCCACCATGGGGGGGACGGTCTTCCTCGCCGGGATCGTCGCCTCGTATCTCGTGACCCGCATCGTGTTCGGGACGGTCACGGCCGCCGGGCTCTGCGTGCTGCTCGCCACGGTCGGGCTCGGGCTGGTGGGGTTCGTCGACGACCTCATCAAGGTCCGGCGCCGGCGCTCGCTCGGGCTCTCGAAGACCGCGAAGATCGCGGGGCAGGCCGTCGTCGCGGTGGCGTTCGGTCTCGTGGCGGTCAGGGCCGGCCACATCACGACCGACCTCTCCTTCATCCGCGACACCGGCGTGACGCTCGGACTCGCGTTCTACCTGTGGGTCGTGGTGATCGTGGTCGCGTGGTCGAACGCGGTCAATCTGACCGACGGGCTCGACGGACTGGCCTCCGGATCCGCGATCCTGGTGCTGTCGGCGTACGTGTTCATCGCGTTCTGGCAGTGGCGCCACTCGTGCGCGGCCATCCCGCCCGCCGAGGCCTGCTACCCGGTGGGGCTCAACGCCTCCCTCGACGTTGCGATCGTGGCCGGGGGCGCGGTGGGGGCGGTGGCGGGGTTCCTCTGGTGGAACGCGGCACCGGCGCGGATCTTCATGGGCGACACCGGCGCGCTGGCTCTGGGCGGGCTCGTGGCGGCCCTGTCGGTCGTGACCTACAGCCAGTTGCTGCTCGTCGTGCTCGGCGGTCTGTTCGTCCTCGAGACCACGTCGGTGGTCCTGCAGGTGATCGCGTTCCGGGGCTTCGGGCGGCGGGTCTTCCGCATGTCCCCGATCCATCACCACTTCGAGCTCGCCGGCTGGCCGGAGTTCACGGTGATCGTCCGCTTCTGGATCATCGCCGGCATGTGCGTCGCCGTCGGGATCGGCCTGTTCTACGCCGACTTCCTCGCGAAGGGCGGGACCGGATGAGGCCGTTCGACGGGCTGCCGGTGGTGGTCGTGGGACTCGGCGTGGCCGGGACGGCCGCGGCGCGGGCGCTCGCGAACGCGGGGGCGCGAGTCGTGGTGAGCGAGCAGCGCCCGCAGGTCCAGGACGCCGAGCCACTCCGCGCGCTCGGCGTCGAGGTGCACGTGGGCGGTCACCGCCCCGAGCACCTGGACGGCGCCTCGGTCGTGGTCGCGAGCCCCGGCGTACCCGAGCGCGCACCGGTGCTCGAGTGGGCGCGAGCCCGCGGCATCGAGGTCTGGAGCGAGCTCGACGTCGGCGCGCGGCTCTGCGCGGTGCCGTACGTCGCGGTGACCGGCACCAACGGCAAGTCCACCACGACCGAGCTCGTCGCGTGCATGATGCGCGCCGCCGGCCTGGACGCAATCGCCTGCGGGAACATCGGCCACCCGTTCTCGCTCGCGGCGGGTGAGGGTCACCAGGCGCTCGCCGTGGAGGCATCGTCCTTCCAGCTCCGCTTCCACCACTGGCTTCGTCCGAAGGTCTCGGTCCTGCTGAACGTCGCACCCGATCACCTGGACTGGCACGGCTCCTTCGACGCGTACGCGGCAGCGAAGGCGCGCGTGTTCGAGCTGCAGGGGCCGGAGGAGGTGCACGTCGGCAACGCCGAGGATCCCGCGGCGGCGTCGATCTCCCGCACCGCCCGCTGCTCGCGGCTGTGGTTTCGGCTGTCGGAGCCGGGCGAGGGCGAGGTCGGCTACGTCGACGGGGTGCTCGTGGCGCGCGTGGACGGGGAGCAGCGACTCGATCGACCGCCCGCCTCGAGCGAGGGGTTCCGGGCGGACGTGGCGGCAGCCGCCGCGGCCGCGCTGGCGTACGGACTGCCGGCGGAGGCGATCGTCGAGGGCATGCACGCGATGCGTCCTTTGGCGCACCGCGGCGAGGAGGTGGCCCGAATCGGCGGCGTGGCCTTCGTGGACGACTCCAAGGCCACCAACGTCCACGCCGCCCTGCACGCGCTCGCCGGACGGCGTCGGGTCGTCCTGATCGCCGGCGGGGTGGCGAAGGGGGTGGACCTCTCCCCGCTCGCGGATGCCGCCCCCGCGCTGTCGGCAGTGGTGGCGATCGGGGCGTCCGCCTCCGAGGTCGCCGGCCTGTTCGAGGGATCCGTACCGGTCCGAAAGGCGGAGTCGATGGAGGAGGCGGTTCGCGCGGCCTTCGAGCTCGCGCCCCCGGGCGGGACCGTGATGCTCGCCCCGGCATGCGCGAGCTGGGACATGTTCCGCGACTACGCCGAGCGGGGCGAGCGCTTCGCCGCCGCCGCCCGCGCGCTCGGCGAGGAGGTGACGCATGGCGCGCGCTGAGGCGCTCATGCCACCGGGGGCCCGCCACCTGCGGCTGGTTCCGCCACCCGGACGCGTCGAGTCGCGCGCGCACGCCGAAGCGGCCTCCCGGCGCACGGTGGCCCTGCTGATCGGCTCGACGGTGTTCCTCACGGCCGGCGGACTCATCATGGTCTTGTCGGCGAGCTCGATCTCCGCATACACCCAGTACGGGTCGAGCTTCGTGTTCTTCGAGCGCCAGGCCGCGTACGCGGCGGTCGGAGCCCTCGCGCTGCTGGTGACCTCGCGGATGCGATACGAGGTCTGGCAGCGGCTCGCGATCCCGTTCCTTGCGCTCACGGTCGCCCTCCTCGCGCTGGTGCTCCATCCCTCCTCGGGGATCGAGGCCTACGGCGCGTCCCGCTGGATCGCCCTCGGACCGATCACGATCCAGCCCTCAGAGATGGCCAAGCTCGCGCTGATCGTCTTCGCGGCGACGGTCCTGGCTCGGAAGTGGAACCGGCTCGACGACGTCGCCCACATCGCGTTGCCGCTCGTCCCGGTGACGGTGCTCGTCGCCGGCATGGTGATGGTGCAGCCGGACCTGGGTACGACGCTGATCCTGACCGGATGCGTGTTCCTCCTGCTGTTCGCTGCCGGGGTGAAGCTCCGATATCTGATCGCGTCCGCCGCCGTGAGCGGGGCCGCGGGACTGGCCCTGATCTTCAGCGAGGCATACCGGAGGACGCGGTTCCTCTCGTTCCTTCACCCGAGCGCGGATCCGCTCGGCGCCGGATACCAGCTCAAGCAGTCGCTGATCGCCCTCGGGTCGGGCGGCTGGTTCGGCGTCGGGCTTGGCGCGAGCCGGCAGAAGTGGATGTACGTGCCGAACGCGCACACGGACTTCATCTTCTCGATCCTCGGAGAGGAGCTGGGGCTCGTCGGGGAGCTCGTCGTGCTCCTCGCGTTCGGCGTGCTCATCTACTCGGGCATCAGGATCGCCGTGCGAGCCCCCGACGTATTCGGCCGACTGCTCGCGGCCGGGATCGTCTCCTGGTTCGGGCTCCAGATCGTGCTGAACCTGGGCGCCGTCACGGGGTTGCTCCCGATCACCGGCGTTCCGCTCCCCATGCTGTCGTACGGAGGGTCGTCGCTCGTCGCGTCGCTGGCGGCGGTCGGCATCCTGGTGAACGTTGCCCGGGCCCCGGTCCGCGGCGGGCGGACGGGCCGGCGGCGGAGGAGCGGGCGGTGAGGGTGCTCATCGCGGGTGGCGGAACCGCCGGACACGTGTTCCCGGCGCTCGCGCTGGCGCGCCGTCTGGCGGCCGCCCACGGGGTCGAGGTCCACTTCGCCGGGACGGGGAGCGGGCAGGAGTCGAGGCTCGTTCCGGAGGCGGGCTTCCCCTTCGCGACCGTGGAGGCGCGTCCGCTCGAGCGCACGCTCTCGGTGCGCGCGCTGCGGGCTCCGTTCTCCGCCCTGGCCTCCGTCGCGCGATGCCGGCCGCTCGTGGAGGGCGCCGACGTGGTCGTCGGCATGGGCGGGTACGTGAGCGTTCCGGTCGCCGTCGCGGCCATCCGCGCGCGCCGGCCGCTGGTCCTGCACGAGCAGAACGCGGTTCCGGGGCTTGCCAACCGGGCCCTCGCGAGGGCGGCCCGGACCGTCGCGCTCTCGTTCGCCGAGGCCGAGCGGATGCTCCCGCGCTCTGCCCGAACGATCCTGACCGGCAATCCGGTCCGCGAGCGGATCCTGGCGGTCCCGTCCGAGCGCGAGGTCCTGGCCAAGGAGGCGCGGGAGGACCTCGGCCTGGAGGCCGACCGGAAGACGGTGCTCGTGGTCGGCGGCAGCCAGGGCGCCCTGACGCTGTGCCGGGCGACGGTGGAGGCGCTGGAGCCGCTTCGGCGTCGGCGGGACCTCCAGATCGTGCTGCTGACGGGGAGCGCGCACTTCGAGGCGGTGCAGCAGAGCCTGTCCACTGACGACCGCGCGATCGTGCGGGCGGTGCCGTTCCTTGAGCGGATGGAGCTCGCCTACGCGGTGGCCGACCTCGTGGTGGCGCGCGCGGGAGCTACCACCATCGCGGAGCTCACCGTCTGCGGCCTGCCGTCGATGCTGATCCCGTATCCGTACGCGACCGGGCGCCATCAGGAGGCGAACGCGCGGGCGCTCCAGCGAGCGGGCGCGGCGACCATCGTGATGGACGAGGCGCTCACCGGGGAGCTCCTCGCCGTCCGGGTCACGGATCTGGTCGACGACCCGGACCGGCTGCGGCGCATGGCTGAGCGGGCGCGCGCGTGGAGCCGTCCGGACGCCGCGCAGACCCTCGCCGAGGCCGTGCTGGAGGCGGCCGGACCGTGAGCGCCTACGTGCCGCCGCCCGGGAGCGCGCCGACGCTCGACGTTCCCGACCTCGGGAGCGTGCGCTCCGTCCACATGATCGGGATCGGGGGCGCGGGCATGCGCAACCTGGCCAAGCTGCTGATGGCGCGCGGCATCCGCGTGAGCGGGTCGGACCTCAAGGACTCGAAGGGCCTGCGGGAGCTGGCCGCGGCAGGCGCGCGGGTCTTCGTCGGACACCGTCCGGAGCAGGTGGGCGAGCCCGACGCCGTGATCATCTCGAGTGCCATCCTCGAGCGAAACCCCGAGCTCGCGGAGGCCCGCCGGCGGGGTACTCCCGTCTGGATCCGGGCGCAGGCGCTCGCCGCCGCGGCGGTGGGCAAGCGAGCGATCGCGGTCTCGGGGACGCACGGCAAGACCACGACCACGTCCATGGTGGGCCTCGTCCTCGAGCGCGCCGGGCTGGATCCCACGTACGTGGTCGGCGGAGAGCCGAACGAGAGCGGCAGCGGCGCCCGGTCAGGCAGCGGCGACCTGTTCGTGGCCGAGGCCGACGAGAGCGACGGGTCGTTCCTGCTGTTTCGACCGGAGGTCGGGATCGTGACGAACGTGGACCTCGACCACGTCGACTTCTACCCGGGCGGGCTACCGGAGATCCAGGCGGCCTTCGGCGCGTTCGCGGAGCGCTGCGCCCACGTCGTGGCCTGCGCCGACGACCCGCGAGCGATGGAGGCCATCCCCCCCGGCCCCGGTCGCGTCACCTACGGGCTGTCCGAGACAGCCGACGTCGGGGTCGTGGTGTCGTCGCCCGGACCCGGCGGTGCCGAGGGCATGGTGGTCCTGGATGGCGAACGCATCCCGCTGCGGATCGGGGTGGACGGCGAGCACAACCTGTGGAACGCGGCGGCGGCGATCGCCGCGGCACGGCTGGTCGGCGTCCCTCCGCAAATCGCAGCGGAGGCGCTCGCGGGATTCCGCGGCGTGCACCGGCGCTTCGAGCTCCGGGGGACGGCCCGGGGGGCGGACTTCTACGACGACTACGGGCACGTCCCGGCGGAGCTCGCCGTCACGCTTCGCGTCGCGCGGCGGACCGGTCCCAAGCGGCTGGTGGCCGTCTTCCAGCCGCACAGGTACGTGCGCACGCAGGTGCTCTGGCGCGAGCTCGGCCGGAGCCTGGTCGAGGCCGACACGATCGTGGTGACCGACGTGTACGCGGCCGATCAGGACCCGATCCCCGGGGTTACCGGGAAGCTCGTGGTGCAGGGGATCAACCTCGCCGCACCCGGCAAGCGGGTCGTCTACCTGCCCCATCGTGCCGACGTGGTGGCCTTTCTCGAGCGCGAGGTGCGACCCGGCGACCTCGTCGTCACCATGGGATGCGGGGACGTGTGGATGCTCGGTGACGCCGCGATGGAGCGGATCCGGGAGTCCGCGTGAACGACGCCGTGCGCGCTGCGGAAGCTCTCCTTCGCGCCGCGTGCGGCGAGCGGGTTCGTACGTCGTTTCCGCTGGCGCCGCTGACGAGCTTCCGCATCGGCGGGCCGGCAGCCCTCTACCTCGAGGTGGAGTCGGAGGCCGACCTCGCCGCCGCGAGCCAGGCCCTGCGCCGAACCGGCATCCCGGTCGTCGTGATCGGCAAGGGGTCCAACGTCCTCGTCTCGGATCGGGGCGTTGCCGGACTCGTCCTCCGCCTCGGAAAGGGCTATCGGTGGGCCGCGCGCGACGGACAACGCCTGACCGCGGGCGGGTCGATGCCGCTCCCGACGCTGTCGGGGATCGCCCTGGCGCACGAGCTTTCGGGATTGGAGTTCGGGGTGGCGATCCCGGGGTCGTTCGGTGGGGCCCTCCGGATGAACGCCGGAGCGCACGGCAGCGAGGTGGGCGACGTGGTCGAGTCGGTGGACGTGTTCGAGCTCGCGCGGGGGGCTCCGCGACGCGTGCCCGCGCACGAGGTCGGTTTCCGGTACCGGCACACGGAGCTTCCCGAGGACGCGGTGATCGTGGGTGCCGTCCTGCGACTCCGTGCGGACCGCCGGGCGGACATCCGGGCCAGGATGGACGAGGCTCGCGAGTGGCGACGCCGAACGCAGCCGCTCGCGGAGCCGAACTGCGGCAGCGTGTTCAAGAACCCCGAGGGAGACCACGCGGCCCGCTTGATCGAGGCCGCGGGGGGCAAGGGCGTGTCGGTCGGAGGTGCGGCCGTCTCCACGAGGCACGCCAACTTCATCGTGACCTCGCCGGGGGCGCGCGCCGCCGACGTCGTGAACCTGATCCGCACGATCCAGGACCTCGTCGCGCGCCGTTTCGACGTCTACCTCGAGCCGGAGGTGCATCTCGTTGGAGACTTCGACCTCGTTCCTCGCTGAGCGCGCCGCGCGCAACCGAGGATCGGTCGTGAGCGGGTGGCGCGCAATCGTCGCGGCGCTGGCTCTGACGCTCCTCGTGGGAACTGCTGGCCTGGCGCTCTCCCGCTCGCCGCTCTTTCGCCTACGGAATCTGCAGATCGCCGGGGTGTCCCACCTTACCCGCGGAGAGGTGACTCGCCTGGCGGGGCTGGGTCCCCACACGAACGTGCTGTGGCTCGACACGGAGGCCGTCGAGCGGCAGCTCGAGGCGGATCCGTGGATCGCCAGAGCCCTGGTGAGGCGCCGGCTTCCCTGGACGGTCACGATCTCGGTCCAGGAACGCTCGCCGGTGGCGGCGATCCCGATCGGCTCGAGCTTCCGGGTGATCGCCGCCGACGGGACCGTGTTGGATCAGGTCGACTCCGCGCCCCCGCTCCCGCAGATCGTGATGCCCCCGCCGTGGGTTCCCGGGACTCGAGGCCAGTCCCCCGCGGGGCCAGCGCGCGCGATCGCCGCCCTTGCGCCCGGCGTCGCGGCCCGCGTGACCCAGGCGGTGCTCGCGCCGGACGGCACCTTGCGGCTCTCCCTGCGGAACGGGCCCAGCATCGAGTACGGGCCTCCGACGGCGGTGACGGCGAAGGCGGCCTCGATCGCGGCGATCCTGCGGTGGGCGAGGGCGCAGGGGGTCGCGCTCGCCAGGCTCGACGTGAGCGCGCCGGGAGCCCCTGCGGCGACGCCGGCTTCCTAGACGGTGGTCGCTCGCGATCGACACGATCGCGCGCAATCCATCTGACGCCGTCCTTGACGGACCAGCGGTTTGATAGTAGCGTGACCTGCTAAAGTTCAAGTAGATATAACAATCAACTTTCAGTTGAGATTCACTGTTTGAGGCCATCGGGCCGGAGGTCAGAGGCAGGAAGACGGCGTTTCCCCAGGTAGACCGCGGGCGACAGCCCGGGGGCGGAGGTCGAGATGGAGACTCCTCAGAACTACCTCGCCGTGATCAAGGTCGTGGGTATCGGCGGCGGGGGCGTCAACGCGGTGAACCGCATGATCGAGGCGGGGCTCCGCGGGGTCGAGTTCATCGCCGTGAACACGGATGCGCAGACCCTGCTGATGTCGGATGCGGAGGTGAAGCTCGACATCGGGCGGGAGACGACCAGGGGGCTGGGTGCGGGCTCCGATCCGGAGGTGGGCCGGCAGGCCGCGGAGGAGCATCGCGACGAGATCGAGGAGATCCTGAAGGGCTCCGACATGGTCTTCATCACCGCCGGCGAGGGCGGCGGCACGGGAACGGGCGGGGCCCCGATCCTCGCGGAGATCGCACGGAGCCTCGGGGCGCTCACGATCGGCGTCGTCACGCGGCCCTTCGGGTTCGAGGGACGCAGGCGGGCCACCCAGGCGGACCTCGGCATCACGGAGCTCAAGAAGGCGGTCGACACGCTGATCGTGGTTCCGAACGACCGCCTCCTCCAGGTCTCGGACCCGCACACGCCGATGATCGATGCGTTCCGGATGGCCGACCAGGTCCTGTACCAGGGCGTCGACGGCATCACCTCGCTCATCACGACGCCGGGTCTGATCAACCTGGACTTCGCGGACGTCAAGGCGGTCATGACGGGTGCGGGATCGGCCCTGATGGGCATCGGACACGGCACGGGCGAGGACCGGGCAGAGGAGGCCGCCAAAGCGGCCATCTCGTCGCCCCTGCTCGAGTCGTCGATCGAGGGGGCCCGCGGGGTCCTTCTGTCGATCGCCGGACCGACCGACCTCGCCCTGCACGAGGTCAACCGCGCCGCGGATGCGATCACGAGGGTCGCCCACCCGGACGCCAACATCATCTTCGGGGCGGTGGTCGACGACGCGCTCGGTGAGGAAGTGCGCGTGACGGTGATCGCCGCCGGGTTCGACAAGCTGGTGGAGCGGCCGGCTCGCGCCGACAGCCGGATCTCGAGGCTCCTCGAGGAGCCCACGCCAGTCCCCGCCACCGAGCGGGAGCGGACGCCGGTGCCCTCCCTTCTCGTGGAAGAGGAGGAGGAGATCTTCAAGCCGGCACCGGAGACGGTGTCGTTCGATGCCGAGGAGGACCTGGACATCCCGGACTTCTTGAAGAGCTGATCCCCGGTTCCAAGCCGGAGGCCGTCCTGGGGCGGAGACCGGAGGCTCGAGAGGCGCCCTTCCCCCGTCTTTCGCAGATCCGGTCCCGCCCCGTTCCACGTCCGACCGGCCGGCCCGCGGGCCGGGGCCTCTGCCCGGTGCCCGCGCTCGTGGCCGGAGGCCGCAGGGGGCGGCGTATCCTCCCGCCCGTGAGCCGCGGCGATGTGATGGAGCCCGTGTTGGGCGGTGTGACCTGATGCGATCGGACGCCCCAACAGCCGACCGCATCCGGGCCAACGTCGCCGCCCTGCGCCGCGGGATCGAGGAGGCGTGTGCGCGCTCCGGACGGGACCCCGCGACGGTCAGGCTGGTGGCGGCCTCGAAGACGGTTCCCGCGGAGGGCATTCGAGCCGCCTGGGAGGCGGGCGTACGCGAGTTCGGCGAGAACTACGTTCGGGAGCTCCGGGACAAGCGCGAGGCGGCCCCCGAGGCCGTCTGGCATTTCATCGGCACGCTCCAGAGCCACACCGCCCACCACGTGGCGGACCTGGCCGACGTCGTCCAGACGCTCGCGCCGGGAAGGGCGTTCGCGCGGCTCGGTCGCCGCGCAGCCGCTCGGGGCCGCCGGCTCCGCGCGCTCATCGAGGTGGACTTCGCCGGTCGCGGCACCGGCGTGACGCCCCAGGCGTGCGACGCGTTCGCCGACGAGGTCGCGGCGACCCAGGGGGTCGAGCTCGCCGGCCTGATGACGCTGCCGCCAGAGACCGGGAGCCCTGAGGAGGCCCGCCCGTACTTCCGGCGCCTCCGGGAGCTGCTCGAGCGCGTGGCCGGGCGCCACCCGGGGGCGGTCGAACTTTCAATGGGAATGTCGATGGATTACCAGGTTGCCGTGGAGGAAGGCGCTACCATGGTGCGGATCGGAACGGCCCTGTTCGGCGAACGGCCTTCGGCCTGAACTCGGGAGGAGCCATGCCAGGCGTGTGGAAGAAGACGCTCACCTACCTAGGGCTCGTCGAGGACGACGAGTTCGAGGAGCTCGACGAGGTGGCGGCCCAGCCCGGCCAGGCCGCCGTCCGGAGCCTTCAACGTCCGCACGCCGTCCGGGACGTCTCGGTGGAGGCTGAGGACGAGGGGATCGTCCGCACCATCCCCTCCACGCGGGGCGCCACGGCGTCCTCGATCCACAAGTCGGAGCCGCGCCGGTTCAACGAGGCGCGCGAGGTGGCCGACCGCTTCAAGGCGGGCATCCCGGTGATCATGAACCTGCAGAGCACCGACGACACGATCGCCAGGCGTCTCGTGGACTTCGCCTCCGGCCTGGTCTACGGGCTGGACGGCAAGATCGAGATGGTCGCCAACCGCGTGTACCTGCTCACGCCCGCCAACATGGAGGTGTCGGCGGAGGACCGCGAGCGCATCGCGGGCGGCGGGTTCTACAACCAGTTCTGAGCGGGCGGTCCGGGGCGTCCCACGCGATGATCGGCGCCGGGAACGCCCTCCTCGAGGTCCTGTGCGTCGTCCTCACCGTCGCGACGATCCTCCTGTTCGTCCGCGTGATCCTCTCGTGGGCGGAGCTGCTCGGGTTCCGGCGTCCCTACGCCGGGCCGTTCCGCGCGTTGCTCGACCTGCTCGACGACGTGACCGAGCCGGCGCTCCGCCCCCTGCGCGCCCTCATCCCGCCGATCCGTGCCGGCGGGATCGGACTGGACCTCTCGATCCTGATCGCCTTCGTTATCCTTGCCGTCCTGCGCTCAGCGCTCCGGTGCTAGCTGGGGGGATCCATGAGGAAGAAGAAGCAGCAGGCCGACGCCGTCGGGTTCGGCGCCGGGAGCCAGCCGGCTCCGCGTCTTACGCCGATGGACGTGCAGCAGAAGGAGTTCCGCCTCGCCTTCCGGGGGTACAACGAGCGTGACGTCGACGCCTTCCTCGATCTCGTCACCGAGGAGCTCGCCGCCTACATCGAGGAGAACGAGCGCCTGCGCCGTCAGGCGGCACCCGGCACCGGCCCGGCCGCCTCGGCCCAGAGCGCATCCGGCGATCCGGCGGACGCGCTCGGGCGCGCGCAGGCCGAGGCCGAGGAGATCCTGCGCCGAGCGCGCGAGCAGGCCGCGGCGATCGTTCGCGAGGCCGAGCTGAGAGCCTCCGGGGCGGGCGGCAGCCGGCGGAGTGCGATCGCGCCGTTCCTCAGCCGCGAGCGCGAGTTCCTCACGAGCCTCGGCCGGTTGGTCCAGGACCATGCCCAGGCCGTCCGCGAGATGGTCGAGCGGGCCAGGGCGTCGGACCCGGCCGGCCCGGCGCCGACGGCGGACCCGGCCGGGTCCGGCGATCGTCCGGTGCGCGTGGAGCTGCCGGAGGCGCACGGCGTCGCCGGGGTGGGGGCCGCGGAGCCCGACCCCCAGGCGCCGGGGGGCGAACCCAGGTCGCTCCGCGAGCTGTTCTGGGGAGAGGACTGAGCCGCGGGCCTGGCGGTCCGACCAGCCGTCCCCGGCCCGACCGCTCAGGCCCGGCGGAGGCTCACCACGACCGGCAGGCCGTCCACCCGGGCCTCCTCGCGGTGCCCGCCGGCGACGATGCCTTCGAGAAGCGTCGTGGCAAGGGTCTCGCCCATCACGTACGCGCGGTGGGCTCGTAGCGCCTCGGCGACCTCGCCCGAGACCTCGAGCCCGAGCTCGATCCTGTCGGAGACCTCGAGGCCGGCGGACCGTCGCGCGTCCTGGACGGCGCGAACCAGCTCGCGCGCGAGCCCCTCAAGACGCAGCTCGGGCGTGAGCTCCAGCTCGAGCGCGACGGTGAGCCCGCCCTCGGCGGCGACGCCCCATCCCTCGACGGTCTCCTGAACGAGATCGACGTCCTCGGGCCCGAGCGTGATCTCCGCTCCCGGAGCGACGTCGGCCAGCCGGACGGCCCGTCCGCGCGCGAGCTGTTCGGCGAGCGAGCCGTCGTCCCGGGCGAGGGCCTCGGCGACCGCCCTCACCCGCTCGCCGAGCCTGGGGCCGAGCACCCGGAAGTTCGGCTTGGCCCGCCAGCGCCCGAGCTGGTCGGCCGACTCGGCGAAGAGCACCCGCTTGACGTTCAGCTCCTCGGCGACGAGCGGGAGCAGCGGGCGGAGCGGCTCGCGGTCTCCGGCACAATGGACGATCGCCTCGAGAAGCGGCTGGCGGACCTTGATCTTCGCGTCGCTTCGCACGCGCCGGCCGAGCTCCACGATCGCTCGGGCCGTCGCCATCGCGGCCTCCAGCGCGTCGTTGGCCGCCGACGGATCCGGCTCCGGGTAGTCGGTGAGGTGCACCGAGTCGGGAGCGCCCCCGCGGCCGGCCGCGAGGTTCCGCCACAGCTCCTCGGCGATGAACGGCGTGAAGGGGGCGAGCAGGCGGGCGACCGTCACGAGGCACTCGTGCAGCGTGAGGAACGCCGCTTCCGTGTCGGCGCCCCCGGCTCCCTCGGGATCCCAGAAGCGACGGCGCGCGCGTCGCACGTACCAGTTCGACAGGTCGTCGACGAACGCCTGAATGCTCCGCCCGGCGGCCGTGGCGTCGTAGGCCTCGAGGCCCGAGCGCGCCTCCCGGGCCGTCCGGGCCAGTCGCGACAGGATCCAGCGGTCGAGCAGCGGGCGCTCCCCGAGGGGGAGCTCGTGCTCCTCGGGATCGAACCCCGCGGCGTTCGCGTAGGTGACGAAGAACGCGTAGACGTTCCACAGCGTGAGGAGGAACTGCCGGACGACCTCGTCGAGGATCTGGGTTCCGACGCGTCGTGACGCCCACGGCGAGCCGCTCGTGAGCAGGTACCAGCGCAGGGCGTCGGCTCCCTGCCGGTCCAGCACCTCCCAGGGATCGATCACGTTGCCGAGGCTCTTGGACATCTTGCGCCCCTGCGCATCCACGATGTGGCCGAGGCAGACCACGTTCCGGTAGCAGGTGGAGTCGAAGTGCAGCACCGCCTCGGCCATGAGCGTGTAGAACCAGCCTCGGGTCTGGTCGATCGCCTCGGAGATGAAGTCCGCGGGGAAGCGCCGCTCGAACATCTCGAGGCCGCGCCCGAGGTCCGGGTGATAGCCCCACTGCGCGAACGGCATGGCGCCCGAGTCGTACCAGGTGTCGATCACCTCCGGGACGCGCCGCGCCTCGGCCCCGCACTCGGGGCAGGCAAAGGTCACCTCGTCGATCGCCGGGCGGTGCGGATCGATTCCCGTCACGTCGCGACCGGCGCGGTCGGAGAGCTCGGCCAGCGAGCCGATCGCGGTGTCGTGGCGGCTCGGACACCGCCAGATCGGCAGGGGAGTGCCCCAGTACCGCTCGCGCGAGAGCGCCCAGTCGACGTTGTTCCCGAGCCAGTCCCCGTACCGGCCGTGCTTGATGTGCTCCGGGTACCAGTTGACCGACTCGTTCACCTGCAGCAGCCGCTGCTTGACCGCCGTCGTCCGGATGTACCAGGAGGTGCGCGCGTAGTAGAGCAGCGGCGTGCTGCACCGCCAGCACAGCGGGTAGGTGTGCTCGATCGTCTCGGCCCGCAGCAGCAGGCCGCGCCGCCGGAGGTCCTCGGTGATCGGGGGATCGGCCTCCTTGAAGAACAGGCCGCGGACCAGCTCGGGCGCCTCCTGCGTGAACCGGCCCTCGCCGTCGATCGGCTTGAAGACCGGCCATCCCTCTCGCCGGCCCACGTCGAGGTCCTCGGCCCCGAACGCGGGCGCCATGTGGACCACCCCCGTGCCCTCCTCGAGCGAGACGAAGTCCGCGGCCGCCACGCGATGGGCGCCCTCGACGTTGGGGTACAGCGGCTCGTAGCGCGCCCCGACGAGGTCGGCGCCCGAAAGCTCCCGCAGGACGCGGTCGCCGGGGAGGACGCGCTCGGCGAGCGAGGCCGCGAGGATGAGCCGCCGGCCGTCGTGATCGACCTCCGCGTAGCGAGCCTGCGAGGCGACCCCGATGCCCGTGTTGGAGATCAGGGTCCACGGCGTCGTGGTCCAGCCGAGGAGCGACGCACCCACGAGCGAGGGGTCGGCCGCCTCCGTGATGCGGAACAGGACGAACACGCTCGGATCCTCGACCTGGGTGTAGCCGAGCGCGGTCTCGGCGTCGGACAGCGCCGTCCCGCATCGCGGGCAGTACGAGGTCACCTTGTCGTCCTGGAACAGCAGCCCTCGCGCGTGCAGCTGCTTGAGCGACCACCAGACGCTCTCGATGTACTCGGTGTCCATCGTGCGGTAGGCGTCCGAGGTATCGATCCAAAAGCCGATGCGCTCGGTCAGGCGCTCCCAGTCG
>Ga0070741_10011828_pt1 | contig 15974 bp, 17 predicted proteins | sample Coa_R1_4_FD_66440 | JGI IMG/M metagenome (GOLD analysis project Ga0070741, IMG submission 66440) | Surface soil microbial communities from Centralia Pennsylvania, which are recovering from an underground coalmine fire - Coalmine... | ecosystem: Environmental > Terrestrial > Soil > Unclassified ...
CCCCAGCCGACCGTCAATCACAGAATTTCGTTGACCCGTAGGCACATACGCCAAATGCCGGATCAAATTCGTGGGAATATCAGCTCAATTTCCCACCCCCGGCGGCCCCGCATAGAGTCTTTTTTCGAAGGAGCATGTGCAGGTTTGGATCGACCAAAACGAATGCAGTGCGCACCTGTTGGGAGCCAATTGTGAAATGCGCCTCGCGAAAAACGACGAAACAACATGAAAAACGAACACGTGGACGCTGCAGGCAGAAGCCGTGCTAGATTCACGGGATGCCGGGAAAGCGAAACACTTTTCAGATCCAGCCTCAACCGCGAAACGGGAAACGTGGCCAGCCCGGAGGGTAGGCTTAATACTCTCTCATTTGAGTTCTGGGCACCGCGCAGTAGAACTCGCCACGATGAGCCTTTCAACACTCCTCCCAAGTTTTAACTGGACTTTGCCGGCCTTTCTGTCACAAATACCTTCGATCACGGCCCATTATGAAAACAGGGCATTTTGTTTTGGCTATAGTCTCGCTTTTGCAGCTGTCCGTTCAGGCAAGTTGGCATGAACTTCTTCAGGACAACGGCTTCGAACAGCGCTCAGGTTATTGGACTTCTTATTATCTCTCTGGTGGCGACTCTTTGAGTGCTGGAATAGTAAACCTCGGCAATGCCCACACCGGCTCCTATTACGCCTACGTCGGTGATTTTAGCACAACCCATTCCAACGCAGTTGGTGTGGTGCGACAGCTGATCACACTTCCGGCGTGCTCAACAAAGGCCACACTTAACTTTTTTCTAAACGTGACCAGCCAAGATACTACGGCCACGGAGCATGACAGAATGGGGGCTTATCTTCGAACATATCCAGGAGATATGCAGGTAGGAACATTCCACGAGTGGAGCAACCTGAATAAAGATCCAAATGGAATAAAGAATAATTATTCCCCTCAGAATTACACGATTGACGTCTCACAATATGCAGGCCAGCAACTGATCCTGCAATTTTACGGAATTACAGATGGCAGCTTAAGCACGACTTTCAGAATCGATGACGTAAGCGTGCAGGCCTACGTGCCAGATTTTACAATCGGAGTCATCGCGGGCCCTAACGGAAGCGTAACGCCGAGTGGCAATAACACAATGGAGTGCGGGGGGAAGTTCACGATGACGGCAAGCCCCTCAGCTGGTTACGTAGTTGATCAATGGCAGATAAATGGAACAACCGTACAAACCGGTGGCACGGTTCTAACAATGATGGTCAATGCAATGGCGAATGTTTCGGTCACGTTTAAGCCAAATCAACAGACTATTACAGTTTCTACTGGAGTTAATGGATCAGTAAGCCCTAGTGGCACCTTCGGCGCCACAATGGGAGACATATTAAACCTCATTGCGACACCAGACCAAGGCTATACAGTGTCTCAGTGGACAGTAAACGGTGTTGAAGAGCAGGCGGGCGGCAACACGTTTAAAATCACCGTCACAGGCGACACTACGGTTAACGTGACGTTCAAGCCAACTACATATACCATAAGTATTTCGGCCGACCATGGCGATGTAATTCTGGATCCCCCTTTGACGGAGTTCTCTTACGGGGGCACAGTCACCTTCACACCACGTCCGTATCCGGGATACATATTTTTGGAGTGGGGAGGTGATCTCAATGGCGGAGGGACACTCACGCTGCCAATTCACCAATCGTTGAATGTTGTGGCCCACTTCATTGAACTCTCGGGAGCTCCTGTCCTAACGATTGCCAATTCGACCCCACCAATCAATCCGCCTCCCAATCCTCCCGAACCGGGCTTCACATTTCAGGCGATCCCAGGGTATAAGTATGTTATTTATGGATTAGATAAATTCCCAACTTCGAAGTTGCTGAGCGCTTGGAGACCTCTTACCTCCGTTAGCGTTGTATTCTCCCAAAATGTGAAGTGGACTTTTCCACAGACACAGGGCAAAGGAGGATTGTATAAACTGCTACAAATTCCGGCAATCAACTATGCGCCCTTTCTGTCGTTTCCGCTAACAAGTGGAAGTTCCTCGACGAAACCAATACTCGCAGTGCTGGACCACCAAATTACCTCCGGGATCCATCATGACGGCACAATTGTCATCTGTACTTCGGAACTCGTTTCAATCGAGACCGGACCTGCAGTCGGCTATCGGACCCTTGACGCCACGGCTGTTCTTGAAACGGTCAATAACGACCCAGCTAGTCCCGACTACTTTCAGCCATTTTTCGCTGTAGGTTATAGCCACGATGTGAATGGAACTGCGTTTAACCTTCCGTTTACGTATGTTGGGAACGATACAGCCCCTGTCCATCTTTTCTATGACGATCACACTGGATACGACTACAGAACTAGTTCTTCAGATAAGGTTTTGGCAGCCGCTCACGGATTCGTAGTGCCGGAGGAATGCGGCACGCTAGATGACAATCACCAATTAGTTATTAAACACGATAACGGTCTGAAGTCTTACTATCTCCATTTAGACTCATGGGACTCCTCTGTGGCTATCGATCAGAACCACGCCAAAGCGGTCGAAGTTCAACCCGGACAAATAATAGGGGTTCCCGGTAAACGCGGCCAAGCACAGGGTGTCCACCTCCACTTTGAGCTCAGGAGATCTTTCTCAGACAATACGGGTGGCTTCGAGCTAGTCGATCCTTACGGAAGTGTCGCCGCTGACGGAACGCAAATTCAACCGAAGCTCTGGCTCAACGGGCAATAAAACAATCACCCACTTCCAAACTGGATAGGATACCGTTCATCGCGACAATTTCCGCGAGTCCATTCCTACCTGCATATCCCCTGGGGAAAACCACAGAAGATGTTTTTGAACCGCATGAAACAAAACCCTCGACATCGTTTGGATTTTCGTACACATCGTAGACTACAATGACGGAAGTGCTGCCTTGGGCCCACGACATAGTTTTATGCGGAATGGCTTGATTAGTCATAAGGGCGTAGGGTTCAGAGGTATTTTGCGGGTTACCACTTATCAGAATTCCAAACTTTAGATAAACCGAGAAGGGTTCGTCCGAAGGCAACATGTAAGGGCGATTGGCCCAAGTAGCAGATACGATATTTATTACTCCATTTGGCCATTTTTCTATATGCCACATTGGAGGATATCTGAATGCTATCCTGGATGTTTGATCCGTATACAAAGGCCACGTTGAGGTATGCGGAGCCATCTTAAAGAATGACTGACCTGGCATAGCAGTAGAGCTATGTTGGTTAGTCGAACTCGCGTTTTCGGTTGCGCCCCATACGGGCTGTTCCGTCAGAGGAGTGGCCGACACTCGATCAACTAACCCTGAGGTTGTTACAGCTGACCATGTCACCACCCGAGATGCATTGACATAGACAACCAGTACGGCTGCGATTAGTAGCAAACATGCGATGGCTCTGGTCCGGGGAGTAGTACTCATACTCCCATCGTACCACGGGATTGAGCTTAGTGGCTATTACATGTCAAAGTACCGGTTTAGTGGTATGAGTTAAAGAATGTTAAGCATTAAGGCAAAGGCTGACAGGCCTGGGGCCACGTCGGATGCGATAAGCCGCCACGGCAACGGTGCCAATTATGTCTACGCCGCCGCTCACCTCGAATTGCTGCGGTGGCCAAAGCCGCGATTGGATAAATCCCAACGACTACGTGGTGCGATCTTCCGCCGCTCAGTCCGCTCGGAATAAAAGAAATGGTAATAGGCGAGCTGTTAAAAACTCGCCGGAATTATACACGAAGGAGTGTCGAAAAGTTTTCCACCGAGAAGCCGGTTGGTTGAGATCGCTCTTCCAGCTTTAACTAACGAACGAACCGGTGCGGCGCCAACTGACGAAGTAGCGATTGGGCGAATCGCTCCCCGCCTGGTGCCATCCGGAATTATCCAGATCCACCCACGCCAGCTTCCTGACAGGCCTGTTAAAGAACCTCGACAATGGTCGAGCTGGGATGCGTTGCGAGCGCGAACGAAGAGAGGGTTTTTCGCGCCTGAAACTTGCCTCAACCGGGGCGGCGGGCTAAAGTGAAAAATGACAGAAAGCCAAATCGAGTCACAGGACTACGACTCGATTGCCAGAATGAACGATAAAGAAGTCTATGGGCACCTTGCGTATATGAACAAGCTTTTCACGAAGCCTGTGGTGCCGAAAAGAATTAAAGCCAACGGTTTTCGTGTCGGCCGTACAGCAAACCGCGTTACGGTGCATTTATGTCTCCACAAGAAGGAAACGTTTCGGGTCAGTTTTATCCCGTTGCCGACGTTTACCGCTTGATAGCCGCCTAATGCAACCTGACCAGGCAAAGCAGATACTGACCCGGCAGATTGAGGCGACTCACAAGTTAAACCGTTGTGAGGGATCTTCCCCGGATTTGCACAAGTGGCGGCGAGATACGGAAGTTGCCATTGAAAAGATCTTTGGCACCGCCGACCGTCACGTTAAGGATTTTAAGCAAATCTCCTATTCACCGGGGGTTTATTGGAGAGGTATGCCTGATGATGCTAAGTTAACGAGCTGTCAGGACGGGTTAACGAGAGCAAGGCTGGTGTTGCAGTCCATGATTGAGGAGATCGGAGAGTATGGAACCGGGGACTCCCAGTCCAGTCCAAGTAGCTCTGCCATTGTCGAACGTTTGTGTCGACGTTTCCATTATATCGCCAGAAGTCTGCGCCAAAGGCACAACGGTAGGCCAACATTGGACGTTCAAGACGAGTACGACGCCCAGGATCTAATGCACGCTTTGTTGCACCTGCATTTTGAGGATATACGAGCAGAGCAATGGACGCCAAGCTATGCAGGTGGCAGCGCCAGAATGGATCTTTTACTTAAACAGGAAAGACTTGTACTCGAACTAAAACGGACTAGACAGGGCTTGGGCGCGAAAGAGATTGGAGACCAACTGATTATTGACATCCAAAGATATCAGATCCACCCTGACTGTAGGACGCTCTTTTGTTTTGTTTACGATCCCGATGGACGAATCGGAAACCCTCGTGGGTTAGAGAACGATCTCAATGGAGAAAAGAGCGGCGTTAAAGTCGTTGTTATTATTGCCCCGTAAATGAAGGGCGATTACCGTTAACACTAGATGTTCAAACGATTCTAGCCAAATTTGCCCGAGCGGCCGGTTCGGTCGAAGGCCCCATGGATTTTATCCAGGACCCTCTGTTTATTTTTATGAAATCGTTTTGTCGGTGTAATTATTGCAAGGCGCGATCTATCGCCCCTCCGGCGGGTATAAAGAAGGCGACCCTTGCGGATCGCCGAATCAGACGACTATAAAGCTTTTCAACTGTTCAGCCTGTAAATCGGTCGGCTGCTGATCCTTGCCGAGCTTTACCCATTTTATGAAACGGTGCGGTGAAAGTTGAGTCAGCAAGGATTGGGCTAATCGTTCCCCCGCCGGGTCACCATCCGGAATTATCCATGCCCGGCCGTCAACTCGCACCAACTCCGTAATAAGCGCTGCCTGCTTTTCAGAGCAATCGGCGCCCATAACCGCGACACAGTGAGGAAACCCGACTTGGGTCAACCACCAGACGGATGCGAAGCCTTCGACAACAATGAGGTCGCTCACTGGACTTGCAATTCGAAACCCGTTATACACGAACCGGCTTTTGCGAAATTCCAACGTTTTGCCGTTGCGGTGGCGCTTCGAGGGAAATAGGTACTTCGGATTGTTCTCATGGATGCTCGTGTCATCAACAACACGCCCGGCGTACCCGATCAATCGGCCTTGCTGGTCGTGCAAAGGGATAGCGAGACGCCCCTTCAAAAATCCGCGTCCGCAAAAGCCCAGTCCAAACTTCCGAATCGTCTCCGGCAGAAGCCCACGCCCCAGAAGATACGGGTGACTGGCGTCCAACCCTTGCAATTCAAAATCCAACGGAGGATTTATGATGATGGGATTGCCGACAGCCTCCCCTTTTGGAGGCTCCATCGTGGCCTCAGGCGTCGAACTGCTAGGGACGGGAGCGAATTGCCTTTGCAGGTCTAGGGCAACTCGCCGCAAGCCCTCGTTGTCCTCCGGGCTAACACCTTCCATGGCAGCAGCAAAATCCAAGAGGTTGCCCTTTGCCCCGCAGCCGAAACATTGGAAAATCCCTCGCTCAAGATTTGCAGAGAACGATGGAGAATTTCTTTTCCCCTGATGTTTGGGCAGCGGGCAAAACCCAACGTGCTGATTCCCTCTCCGTTGAACGGTTACCAGGTAATGACGAAGAACCCTTTCGAAATCAAGCTGTGATCTGAGTTCCTTAAAATCTATCCACTGCTTCATTGGCACTCCTTTCGTTTTAAACTAAAAACAAGATTCCTTCTCAATTAAACCAAATTGGAACTTGGCCCGTCAAACCGGCCGCCGTAGAGGAGCTTGCCGTCTGATGGAATGAGGAGAATGGAATCTAAAACAAGGGGCAATAAGCCTTGGTAGGCAAAGCGCGTGGTCGAGGAGCCGCCTCTTTAGTATTATTGCGGAGTTCTTTTTAGCCGCCACTTATTCAGATACGAAAGTTCCCGTTCCAGCCGGTCTGGGTTGTCCTTGAACTCTTCCTTGATCTGCTTCAAACGCTCATCATAAAATTCGTCGACGCCGAGGAACATGGCGTGCCCTTTTTCATAGTCCGCGCGAATCGCCTCTGTCGGGGGCAGTTTTTTCAGCGCTTCCTTGCGCTCCCTGAATGCCTCCAGTTTTTCATCGAGATTGGCCATTTCCAGCGCATGCGCTTTGGCGAGCTTCTCTTTCCTCTGCTGTTCCTCGTCCGAAACACTGTCCTGCTTAACGGGCGAACCCACACACATCGCGAAATGCTCCTTCATCTTGTCTGCGGTGAGGAATGCAAGTTGTCCACAATCGTCGTAGTGGCATTTATACGCCTTCGGCTCGGCGTGACAATGTTCGCATTCACCTACAAACGGGAAACGTGTCGTCTGGGTGTTTTCTTTGTGACAGAACCCGCACTGCCAAGGGGTATTGGTCGCAATCGGCTTATGGCAGCTGTCGCAGAAAAGCCATATCGTACGGTCTTGCCATACAAAAAAGAACAGGAAGAAAAGGCCGGCCCCAAGGAGTAATTCCAGAACGTCGTGCGCTGGAAGGCGCGAGAACAGGATACAGCCTGGAACGAATATGCCGAGCACAAAGAGGCAGTTATTGAACGTCCTCATGCGGAATCGCCGACGGGCGGTGATGGCCTCTTCTGGGAAAAAGTCTCTCAATATCGGTGGTGCAGCCATTTTTCAATCCTCCTCTCTGCCTTCAAACGCGGCGTGCAGTATTTTTGCCGCGACCGTCTTTGAACAACGTCCCGCCGCTTGCGGTTGGTGGGAATGGGCGGGAGGGACCTCCCTAAGAACGACTCGTGCTGTAAAAGCCGGGCACATAGTTCAAAATTGCCAAGGTTTGTGAAGTGGCTTTGAGTATAGCTGCCACCAAATTGTCGTTCAAGTACTGGTGCATCATTTTCCCCGATACGGAACGATATGAAGCTCCCCACGTTGCCAAAGATTGCCTGGCACAAGTCATTGCTTAACTGGCCGAGGTATTGATGAGCCAGGGTGAGTGCCAGGCCGTACTTTCTGGCTTCGGAGAGAATACTCGCAAAGGATTCCGTCGCACAGTGTTGAAATTCATCGACATAGAGCTGAAAGTCCGGGCGCTCTCCGACCTCGACATTGGCACGAGACAGGGCTGCAAGCTCGAAGCCAGTAACGAGGAGGCACCCAAGGAGGCTGCTGTGCGCATCACCCAGCCGCCCTTTGCATAGGTTTGCCACGAAAATGCGGCGCGTATCGATCATGAACCGAAAGTTGATTTTGCTTCCGACCTGGCCGAGGACATTGCGGATCGCTGGCGCGAAGAACAATTGGCCGACCTTGTTCTGGATGGGCGAAATGACCTCCTGCCGGAAGCGCTTGTCATACCGCTCAAACTCATTTTCCCAAAATGAACGGATCATTGGGTCTTTAACCTGGCGCACAACCCACGTCCGGTATGCGCCATCATGAAGCATCCTGGAAACGCCAAGAAGGCTCGTGTTGTTGCACTGAAGCAGGGCGGCCACGGCGGCGAAAAGGACGTATTCGAGGCGCGGGCCCCAGGAATCGCTCCAGATCTTCTTGAAAGCCGAAACGATCCCTGAGGCGACCAGGTTCCAGTCATCTGCCGTCGCCCGGAAGAGATTAAGTGCAAGCGGGTCATACGAAGAAGGATCGAAGTACACCACGTCATCGGTGCGCCATGACGGTACCTGGTCGAGGATCTCAAGGGCGAGATCGCCATGCGGATCAATAAGGCCGAGGCCCCGCCCGGCCTCGAGATCCTGGATGATTAAGTTTCTGAGCAGGGTGGACTTCCCTGTGCCCGTTTGGCCGATGACATACAAATGTTGCCGGCGCTCAGTTTGGTGCAGTCCAAATGCCTGCTCTTCCCCCCACTCATGCCGAAATCCCATGAACGCTATGTCCTCAGAAGGTTCCATCGACGCAAGCCTCTACTCCGCAAGAGTTTTCTCTTGTGAATGCAGGCAGCCTTCTTCGTTTCCGCCCGCATGCGATTGACGGCAAACGGGCGTTACGAGCCGCCAAGGTAATAGAGGCTTGTCTCCACAAAACCCGCGCGAGTCTCAAGTATAGCGCATCTGTGACTTTTCTGTTTTCCACAGTCAGTTTTTGCTTGCAGGACTGTGGCCTTGAGATACAACAGTCATCAGATCACCCTTGGGAAGGAACTGTGAAGAGGATACAACCGTGGCAGGCGATCGTCTTTGCTGCTTCACTATGGCTCATTGCGATTGCTGTTAATACGGTGTTTGGGATTTCCCCACCGGAACCGGAACGCCAGGTGCCGCAGTATCCGCCTCAAGCGTATTCAACGCCGGCCCCCGCAGTGCCCTACTCCCCTCCGCCTCCTGCCCGGGTGGAACAAGTGTTCGTGCCACAACCGATGCCCCAGCCGGAAGTCTGGCGACCGCCCCCGAAATCGCCTGAGGAGATTGCACGCGAGCGTGCGGCCACCGAGCACGCCAATCTGCTCAGCCGTTACCGGGAGCCGGGTCTCACCCGGGAAAGTGATAGGCACATGGTCGCGATCCTGGCGGGCACGGACGACGGGAAGATATGCCGCTCTATTGCAACCGCGCTTGCCCAGAAATTGGCTTGTCCCCAAGTGCGGATTGTGTCCTCGGTTTTCACGCCGCAGTTCTTTTCAGATGGACTCCTCCAGAAGGCCATGGATGATGCGCCGGCCATTGCCCAAAAGCTCGACCTTACGGACATTCTCGATTCCATTGTCGTTGGGCGCGAGAGTATTGAATATTCGACCGATTCATCGCTTGAGAATCTTGTCACCGCGAGCATTCGGCTGGAGGTGATTGTGTTTTCGCTTCGCACCCAGGATTCCAAGTCCTGGACCTTCACCACAAGCGGCGCCGGTTTCAAACAAGCCGAAGCCCGCCAGGCCGGAGAGGAACGCCTGGCGAAACAAATATCTCGGGATACGAAAATGGCCCTCAACCTCTAAAGCAACGCCCAGATGAAGACCACCACTTGCTTGGTTGCAGCTCTATTGGGCTTGTCCGGCGAAATGGCTCAGGCCGAGCCCGAGGACATCGATTCTGCCCTGTCCACCATGGCCGGTTCGCTCGCCACCGACGTTACGAAACAGGAGAAGAAAAAAGTCGCCGTACTCGATTTCACCGACCTACAAGGCACCACGCACGGAGAACTCGGCAGGTATGTCGCCGAACAATTGTCCGTTGACCTGGTTATGGCAAAGCGCGATTTCTCCGTTTTAGACAGGGCGAACCTGCAAAAGATATTGGCCGAGCACAAGCTCAACTCCAAAGGCCTCATCGATCCCGACACGGCGAAGAAATTGGGGATGTTTGCCGGCGTGGATGCCCTCATCATGGGGACGATAATTCCGAAGAGCACCACCATAGTCGCGCTCAATGCCAAGATTATCACCACCGACACGGCCGAAATCGTCGGCGCCGCCCGGGGTGAATTCAAGGTGGACACCATGGTGCAGCAGCTTGTTTCGAACCCGGAACCGAAACCAAATCCGGGGAGTGGCGGGGACAAAGACTCCTCCGATTCTCCCGGCGTCACGAAGACCTTTGGCGATCTGCGAGTGGAACTGAAAACCCTTCGGATTGTGAATATGAACGCAGTTCAGCTTACGGTGTCATTATCGAATGGTAATCCCAGCAAGTCCCTGTGGGTCGGTCTTGCCACCGACGTGTTGGGAAACCCCACATGCGTCGCAACCAGCCCGGACGGCATCGAGTGCCGTTCCTACCCAGCTGGCATCCTGGGTATTGTGCGGGGCAGCGCGTTTGGGTATGGCGCCCAAACGGGCTTCACGCCTGCATCAGAAATTCCGGCCGGCCAGTCCATACCGGCCACAATCAAGTTCGTGCCTCCTCCTGGGGCTCCAATTTCAACCGGCACCTGGACTGTGCAGCTAGAATTGTTGCAGTCGCACGACCATACGAGCATGGGTGCTAAAAACCACTCGAGCCAAACATGCATGGCCCAACTGCAGGTTGGGAAATAACGAACCCTAGGTTGATCTGTCCATCACAACAAGATTATGCAAACAGCGTTTTCAATTACAGACGTGAGCTTCATCGCGGACCCGGTAGCTCCAAGCGCCGTAGTTCTGGAGGTTAACTTCAATATTCACAATTCGGGTCCTTCACACGTGGCAGGCCTCATCGTGACCACCGACTTTTGGGTCACTTCCCATGTCGCCCCCGGCACGTTCCAAGGGTTTGGCGCGGGCTTCGAGTTCTGGAAGGCGGATTTTCAGGTTTCCCAAAGTCCACCCCTTAACTTTGAGTTCGTAATCTTCTGCGACGATTTTGGAGGTGTGGACTTTGTACCTCGAATCTGGAATACCAACGGCGGGAATCGCTTCCGGATCTCGATTTAACTGGCGTTTAAAACACCCGAATACCGCCATCGCGGTGTCGCACTCCAAGACAGGATGAGGTTTGCACATCGCAGCCAACAACATAAAAACAAAACAAAATGAAGTATGAGCTCAAAAATCAAACCAAGCAGCACTGCCGCCTTTAACGCATTAAACGCATCATTGAAAGAGCTTCGTGGGCTGGGCGCCCGCGCCAAAACCGCAGAGGCGAAGCGGATTAAGAGCCACCAAGCACTTCTCTCCACTGCCGAACGGGATCCAGGCAAATGGCACATTCGAATCGTGCAAGCAGGCAAGGAAATCGTAAGTGCGCCGGCGGAGTTGCAGGGCATTAAGATTTTACGAGCACTCAGTTCTTCAACCGGAAGCAGAATTCGTCCCGGAGAGGGTGCTGGCTGTCCTGAAAAAACCGGGTGCACGAATATCGGCCAGTTCGGAGACACATGCCTTTACCTCTGTAAGCGGAAAGCCTTCGATCTTTAGCTCACCCTACAGGGTAGTGGCTCAGTTTCAACAGTGGATCTTCATTCACGTTTCGACTAGGTAAAAAGTCTCGTCACGCACGTATTCGAGAAGCATATCGAATGAGGCGAAGCGATGAACGTCTTCAACAGTGGACCTGACTTTTACTAAGTTGGGAAATCGGCTATAAATTCCGAGTTTATGTCCTAACGGGCCAGCCAACACGCCGGGGTGAATACCAAGTGTGTTGCCAAATCCGATAACGTCTGTTTCGCTGAGAATGGGGCCTTTCCCGCGATAGCTCGCAAGGGATTTCTGGGGCGTGCAAAACTCGGATGCAGCTCGGTTCGCGATGCGTTCTTCCTCTGATCGGTGTCGCCCGCCCGCTCTAGGCACCGTGTACCACGAGGCCAGGGTTGCGCTATAACGGTTACCTTTTCGCCGCTTTCGCATTGCTCGGAAAACCCAACACTTCCTGAAATTCATCCTCCAGTTCCGTCAGCATTTCTTCTGATTTTTGTTTAAGCTCGAAACATTTCTTCGCCATGTCTTCGGATTCTTTTGTGTACTTCTGTTGCTCGGCGTGCATCATCGCGCCCATTTCGTGGCTTATTTGGAGATGGCTAACAACATTAGTGAATTCCACAATATGCCTTGCGATATTTTTACGAAGGTAGAGTTTATGAGGATACCAGTATTCCTGAAATGCCTTTACCGCAACCGACATTCTGCTGCTGTAATCCTTCATTTCCGCCTCTGAGTATTTTCTGCTTGGCAAAGTATAGATTCGTACTATTTCGTGTATGCCTACTAAGTGTTTGTAAATAGTGGCAATTGCTTCCTCAGTTTTTTGGAATACATGAGAAAACCGAAATGTTTGTTCGGAGGTTAATCGTTCAAGTTCTGCATTGAGTCTGGCCAATTCCTGCTGCGTCTCCTTTTGTGCTTTCTCTTGCTTCGTTCTGTATTCGTGCTCGATTGATGTTTCCAGTCGTTTTGAAAACCAAGTCCAAAGTAGGAAAAAGAGTATTGCCGTGAGCGCACTCGAGGCAAGGAGATGTTTAACTACTTCATCCATCATTTATCCTTTTTTATTTTCTTTATAGCTTTTTGAGCTTGGCGGACCAGATACGGAGCACTGTAGAGCGACTCTAGGATTGCTCGGATCAGATTCTCAATTATCGGGACTTCTTTGGCCGTCAGCTTTCCGAGCGCTGCATGGGCGGCGATTACACGGAATTCATTGAGAGGGAACGCCAAGTGTAGAGGAAAATCTTTCACCTCGGAGAGACTGTCCAATTTTTGTCCGAGCATTTTTCCCGTAGCTCCCTTGTCATCACAAACCCGTTCGAGAACTCGCCCCAACAAAACTCCATAAGCGTTCGGCGAGCGTCGTTTTTCCTTCAATGCTGCTTCGTACTCGTCTTGCACTTTCCTCGGGAGTCCGGGCGGTATCTGAGGCGCTACGGGGAAAAGGGTCTCGTAATCAAAATCCGGGCGCTCGCCAAAATCAACGGCATCGGAATAACTATAACTTTCCAGCTCAACGTTTTTGCAGCCATGTGCTGGGCACTGCAATAACCGATAAACTTTTCCTTCGCTAAATGGGTATTCGTCATCAGGATGAGGATGGGTAACGTCTCTAAACTCGGCGACAATCTTCATGGTTGAGTAGTTGCCGCAATGGCCACACTGCCTCGATTCGCTGAATTTCGCTGATTTGTTGTCGATCATGCGAGAGAGTTTGAGCAAATCAGAGGAAAAAAACCCCTGAGAGGAGGCACAAAAATGAGACCGTCGGGAGAGGACCAACCGTAATCTCTTCCATCGGACCAATTTGGCACGGCCCCACAACGCCGGTCAAGGAACCTTTAGCCTATGGGCCCTGTCGCGCGTATCCGAATCAACGCTGCCTTTAACCCCATGACGTCAAAATCCACCCTGCACTACAAAAGAGCCTAGCCCAAGGCTGGACTCAAAATCGATGTATGCTGATGTCGATGAGCTTTTCCAATCTTCCGTGGACTTTATAATTGGAGAAATGAAAAACTTGCATAACCTTGAGCTGATGACGAGTCTAAATTGGACGGCGATCTGGTTTTGCGCGGGATTGGTGGGGATTGTGCTCGCGGTTTTGTCCTCCGGCACAGCGTGGGCGCATCGCCGATTTCAGCATCCATTGCTTAGCAAGCTTCCAGGATGGTTCCGAGACGTGGATCTATTTACTTGCATCTGCGGACTCATTGGGGCCGCTTCCATGGTCGGATCCTACTATTGTGCTTCGCAGTCAGAAAAGGCCAAAGATGCCCTGATTGCATCTAAAATCAGCCCCAGACATTTATCGAAAGAACAAAGAGCCAAACTGTTGGCAGGCTTAAAAGAGGGGTCGAACAAGGTTAAAGGTCGGATAATCGTTCAGGCGGGGTTGTTTGATCCTGAGTCAATGGACTTCGCTTGCGAAATAAACGAGGTGCTCACGAATGCAGGGTTACGGGTCCATTTTCCAAGAGCGCTCGAAGGTGACGCCTCGCTCTCGATCGGGCCTCCTGGACTTCACATCGCAATTAAGGACATTAGCAATCCACCACCAGGGGCGGGGTATATGCAGCACTGCTTCATGAATGCCGGACTTGAAGCACCCGGACTTACATATTCTGAGCCAATTGAGCCAAGCGATATTGTAGTGGTTGTTGGGCAGCGTTAAGGCTTAGAGGAATTGTTTTTCTCCCCCATTGTTTTCACCCGGCAGTTGTAGCCGAGAACGTAGTTCATTGGACGACGACAAGGATTCCAACCCAAAAGGCTGCCCTTGCGTTCCAGAGGGGCTTTTGGGTAACATTTCTTTTTAATGGATTAAGAATCAGACCGTCGAGCTTGTCTAGCCGCGGCAAGGCTTAAAACTGACGCAGATTATGAGAAGCGACTACGATGTATATGCTTACGGCTCCGAAGATTGGGGCGCCAGGACCGCATACCAAGTTGAGTGCCTTCGCACAATGACCGCCGCCGAGGTGACCAGAGCGATAGGCGATCAGACCCTTGAGCGGAAGGTTTCAACCACAAAGCGGCACGGGTTGGACTACAAGCTTTTGGAGATCTTCGTGCCGGTTCAATGGGAAGGGTTTGAAAAGCCAAAGACTGAGCTGGGAGTATACAAGCGCAGCATTTGACGGAGAGTCGGTATGCCAAAATGGTATGGCGGAAGCACACTAAACCCAGCCGGATTTGTTCCGCCTAGGAACCAGTGGCGGGACCAGTGGGAAAGATTGCTTCGCTGGTTCGCTCGCGTTGAGGCTATTCATAAAAAAAGCCTGCGCAAAGAAATAGACGCCGACGACAACGATGTGGTTATTGCTTTTTTTCAGAACTGCAACCACCTTCGAGATTGGCTCAAGGCGTCGAGGCCGGAATTGGAATCCGATCTGAACGCTCTGTTTCGAGGAAACTTTGAAATGCGTGCCTGCCGAAACATTTGCGACGGGTACAAGCACAAGAAGTTGGATAATCCTTCACACCCCGACCCCGACTTCAATCTTTACCGCGAGTATGACCCATTTGGGTTGATGGACGGCGGGCAACCCGTGAGGCCGCGCGTTGTTTTCACCGACGGACCAGACATTCGGAAATTCGATCTTTTTGAATTGGCATTTGAATGCATGAGGCTTTGGCAGGGATTCCTGCTGCGGCAAGGCCTCGTGACCTAAAGGTGAAAAGGATTTGACCATGATGGCGCGAGACATGGATTTGATTCGGGGAGTTAATGCTTCGGTTCGCACTCGATGATGTATCCATACCCGCCGGAGGACGCGAGAAGAAGCTGCTTACGACGTGAAGCAGATGAGACTCGCTGGGTGGATAGGTCCCTCATAATTAAAGACATCAGCGGGCAGGCCCCCACTTCATTGCCGCAATTAGGCAAGACGGGATTTGGGCGAAGGTGAAGCCCGAGTCCAAGAATAAGTGATCATTTTCCTTAAGAATTGGTGGTCGAGCCTGCAGAGATAATCGGGAAGCAATCTCTCCATGGCCTTTGAGATACTTCTCAAGTTCAAGCGTGCAGTTCATGTTGTGCATGGCACGAAACTGGATCCTGCGCTGATTTTGACGACATTCAAGACCGTCTGAGCGCGTTACCGCAGCAGCCGTCACAGGCAGGGATGTGTACTGCATTGTCTCATTCGCGAATTTCCAAGTCCGGAGCATCAATTTCCAAAAACCCGTCCGTGTGTGAACCCGTTCGGTCGCCTCTGCGACCGGGGCGAGCACGGGCGTGAGCCCGCGCGCAGCCCTTCTTCTCCTGTTCCAAAATGTATCGAATTCGGGGGCTGCGGCAGCCGGCCAAACATTCGACTTCATTCGGTAAATACGGGCATTCTCACGAACCGCAACTCTCCCCGCTGTGGGGAATGGCGTGGGGATACCCTGCAGAGCGTAAACGACATTCGAGTCCCACACAGGGCAGGAACCTCTGCAGCCGGTTCAGATTCTATTTCCCAACGGTTCAGGGTTCATGGTTCGAATCCCGAACTCTCCAGAAAATGGGTTCGAGCCAGATCAAGAAGGCACCACCAT
>Ga0070741_10011829_pt1 | contig 15973 bp, 13 predicted proteins | sample Coa_R1_4_FD_66440 | JGI IMG/M metagenome (GOLD analysis project Ga0070741, IMG submission 66440) | Surface soil microbial communities from Centralia Pennsylvania, which are recovering from an underground coalmine fire - Coalmine... | ecosystem: Environmental > Terrestrial > Soil > Unclassified ...
AATGGTTCCCCTCAACAACCGAATAACGGAGATGGGGCGCCGACTAACTTGCCCTCGACTTGCGAGATCCCTCGCTCCGCTCGGGATGACCGCTGTTAGAAATTAGCAAAACAGCGGTTCCACTCAGCTCACCGGCACGAAATCGATCCAAAGCGGTGTTGGCTTGTTCCAAGGCAAACGTTTCCGTCTTTGTCTTCACAGGGACACGTGGCGCGATTTTGAAAAATTCGTCGCCATCGCGCCGGGTCAGGTTTGCTACTGACGTAATGATCCGTTCTTCCCACAGGTCCGCATAGGGAAAGGAAGGGATATCGCTCATATGAATGCCGCCACAGACTACAATGCCGCCCTTGGCGAGTGCACGCAGCGCTGCCGGCACGAGCGGGCCGACTGAAGCGAAAATGATCGCAGCATCGAGCTTCTCCGGCGGCGTCTCATCGGAACCGCCGGCCCACTTCGCGCCCAGCGTTTTCGCGTTTTGCTGCGTTTCGATGTCGCCCGGTCGCGTAAACACGAAAAGGTCGCGTCCTTCGTAAAGGGCAATCTGTCCAATCAAATGCGCGGCGTTACCAAAGCCATAAATGCCGAGCCTGCGCGCGTCTCCGGTTTTGCGATAGGAGCGATAACCGATCAATCCCGCACAAAGCAGCGGCGCGACCTCAACGTCGTTATACCGGTCGGGCAAAGGAAAGCAGAATCGAGCATCGGCAACAGTAAACTCGGCATAGCCGCCATCGATGGTGTAACCGGTGAACCGCGCTCGATCGCACAGATTTTCCCGGTTCGATCGACAATAAACGCATTCGCCATCAGTCCAGCCAAGCCACGGAATGCCAACACGGTCGCCAACTTTGAATTGAGCATCTACTGCTTCTCCGACCTCTTCGACGTAGCCGACAATTTGGTGACCTGGTATGAGCGGCAGCTTTGGATCTGGTAGTTCGCCATCGACTACATGAAGATCAGTCCTGCACACCGCGCACGCTGAGATTCGCACCAGCAATTGTCCCTTAGACGGTCTTGGTTTCTCCATATCACGGAGCTGGAGCGGCTGCTGCGGCTTATCCAATACCATTGCGCGCATGTTTAACAGTATGCCTCTTACCTCCTACGCTTGCTCTTGCTCATGATCTTTCCGAGTCTTAGAGCAACAATAGAGCAGGAGCAAAAGTAAGAGAATTTAGTGCACGGCCGCGGGTTCGGGTCGCATCTCTCCTCTGGCGGGTTCGCCTTCGGGATGGAAGTGCGCGCTGCGGAGGAACGGTACTTTATCGAGCACGTGCTCCTGGAACCACTCTAGCCAGAGATAGATCACTGGGGTCACAAACAGCGTAATCAGTTGAGAGAAAATCAGACCCCCGACGATCACCAGACCGAGCGGACGCCGCGACGCAGCGTCCTGTCCGAACCCGAGCGCAATCGGCACGGCGCCCATGAGAGCGGCGAGCGTGGTCATCATAATGGGACGAAACCGTTCCATACTGGCTTCGTGAATGGCCGAGCGCAGATCCCAGCCTTCGTCGATTCGTTGCAACGCAAAATCGACAACCATGATTCCATTCTTCTTCACGATACCTAACAACAGGAACAGTCCGATGACGCTGTAAAGGGAGAGAACCGAGTGAAAGAGATACAATGTAGCCAATCCGCCAACTACCGCAGGCACGATCGCCGGGAACAAGACTGTGAATGGATGCACGTAGCTTTCGTAAAGAATTCCCAGAATCACATACATAACAAAGACCGCGGCGAGCAGCAGCAAGGGCAGAGAGCGGAACAGTTGCTGGAACACAAGTGTTTCTCCCTGGAAGATACCTTGCACGGTGGGATAATTCGGATGGATTTGCGCAAAGGCGTCCTCGATGAACTTGGTGGCATCGCCAATGGCGACGTTGGGCAACAGGTTGAAGTTGAAGGTGACGCTGGTGAACTGGTTGAGGTGATTCACCGCCTGCGGGCCAATGACTTCCCGTGTCGATGTTACAACACGCAGTGGCACGAGGTTAGACATGTTTCCGGTTGTTGTGGCGATAGTTCCCCCACCCACGCCGCTAGCGCTGAAATTGCCGCTCGTATTACTGCGAACGTAAAGATCGTACAGATTGCCCGGGTGAGCTCGGTCCTTATCTTTAACTTCCAGAATGACCTGATACTGATCGTCCGGCTCCTTGATGAGATAGACGTAGTTCTGGGAATAGGCATTGCGCAACAGACTTTGAATGGCGGATGTAGAAACGCCGTAGGTCGCGGCGCGATCCCGGTTGATATCGATGCTAAGATTTGGCGTGTCATGGTAATAATCGGAACGGACACTGGAAAAGCCGTTAAACTGCCGCAGTTTTTCCATCAGTTGATCGGCCACGGCATAAACGTCCCCTGGCACGATGCCGCTAATAGTGTAGACGTACTGCCCCTGGGTCAGGCTCGTGGCGCCAACACTGATTTGCAGCACCGGAGTTGGTGTTAGCGCAGCAGTGACGCCAGGAATGGAGCCGATCGATTTTTGCAGTCGCAAAACGATTTGGTCGATGGGCGGGCGGTCACTACGCGGTTTCAGGAAAACAAACATCAGGCCCTGCGACAATGCGCTGCGTGAGGCGAAACCAGCGAGTGTGAAAAACTGCCCGACGGCTGGGTCCGCTTGGAGCCTCTTATTAACCTCCGCTTGATACGCGCGCATCTGCGCCGGGGAAGAGCCTTCCTGCGCGATGAACACGCCACGAATGAAACCGCTGTCGCCTGGCGGTAACAATGTGAACGGCAGATGCGTGAAAAAGAACCAGAGACCGAGGATGCAAATGATCAGGATCGGCACGGCGAGCCATGCACGGTCCAGAAACTTGTCGAGCACACGGCCATAGGCGGCGATGACGCGTTTGATGAAATTGCTGGTGTGCCGTTCCATCCAGGCGCGTTTGTGACCCGCCTTGCGCTCACCGAGAATCCGCGCGCACATTAGCGGCGTAAGCGTCAGCGACACGAGGCCCGAGGCCAGAATGGCAACGATGATCGTGACTGAGAACTCGCGAAAGATGCGCCCGAGAAGTCCAGGGATGAAAACCAGCGGAATGAAAACGGCGGCCAGCGAAAGGGTCATCGACAAAATGGTAAAAGAAATTTCCCCGGCACTGTTGAATGTAGCCTTCAGAATCGACTCACCGTGCTCGGCGCGCCGCACCACGTTTTCCAAAAACACAATGGCATCATCGACAAGGAAACCGATGGCCAGGGTCAGCGCCATCAACGTGAGATTGTTAATGGAGAAATTGAGCACGTACATCACGGCGACAGTCAGCAGCAGTGACATCGGCAGCGCCACAGCCGGAATGAGAGTGTCCGTAGCGCGGCCGAGAAAAACGTAGATGACCACCACCACGAGCACGAACGCGATGATGAGCGTCCATTTCACTTCATCGGCGGAATTGACGATAGTTTGTGACCGGTCGAATACCGGCGTGAATTTAATCGAGCCGGGCAGGCTCGCGCGCAACTCAGGGAAGAGCGCCTTCACTGAGTTGGCAACTTCCACTGCGTTTGCACCAGCCTGCCGCGACACCGCAAGCACAACTACCGAACCGGGCGGGTTAAAGCCGCGCATCCAGAAAAAGCGCGAGATACGCTCGTCCTGCACGCTTTGACGCACATCAGCCACGTCGCGCAGATAAACTGGCAAGCCGTTTGGGTTGCGCGCGACGATCAAGTCGCGATAGCCCTCGGCCTTATCGATCTGCCCATGGGGTTGAAGCACAAAGGTGCGATGCGCGCCGTCGAATTGTCCCGCCCCAGAATAAACCGTGCCCGATTTAATCCCGCTGGCCAGGTCGTCCATCGTCAGGCCGCGCACAGCCAGTGCCGAAGGGTCGGCCTTGACGCGAATCGCGCCTTGCACGCCGTAAATGTTCACCTGTGAGACACCCGGGAGGATGTTAATGCGCTGCGCAACGACGGTGGATGCATACTTATACAGGTCCCAGTCCGTCAACGTGTCCGACATCAGGCCTAACAAGTAAACGGCCTGATCGTTCGGGTTCGTTTTGGTGAACGTGGGCGGACTAGGCAAATCCAGTGGCAATTTTCCAGTGGCGCGTTGAATTGCGGCCTGCACGTCGGTCGCGGCGTCGACGATGCTTTTACTCAAAACAAACTGCAATGTGAACTGCGTGCTGCTCTGCGAGCTGGTGCTGGTGATGATGTCGAGCCCGGGGATTTGCAGAAATTGTTTTTCCAGCGGAGTTGCGATGTTGTTGGCCATCGTCGTCGGGTCCGCGCCAGGGTAGGAACAGCTAACTTGAATGACAGGATAATCGACTGCGGGCAGATCGTTGACAGCGAGCTTCCCGTAAGTCGCCAGACCGGCGACAATCACGGACAGCGTCAGCAGCACTGTCATTACCGGCCGACGAATAAATGGCCCGGAGAGTCCTGAGCCTTGGACTGGGACTAACTTTGCCGTTGGGGCCGGGTGCCGCTCGGCAAACGATCTCGATCTAAGACGGTCCTTATCTCTTACCTCCCGTTCGCCGTCGTGTTCCTCCGCGTCGTTCATATCACTTGGCGTTCCTTGAAGCGCCGGAGTGCTCCGAGTCGTCGGAATTTTGAGGCGTGTACGGCTGGGGCGCTATTTTCGCTCCAGGCGCAAGGGCAAGCTGGCCTGTCACCACCACGGTCTCGTCGGGTTTCACACCGCTCTCGATCACGGTGAGGTCACCTTCCTGTCGTTGGCCGGGCTTGACAGGACGAAGATCGACAGTGTTGTCGGGTTTCACTACGAAAACGAAGGGCCCACTCTGGCTAACCTGGACGGCCTGCGACGGGACAAGCGCAGCGTTCTTGAGCATGTCCAGAATGAAACGGACCCGCACAAATTCCGAAGGCCACAGCGCGCGGTCGGGATTCGGCGTGACACCGCGGGCTTTCACAGTTCCGGAGCCTGGTTGCACGGCGGTATCTATGAAGTAAAGATCGCCCATACGCGGTGCGATCGAGCCATCGGGCAGATAGGTTTCCACTTTGATGTTTGGCCCGCCCAGATATTTTCGCACCAGCGGAAGATCGTTCTCGGCCACGGTGAAATCGGTATAAATCGGGTCAAGACCTTGAATGGTGACAAGCGGCGGAGTAGAGGGTCCAACGAGGTTGCCAACGTCGACGTTGCGCAAACCTACCCGTCCGTTGATGGGCGATTTGATGTAGCAATAATCGAGGTTCACCTGGGCAGCCTCGGCCGCAGCCTGGGACTTTTGCGCGTTCGCTACGGCAATGTCGTAGTCCTGCGGTGATATGACCTTTCTCGCGTGCAGATCCTCTTGCCGCTTCAGCGTCGCCTGGTCCAAGGCGGCTTGAGCTTTTGCCTGGTCAAGCGTGGCTTGAAATGGGCGTGGATCAATGGTGAAAAGGAGATCGCCCTTTTTCACATCCGCTCCATCTTGAAAATCGCGCGTCAGGATTTGCCCGCTTACCTGTGCCTGCACCTGCACCGTTTCGTAAGCCGCACAGGTGCCGATCTCATTAAGATAAACCGGTACATCTTTTGTGATCACCTTGGCCACCGCCACGGGGCGCACTGGCGCCTGGGCCGGCTTCAACGTGCTGACGCCGCGCTGAAGGGTACGCACCACAACCAAAACAGCCAGAACGGCAAAAAGCACGTATGCCCAGCGTGGGATCGACTGCGCTCGCGTCCGTCGAGGTTTCGCTACCTTCGGTGCTTTATTCGCGAGGCGACGCTCTTCCTCTTGCACGATGTTCATTTTCTTGCCGTAGTTACCGGGGACCGGAATTTTGCCTGTGCACCATTTCCGTTCTTCCTTTCCGCTGTCTCGTGAATCTGCGTGAGCACGCGCACGCACGTACGCAAGTCTGTTGCCGAAATATTTTCCAGTAATTCGTGGCGAAGTTCTTCGGCGGCTGCGTTGATCTGGGAGATCACATTCTGCGCGCGCCGACGGAGCAACACCATTTTGCAACGGCGATCGCGCATCGAACTTTTGCGGGCAACCCAGCCTTCATTCTCCAACCGATGTAACAATGTCGCCAATGACGGCTCTTCGATGCCAAGCCGAGCGGCAACCTCGGCCTGAGTGAGCGCATCTCCTGCCAGTGAAAGATGCAGCAGCGTGCGCCACTTGGCCTGGCTCAGGCCCATTGGCTTAAGCCGCTCGTCCAACTTCAGTCGCCAGGCACGAGCGGTCCCGTGCAGCAGCGACCCGAATGTTTCGTAATCCGACATATGAAGCGCGTAAATTGGTTAGCATGCTAACCAATTCCAATCTGCCAGCCTGTCAATGTAATTTAGGGGCAACTTCGAAGAGAAGCAGCTCGCGTTTGCGATAATCCTGCACCCGCGCACGCAGATGCGCACGTGGTGATGCGGTCGCTGCGGATTCTTTCTTGCCTCGAATAACAAAATACCGCGCATTAGCCGGCAGGTCCTGGACGCGATTCACATATTCAAGTGGCGCCGTCACATAAAAAAACACTGGCTGGTATTCTGGATCCACGGCGTAAAGCGTCTCATTCGGGGCAACCAAAGCATTAATTTCCGCGGCAGCCTTCTTCACTTGTTGCCTGTTTCTCAAGACTACCGCCGTGATCGGATAACCAATCCCGCCAACGATCAGTCCCACTCCGACGAAGAACGCAACGATTTTGGTCCATGTTCGCTCCCTGGCCACACCTCTTTCGCGGGGCCACTGCAACGCACGTCCTGTGTAGGTCATCGCGAGCAACCATGAAGCCGGGGCTATTACCGGCATGCTGTACCTGGCCAAGCCACCGGGAACGAGGTTTACCGCTAGAAATGGGACCGCTATCCCCCACGCGAGAGCGCGCGCGAGGCGTCGCTCAGCATAGTCGTGAAAGTTTGAAAACCGGACGAAGGGGAACAAAAGGACCCAGGGCAAAAAATAGATAAGACCGCGCGGGATATTTTGAATCCAGCCGCCTAACTTGAAATCGATGCCCTGAAGCCGACCTGTGAACTGATTCGACCACTTGACTGCCGCCACGTGCGGCATCGTACTATGGAGGAACGGAATCGCCCACGCCGCGAAGATCCCCACCATAATCGCTAACCCGGCGAAATGCGCCGGGTGAATAAGAAGCCGCCATTCTTTCATCTGCCAAAGAACCGCAAACACAATGGCGTAGAAAAATATCAGGTGAGTCGGACCTTTCGCCAAGAGACCAAGTCCTAGAAAAATGGATGCCGGAACCCAAATGAGCCATGGCGATTTCCCCAGGAAGCTAAGCCAAAAAATGATCGCAAGACCAGAAAGAGAGATGTAGAGGGCTTCGATTTCAATTAACCGGCCTTTTTCTATCATTCCAATGTTTGTCATCCAAATGAGAGCCGCGATGATCGATCCTCGCGGGCCCAGGCTTCTATGCGCGATGGTGACAAATGCAATCGCCACCGCGAGCACGGCAAGTGCCGATGGCAGGCGCGCTGTCCATTCGTTCCGCACTCCAAAAATTCGAAAGGATGCGGCTACCAGCCAGTTCACGAGGGGCGGCTTCCGAAAATATGGGTTTCCCCCCACTTCAGGAACAATGTAGTTACCTGTCTTGAGCATCCCGATCGCCGGCAAGATGCGTCGTCCCTCTTCTCCTTTGATCGCAATAGAACCAAGCGCTGGTAAATAGATCACCGCCCACACAAGAACGACGACAAAAATGGCTCGCAGGCGCGAATTCATTGGTGCTGCACGTTCGATATTGGGCCTTGAACGTCAAATCAAACCGCATGGGTAGCTTGACGAGAAAGTCTTAAGAAGGTAACCTAAGCGTCGAGTCCGCGCGGCTGATCGGAGTGGGAACTGGCGTCCCACTCTTTTTAGTCTGCGGGCTACGTGTTTTCTATGAACGCAGAATTTATTGCGATGCTTGATTATCTGGAGCGGGAGCGCGGCATTAAACGCGAAATCCTGCTCGAGGCAGTGTCGAACGCCTTGCTCTCAGCCTCGAAAAAGAGCGTGGGCGCTTCGCGCGATCTACGCATCGACATCAATCCGAAGACTGGAGAAATCCGAGCTCTGGCAAACCTCATGGTCGTCGACGAAGTGACGAATCCGCAGGATGAAATCGAGCTGTCGAAAGCGCGCAAGATCAAGCCAGACGCAAACGTCGGGGAAGACATTGAAGTAGAAGTAACGCCGAAGAATTTTGGGCGGATCGCAGCCCAGACCGCGAAACAAGCGATGATGCAACGGATTCGCCAGGCCGAAAAGGAAATGATCTATGAGGAATTCAAAGATCGTGCGGGCGAAATCGTCAGTGGAACAGTGAGGCGCTTCGATCGTTCGGATGTCATTCTCGATCTTGGAAAATTTGAGGCCGTCATGCCGCAAAGAGAGCGAGTGGTAGTGGAAGATTACAACGTGGGCGATCGCCTCCGTGCGTACGTTGTCGCGGTGGAAAATGGTATTCGCGGCCCGGAGATCATTGTCTCGCGCAGTCACCCTAATTTTGTGCGTAGGCTTTTCGAGTTGGAAGTAAGTGAAATCGCTGACGGCACCGTGGAGATTCGCGGCATCGCGCGAGAGGCAGGCTATCGCACCAAAATCGCAGTGTGGAGCGCGAATGAAAAAGTAGACCCGGTAGGCGCCTGTGTCGGCATGCGCGGTTCGCGCGTCAAAAACATCGTCCGGGAACTGAACAATGAAAAGGTCGATATCATTCGCTGGAGCTCCGATCCGAAGGACTACATCCTGGAAGCGCTTAAGCCGGCAAAAGTGAAGAACCTCCTCTTCGATACGGAGAAGAAAAGTGTGCAAATTTCCGTTGATGAGGATCAACTCTCGCTCGCGATCGGGAAGAAGGGACAGAATGCGCGATTGACCTCTCGGCTAACTGGGTGGGAAATCAATATTGGTAAGGACACAACGGCAACGAGCGTAGTCGAACAAAAGGTGGCGCAAGCAGCGCAGACTCTCGCGGGTGCGCTCCCGGTTACCGAAGAGCAGGCGCTTATGCTGGTAAAATCCGGTTTCACAAACCTGGAGGGATTGCGCGATGCAGATGTGCAGGATTTAGTAGATATTCTCGCAGTCGACGAAACGAAGGCGCGCGAGATTTACGAGGCCGTCCATCGGCAGGAACTCGTGCAATAACATGGCTCCGGTTTAGGGAAGCTCGGGCCATGAGCAAAATTTTAAACGAACAACAATGGCAACGAAGACGAGCAGCAAAACTGCAACGCGCAAACCGGCCCCGCGCGAGACTACTGCTGCTCGCAAGCCAGCCGCAGCGGCGGCCAAGACAAAGCTTCCGAAGCAAAAATTAAAGGAGGATGCTGCGCCGGCAACAAAGCCGCGCACTTCTCCCGGATCAAAGCCCGCTCCGGACACTGCTCGACCTTCGAACCGCGAAGCGGAAAGCGTTTCGCTCATTGATCGAAAGAAGCCGAGCAAAAAAGCCGAAGACGGCCAGGTCAAACCAAAACGCGCCGTTTTACCTCCAATTTCACGGATCCGGGCCTCCCTGGAAACGCCCCCCGCTCCGCCAAAGCCCGCGCCGCCTGCAAAGCCAGAGGAATCGCTTCCAACTAAAGTGCCCGGCACCGTTGTGGGTGAAGAGACTACGCCGGATACAACCGCGGCGCCACCTGCCGAGCCGGAAACCTCGGCGGAAAACGTCATTCTTATCAAGCCGCCCATTGTCGTTAAACAACTGGCCACCGAGCTAGGGTTAAAACCGCATCAACTCATCGCGGAGCTGATGACTTACAACATCTTCGCGAACATTAACCAGACAATCGAGCCCGACATAGCTTCAAAGATCGCAGAGAACCATGGGTTTGTTCTGGAAAAGGAGCGCCGCGAAAAAGGAGCTGGTGTTCACAAAGTCGAACAGGTGGTTGTCGCTCCTCCGCCGCCGGTCATTGAAAAGAAAGAGGAATTAAAGCCGCGAGCACCCATTATCACGTTCATGGGACACGTTGACCACGGCAAGACGACGTTGATGGACGCCATTCGGAAGACCCGTGTTGCCGCAGGCGAGCCTGGCGGAATCACTCAGCATATCGGCGCCTATAGCGTCAATCACAATGGCGCGACTCTTACCTTTATCGATACCCCGGGGCATGCCGCCTTCACGGCGATGCGAGCGCGAGGCGCTAATGTCACCGACATCGTCGTCCTGGTCGTTGCGGCAGAAGATGGCATCATGCCGCAAACGATTGAAGCCATCAACCACGCCAAGGCCGCGCCGCACGTGAAGATCATGGTCGCCATCAATAAGATCGATCTTCCGTCGGCGAACATCGACAGAGTTAAGAAACAGCTGCAGGAACAGGGCCTTACCCCTGAAGACTGGGGAGGCGAAACGATTGTCTGTCCCGTCTCGGCAACGAAAGGCACCGGGATCGATCACCTGCTGGAGATGATCGCGTTGCAGGCAGAAGTAATGGAACTTAAGGCATCGCCCACTGCCACTCCTCGAGGGACAGTGATCGAAGCACAGGTCGAAGCGGGACGTGGGCCCACTGCGACTGTTATTGTGCAGATGGGAACGCTAAAAATTGGCGATCCTTTCATCTGTGGTGATTACAGCGGCAAGGTAAAATCGCTGCTGGACGATCGCGGCAAGCCGGTCAAGGAAGGCGCTCCTTCAATGCCGGTGAAGGTGCTTGGTTTCACTGGTCTGCCCAATGCGGGTGACGAACTGCTCGTGATGGATTCCGAGCGTTCCGCAAAGACGTTGAGCGAGGAACGCTTGCTCGCAAAACGCACTGATAAACTGACGGTGCCAAAGCGGGCGACTCTGGAGAGCCTGCTCGAAGCTACCGGGGGGACGAAAGTTCTGCGTATCGTCCTAAAATGCGACGCACAAGGTTCGCTGGAAGCGCTGGTCGGAGCGTTAAAACAGATTGATAGCAAAAAGGTCGATCTTGAACTTATTCACTCCGCGGTGGGGCCGATTTCGGAGTCGGACATTCTATTGGCGAGCGCTTCAAACGCCGTGGTGGTCGGTTTCAACGTGAAGGTCGAGAACATGGCGGTTCCCGCCGCAAAGAGCGAAGGGGTTCAGGTCAAACTTTACAGCATCATTTATGAGCTGCTCGATCAGATCAAAGAAGCGATGGCCGGATTGTTGGAGCCAGAACACCGGGAAACGGTCATCGGACACGCCGAAGTGAAGCAGGTCTTTCAGCTTAGCAAAGGCATTGTTGCCGGCTGTCTCGTAACTGATGGTCGGATCGCTCGCGCGGGCCGGGCTCGCGTCCTCCGAAGACGACAACCTGTGTATGATGGCGGGATTTCAACATTGCGCCGTTTCCAGGACGACGTGAAGGAAGTGCGTTCCGGACTGGAGTGCGGAATCAAGCTTGGCGATTTCAATGAATATCAGGTAGGCGACGTAATCGAGTGCTATCAGCTTGAAGCTCTCGCGCAGAAACTATGATTCATTAAAAGATTAAAACGCTGAAGCGGTAAAGCGTTAATTCGTTGTCCCCGCTTCAACGCGTCAACGAAAGATGAAACATCGAATGCTACGCATTAACGAAGTTGTGAAGCGCGAGATTAGCGGGATCGTCGCGCGAGAAATGAACTTCGAGGGCGCTCTGGTCAGCATCAACCAGGTGGATGTAACATCAGACTTAAAGAACGCACATGTGTTTGTCAGCGTTCTGGGAACAGAGGCCGGCGAAAGCGTGATCAGCAAACTCACCGCTCATCGTCCAGCGTTACAGGCGGAGCTTGCTCGTCACGTCACGATGAAATATACGCCGCACCTCATTTTTCATCTCGATAACTCCATCGAACGCGGTGCGCGAGTCATCGAAATCATGCAGGAGATGGAAGCGGCTCAAGGCGAAAAGAAGTAGGGCTTTAACGCCCAACGTTGAACGTCCAATGCTCGCTAAGCGCGCTCTGCCTTGGATGCCTGCTCGCGAATTTTTTCCGAGTTGAGCGCCTGCCCCGCCGTAGATTTGCCGAAGGCGGTTGAAAGTTGAGCGTTGGGCATTGAAGATGGCGCTGTAATGACTCTCTCCACGTTTGAAGAAATCGGCCGAATTTTACGAGAGCATGAGCGCTTCGCCATCCTGGGTCACGTTCGTCCTGACGGCGACGCGCTGGGCAGCCAGCTTGCGCTGGCGCTTTCTCTTCAATCAATCGGGAAGCAAGTGCGCGTATGGAATGAAGACGGAATGCTGGAGAAATACTCCTTCCTTGCCCGGGCCGATTTGCTAACCAAGCCGCCTTCCACTCCGGAAGATTTCGACGTTGCGATCGCCCTGGACACGGCAATTCAAAGCCGGCTTGGCACTGCTCTGGCGGCAGTTCGATCGGCGAAAATCTGGATTAACATCGACCATCACCTGAGCAATCCAGGTTATGGCGACGTGGTTCACGTCGATTCGTCTGCCCCTGCGACGGCTGAAATCATTTTTCATCTGATCAAGAGCCAGGGCCTGCCGCTGAATCGAGACATCGCCGAAAATCTTTACGCCGCGATCTCCACTGATACTGGCTCGTTTCAATATCCAAAAACCAGTGCCCACACCTTTGAGATTGCCGCTGAACTGATTCGCACTGGCCTGAACGTCGGACGGCTGAGTCAGTTGCTTTATGAGAATTATCCGCGACGGCGTCTGGAACTCTTGCGAGAGCTGCTGCGCACCATGCGCTTCCAGCAGGAAGGTCACGTCGCAAGTTTTGGTCTTACCCTGAAAGTAGCAGCTGAATTGGGCGTCCTTCCCGAGGATAACGAGGGTCTGATCGATCACCTCCGCGCAGTGCGCGGCGTTATCGTTGCCGTTTTCTTTGAAGAACTGTCCGACGGCAAAGTGCGCGTGAGCATGCGTTCGAAAACCGATGCCGTCGACGTGTGCGCCATCTGCCAGAAATTTGGAGGAGGAGGCCACACGCTCGCTGCCGGCGCGCGTGTGCGCGGAACGCTGTCAGAAGTAGAAGGACGAGTTCTGGCCGAAGTTTGCGAGAAACTAAAGTCGTTAAAATCGTTACAATGCTAAAACGGGCGCCCGGCATCTTTTCGACAATTTAACGTTGTCACTCTTTTGACTTCTAACGGTTTGCACCATGTCTCATCTCGTAGCTCCTGACGGCGTCCTGCTCGTGGACAAGGCTGAAGGGATGACTTCGCACGACGTTGTTGCCTTGGTCCGACGAAAGCTCCAAATCAGAAAAGTAGGCCACTGCGGAACACTTGATCCCATAGCAACCGGCTTACTTTTGATCACGGTAGGACGGGGCACAAAAGTCCAGGATTTGCTCATGAGCGAAGACAAGGAATACGCCGGCACGTTCGTGCTCGGAGTGACAACTGATACGCAAGATCGCCAGGGAGAAGTAATCCAGCAGCGACCGGTACCTGCGTTAGACGAAAACCAAATTCGCGCTGCATTTGAAAAATTTCGGGGCGATTTTTATCAAATGCCGCCGATGGTTTCCGCCAAAAAGCATGGTGGCGTGCCGTTGTACAAGCTGGCGCGTCAGGGAAAAGTGGTCGAACGGGAGCCGCGCCTTGTGCACGTCTATCGCTACACGATCGATCGAATTGCGCTGCCCGAAATCGATTTCAGCGTCCTATGCAGTAAAGGTTTTTATGTTCGCACTTATGCTCACGACATCGGCGAGACTTTGGGCTGTGGTGCGCACTTAGAATCGCTGCGGCGTACAAGGTCCGGGCGCTTTGACGTTGCTAATGCGGTTACCGTCGCTCGAATCAAAGATGCGCCACGCGAGGAAATTTTAAGCAGACTCCTGAGCCTTCCAGACGTGTCGCGGATGCGAGGAGCTTGAGAATAATGCCAAAGCTCGAATGACGAAAAACGAAAGAACGACGAAACGCGAATGCCGGAACCCGAGCGGCGTCGTAGCCTTTTCAACGCTTCACCGCTCCAGGACTTCGACCTGGCGAAGTTATTCGTCATTTATCTGATGCAAATCCTACGCTCGATACCAGAGCTCTCGCGTTTGTCCGGCCCCCTTTTTCTCGCGATTGGGGTATTCGACGGTGTGCATCGTGGCCATCAAGCAGTCATTTCCACTTCTGCCGAGCACGCCCGATTAGCAAATGGCACTCCGGTCGTCGTTACTTTTGACCCGCATCCCATGAAAGTGCTTCGGCCCAAACAGGCTCCCCATCTGCTCACTGCTACGCAACACAAGATCAGATTGATTCGCGACCTCGGCGTCCAGCATCTGCTTATCATCAAATTCGACGAGGCATTCGCTGCAACACCGCCGGAAGACTTTGTGCAGCAACTCGTGACGCATTCGAAACCGTTGCGCGAAATTTGCGTCGGACATGAGTGGTCATTTGGAAAGGGCCGCCGCGGCAATCTTGCGGTATTAAGAAAGCTGGGCGCCCAATTCGACTTCGATGTCGTCGGCATTCCTGCTGTTACGCTCAGCAACGGCGAGGTGGTGAGCAGCACAGCGATCCGTCACGTTATTGAAGCGGGTGACCTCGTGAAAGCCGCTGAGCTGCTGGGTCGCGAGTACACGATCCTTGGTACGGTCGTGCGCGGTGAAAATCTCGGGAAAAAGATCGGGTTCCCAACGGCAAACCTAAGCGCTCACAGCGAGCAATTTCCCCCAAACGGGGTCTATTTCGCGGAGGCCACTCTGAATGGAACCATCTATCCTGGCGTGGTCAATCTCGGCTATCGACCAACAGTGAGCACCGACAAAGCCGAGCGCGTGCTCGAAATTTATCTGCTCGACTTTGACCACGACATTTACGGCAAGAATATCGAAGTGCGCTTTGTCCAATATCTCAGGCCCGAACGGAAATTCGAAAATCTCGATGCTTTGATCAGGCAGATCGAGCTCGATGTGCAACAGGCCCGGAACCTTTGCGCTGGGTAGCGAGCGCCAGTGGCGCGTTCTAGGACCTGGAGAAAGCTAGGCCTGCAATACCCGGTCTCTGGACAGCGCCGCCGTAGCGCCCACCGCCGCGATGACGAGACTGCTGGCAAGAGCAATCACAAAAACCCATAACACGGGCAAGGCGGCAAGACGCTCAATAGTCACGCTTACAAAGCGACCGCCATCTGAAACAACATAGGCAAGCACACTCGCGAGGAAAGTCATTCCCAGAAGAATGGCAGCCCGTAGCAGATCACGACCGCGTCGAGGTGCTGGTAACTGTTGCAACACTCGGGCAGTAAATCCCTCGTCATCGATATACGGCGCCGCTTCACGCAATTCTCGATCAAGCCAATCTTCCTGGTTCATATGTTCCATAAGCCTCTACCTAGTTTGGACCCCAGTCGGCAAGCATCCGTTTCAATTTCTCGCGTCCCCTAAGAACATTCGTTTTGACCGTGCCGAGCGGGATGTCTAAGACACGGGCAGCCTCGTCGTGCGAAAGCCCGTTTTGGCAACAAAGTAAGACCGCAGAGCGCTCATTCAAAGGAAGTAAACTCAGTGCGCGCATAAGATCATGCCTCAAACCAGGATTGGCCGCCTGAGGATCGTGTTGGGTTTGGAGTTGTTCTTCGTCAATTCCCACAAGTTCCTTTCGACGGCGCGCATCTTCTCGAAAACAGTTGTAAGCGATCCGATACAGCCAGGTGGAAAAACGCGCTTCACCGCGAAAACCACGGATGTTCTTATAGGCGCGCAGGAAGGTTTGCTGTGCCAGATCGTCTGCAAGCGCGACGTCCGTTCGGGTAAGCTGACGCAGCAGACCGCGCACTGCGGATTGATGCCGTCGGACCAGCTCGCCGAACGCGTGCTGGTCGTCATCGACAAGAACTCGTGCGACAAGGTCCGCATCAGTCAGCTCCACGGCCGCAGATTACGGTAAAGGCGGCGGATTGTCTTTCTTTGTATCCAGCTTCCATACAAGCAAATACCCAACTCCAATCAGGAATGGAATGAGGCCCAATGTCCACGAACCGCCCTCCCAATCGTTCACGGCGCCAAAAAACGCCATCAAACCAATGCCAATCATGGCCAGAACAACACCTCGGCGCAGGTCGGAACGCTGCCGTTGAGCC
>Ga0070741_10011830_pt1 | contig 15973 bp, 13 predicted proteins | sample Coa_R1_4_FD_66440 | JGI IMG/M metagenome (GOLD analysis project Ga0070741, IMG submission 66440) | Surface soil microbial communities from Centralia Pennsylvania, which are recovering from an underground coalmine fire - Coalmine... | ecosystem: Environmental > Terrestrial > Soil > Unclassified ...
CAGTAGGGTGCCGTGTTCGGTTAGCTCACGTCCGCAGTTGGAACAAAAAACGGCATCCGCTTCATTTTCAAAATTGCAACTTGGACAGCGCCATTCATCGCGGGCGCGATAAATATTTTCATCGGGCGCTTGGCGCATCAGCTCAACCAGAGTGAAACGATCTTGCAAGACCGTTCCGAGAGGTAACGCCGTGAGCGTAGGCGCTGGCTCAACCGAGTCAACGATTTGCTCCAAGCCATGTGCCGAGTCCGTCAACGTAGGAGATTCATTTCCCATTTGGAATGGAGGTGCTGGCTCCATAACTTTATCGGTTTGTGAATTCGGTACTGCATCGGCATCGGTATTGCTTTGGAGAGGTTCCGAGGACAGGGTTGGTACAACCCTGCTGGCGGGTTCAGGCATTGTGATGGGAACATCAGCGGGCGGCGCTATCTCGTTTTGAAGTGCCCTTTGGAAATCAGCACTCGCCCCGTCCGCCGTCACCTCCGCCGATTCGACTGGATGCAAAGCATCGCTTCGGATTTTGGGCAAGGACAATGGCTTGCCGCACACACCACAAAATTTTGCGGCTGGGCGATTAGGCGCTTGGCAATGTGGGCAGGGAATCATGCCGCTCCTTATGGAATGCATTATTTGGATGCCGCGCTAGCATCTTCGATGCGAACTAAAATACAGGTAATGTTATCGTCGCCGCCATTTTTGTTGGCGAGTCCGACGAGCTCGCGGACAGCGGTTTGTGGGTCCGGGGTCTGGACGATTTTCTGGCAAATTTCTTCATCCTGCGCCATTTCCCACATACCGTCGCAGCATAGCAAGAGAGAATCGCCTACCTGAAGCGGCTGGGGAAAAAGGTCGAACTGCACGGTTGGTTTGTCGCCAATACTCCGCGTAATAATGTTCCGCTGCGGATGGGTTCGCACATCGGCTTCAGTGATCTGCCCTGCATCGCGTAATGATTCGACCAAAGAATGATCTTTGCTAATCCGTTCCATTTTGTTGTCACGAATCAGATAGGCGCGACTGTCGCCAACGTTTATGATGTGGGCTTGCGCGCCGACGATGAGCGCCGCGACCAGTGTTGCTCCCATGTCATTGTGGAGTTTTTGCCGTTCATCATAGACAGCGCGATTCGCTTTTTCGCCCATCATCTTGAGTAAGGCACCATAGTCGCGGGGTGAATCTCCATCCGCGAACAGCAGGAGGATGTTTGCAGAAAACTCGCGCGCTATGGTCTCGGTTACAATTTGACTTGCCAGTTCGCCCGCCGCTGTGCCGCCCATTCCATCAGACACGACATATAACCCCAAAGCCCCTCCGCCTTTTTGCATTGCACGGACATATTCGGCAGTTAGGAACGCATCTTCGTTTAGCTCGCGTTTGATTCCGACATCGGTCATCCGCCCGACACGTAGATTGATGCTTGATGGGCGGCGTTTTCTTTCAAGCGCATCTTGGAACGTAGCGGCGAATTCCCCCGCCGTGCGATAGCCATCGGGCATGTTTGGCCCGAGCGCGCGTTGGAGAATTTGATTTACTTCCGGGGAGAGAAGGACAGCCGTTTTGCCCGGCGGCCGGATCAGCGCATTCAAGGTGGCGGCAAGCTGCGCGATATCTTTTTGGCGCGCTTCCTCTGTGAGCGGCGTGACATGCGCTAGATTGGTTAGCTTGGGTTGCTCGCCGTTCGTTACTACGCTTTCCCGTCGAATATCATTGTGCGCCAATTTCGCTGTGTGGAGTGCTTCCAACGCGCCACCTAATTCGGCACCCCACTTGAGTAAATCAATTTCATTCAACTGGAGCTGCTCCGGCAGCGGGGCAATCGGAAATTCGACTGTCATATAGCTGCGTGGGGTCTCGCCATATTGCAATTCATTAAAGACTTGGCCCACTTGGGTCAGTGCTGGATGTGACGCGCCGCTGGTAATGACCTCTTGCGCGCGGGCAAAATAGTCCGGTATTCCGGATTCGTACAGGATCCACTGCCGTCCGCTCTGTTCATCGTTTACGATATATGCGTTCAAAAGCGGCGTCGCGTGAGTGCGGGGGAGAATCTCATAGCGATCATTGACAATTGCCCCCTCGGGGAGCTCGGCGAAATCATTGTCGGGTATTGTGGCAGGCGCATCAAGACGAGTAGTTGGCTGACCGGATGTTTGTGGGTCCAGCGCAAGTGGTTTTGTTGCAATCTCTACAGGGAGCGGCGTGCGACAATTGTTGCAAAATTTAGCGTTGGCGCGGTTGAGCGCGCCGCAATTCGGACATGGGATTTGCTGCTCGCTCATGGCAAACCTCCCCGGGTGGACTGCGCTGTCGTTGGACGATCGTGAAACACGAATTCCAGGTCGCCGAGACGAATCTTGTCGCCATCCCGCAAATAATTGACGCGGGTGCGTTTGTTGTTGACGAAAATTCCTGCTTTTGATGGGCGATTGGCTTCAACGCCATCTTGAATGACCCAGCGATTGTTGCGTTGCGTGAAGCGCGCATGTTCCGGCGAGACGGTCGCCGCACCCGTAGCCGTTTCTGCAATTGGCAGCGTCATGTCCTTGTTCCGCCCAATCAGAGTGGGGTCGCGGAGTTCAAAGGGTTCATTCAAGGCAGGGCTTGTGAGATAGGCGCGCTTGGGCGCGGCGTGTCCTCCAGGTGAGGAAGGCAATGGCGGTGGGAGGGTCTCTCCCTTTTTACTGTCCGGAGGTCGCCGCAGCCAATAAATCAACACGAAAATAAGCACGAGTACGCCAGCAAGTGCTATAACAATCCATAAAAGATTATCCGTTACGAAATTCGGAAGGGTTGTTCCTAGCTCGGTGGCTTGGTTAGTCGCAGCCGGAATCGGAGTTACGGTCGGTATAAGAGATTCTGATGTCGCGGTTGGTAGAATCGCAGTCGCGGTCGGTTGCACATTGGTCGGCGTCACGGTGGTGGGTATGCGGGTTGCAGTTGTTGGAGCGGCGGTTGCTTGGGGATTGGCAGTCGCGGTGGCGCTGACAGGCGCGACGAGTGTAGCGGTCTGATTGACCGTTGCAGAAATTGTGGATGTAGCTTGGATGGTCGGAGTGATAGTCGCCGTTACTACGGCCGTTGGGCTTGCGGTTGTAATTATGGAAGGTGTTGAGTTAGCGAGCGTATTCGGTGTTGTTCCAGCAGGAGTGATAGATGGAATCGGCGTAGTTGCCGTTAGGGGTCCGACCACTTGAATTCGGACTGGCAATTCATCTCCATAAGTTTGCGGAATATTCGGTTGGGAAAGCCTCCACACACTTTCGTGGATACCCGCCGATTGAGGTGCAACAAAGGTCACAGGTAAATCTGTGTGCTCACCCGGTGCGATAGCGGGAACAGGAATAAGCGGAGTGGAAATCCCCATGCGTTCCCCGCGAATGAGAACAAGCCCAAAATTCTCATTCCAAGGACACGTCCCAGTATTTTGCAAGTTCCAAGTTACAGTAAAAGTCTGGCCGGGCGCGAATTTTGCCTCATACGCAAAATCTTTGTATCCGAGAAAGAAAAGATTGGGCGTACATTGCGCGAATGCACTTACCGGATGTACTAGGCTTAGTACGGTTATTCCCAACACGATGGAAAGAGTGGCAAGCACAAGCTTGTTTTTGAGCATCCTGCCTCCTCCGCGTCTAGGACAATGCTTGTTCCATCAAACTAACTGAACTATTCCGTTGAGCGGCGTCCAGACTCGTGGCAACGAGAATTGCCGTTTCTGTTCGCGCCGAGAGGGTGGGTACGAGCTGGCGCGGCGGAATTAGCGACATGCCTGCGGCGCGATTCGGAGATTCGACCGGAACGCGCGCTGTGAGCACATAATATAATGTCGCGCCGAGCGCGTAAATGTCGCTGCGTTCTGTGGTTCCACCGCCGTACTGTTCGGGTGGAGCATACATCTCCCTTATTCCCCTGATTCCCTTTTCGCGCGCGCAATCAATTCCCGCGCAAAGCGAATGGGACGCACCAAGCCTAACTTGCCAACGCCCTGCGTGGATTCGTTGGCAGCAGAGGCGACTCCAATTAATTCGTACTGCGCGTTCAAGGCGGGTCCACCACTGTTGCCATGATTGATTTCGGCATCGGTCTTGATCCACTCTTCATTTTCTAAAAATCCTGATACATTGCCAGTGGTTAGGGTCAAACTATTCCCCCCAATACCGGGGTATCCCACAATCGTTAGCACATGCCCAAGTTCCACCGTATCGGAATCTCCGATAGGCATAACGTCAAGCCCTAAATTAGAAGGCAGTGCGCCCCCTTCCATAGGTGCCGTAATACGAACCAAGGCAAGGTCATGCGCGGCATCACTCTCGACCAGAGCGGCGTGGTACTGAATTTCAGCATCGCCTTTCAAATGATCGCGTGGTGGAAAGGCGATGTACGCCTGAAATTGTGAATTAAATGGCTGTCCATTTTCGTCATAAAAGAGATGATTGTTGGTGAGAATATAACCGCGCCGTGTAATCACACTGCCGGAGCCGAAAATAGATTGGCGTGGGAGACCCTCTATCGGCACAATAAGCATGACCGTGGCACGCAGCGTGCGATTCAGCGCCTCATCTGCGGCAAAGGTGGGGGGAGGCGCGGTCGCAGTGGGTGTTAGAGTAGGCACAAGCGTGCGGCTTGGAACCATCGTCGGCAGTGCGGTGGGTACTGCCGTCGGAATGAGCGTAAACGTGGAGAGCGGAACGGCGTTGGTCGCGTGCGCCACAAAGGTGGATGGAACATGCGCCGACGGATTGACTGTCGGCGTTGCGCGACCTGCTGCGAACACGTTCATCAGAGTCAGAACGCCGACGCCCAATATGACAAGCGCTAAACCCATCACACCAGCAAGTGCCAAGGCAGGAATCCTTCCCACACGCGCGCCAATCCAAGGCGGAATGGGGGCGCGCGCGGACGACGCGCGAAAGACGTGTCCGCAATGGGCGCAAAAGTGCGCATCCATCCGATTCGGCTTGTGGCAATTCGGGCAGGTTTTTTGTGTTGCTAGAATTGGCGCAGCCAGATTGGTACGGCAGTTGGCGCAAAAGCGCGCGCCCGCGCGATTCAGCGTGCCGCACTTGGGACAACGCATCGAATGCGCGCTCATGCTCTCTTTTTGCGGGGGGACTGGAGTTCTTTGCGCCGAACACTTGTATTTTCATTACCGGGAAATAGCGGCGCAGAAGGCGCGTTTCCTTCCAAGAGCGCCTGAATCTCTTGGAAATCTTCGCAGCTGATTATGACCACCATCGGGCGACCAAAGGTTTCCACCCGATAGCATTCTCGATAAAAATGTACGCGTTCAATCAGTTCGCGAGTACGCGTTCGCAGTTCCGTGGCAGTGACCGGAATCGGTTCCATAGCAGCTCCTCCTTTGGACCGCGCGACTCGCTTGTGGCAGGTATCGCGTGACTCAAACGCGTTGTGCAATTTTATATCAAAGTGGCTCGCGCGATGCATCCACCGGCCGCGGGGTTGCAAGCGAGTTGACACAGACCGTATCTTTTTATATGCTTTGTTAATTCGTCTAATCTCTGCAAGATGTACAAAAGAGGGTTACAAGAATGTAGATGCAATTTTGGTTTACTTTCTGTCAGTGATGTTCCAAGAGTAGTCTGGGTTAAGGAGGTGGTGCAATGTGCAAGCTCCCGGTCCGCCTTGCTTGGCGAGTGCAGCGCCGTTTGATTTTGTTTATGCACAGTCATCCCGATATTGAGCTGCCATGCGACCCGAAGGAATCCCAGCGCCAGCTCACCCAAATTGCCGAACGCAATTTTTCGACAGGGCGTTATCAGCACTATCGCCGCCACAATCGCGCGCCGGTCAATCTGACGCCGACGCGCTATTTAGATCACTTGATTGAAACTTGGATTCAAGAAGCGCCGTTCTATGAGCGCCTGCATAAAGCGGATCCCCGGGCCTGGGAGGAACTGCGCGGTGTGCTCACTCAAGCGGCACGCCCAATGCTTGGACGCCATCCATCCACCGAGACCTCTGAAGACTATGCCCAACGCGCGTGCGCCAAAATCTTGGAGGCAGAATATCCGTTTGACATTCCTTTTCTCTGGTGGGCGCAAACCATTTTGCAGAATATGGTCTTGGCGCGCGGGCGTTCCAAAGATAGATTTAATGATCGCGTTTTTTCGCTTGACGCTTCTCCCAATCCGAACCTGGGCGAGGCGAGCCTCGAGTGGGCGATTCCTGATCCGATGGCACAAACCCTGCTGGACGCGGTAGATGACCGCGAGCTCTTGGTGCGTGTCCTGCGTCGTTTGAATCGCCAACGTTTTCAAGTGATTGTGCTAAGTTATTTTGAAGAATGGGATGATGAGATGATTGCAGATGCATTGCAGATTAAACCGGCGAACGTGCAAACCATTCGTCATCGCGCGCTGGACCAATTGGCAGAAATGCTAAGTAAAAAACCGCTGTCAGTAAAACAGCAGCGGCGTCATAGAATAAATAAGAAGAGGTCTCACGCAAGGAAAAAGAAATGACCAAGCCCAAGCAAGTCCGACCACAAACCGCCGCGGAGGCGATGGAGCGGCTCGACCGCCTCGTTCAAACTCTTTCCTCCGCAGAATGGCAAAGACGTTTGGAACGACTCTATGCTGACCTTGTTGAAACCAAGGCGAAACGTCCACGGCGTGGGCGGCAAGAGCATGTCCAAGAATGGCTGCCCTTTTATGTTGTTGCTCAACAAAATAATCAAGCGGCGGACAGATTATATCCCGAGATCGCGCGGCATCTGGCACAATGTGGAGAATGTCAAAGCGCGTACGAAATTCTACAGCGAGGGTTCCTTCCGAACCTAGTTCCAGGCGATTCGCTACCAGCAGTTACACCCCAACCCAAACCAACGGATCCGGCGTGGGAACGGATTGAATTCCCCGCCGCCGCGAACCAGCCCCCGCGTTTCCAATTCCTGATTCAGCCCGGTGTGCTGCGCCGGTCCTGGAACCAATTGCCCGCCCTCCATCGGGGCGCACCGGAATCAAGGGCGCTCCTCATCAGCGACCAAATTTCATTTGACAATCAATCTGTTTTTGTACAAGCTTGGCTAGCTCCAGCCTCCGCTCAAAATGAAAGATTCGACCTGCATGTTGTCCTGAATTCATCAACAGCGATTCCATTTCGCGTGCAAGCGCAACTGGACTGGGGTGAACACCACTACGAAAGTATATTGAAACGCGGGCGAGCGCAGTTTAATCAACTGGCGCTTGTGAATCTCAAGTCTCCGATTTCCATCACATTCACTCCTGTTTCTCATGTACGCTCTCGCCGCACTGAAACGTCTCGCCCGGCAAAACGCAAACGGCGTACCCCCGCGCGCTAAATTCGCGCGCATTTCTCCCGCTGAAATACCCCCGACCATTTGGAATGAAATTGAAATACAGCTCAATCATAATCCCCGACTTGCTCTTGCGCTCGCGCGTCTAATCCAAGAGATTGGCGCGCGTCACCCCCGCGCGCGCTTGCGCGTCCAAGCCGACTGCGCGCTCGTTCGCGCGTTGAACGTCTGCGGTGAATTTCGGGAGGCGGTCCAGCGCGGCGAAAACAGGGCGCGACGGTTTGAACGTTCGCGAGATACGGCGAGCGCGGCACGCGTCTGGCTCGAAGCGGCGTGGGCAGAAACCCATCTGGGAAATTTAGAAGCGGCCGAGGCTGATTTGAAACGCGCTCTCGCGCTTGATCCTGCGCTGACGACGAACGACGGTGGCTTGCGGCTGGAGTGGATTCGGGCGCGCATTCTGCGCGAGCGCGGCGACTTGCACGCTGCGCTCAAACTCTTTACGCACGTGCGCGCCCAATTATTAGCCAAAGGCGAAAAGTTGGACGCGACGCGGGTTTTGCGGGAAATGGGGCATACGCAAGCGCGCATCAATCCGAAGGCGGCACGCGTGCCATTACGCAAAGCCCAGCGCCTTTTTATTTTGCATCAATGCCCCATTGAAGCCGCGCTCTGCAATCACTGGCTGGCACAGGCGCTGATAGATACGAACCGTTTTGCCGAAGCCGAGCATCTGCTTTTGCAAAACCAATCTATCTTTAGAAAACATGCGCTCGCTTTTTTCGAGGCTGGCTCTGATATGGAAGTAGGTGTGGTCTATGCTCAACTGAATCGTTTCCGCGACCTCTTGACTCATTCTGCGCGCGCCCGCGCCAAGTATGTCGAATTTGGGGGTGTGCAAGAAATTTCTTCTTGCGATGTGAATATTGGCGTTGCGCTCGAAGGCCTGGACCGCGATGCAGACGCCTTGATCTATTATCAGCGGGCGTTGCAGAGTGCGTTAGCCACTGCCCGTCGTACAAAAGCGGCATTATGTCTTTTGAATATTGGCGGAATATATGACCGACAAGGACGTTACGCCCAAGCCCTCGAACATTTTCAGCGCGCACGGGAGGAATTTGTGCAAGAAAACATGACCGAGCGACTGGTCGAATGTGACCTACGGCTGGGGCGGGTCTATTTTCATCTGGGTGATTATTCAAACGCGCTCACTGCGTTGAACCGCGCGCAAAGCGCGAGCCGCCGAGGCAAAATGCTCTCCCGTCTTGGTCAAGCCGAACTGTATCGCGGGCAATTGTTTATGGCGCTTGACCAGCCGTGTGAGGCGCGTGCGGCTTTGCGTCGCGCTCGCCACCTTTTTGTCAGAAATCAAGAAACAGTCTATGCCGCGTTTTGCGACCGCGAGCGCGCCCTGCTCTATGATAAAAATCCAACGCTGGCACTGCAGCTCCTGGCTACAGCTCGCCGCATTTTTAAGCGGAATGGGCAGCAGGTCGAAGCGACGGTGTGCGACTTGGTTCAGGGCGAGCTGTACTTGAGATGGAAGCAAAATGAAAAAGCGCGCGTATATTTCGAGCGCGCCGAACACATCCTGGGAGCGAGCTTTCCCGATTATGCTTGGCGCGCCCAATATGGCTTGGGCCGTGTTGCCTTGAGCGAGAGCCAGCCCAAACAGTCTCTGCCTCACCTGCTGAACGCAGTCCATACGATTGCGCAACTGCGCGGGGGGACGGGACAAGAACAATTAAGCAATCGCTTATTCGCTGTGCGACAAGACATCTTTGCGGCGGCGCTCCATGCCGCATTCACCGCCGAATCGCTCACTGCCGTTTTTAGTGTCATTGAGGCAGGTAAAGCGCAGACCTTTGTTCATCTGCTCGGTCAGCTCGAGTGGGACGGACGGACACGCAAACGAGATTCCGTCGTGCGGCAAGCGTTGTTAGAACGTGAACGCTATTTACGTGAACGCATTATGGCGCTGCGCCAACAAATTTCATTGCCGCCACCCGCGAGCGCCCTGCCCCTTGTGCGAGGCACGCTCTTGGCTGCGCCTGCGGCTGCGCTCCACCAATTGAAGCGCCTTAACCGTCAGCATGAAACAGTCATTGCCCGCTTGCGCGCCATGCAGCTGGGCTTGGCCGGTGTGCCAACGCTTGCGCCATTCGACCTCGCCGCGTTTCGCAAGATGGCTTGTCGCCGCTGGGAACAGGATTGGGCCGCGCTGGATTATTATTTCGACGAGGAACAGCTGGTCATTGGCTATCTTGACGCACAGACCGCATTTGTCGAACGCGTTTCGCTCACGTACGATCAACGGGTTGCCCTTGAACGCTGCACAGCTACCGAAACGGATATGCGTGAATTGGTCTATCGCGGCACACTTGGCGGCTTGGCAGTCCCCTTACAGGTAGATTGGCTGGAAACACTTGTATCGGGTCTCTTGCCGCCTCGGATTCAAAGGCAGCTTGATGTGCGTAACCAAGCCAAAGAGCAGGATGTAACCTTGTTGATTTCACCGCATGGGGTTCTGCATCAACTGCCCTTTCATGCCCTAAAGCAACATGGACGGCACTTGTTGGAACGATATGCGTTTATTTACACGCCCGCACTCCAAGCACTCTATCAATTGCAAACGACGGCACACACCGCGGCGCGCCATACCTTGTTGTGCGGGGTGGATGAATTTGGGGCGCGCGCGCAGCCGCTGCCATTTGTGAAACAAGAAATTCGCGCGCTCCAGCGGCAGCTACGCCATGCACAGACGACCCTATGGCGTAACCAAGCGACGCGCCAACAATTGCTCGCCTGGAACGAGCAAGCGGAGCTCAAGCAGTTTGACCGCTTGCATTTTGCGACACACACGCTGGTGGATTGGCGGTTTCCCAATCTCTCGCGAATTCTCCTGTACGATCAGGACCTGACCGTACTGGACATTTCAACCTTGAAGCTGCGAGGGGGACTGGTGATTCTTTCATCGTGTTCCAGCGCGCTGGGGACAGGCGGACATGGCGATGAGTGGATCAGTTTGGCGCGCTCGTTTTTCTATGCGGGAGCGCGGACGCTGGTTGCTTCGCTCTGGGCGGCACGCGATGAATCCACCGCGTTATTGATGAAGCAGCTCTACCGCGCGCTCGACGAGGGGGCGGGCACGGCGCAGGCGCTGCGCGCAGCGCAGTTGAGCATGTTACGAATGGGCTATGTCCCGTATGATTGGGCAGCGTTTACAGTAATAGGCGTAGAGTAACACCTCCTGCAATCTAGTGCAGCGCCACAATCTCATGCTATCGCTTTGGCAGATGCCGAGCAACAAAAAGCGAAGGAGAGTATATGCGTCTCTCCTTCGCTCGCGTACATTGCGGCACAACTAACAGCCACCATTATGGCAGGTGCCCTCATTGCCGTGACTATGGGTTGGAGTGGCCGTCGGCTCATCGGCGATACGGACGACGGGATGCTGCGGGGCGGGGCTGGTGACGGCAATGGCGGTCAGCGGTGCGGCAACAGAGGCAGCCAAAATTGCAGCGACCAAGAGTTTGCGAAACTTTGTCATTTTTTCACCCCCTTTCCTGCCCAGATGGGTCATTCACCAACCAGACAGGACGGGGGTGCTACGCCAATTCATACAGTTCTAGGGTGCGGTTTCGTCAATTCATAATCAAAGAGGAGCCATGACGGAGGAACAACGCGCGGCAGGGGCGGCGATTGTAGATCAAGTCCTGCGCGACCGAGGATGGTCATTGGTCGAGGACCCCGCCGAGTTTGCGCGCGAGGTGTGTCTGGAGGCAGAGGCGCAAGCTGCCGCTACAGGGCAAGACCTCCCGTTTGTGATTGAACGGCGGACCGTCAATCGCTATTGCCGTCTGCTCTATGCCGCGTGCGGTGAGCGTGACAGCCAGCGCCAACGAACTGCATTTTTAGAAATATGGAACTATCTCTACCCCATCGCGCTCTATCGGCTTCACGGTACGAACGGCGCGCAAGACTGTACGCAGCAAGCACTCGTCAAAATCTGGCGCAAGCGCGACCAATGCCGCGACCCCGGCGCATTTTTACGCTGGTGCGACCAAGTTTTGCTCAATGAATGCCGCGACTATTTGAACAAGCGCTACATCCGAATAGAAACGGATGAAGGAGTGAAATTCGTACCCCAAAAAGTGAACCTGGAGGACGCGCCGATGAGTCAGGAGAAAGCGAACGCCGAAGAATCATCGCCCGCACCGGGTTCAGAAAGTCCGCTTTTGGAAAACTCAATTCAAGAGGAACGTCTGCGCGCGCTCGTGGTGGCGCTGCGTGTCTGTTTGCAGAATGAAAAGCATGTAACCGTTCTGGTCGAGCTTTTTATTCACGAAAAAGGTTTTAAACAAGTCGCCGAGTTATTAGAAACAACACCGCTAAATGTGCAGGTTATGAAATCGCGTGCTTTGAAAAAGCTGCGCGAGTGTGAATCGTTTTTACAGATGTACGAAGAGTGGTTCCAATGACACCCTCGTTACGTGTCCGCCATGCGCTGCGTCAAGCGCAACCGACGCTGCCCATTGCCGCAATTTCGCTAGGACATGCCGTGTGGCACGTCCGTCCACCTGCATATACCCATGCGGTGGTTCTCGACCAATTGCCTACCTTTATCGAAGCCGAGTTGGAGCGACGCGCTACGGCGGTTGAATTTCGTGAACTGAAACATCACTTGCTCGTTTGCGCGAGTTGTGTAAAAATCTATTTGGATTTGCTGCACATCGCCGAGTTGGAGGCACACCATTCCCTGCCGCGCCCCAGCACACGCCCGAACCCCGATTTAACGTTTCTTGAGTCTGACCATGAGTGAATCGAAAGAAACACGGGTTGAACGTTTACGCCAAGCGCTACGTATGCGCGCGACACAAATTCCGCGCGGCGCGGCGCGCTTGGGCGAAGCAGTTTGGAACGCAGATGACGCCGTGGTGCATGAGGATTATCTCGCTCGGCTTCCAGAATATATTGATGCGGAAGTAGTGGGAGTGAACGTGGCACAACTATATCCTGACGTCAAGCGTCATCTGGACCAATGTGATCGTTGTGCTGAAGAATACGCAGCGCTGCTAGACACTGCCCTCGCTGAAGCGCGTGGGCAATTGCCACGCCCTACCGTCCTACCCCAGCCGGACTTGGCCTTTTTGCGGCAGACGGCTCCTATGTTTACAGATGTGATATTGCAGTGGGCGCGGGCGTTGATTACCCAGCTCCACCCCGCCGGTGCGCGCGAATTATCCGTAATTGCCGAGACCTTTTTTGAGCAAGCTCAAGCCTTGGGCGGTGAGTTTTATCTCAAGCCTGGGCCTGCCCCTGCACTCAATTTTGGGCGCGGCGAGCCAAGCGATACGCTCAAAACGCTGGCGGCTACCTACGCGACAACGCGCATCCTAACGCAAACGCTATCACGCCGCGAGCTTGAAGAATGGCAAGCGCGCGGGGCACTTGTGCGCGAAATTGAAACGCGCGCCTTGACTGCCGCGCAAACCATCGGCCTGGACAACGAATTTTCTGCTTTGTTCGCCCGTGAATACGCCGCACACATCGCACGCGAGCCGAGGGTGTTGCTTACTTTGCTCTCTTCCCCATGATTTCGCCTTCGGCAGAGGCTACTTTCACAGAACCTTCCCCTGCTGCGTCGGAAGCAGTGCCGCTTCTGAATATCTTTGCGCTGCCCAGCCGCACTACACTGCTTTTTGGGCTGATCCTCCTCGTCATTTTTTTACCTCTGGTATGGGGATGGGGTACAGGAACGCCCGTTTGCGTTCCTTGCCTGCTTGGGGGAATGGTCATCCTCCCCTTCCGCCGCTTTTTACGTCTACCGCAGCGTGAAGTAGAGAAACACAAATTGAAGGACGCACAGTCGGATTATCCCCTCCTTGTTAGGGAGGTTATGGCGCGTGTTCACGCGCCGGTCCATATTCCACCTGTGCAGATTTTTATTTCTCCGACCGCGACTGATGGCGCATTTGCGCGCGGCTCGTTCACGCGTAGATTCTTGGCATTTGCCGCAAATACGGCGGATCAATTAACGCAATGGTTGGAATCCGATGATGAAGCGAAGCCGCGACGCGCCGATGCCCTCATCTTGCATGAACTTGCTCATTTTCGAGAGCATGATGTGGAACTCACATTTTTTGCACAAAGTGTCCTCGCCGTTACGGTGGTATTAATGAGCCTCGCCCTTTTCGTTCATCTCTTGACACCCGCCCTCTACTATCGCATGCTCACGTTTTTCCTCTATCCGGGTTCCCCTTATCCCGATATGCTGCGGTCGCTCATGCCTAATGATCCGACGGTGGCGCAGATGCTCGATTCCCAAAATGTTCTAACGAACGTTCAATGGGGCTATTACATCGTGACCATTCTTGCCTCGTTTGTTCCGTTGATTATTGGCAGTGCGGCGTTGTGGGTTTTTTATTGGCGCGCCCTTGTACGCACCCGCGAACTCTATGCCGATGCACGGGTAGTCCAATGGCAAGCTGGCAATGCGAGTTCCTTGTGGGAAGTACTATGGATTGAGACAGTTTTGCAAAGAGTGGGGAAAAAAGAAACGGGGGGGCGGACACTGTTTGCGCGTTGGCGAACTTTATTCCGCTTTGGCCGTGGGCGGATGTTCAAGCGCATTCGCAGCTGGCTCGCGACGCATCCCAGCGATGCACGCCGTCAGCAATGTTTTGATGCGCCCCATGAAATCTATGGCGATGATTGGTCCATTGGACTGGCAGCGGGCGCGGCGGTCTTGCTGCTCAACTTTAATCTATCATCGCTTTTCTTGTCACAATCGGTTCGCGAACCCAATAGCGTACCGCCGTTCGCATTGGGCTTTGTCGTTATTACCATTTCACTGCTGCCGTTTCTTTGTCACTTGCGCGGCGCGCTGGGTGATATGGGGAGTCGAGTGCGGCGGATTGTTCTGATCTTTACAGGGGTAAATTTGATTCCGCTCTATGTTGGCGGGGGAGTGCTGTTCATCGCGCTGGGGGTGGATCCAAATCTTTTGCAAGAGGCGCTGGAAGTCTTGGTGCGCGGTGCCCTGCCGAGTGGATTCGCAAATGATTGGATTGGCTTTTTCCTGTTTTATTATATTCTTACCCCCGTACTCTTGTATACATTTTTCATGCCGCTGTTTCTTGGAATCTACATCCTTGCCGCGTTATGGGTTATCCGGCGCGTACTGCGCTGGTACGCCGCACCATTTCTTGCGCGGCATTCAAGTGTATTCTTTTGGTATGTGATTATGCTTTTCGCGGTCGTGCTGATATTTGTTGCTCTACCGTTTTTAAACAAGCTAACCGAGCCAACCGCCTATGACCTATCGGCCCCGGATGCTCTGGTGCCAATGATTCTAGTGGGCTTTTTTGGAATTCTTAATGCGGCGCTTTTTTTCGTTTTCGAGGGACGGTATCGAGATCGTTGCCCAACGTGTAACGAAACAAGCGTGGGCGATTATTTTTTGGGAAAACGCTGTACATGTGGAGAGCTATTCAATGCTTGGCTGGTTCTATCAGCGGAGCGGACGGCGACTGAATTCTCCATACAGTAAGCGCATGAAATTTACAACAAAGGCAATCGCGCCAAAAACCGCCAAAAATGTAATTAAGCATGTTGAGAGGTTGACGAGCAAAGACGAAGGAGACGCGAGGGCTTTCAGCTGTGGTTCGGTGGGATAGAGCGACATAAGCACTACCATGCCAAGCGGACATGCAACATATACTATGCCTAGCGCCCACACGCTGGCATCACGTACGAAAAGTACCAGCAAGCTGATAACGAGCAGGGCAACAAATGCCTCCACCGCGATTAACGTAACTATAGCATTGAGAGCATCGCCAGTATTTCCCCGCAAGTCCGACTGCCATTCTAGCCAACCCAGTGATACCAATTGAATCAGTACAGTCATACCCAAGGCGCGCCAAGTAGCCAATCTGCGAATATTTAGAAGAATCCATAGGCAGACGAATACTATAGAAAGCGCGCCAATTTCCCACCCTATCCGTCCGTTACTTGATGGCGTCGAGTAAACGAGCGCAAAACAAACCACCGTCACTGACCACAGCACTAGGACACTCCACGCCAAGAATTTTTTCATGGGCCTTCTCTAGTCAAGTAACGAACTCGATTAGCAATCCCCTCGTTGCTTCAGTCAATATTACCCTATTGTTCCGTCAGGGCGCGCTGCACTGCCGCGTACGCATCTACAATGCCATACCCATCTAAATCATTCGGCACCGCATTCGGGTCGCCGCAGACTATTCTGCCGAACGACACACCGCCGCGCTGCGCGGTCTCGCGCAAAATTTGTTCCGTCGTATCAATATTGCCAATCAATTTGGGATTCGCCGACCACATCAGCGCCACGACGCCAACGATGTGCGGGCCTGCCATCGAAGTGCCGGATAATGCGCCATACGTTCCGCCTGGCAGCGAGGAATTGACCGCAACGCCCGGCGCAGCAATGTCCGGTTTTACGCGTCCACTGTCATCCGCCAGCACAGGCCCGCGACTCGAAAAGGACGCCAGCCGCTTGTTGCGGTCAATCGCGCCCACTGAAAATACATCGTCATACAACGCAATGGGGTCGCGCACGGTACTGCAATCGGGTCCTTCATTCCCCGCCGAGGCGACGACGAACACGCCCGCGTCGCGTAAGGCGCGCACAGCAGGAAGTAGCACATTGGCATCACAGCC